>TARA_R110000868_G_scaffold13894_10_pt1 | contig 161821 bp, 148 predicted proteins | sample TARA_R110000868 | Tara Oceans TARA_R110000868 (sample SAMEA4397489) | marine metagenome | biome: Polar Biome; feature: [SRF] surface water layer (ENVO:00010504); material: water (ENVO:00002006), including particulate matter (ENVO:01000060) such as... | depth 5 m
GCGTGCTGCACAATGGCCACGTCCCCGAGCGCAGCTTTCGCGAAATGGACCCGGCGCATCTGATGCGCGACTTCCGGGTCAATGCGATCGGACCGGCGCTCGTGGCCAAACACATGCTCCCGCTGCTGCCCCGCGATCGCCGGGCCGTGTTCGTCGCCCTGTCGGCCCGGGTGGGTTCGATCAGCGACAACCGTTTGGGCGGCTGGCACAGCTATCGGGCATCCAAGGCGGCCCTGAACATGATCCTGCGCAACCTCGCGATCGAACTGGCCCGGACCCATCCGCTGGCCGTGGTCGCGGGCCTGCATCCGGGCACGGTGGACTCAGGCCTGAGCCGGTCGTTCCAGCGCGGAGTTCAACCGGATGCCCTGTTTACACCCGCCTATTCGGCGGCGCGTCTGCTGGCGGTCGTGGACTCGCTGACCCCGGCCGACAGTGGCGGCTGTTTCGCGTGGGACGGACAGCCCATCCCGGCCTGACCGGCCGCCTACCGGTCGGGGCGGGACTCGATCCATTCCGGCAGCGCGGCGATGGTGTCCAGCAGGGCAAAGCGCGGGTGGTTCTCCGGCGCATCGGCCAGTTCGTGGGCCCAGGTGACGTGATAGGGAATGTGGACCGCAAAGGCCCCGGCCTCCAGCGCCGGCAGCACGTCGGACTTCATCGAATTGCCGGCCATCACCGCCTGGTCCGGGCCGGTGCCGTGGCGGGTGAAGGCGCGGTCATAGGTCGCGCGGTCCTTCTCGGACACGATCTCGACCCCGCTGAACAGGTCGCCGAGGCCCGAGGCCGCCAGCTTGCGCTCCTGGTCCATCAGGTCGCCCTTGGTGATCAGCACCAGACGGTAGCGATCGGCCAGTCCAGCCAGGGTCTCGGCCACGCCGGGCAGTGTCTCGACCGGATGGGCCAGCATCTCGCGCCCGGCGGCGAGGATTTCCCGCAGGGCGCGCGGCGGCGGATCGCCGTCGCACAGCTCCATCGCCGTCTCGATCATCGACAGGGTGAAGCCCTTAACCCCGTAGCCGTAGAGCCGCAGATTGCGACGCTCGACCTCGGCCAGCCGCGCGGCGATGGCGTCATTGTCGTGGTCGGTCAGCAGGTCGAGAAACCGCGCCTGGGTCAGGCGGAAGATGGTCTCGTTGTGCCAGAGGGTGTCGTCGGCATCGAGGCCGACCGTGGTGATGGTCATGGACGGTCATTCCCCCGGGACGGGGTGGCGTGCAAGCGCGGAAATGGGGCTCGTGCCCGGGCAGAAAGCAGGACCCGGCCAGGACGCGGATGGTTTCGGCCCTGCGAGGCACGCCTTGCCACTCCAGTCTCCGGCATCGGTTCGATCGGCGGCGCAGGCGACGCGTGGGCCTGCCGTGACGGGGCAGGCCCTATGGTAAAACGGCGTCAACCCCGTCTGTTGGTGATCTCTTGGTAAATGGGGCGCACCTTCCATAGGTAGTATCGTGTGGTCCCAGCACAGGAGGTCGTGATGGCCTATCCTCCGGGGGCCGGACCGAGAGAACCGGCCAAGGTTTCGTTTGACGAGTCCCGATCGGCCAGGTGTGTCCCGGACCGACGCGCCTACGGTTCCGCCTGCGAAAGCCTGACCTTTCCCTTCGTGACGCGGGCCCGGCGGGAACTGTCGATCACCCTGGCCGCCCAGCCGGTCTATGAGCTGGACCGGTTCGCGCCGGTCGGGCGCCGGCTCAGGCGCATTGTCCGTCATCGGGGCGGGGAGTCGGCGCTGGTGGCCATGGGTCACCGGACGCTCGAGCCGGCCGACCTGAAGCGGATCGATCTGCAGACCATGGCCCACGGTCTGGATCTACTGCATCCGACCCTCAACGAGACCGTTGTCCTGCCCGCCTTCTGGCGTACGGTGGCGACCACCCAGGGCCGCTTTGCCCTGGCCTATGCCGGTCTGCAGTTCGACGGACGGCGTGGAACCTTGCTGGTCGAGGTGATGGGCGGGACAGAAATGGTCGCGCCGGAAGCCCTGGCCGAGACCATCGCCCATTTCGAAACCCAGAAACTGGGCGTGATCCTGCACATGGCCCCGGACATCGACCTGGCCCGACGCCTGGTCGACGCCCGGGCCGGCTGTCTGGCCATCGATTTCGCCGGCGTCGACCACGACAGCAGCCGGTCCTGGGCTGCGGCCGAGGCCCTGATCACCGCGGCGCGTGAGTCCGCGCCGCGGTTGCTGCTGCTGAACCTCCGGCCCGAGTGGGCCCGGGCCGCGGTGGCGGTCGGGGCCACCCACGCCGTGTTCGCCCAGATGACCGCCCGCACCGTGTGAACCGTTGACGCGGCCCGTCGCGGCGGGCCTTGTGGGGTATGCAGACCACCCTCCCCGCCCGCCTGTACGGCGATCCCGATGCCTGGGCCCGCGAGCGCAGGGGTGTGTTCGGACGCGCCTGGCTGTTCATCGGCCACGAGGCCGAGGCGGCGGCTCCGGGCGACTGGATCGCGACCGACATCGCCGGTTACCGGTTGCTGGCGGTCCGGGGCAGGGACGGGATCCTGCGGGCCTTCCACAATGTCTGCCGACACCGTGCCGGACCGCTGGTCGCGGGTACCCGCGGTCACTGCGAGGGTGAGCTGGTCTGCGGCTACCACGGCTGGCGCTATGCCCTGGACGGTCGGCTGAGGGCGGCTACGGGCTTTGGCACCGCGGAGGGATTTGACCCGCGGGATTTCGGCCTGTTCACCGTGCGGCTGGAGATCTGGCGCGGTTTGGCCTTCGTGGTTCTGGACCCGGAGGCGGCACCGCTGGCGGAATTTGTCGCGCCTCTGGAGCGGTTGCTGACGGCGCGGAGTCTCGACATCAGCCAGCCCCTGGTCCGGCGCACGCACGATCTCGCCTGCGACTGGAAGGTCTATGCCGAGAACTATCTGGAGGGCTATCACATCGACGCCGTCCACCCCGTGCTGGCCGAGGAACTGGGCCCGCGGTCGGACTACCGCACCAGTGTCGACGGCGATCTTGTGGTGCAGCAGGCCGTCGGCATCAATGATGGACCTCAGGGGGGCGTGTGGGGCTGGCTGTGGCCCAATCTCGGCATCAACGTCTATCGCGACAGCGCCATGATCGAGCGGATGACACCGGTCGGCCCGGGCCGGGTCCGGCTCGACTATCTGTTTCTCGGCGATGACGGCCCCGGGGCCCTGACGGAGATTCTGGCGGCGTCGGATCGGTTGACCGCCGAGGACGCCGCCATCTGCGAGGCGGTGCAGGCCAACCTCACGGCGGGGCAATACGACCGGGGCGTGCTAAGTCCAGAACACGAGCGCGCGGTCGGCTGGTTCCAGGACCGGATCGCGGCGCTGCATTCGACGCCCTGACGGGCGCACCGCCGGGGGGCGATCATGGACAGGAAACGCAAGCTGGGCTGGGGCCTGGCCGCCCTGCTGGTGGCCGGAAACATGATCGGCTCGGGGATCTATCTCCTGCCCGTCGCCCTGGCACCGTTCGGCAGTTCAAGCCTGATCGGCTGGGTGCTGGTCGCCGTCGGCCTGGTGGCGGTTATTGGACTGGGCTGGCCGCTGGTGCGGCATCGGGTTGATCCGGATGCGCTTCCTCTCTAGCAGGGCGGCCTTCGGCGAGGCGGTGCCGTGCAATCTGTCGGCAGGTCATTATGATCGCGGGGACTGAGTCCGCGGCATGAGGCGGCGGCAGCCGGGTTCCAGACCCGGCTTGAGAAGGTGAATAGATGACGACCGCGACCCCGACCGCATCTGTCCGCCAGCTCGGCTGGGGCCTCGCCGCCCTGGTGGTGGCCGGCAATATGATCGGGTCGGGCCTCTACCTCCTGCCCGCCACCCTGGCCCCGACCGGCAGTTCCAGCGTCATCGGCTGGGCCGCGGCGGCCGCCGGGGCGGTGGTTCTGGCCATGGTGTTTTCCGCCCTCGGCCGATTGCAGCCGGACGCCGACGGCCTGTCGGGCTACGCCGAACGCGGGCTGGGCCGGTTCTTCGCCTTCCAGACGGCGCTCGCCTTCTGGACCGCCTGCCTGGTCGGCAATGTCGCCATCGCCGTCGCCGCGACTGGCTACCTCGGCTATTTCTATCCGGTGCTGGCGACCCCGGTCGGGGCGGTGTTCTGCAATCTGTTCCTGATCTGGCTGACCACGGTCGCCTATATCATCGGCGCGCGCACGGCCGCCCGCTTCGCCGCCCTGGCCCTGATCATCGGCCTGGCCCCGGTCGCGGTGGCAGTCGTGGCGGGGGCCATCGCCTTCGATCCCGCGATCTTCGCCGCGTCGTGGAGCCCCTCGGGTGCCCCCCTGTCCAAGAGCGTCCCGGCCTCGCTGGCCATCATCTTCTGGGCCTTTATCGGGGTCGAGAGCGCCGCCGCCCTGTCGGCCCGGGTCAAGGACCCGGTGCGCGACGTCGGGCGGGCGACCATCGTCGGCGTGCTGCTGGCCGCGGTGGTCTATATCGCGGCTTCGGTGGCGGTGTTCGGGGTCATCCCGGCCGGCGTGCTGGCCCAGTCCTCCAGTCCCTATGCCGACCTGATCGCCCGGGTGTTCGGGGCCTCGATCGGCGGCGTGGCGGCAGCGGCCATGGTGATCAAGGCCACCGGCACCTTGAGCGGCTGGGTCATGCTGGGCGGCGAGACGGCGCGGGCTGCGGCCAAACAGGGTTTCCTGCCGTCCGGCTTCGGCCATGGGGACCGCACGCCGGTCGCCAACCCGCTGCTGGGCGGAGCGATCATGTCGGTGGTGGCGGTGATCTCGAACCAGCCGACCCTGGGTGGACAGTTCGGGGCCCTCGTGGGTCTGACGGCGGTGCTGAGCCTGGTCATCTACGGCTTCTGCGCCGTGGCCCTGTTCCGCATGGCCGGGCGGCCGCGCGACCGGGTGGTTGCGGTGCTGGGGTTGGCCTTCAGCGTGGCGGCGGTCGCCGCGGCGGCACCGGGCTATATCCTGCCGACCCTGGCCTTCTTCGCCCTGACCAGCCTGGCCTGGCTGTGGGTGCGGCGGAACCGGCGGGACCCGGACCTCACCGGCGACGGAACCGGGGCGGGCTGAAGTCGGACGTTGACCCCGCGGCCGGGCATCTTTAGTGACGCCGCCGTTTGCCCGCCCGGATTCGGTGTAAGGAACGCGCCATGACCAAGCTTCTCTCAGGCGCCACCGGCGTCCTCGCCCTGGCCGACGGCACCATCCTGCAGGGGATCGGTGTCGGCGCGACCGGTACCGCGCTGGGCGAGGTGGTCTTCAACACCGCCATGACCGGCTATCAGGAGATCCTGACCGACCCTTCCTACATGAGCCAGATCCTGGCCTTCACCTTCCCGCATGTCGGCAATACGGGCGTGAACCTCGAGGACATCGAGCAGATCGGTGGCGGTTCGGAGACCTCGGCCCGGGGCGCGATCTTCCGCGACCTGCCGACCGGCCCGGCCAATTGGCGCGCGGAACCGGCCGGCGGCGGCGATCTGGACGGCTGGATGAAGCGTCGCGGCGTGGTCGGCCTGTCCGGCGTCGATACCCGGGCCCTGACGGCGCGGATTCGTGACGGCGGTGCCCCGCATGCCGTCATCGCCCATGATCCGGACGGAAATTTCGACCTCGAGGCCCTGGTGGCCCAGGCGAAGGCCTGGACCGGTCTGGTCGGTCTCGACCTGGCCAAGGCCGCCTCGACCCTGCAATCGTTCGACTGGGACGAGGGGTTGTGGGACTGGCCGGAGGGCTATCCCCGTGTTGACGCCGCCGGCAAGTCGGTCGTGGTCATCGACTACGGGGTCAAGCGCAACATCCTGCGGGCCCTGGCCTCGACGGGGGCGAAGATCACGGTCGTGCCCGCCACCACTCCGGCCGAGGATATCCTGGCCCGCGATCCCGACGGTATCGTCCTGTCGAACGGCCCGGGCGACCCGGCGGCGACCGGAGTCTATGCGGTGCCCGAAATCCTGAAACTGGTCGACAGCGGCAAGCCGGTGTTCGGCATCTGCCTCGGCCACCAGATGCTGGCCCTCGCCCTGGGGGCAAAGACCATCAAGATGGACCAGGGCCACCACGGGGCCAATCACCCGGTCAAGGACCTGACCACGGGCAAGGTCGAGATCGTGTCGATGAATCACGGCTTCACCGTCGATCGCGACAGCCTGCCTGACGCGGTGGTCGAAACCCACGTCAGCCTGTTCGACGGCACCAACTGCGGCATCACCCTGAAGGACAGGCCGGTGTTCAGCGTGCAGCACCACCCGGAGGCCTCGCCCGGACCGACTGACAGCCTGTATCTGTTTGACCGGTTCCGCGACCTTATGGGGCCGCGCGGCTAGACGCCGGCGCGCCAGAGGCCCACTCTCGCTGCCGTTCCAGGGATTGGAAAGGACGCTGATGACCCGGGTCTTGATCCTGTTCTGTCTGCTGCTGGCGACCGCGGGCTGCGTCAGCGGGACCCGGACCAGCTTCGGGCCCGAAGACCGGCTGAGTGCGGCCCCGATGGGTGTGCAGGCAGCGGACAACAGGCCGTATCGCTTCTATCTCGATGACCCTGGCCAGGTGGCGGTGTTCGAGGCGCGGCTGCGTGCCGGCATGCCGATCGGTCCCGACGGACATCGCGATATCGTGGCCCTGTCCGGTGGCGGAGCCAACGGGGCCTTTGCCGCCGGACTGATGACCGGCTGGACCGCGTCGGGCACCCGGCCCGACATGGAGGTCGTCACCGGCGTTTCGACCGGGGCCCTGGCCGCCTCCTTCGTCTTCCTCGGTCCGGACTGGGACGACGAACTGACCGAGGCCTACACCGGAGGGGCGGCCAGCGACCTGTTGCAGCCCCAGGGGCTGGGAGCCCTGTTCGGATCGGGCGTCTACCGGGGCGAGCCGCTGCGCGCCCTGGTCGACCACTATATCGACGACCGGGTCCTGCAGGCCGTGGCGGCCGAGGCGACGCGGGGGCGGATGCTGCTGGTGGCCACCACGGATCTGGATTCCCAGCGGGGCGTGGTCTGGGACATGGGGGCCATCGCCCGACGGGGCGGGCCGGAGGCCCTGACCCTGTTCCGTCTGGTTCTGGTCGCCTCGGCCAGCGTGCCGGGGGCCTTTCCGCCGGTGCTGATTCCGTCAGAGGGCGGGGGTCACCGCTTCGAGGAGATGCATGTCGATGGCGGGGTGGCCACGCCTTTTCTGGCCTTGCCCGAAACCTTCTGGTCCTTCGAGGACGAGGCGGGGGATCTCAGGGGCGGCCGTATCCATGTGATCGTCAACGGTCGCACCGGTGCCGGATTCAAAATCACCCGCGACAGCATGGGCACGGTGCTGGCGCGCAGTCTCGACATCATGTTGCGGACCTCCCTCGTCTCCACCCTGGCCGGGAACCGCGCCTTTGCCGAGCGAAACGGGCTGGAGTTCCATTACGCCGCCCTGCCGGACGACAGCGCCGCCGATCCGCTGGACTTCAGCCTTGAGGCGATGCGCGGCGTCTATGACGTCGGCCGCGCCGGAGCCGTTGACGGGTCGATCTGGCGCTAGGCACCGGGCCGGGCTCAGGGCAGGGGCGCGAAGCTCCTGTCCTCGCAGCGCAGTTCGCCCGCCTTGCGCACCGCCGTCAGGGTGGCGGCGAGCCAGTAGCGGGCGTCCTCGTCGCGGTGCGCCAGACGGCGTTCCCGGGCCCGCATCCGTCGGGCGGCGGCATTATCGAGCAGGCGCGCGTGCAGGGCGCGGGGCGTGAGCGGGGCGACGGTGGGAGAGCCGGGGACGGCGACAGCATCGGGGCCGACGGGCTCCACCGCCGGGCGGGCGATGGCGATGAACATGGTGGTCCGGTCTTTCTGGCTGGCGGGCCCGCGCCTTCGCGCCGGCACCGCCGGGATCCGCTGCCTTCTGGCGCGGCACACTGAAATTAACCCACAGCGGTGTGGATGGTTCCGTGTATGGATATAAAATACGCTAAAAATCAGATGGTTATGGTCACGATCCGGACAAATTGGTTAGTGAAACCTTAACGCGCGAAGTCTGACGCCGTCGCCATTTCCGCGCTATAGACACGCGGTGCGTTTCGATGACCGTTTCCTGGAAGAACTGAAGGCCCGCCTTCGCCCGTCCGATGTCATCGGCCGGTCGGTGAAGCTCAAGCGTCAGGGACGCGAGTTCGTCGGGCTGTCGCCGTTCACCAAGGAGAAGTCGCCGTCGTTTTTCGTCAATGACGACAAGGGCTTCTTCCACGACTTCAGCTCAGGCAAGCATGGCGACGTCATTACCTTCCTGCAGGAGACCGAGCGGCTGAGCTTCCCCGAGGCGGTCGAGCGGCTGGCGGCCGAGGCCGGAATGCAGATGCCGGCCGAGGATCCGCAGGCGGTCGAGCGGGAGCAGAAGCGCCAGGGGCTGACCGACTGGATGGACCTGGCCCAGAAATGGTTCGCCGCCAATCTGCGCCGCTCGGCCGGCAAGGCCGCGCGTGAGGTGCTGCACAAGCGCGGCCTGCCCGAGGATCAGTGGGAGCGGTTCGGTCTCGGCTATGCGCCGGAAACCCGCGGCGGTCTGAAGGACGCCCTGGTCCAGCGCGGCGCGCGCCCGGCCGAACTGGTCGAGGCGGGGTTGCTGATCGCGCCCGAGGGCGGGGGGCAGCCCTATGACCGGTTCCGCGACCGGCTGATGTTCCCGATCCTCGACGCCCGGGGCCGGATCGTCAGCTTCGGCGGCCGGGCCATGAACCCCGACGACCGCGCCAAATATCTGAACGGCCCCGAGAGTCCCCTGTTTCACAAGGGTTCGACCCTGTACGGCCTGCCGGAGGCGCGCCGCATCCTCGGGGCCGAGAGCCGGTCCGACCGGGCGATCGTCGTGGTCGAGGGCTATATGGATGTGATCGCCTGCCAGCGGGCCGGCATCCCGGCCGTGTCGCCGATGGGCACGGCCCTGACCGAGGAGCAGATGGCCCTGCTGTGGCGGGTCTCGTCCGAACCGGTGCTGTGTTTCGACGGTGACGGGGCCGGCCAGCGCGCCGCCTACCGGTCCATAGAGCGCGCGCTGCCGATGCTGAAGGCCGGACGGTCGTTCCGCTTCGCCCTGCTGGAAGGCGGCCAGGATCCGGATGACATCCTGCGCGAGAAGGGGGCACCGGCCCTGCGCCAGGCCCTGGACGACACCCGGCCCTTCGCCGAGGTGCTGTTCAAGCGCGAGGCCGAGGTCGAGGTGCTGGATACGCCCGAGCGCCGCGCCGGGCTGAAGGGACGGCTGCGAGACGCCGCAGGGGCCATTCAGGACCGGGATCTGGCGGAACAGTACCGGCGTGAACTGTTCGACCGGTTCGATGCCCTGTTTCCGGCCCGGGTCCAGCGGCCGGCGTCGCGCGGCCAGAGCGTCAACGGCCGCTGGAAGCCGGGTCCCCCGCCCATGCTGGGCCAGACCGCCGAGGGAGCCCAGGCCATGCATTCGCTGTCACGGTCGATCGAGCCGGTGGCCGCAGCCCTGGCCCACGGCGCCATCGATGATCCCGAGCGGATGGACGACTATCTGGAAGCCATCGCCGCCCACGGCTTCGGCGAACCGGCGCTGGATGGCCTGGCCCAGGAACTTGTTCGACTGCGGTTCGCCGACCAGGAAAGCGGCCAATCCCTTGACAGTGCGGCCGTGCGACGCCATCTGGCCCTCTCGGGTCACGATGCTTTAGTGCGCGAGGTCGAGAAGGCGGCGGCAAAGTCCGGCGCGCCTTTCCTGGCCGCGAATGCGCCCCTCGCCGAAGCACGGACCCGGTGGTCGCAGGCGTTCGACGCTCTGACCCGCGTAGCGGCGTTGGAGGACGCCTTGGTTTCGGCACGTGCAGTGCCGGGACAGGATGAGGCTTTCCGCCGGCTAAAGGCCGAGCGCGATGCTTTGCGCCGTGCGATCAAAGCCGGGACGATATGGGAAGACGACGCGGCTTCGTAACCAACGAAGTCGTGACGCGTTGTATTTTTGCCGACGGGATTGATCACCCCGACCGGCGCGGAGACAGAATTTAATGACTGCCCAGACCGAGACGCAGGAAACCGAAGCCGCCACCGACGGGCCACTGCTCGATCTGACCGATGCCGGCGTCAAGAAATTCATCAAACAGGCCAAGACCAAGGGCTATGTGACGATGGAGGAACTGAACAAGGTTCTGCCGTCCGACGAGGTGACCCCCGACGCGATCGAGGACACCCTGGCCATGCTGTCCGAAATGGGCGTCAACGTCGTCGAGGCCGAGGAGGACGCCGCCGAGCCGCAGAGCACGGACGTCGCCGCCGCCGCCGGCACCGCCGTGGCCGAGGCCCCGGCCAAGTCCGCCTATGATCGCACCGACGATCCCGTGCGCATGTATCTGCGCGAGATGGGGTCGGTCGAGCTGCTGAGCCGCGAGGGCGAGATCGCCATCGCCAAGCGGATCGAGGCCGGTCGCGACGCGATGATCTCCGGCCTGTGCGAGAGCGCCCTGACGTTCGAGGCCATCATGGTCTGGCGCGACGAACTGGCCAACAACCGCATCCTGCTGCGCGAGGTCATCGACCTCGACGCCACCTATGGCGTGATCAACCCCTCGTCCCTGCCGGGGGCTGCCCAGCCCGAGCCGGAAGAGAAGCCCGAGGCCGAGAAGACCGAGGGCGAGGCCGAAAAGCCCGAGAGCGATGACGACGACGACGACGATTTCGATGACGGCGGCGGCCTGTCGATCTCGGCGCTGGAGGCCGAGCTGCGCGACGGCGTCATGGAGGTGCTGGACGCCGTGGCCGGGGATTTCGGCGGCTTCCGCAAGCTGCAGGACAAGCTGGTCGAGGCCCGCCTCAAGGGCGAGATGCTCTCGGCCAAGGACCAGAAGGCCTATGTCGGCCTGACCAAGGCCATCTCCGATCGTCTGAAGACGATGAAGCTGAACAACAACCGCATCGAGGCCCTGGTCGAGCAGCTGTACGCGATCAACAAGCGGCTGATGGGGCTGGAAGGCCGGCTGCTGCGCCTGGCCGACGGCTACGGCATCTCGCGTCCGGAATTCCTCAAGGCCTATTTCGGGGCCGAACTGGACCCCAACTGGGCCGACAATGTGCGCGACATGGGCGTGCGCTGGACCAAGTTCGCCGACAAGGAAGCGGCCCAGATCGCCCGCATCCGCGGTGACATCGCCGCCGTGGCCAGCGAGGCCGGCCTGCCGATCGACGACTACCGCCGCATCGTCCAGACCGTGCAGAAGGGCGAGCGCGAGGCCCGTCAGGCCAAGAAGGAAATGGTCGAGGCCAACCTGCGCCTGGTGATCTCCATCGCCAAGAAATACACCAACCGCGGCCTGCAGTTCCTTGATCTCATTCAGGAAGGCAATATCGGCCTGATGAAGGCGGTCGACAAGTTCGAGTACCGCCGCGGCTACAAGTTCAGCACCTATGCGACCTGGTGGATCCGCCAGGCCATCACCCGTTCGATCGCCGACCAGGCGCGCACCATCCGCATCCCGGTGCACATGATCGAGACGATCAACAAGATCGTCCGCACCAGCCGCCAGATGCTGCACGAGATCGGCCGCGAGCCGACCCCGGAGGAGCTGTCGGAAAAACTGGCCATGCCGCTGGAGAAGGTGCGCAAGGTCCTGAAGATCGCCAAGGAGCCGATCAGCCTCGAGACCCCGATCGGCGACGAGGAAGACAGCCACCTGGGCGACTTCATCGAGGACAAGAACGCCATCCTGCCGATCGACGCCGCCATCCAGTCGAACCTGCGCGAGACCACGACCCGCGTGCTGGCCTCGCTGACGCCGCGCGAGGAGCGCGTCCTGCGCATGCGGTTCGGCATCGGCATGAACACCGACCACACCCTGGAAGAGGTCGGCCAGCAGTTCTCGGTCACCCGCGAACGCATCCGCCAGATCGAGGCCAAGGCCCTGCGCAAGCTGAAGCACCCGTCGCGGTCGCGGAAGCTGCGGTCGTTTCTGGACAGCTAGAACGACAAAGGGGCGGCCCCATCGGGACCGCCCCTTCTTCTTGCCCGGTTGCCAGGTGTCAGCCGTCCAGCAGCACCTCGAAGCCGCCGAAGATCATGCGTTTGCCGTCGAACGGCATCTCGGTCGCGGACAGGCGGGCGTCGGTCATCAGCTTTTCCCAGGCGGTGTCGCGGGTGGCCTTGTCGGGCCAGGTGATCCAGCCGACGGCGACGGTTTCGCCGGGCTGGAGCTGGACCGCCTTTTTAAAGTCGGTGACCTTGCCGTCCGGGACGTCCTCGCCCCAGGTCTCGGTGACCCGGGTCGCGCCATACTCCTTGAAGATGATCGTCGAGGTGCGGGAATGCGCCAGATAGGCGGCCTTGTTGGCCGTGGGCACGGGGATGACGGTGATGTCGAGGAAGGGCATGGGCAGGTCTCTATTTAGGGCGCTATCACGAGCGACGCGGTCGCTCGTTGGTTGAGCGCGGGGTTGGGCGCTATCGCTCGCGATGCGGTCGCTCGCGGCTTGGGCGCGGGGGCGGGAAGTTGGTGTTGCGGCTCAGGTGTCTCCGTCGGCGGCATGGTTGAGGGCGGCGATGTCGATCTTCTGCATCGTCATCATCGCGGCCATGGCGCGGCCGGCGCGGCGACGGTCGGGGTCGGTGATCAGGGTCATCAGGCGGCGGGGCGTGATCTGCCACGACAGGCCCCAGCGATCCTTGAGCCAGCCACAGTCGCCGGCCTGGCCGCCGTCGGCGGTCAGGGCGTTCCACAGCCGATCGGTCTCGGCCTGGTCTTCGGTCAGGACCTGCAGCGACACCGCCTCGGTTAACGGGAACTGCGGGCCGCCGTTCAGGGCCATGTATGACCGCCCCGCCAGGGTGAACTCCACCGTCAGTACCGTGTCGGCGGGGCCGGACGGGGTGTCGACGGGCGCGCGCATGACGCGGTCGATGCGACTGTCGGGCAGCAGGGAGACGTAGAAGGTCGCGGCGTCCTCACCGTCACCGTCATACCAGAGGCAGGGGATGATCCTGTCGGTCATTGCGCGGCCTCCGCCAGTTCGGCCAGCTGGTCGGCGACGGTGCCCCAGCCCTGTTCGAAGCCCATGTCGCGATGGGCGTCGGCGGCCTTGGCATCCCAATGCCGGGCGCGGGCGGTGTAAAGGGTGCCGCCATCCTCGGGCTCGAAGGTGTCGATGCGGACGAAATTCATCTCGCCCGGCTGCGGGACCCAGCCCTCGGTCAGGGCGCTGGTCGAGACCAGTTTCCGATTGGGGACCACTTCCAGAAAGACGCCGCGGTAGCTGTGACGCTCGCCCTCGGGCGATTGCATCGTGACGTCGGCGCGGCCGCCCGGCCGGAGGTCGAAGTCAACCTCGGGCGTGGTCCAGGGGCGGGGGCAGAACCAGTCGCGGGTGCGTTCGGTATAGATGCGCCAGACGGTCTCGGGCGAGGCCTTGATCAGGCGGGTGACGCTGAGCTCGTGGGAGTCGGGCATGATCGCGCTCCGGCTCAGGCCGCATCTTCGGCGGTGGCCGCGTCGGCATCCATCCAGAACACCTCCCAGATGTGGCCGTCGGGGTCGGCGACGCTGCGGCCGTACATGAAGCCGTGGTCCTGTGCGGGATTGGGGTCGGCCTGGCCGCCTGCGGCACCGGCGGCATCGACGATGGCGTCGACCTGGGTCCTGTCGTCGGCGGACAGGGCCAGCAGCACCTGGACGGAGGCGTGGGCGTCGGCGATCGGCCGGGCGGTGAATTCGGCGAAACGGCTGTGCGTCAGCAGCATCACGTAAATGGTGTCGGAGAAGACCATGCACATGGTGCGCGCGTCGCTGTACTGCGGGTTCTGTTTCGCGCCGGCCGCCTCATAGAAGGCGATCGAGCGGGCCAGGTCGGTGACCGGCAGATTGACGAAAAGCATGCGTGACATCGAGCCTCTCCCTCCTGCGAGATTTGCCATTCGTGCCACGACCGGTTAGGAATGGCAACCATGCAGTTAGAAAAAGTAACCAACTTGACGTCCGGACCCGGAGGGGCGCCGCGGCGTTGGTACGATGACGCCTGCGGCACGGCCCATGCGCTGGAGCTGGTCGGGGAGCGCTGGTCGCTGTTGATCCTGCGCGAGATGATGTTCGGGCCGCGGCGGTTCGGCGACATCCGGGCCGCCCTGCCGGGCCTCAGCGCCAACATCCTGACCCAGCGGCTGGAGACGCTGGAAACGCATGGCCTGGTCGAGCGGTCGAAACTGCCGCCGCCGGCCTCGGTCCAGGTCTACGGGCTGACGCCGTGGGGCTATGAGGCGGATCAACTGCTGATCGTGCTGGGACGCTGGGCGGCGCGATCGCCGGGCCATGACCCGACCCTGCCGCTGTCCAAGACCTCGCTGATGCTGTCGTTCCGGACCATGTTCCAGGCCGGTATGGCGGGCGATGCTGACATGACGGTCGGGTTTCAGCTGGATGACGAGACCTTCCGTGTCCGTATCGACCATGGCGTGCTGGTGCCGGAACGGGGCGGGATCGACGACGCCGGGGTGACCTTCATCACCACGCCGGAAGCGATGGCGGCCTATGTCTACGGCAAGGTGCCGCTGGAGGCGCTTGAGGCCGGGGGTGGGGTCCGGATCGCGGGCGATCGCGCCCTGGCGGTGACCTTCCAGACCTTCTTTGCCCTGCCGCCCAAGGCCGGAGCCTGAGTTGAGGGGGGGGCGACCCTCAGGCCAGCATGTCGAGCAGGGTGCCGGTCATCCGGTCGGCGGTCTTCAGCACGGCGACATTGGCCTTGAGGGCGACCTCGGACTGGAGGCGGTCGACCATCTCTTCGGCCAGGGTGTCGAGCGGGCCGGCGGCCGTGCGCCGGGCGCTGGCGTCGAAGCGGGCGGTGGCGGTGGCGATACCGCCGGCGGCGATGGCGAAGGCCTGCATGGGCGGCTCCCGGCTTGAGGGAGGGGCAGTGTGGCCGAGACGGACTGAACGGGCTGCCTACAGGCATGGTGAACGGCCGGGCGAGCGGCGGGACTGGCAGATGGGCGAGCGGCGTTCGGTCAATGGACTTCGGCGGCCGGGCGCGGCATCCTGCGGGTCCCGCCGTCGAGGAGTGTCGCCGTGATCAGCCTGGCCCATCTGAAACGTCGTCTGGGCCAGTATGCGGCCCTGTGGGTCGGCGGCTTCCTGCTGACGGGCGCGGCCGTGCTGGCCGGTCTGCTGTTCATGGACCTGATCGTGGCCGTGGACATGGTGTTGCCGGTGACCCTGGTGGCGGTGTTGCTGGCGATGGGGGCGGGGCTGGTGCTCAGCCTGGTGTCCGGTGAGACCGTCGGCACCAAGCTGATCCTGCTGGTCCTGGCCCTGCTGCTGGTGCTGCCATTGCTGTGGGGGCCGATGTCGGCGGCGGTGTCGATCGCCTTCGTTCTCGACCGGTCGATCGAGTATTCGCAGACCTATGCCGCCGTCCAGATCGGCATTTCCCGGCTGCTGATGCCCCTGACCGGCTGGATCCTCGGCGGGGCGCTGGTCGACACGGTGTGGGCCTTTTTCCAGGGCGTCGCCTCGGTGATCGGCGTCGTGTCGGCCTGGGTTAAGATCTGGCCGCTGCTGCGTCGCCTGCTGGGGCCGGAACCGGCGCGGGAGACCTGAGGGGCCGTCTGCCGCGATCTTAATCCGGACTTCATCGCTCGCGTGCATGAGGGGGGGGCAGCTGGAAATTGCGATGAACCTCTCCCTCCTTGGCTTCGACGCGGCGTTTGACCAGACGGCCGTCGACACCCGCAAGCAGGCCGGCGGCCGCATCGTCATCAGTGTGCTGGTGTTCCTGACCGGTCTGACCGCCATCCCCCTGGGCGCGCTGGTGGCCTGGGCGGCGATCTATGCGATCGGCGACTCCACCCTGTGGATCGCCACCGACCCCCGCCGGCTGGCCCGGAATCCGGTGTTCTTCCGCACCCTGCGGCTGCTGGCCACCGCGGTGTCGACCTGTGCCTGGGTGACGATCGGCTGGCTGTGGTGGTGGGCTCCGGGCGAGACCAGCCGGGTGGTGGCGGTGGCCCTGACCAGTGGCGTGCTGCTGTACGTCGTGCGCGGCTGTCACCGGTCCCTGGTGCATATGCTGACCACCGGCCTGCCGCCGGCGGTGATCCTGCTGGTGCTGCCGTTCACCCTGCCGAATTTCACCAGTGAGCTGGGCCTGTTCTGGTCGATGGCGCTGATCGTGGTCTTTGCGGCGACCTCGGGCCTGAATGCCTGGCGCGGGCACCGCGCCCTTCAGGCGACCAACCGGGCCCTGGTCGACAAACAGCATGAGGCCGAGGCGGCCAGCGTCGCCAAGTCCGAATTCCTCGCCAATATGAGCCACGAGATCCGCACGCCGCTGAACGGCGTGCTGGCCATGGCCCATGTGCTGGACGAGGCGGACCTGCCGCCGCGCGAACAGGAGGCGGCGCGGATGATCTGCGCCTCGGGCGAAATGCTGGAGCGGCTGCTGTCCGACATTCTCGACCTGGCCAAGGTCGAGGCGGGGCAGCTGGAGATCGAGGCGGTGCCCTTCCACGCGGGCGACCTGGTCCGCAACGTCGCCGCCCTGTGCCGGCCGCGGGCAGACGAAAAGGGCCTGCCGATCGTGGTCGAGATCGATGCGGCGGCCGACCGGGCCTATGAGGGCGATGCGGTCCGCGTCCGCCAGGTACTCATCAACCTGGTCTCCAATGCGGTGAAATTCACGACGGCGGGCGAAGTGCGCCTGGCGCTGACGGTCGGGACGGACGACCGGTTGCGCTTCGCGGTCTCGGATACGGGCGACGGCTTCGACCCGGCCCACAAGGCCCGTCTGTTCGACCGCTTCCAGCAGGCCGACGGCTCGATCACGCGCCGCTTCGGCGGCAGCGGCCTGGGTCTGGCGATTTCGAAACATCTGGCCGAGATGATGGGCGGCGTGCTGGACTGCGACAGTATTCCCGGCACCGGATCGGTGTTCTGGTTCGAGGTTATCCTGCCGGTCGGCGCGGTCGCCCGACCGGAGGATGAAGCCTCATCGTCGGGCCCGGTGCATGCCGTCACGCGCGTGCTGGTCGCGGATGACCATCCGACCAACCTTCGCGTCGTCGAGATCATCCTGCGCGGCGCGGGGATCGAGGTGACCTCGGTGGCGAACGGCCTCGAGGCCGTCCAGGCCCACGCCGTCGGTATCTATGACGTGATCCTGATGGATATGCAGATGCCGGTGATGGACGGTCTGACGGCCGTGGCGGAAATCCGTGGCACCGAGGCGCGGATGAACGGCCCGCGGACGCCGATCATCATGCTGACGGCCAACGCCATGCCGGAACAGGTGCGGGCCGGACAACTGGCCGGAGCCGACGCCCATCTGGCGAAGCCGATCACCCCGGCGTCGCTGCTGCAGGCGATCGCCGACGTCGCTGTCGGGGAGTCGGTGGCGCCGGACCTCGCCCGGGCGGTCTAGAGGCGGCGCTTGCCTCGAAGCGGGCCGGGAGGCATCCTGCGCCGATGAGCACGCAGCAGCCGGCGGGCGGACGCTTCCAGACCTTTACGGCCTTCTACCCCTACTATGTGCACCAGCATGCGAACCGGACCTGCCGCCGGATTCACGTGGTCGGCACGGCCCTGGTCATCGCCGTCTTCGTCACGGCCCTGGTGACGCGCAACGCCTGGTGGCTGCTGGCCATGCCGCTGGTCGGCTACGGCTTCGCCTGGGTCGGCCATTTCTTCTTCGAGAAGAACCGCCCGGCCACCTTCCAGTATCCGCTGTGGAGCCTGATGGGCGACTGGCGACTGTTTTTCGAGACCGTCAGCGGCCGACGCAAATTCTAGCGCGGATTGCGGTTGGCCGGGTCCTGGAAGAAATACAGGCTGAGCAGGAAGACGGCCACGGCCTCGCGATCCGGTGAACCCTGCGGCGGCAGGTAGAAGGCCGGGCGCATGCGGTTGATGTCCAGGCCGCCGATCTCGACCCCGTCGCGCGTCACGACATAGCCCATCACCTGACCGCCGCCGAAGGGCAGGCCGCCGATGCGGTGGGTCTCGGCCCGCAGGGTCACGCCGTTCCAGGTCAGGGTCCCGGCGCGCTGGGGCTGTTGCAGGCGGCGCAGGAAGCTGCCGCGCGACAGGGCCAAGCCCATGCTCGCATCCGCCGGCGCCGCGCCGCCGTATTCGCAGTCATAGCTGATCGGTTCACGGTCGAAGGTGATGCCCAGGATCTCGCGGTGGCTCTGTCCGCCGCCACAGTTGGCCGTCACCTCGCCGCCGGGCAGGTTGATGGAGAACTCCGCCGTGGCCATGTCGCGCGACTGCCAGGGCAGCCGGGTGCTGGACGAACGCATGGCAGTCGAGCCGGTGAACTCGCCCACCTCATAGCCCGGCCTGAGCAGACTGGGTCCGCGCCGGCTGCGGTAGCCCAGCTGTTCGGTGCGTTCGGTCATGGGGGCGGTGGCGGGAGCGGCCCGGGCGTCCGCCGGGGGCGTCTGCTGCGGGGCCCGGGCGAGGGCACCGGCGCTGAGTGCGAGGGCCGCAGCCAGGGTTATCGTCGGGAAAACGAACCGCATCGTCACCTCCTGTGCGAGGAAGGCGATTGTAGCGGTCAGTGGCAGAACATCAATATTTGAACCGGTCGCGGAGAGCGGGTCCCGGCATCAGCCGGCGTCGGCGCTGGCCCAGGCGGGCGGGCAGCCGTCGAAACGGCCGGCCTCGGCGATCGACAGGGTGCGCATGTTGAGGCGCATGATCGGCCGCATCGAGCCGCGACCGTGGCCGGTGTAGAGATCGACCTTGGCCCCCTTGATCGCGCCGCCGGTGTCGGAGGCGTACCAGTAGCCGTCGTGGACGGTGCCGTCGGCGAGGCGCAGGCCCACGGTCTCGCGGATGAACAGCCGGGTGCGACGGGGGATGACGCGGGGATCAACGGCCACGGTGCGCATCGGGATCGGACGGCAACCGAGCGAATCGTTGCCCGTCGCGCCACCACCACCGGCATGATAGAGCCGCGCCGACGCGCGCCAGTCGGGATCGCCGGCCATCAGTTCGATCTGTTCAGCGTCCAGCTCGAGGCCGGACGCCGCTTCCGCTGCCACCGCTTCCGCGGCAACCACTGACTCATAGGGGGCCGGTTCGCCCGAGACGGGGAACATCAGCGCCAGGATCAGGGCAAGGGCAGCGGCAGCTTCCGGCATGAGCCGACTCACGGAGACCTCGGCGACCGGCACCGACGCCGGGCTTTTCGTAGCGAATTGTGGCAAATCCCGGACCGCCACGTCGGCCGCGACAGTCTGTCCACAGCGATGCCGGTTCAGTCCACCGTCCGTCGAGCACAGAGCGTTAATGCGCCGCCTCATCATTGACGCGTGGATACACTATTCGTCACATCTTCATTCTTGGGGGCGGTTCTGTGCTGACAGTCTATGGCGATCATCGATCCGGTAACTGCTTGAAGGTCAAGTGGATGCTGGATGTTCTCGAGCATGACTACCGTTGGGTGGAAACCGATGTCCTGTCCGGCGCCACCCGGACCCCGGAATTCCTGGCCCGCAACCCGGCCGGTCAGGTGCCGGCGATGGAGTTTGCGGACGGTCGGGTTCTGGCCCAGTCCAATGCCATACTGCTGTATCTGGCCGAGGGAACCGCGTGGGTCCCGGCCGATCGCTTCACCCGCGCCCGGATGATCGAATGGCTGTTCCGGGAACAGTACAGCCATGAACCCTATATTGCCGTGGCCCGGTTCCAGCGGCTGCTGGCGGGCATGAGCGCCGACGAGATCGCGCCGCGGCTGATGCAGAAGGGCCACGCGGCGCTGGCGCGGATGGAGGCCGCCCTGTCCGGGGGGGGCTGGCTGGCCGGCGAGGCCGCCAGCCTCGCCGATGTGGCTCTCGTCGCCTACACGCGGGTCGCCGGCGAAGAGGGATTCGATCTGGCGGGCTATCCGGCGGTCCGGGCATGGATCGTCCGGGTGGAGGCGGCGCTCGGCATCGGCTAGACGGGACCCGGAACCCGACCGGAGCCTGATTGATGCGCGACCATCCCTGTGTCCCCCTGAGCGGCTACGCGGAAACCGACGACGCTACCGGCCTGGCGGCGGTGACGGCCTTTCGCGAGTCGATGGCCCGGCGGCGCACGGTGCGCGACTTCTCCGACCGGCCGGTGCCGCGGGCCATGGTCGAACAGGCCCTGCTGACGGCCGGTTCGGCCCCGTCGGGGGCCAATCACCAGCCGTGGTTCTTCAGTGTCATCGACAGTCCGCAGGCCCGGGCCCGAATCCGTGCCGCCGCCGAGGCCGAGGAACGGGAATTCTATTCCGAAAAGGCCCCGCAGGAATGGCTGGATGCCCTGGCCCCGCTGGGCACAGACTCCGACAAGGGTTTCCTCGAGGTGGCCCCGGTGCTGATCGCCATCTTCGGCCAGAAGCGCGGCGGGCCGAAGCCGGGCGACGACAAGAAGAACTACTATGTGACCGAGAGCGTCGGCATCGCCACCGGCCTGCTGATCGCGGCCCTGCATGAGGCCGGGCTGGCGACCCTGACGCATACGCCCGCGCCGATGAGCTTCCTGGCCGAAATCTGCGGCCGTCCGGCCGGGGACAAGCCCTTCCTGCTGCTGGTGGCCGGCCATCCGGCCGCCGACGCCACCGTGCCGGTCGCGGCGCTGGACAAGAAGCCGCTGGACGCCATCGCCGCCTGGATCTGACAGTCTAGCGCCGCTCGGGACGGCCGCCCGGGGCCCAGTCGGGCGTGAACTCACCGTCGGCCAGCCAGCGCAGCGGCGCGATCAGCGACTGGATGGCGCGGGTCATGAAGGGAATGTCGAGGTGGGCGATGTCGTCCTCGACCGTATGATAGGTCGGGGTCACGGCCCAGCCCGAGATGGTGTGGGCGACCACACCGCGCACGGCCAGCGGGTAGTTGTCGGACCGCTCGAAGAAATTCTGCTCGGGATACAGGTCCGGCGCGATCAGGGCCCCCTGGTCACGCAATGCGACCCCGAGGGTCGATCGGTCGAATCCGGTCATCATCATGACCCCGTCCGGCATCTGCGGGTCCTGGGTCCCGATCATCTCGATCGCCAGATTGGCGACGATCTCGCTCAGGGGCACCGGCGGATGGTCGCCGAACCAGCCGGAGCCGAGACCGCCGACCTCCTCGCTGCCGAAGGCGACGAACAGCAGGCCGCGACGATGGGCATCGCCGCTGGACAGGGCCCGCGCCAGTTCCAGCACGGCGGCGACGCCCGAGGCGTCATCATTGGCCCCATGCATGATGGTGCCGTCCGCGCGCACGCCCAGATGATCCAGATGGGCGCTGATCAGGATGACACCCGCGTCAGGGTCGGTGCCTGGCCGCCAGCCGATGGCATTGGTGGTCACGGTCGGCTCGACATGGCCCTCGCCCGGGGTCCAGACCGCGCCGGTGCCGGGCATCAGTGCCATCCGGTCCCAGACCAGGGCCGGCACGACCAGCAGGGTACGGGACGGGCGCGCTTCGTCTCCGGCCAGGGCGAAGCGGGGGCGGCCGGGTGACGCGCGGGCCACGGCCTCGCGCAGGGTTGCGGTCTCGCGCAGGATCACCAGCCGGCTGCCCTGGCGCCAGGCGGCGTTGACCCAGGTTCCGACGGCCGGGCCTTCCGGCGGGGCGATCATCACGATCCCGGCTTCCGGCAGGGCTGACGGGTCGGTACCGGTAAACACCTCGACCCGGCCATCCATCGGGGCGTCACCGCCGGACAGCAGGCCCAGCCCCTCCGCGCGGGACAGGCGGATGCCGCCGATACTCAGAGTGCCCGTGTCCGACGGCGTGGTGCGGGTCACGGCGATGGTCTGGGTGTAGCCGTCCATGCCCGGCGCGGGCTTCAGGCCGAAGCCCTGGAACTGGGCCGCGACATAGGCGGCGGCCACGGTCTCGTCGTGGGTGGCGCTGCCGCGACCGCGCAGGGCGTCGCCCGCGAGGAAGGCCGCATGGGCCGCGACCCAGGCCGGATCGACGACCGGCGCGGCGGTCTGGGCCCGCACCGGCGCGGCGAACAGGGCCAGGGCGGCGGCGGTGATGACGAGGCGGCGCGGGAACATGACAATCTCCGGGATGACCGGCGTTCCCTGGCCCGCGTGGCCGCACCAGGTCAAGCGGCGGCAACAATCCGCTGGACGCGGTGGCGGTGCGGATTTACCCCGATGGCAGTCGTCCTGACCCGGAGCCGCCCGATGAAGCGTATCGCGATCACCCTGTCCGTCCTGACCCTGGGGGCGGCCGCCCTGATGGCCCCGGCCGGGGTTTCCGCCTGGGGCAATACCGGCCACCGGCTGATCGGCACGGCGGCCATGCGGGCCCTGCCGGACGAACTGCCGGCCTTCCTGCGCACGCCCGGGGCCGTGGCCGAGGTCGGCGAACTGTCACGCGAGCCGGACCGGACCAAGGGCGGCGGCCAGCCGCACGACCGCGAGCGCGACACCGCCCACTTCATCGACATGGACGAAGACGCGCGGGTGATGGACGCGCGCGGCATGACGATCGACGCCCTGCCGCGGCTGAAATCGGAATATGACGCGGCCCTGACGGCGGCGGGTCTGGACGTCGATGACGCCGGCTATCTGCCCTATGCGATCTGGGACGGCTATCAGCAGCTGGTGCGCGACTTCGCCACCTGGCGGGTGCTGAACGCGGCCGAGGCGCGGGAACAGGATCCCGGCAAGCGGGCCTGGTACCGCGAGGACCGGCTGCGGCGCGAGGCCCTGATCCTGCGCGACATGGGCTATCTGGCCCATTACGTCGGGGACGGGGCCCAGCCCCATCACACGACCATCCACTACAACGGCTGGAACCGCGACATGCCCAACCCGGACGGCTTCACCACCTCGCGCCAGACCCACGGCGCGTTCGAGGGGGCCTTCGCCGCGCGGGTGGCGCGGCTGGATGCGGTGGAGCAGGCGATGGCGGCCCCCCGGCTGGACGGGTTTGACCTGCGCACCCGGGTGCCGGCCTATCTGAAGACGACCCTGGCCGAGGTCCGGCCCTTCTATGTGCTGGAGAAGGCCGGGGGCTTCCGCGAGGCCGATGCGCGCGGCGCGGCCTTTGTCACGGCGCGGCTGGCGGCCGGGGCGGGCGAGTTGCGCGACCTGTTCATCCTGGCCTGGCGCGACTCCGCCGACGACCTGATCGGCTGGCCGACCGTCAAGGTGGCCGAGGTCGAGGCCGGGACCGCCGATCCGTGGCTGGCGATGTACGGCGAGGACTGAGTTCGGGCTTTTCTTTTCCGCTCATCCCGGCGTAAGCCGGGACCCAGTGCTTTTGGGCAACCGGACCAGGGCGATCGCAGCAACGGTCGGCCTGAAACACAGGCGTCAAGCTGGACAGCACTGGGTCCCGGCTTACGCCGGGATGAGCGGAATTGAGTGAACCTTCCCCGCCAGTGGTGATTCTGGACAAGTCGCAGATGGCCGAGAACATCGGTGCCGTCGCGCGGGTGATGGCCAATTTCGGCCTGACCGACCTGCGTCTGGTCCAGCCGCGCGACGGCTGGCCGCAGGAACGGGCCTGGGCCATGGCCTCGGGGGCCGACTGGGTGCTGGACGGCATCCGCGTGTTCGACAGCGTCGCCGACGCCGTGGCCGACCTGAACACCGTCTATGCCGCCACGGCCCGGTCGCGCGGCACCCGCCAGCCGGTGCGCACCCCGCGCGAGACGGCCCGGGTCCTGTACGACGACCGCGCCTCGGGCCTCGGCATCGGCCTGTTGTTCGGCGGTGAACGGGCCGGGCTGGAGACCAGCGACATCGCCCTGTGCCAGGGCATCGTCACCATCCCCATCGACCCGCGCCATCAATCCTTGAATCTGGCCCAGGCCGTGGCCATCAACGCCTATGAATGGCGCACCCTGATCCTCGACGCCCCGCCGCCGCGCTTCCGCGAGGGCGAGCCCCCGGCCACGGGCGAGACCCTGCTGGGCATGTACGAACATCTGGAGCGGGAACTGGATGCCGGTGGCTTCTTTCATCCGCCCGAGAAACGCCCGTCGATGGTGCAGAACCTGCGCGTCATGCTGGGCCGCGCCGCCTTCACCGATCAAGAGGCCGCCACCTTCCGCGGCGTGATCACCGCCCTGTCAAAGGGGCGCGGCCGGGTGCTGGCCAAGCTGGCGGCGAAGAAGGCGGCGGACGAGTCCCAATAGCTTTTATCCGCTCATCCCGGCGAAAGCCGGGACCCAGTTCTTTCGTGGGGCGCAATGCGCGGGATTGGCGTCCGCGGGTGCCTGTGACGGCGGTTCATCCAAAACACTGGGTCCCGGCTTTCGCCGGGATGAGCGGAATATTGGGACTACCGGATCAACCCAGTTCACCGAAAAACCCCGGCACCACCTCGGTCGCGGGTCCGTAGTGCCCCTCGTCGAAGCGGCTGCGACCCAGCGAGGGTTCGAGATTGAGTTCAACCGTACGGGCCCCGGCGCGGGCCGCGGTCTCGACGAAGCCGGCGGCGGGCCAGACGGACCCTGACGTGCCGATTGAAACGAACAGGTCGCAGCGCGCCAGCGCGGCCTCGATCCGCTCCATCTGCAGCGGCATCTCGCCGAACCAGACGATGTGCGGGCGCAGCCGGCCCGCCGGATGGTGGGGTGAGGGCTCGTGGGTCGCCAGGTCGCCGGGCCAGTCGCAGACCCGGCCGGTGGCGGTGCAGACCGCCTTCAGCAGTTCGCCATGCATATGGATCAGGTCGAAGCCGGGGCCGGGCGGGGTCGCGGCATGGGCCCGGTCATGCAGGTCATCGACATTCTGGGTGACCAGCAGGATCGCGCCGTGCCAGCGCGCGGCCAGATCGGCCAGGGCGCGGTGGGCGGCATTGGGATGCACGGTCGGCAGCTGGCGGCGGCGCTGGTTGTAGAAATCCTGCACCGTGGCCGGGTCGCGGGCGAAGGCCTCGGGCGTGGCGACATCCGCGATCCGGTGGCCCAGCCACAGGCCGTCGTCGGCGCGAAAGGTCGGCACGCCGCTCTCGGCCGAGATGCCCGCGCCGGTCAGGATCACGAGGTTGCGCATGGGCGTCGTCTCAGTCCGGGTTCGCGGGCGTGGTCGGGGCCGCGTCCGGCTTGAGACCGGTGAGCCAGCCGGTGGCCAGTTCCAGCACCGCCTTGCCGACACACAGGATCAGGATCGCGCCTTCCGGCGCATTGTATTTCTGCATGGCCCAGGCCCCGCCCAGCACCGCGATATGCAGGACGAAGATGCGGCCGTAGGGCCGGAACATCTCGGTGATCGGATGGGCTGTGCGCCAGGCCCGGGGCTGCCACCAGTCGCGCCACAGGGCGAGGAGGTTGAGACCCGCCAGGCCCGCCAGCGCCCACAGGAAGGGGGTGTCGAACAACGGACCGGTGATCGCCGGGTCGCTGGACCGCAGGAAGTCCATCGCGATAGCAAAGGTGAAGACCCCGTGCCCGAGGCAGAAGATCCCGTAGTGGACGATGAAAAAGCAGCCGACGCCGAGAGAGGACTGTGGCCCGGACTGTCCCGGCGACTGGACCTGACCGCGGGCGGCCAGCACCCGCGGCAGGGTCATCACCCCGATGATGACATTCTCGAGCCAGTAAAGGATCAGGACCTGCGCCCCGTTCCATCCCAGCAGGAGCACGCCGCCGATCGGGATCAGATTGACCAGGACGATGAACAGGAAACGAAAGGCCGCGAGGCGTTCGATCCATCGTGTCGTCAGTGCGTGCACGTCGCCTCGGTTTTTCGCTGATCCGGGAGAAGGCCCGACCCCGGCATGGATATCGCCGCTCTTCAGGATTGCAACCGCCGAACCTTTCGAGGCGGGAAGGGGTGGGGTAGACCCGGGGCAGACCTGTTTCGGAGATGTCCCTCATGAAAACCCGCGCCGCCGTCGCCTTTGAGGCCAAACGTCCGCTGGAGATTGTCGAGGTCGATCTGGAGGGACCGCGCGCCGGGGAGGTGCTGGTCCAGATCATGGCCACCGGCATCTGCCACACCGACGCCTATACGCTGGACGGGCTGGACAGTGAGGGCCTGTTCCCCTCGATCCTGGGCCATGAAGGCGCGGGCGTGGTGGTCGAGGTGGGGCCGGGCGTGACCTCGGTCGCGGTCGGCGATCATGTGATCCCGCTGTACACGCCGGAATGTCGCCAGTGTAAGTCCTGCCTGAGCCGCAAGACCAATCTGTGCACCGCCATCCGGGGGACGCAGGGCAAGGGGCTGATGCCCGACGGGACCAGCCGGTTCAGCTACAAGGGTCAGGCGATCCACCACTATATGGGCTGTTCGACTTTCTCGAATTTCACCGTCCTGCCCGAGATCGCGGTGGCCAAGATCCGCAAGGACGCGCCGTTCGACAAGGCCTGCTACGTCGGCTGCGGCGTGACCACGGGCGTGGGCGCGGTGGTCAATACGGCCAAGGTCGAGCCGGGGGCCAACTGCGTGGTGTTCGGCCTCGGCGGCATCGGTCTGAACGTGCTGCAGGGGCTGAAGATGGTCGGGGCCGACATGATCGTCGGCGTCGACGTCAATCCGGACAAGGAGGAATGGGGCCGCAAATTCGGCATGACCCATTTCGTCAATCCGAAAGAGGTCAGCGACGTGGTCGCCCATCTGGTCGAGCTGACCGGCGGCGGGGCCGACTACACCTTCGACTGCACCGGCAACACCACGGTGATGCGTCAGGCGCTGGAGGCCTGCCATCGCGGCTGGGGCGAGAGCATCGTCATCGGCGTGGCCGAGGCGGGCAAGGAGATCGCCACGCGGCCGTTCCAGCTGGTCACGGGGCGGGTGTGGCGGGGGAGTGCCTTCGGCGGCGCACGCGGCCGGACCGATACGCCGAAGATCGTCGACTGGTATATGGACGGCAAGATCGAGATCGACCCGATGATCACCCACACGATGCCGCTGGAAGACATCAACAAGGCGTTTGACCTGATGCATGCGGGCGAGAGCATCCGGTCCGTGGTGGTGTTCTGAGGCTTGCATCGCCGAGTAAGTTGTTTAAAAAAACTACCCTGAAGCAGAGGGAAAGACTCCATGTTCACCCATATGACCGTCGGCGCGAACGACATCGAGGCGTCGCGCAAATTCTATGATGCGGCGTTGGGGGCGCTGGGCGTCGCCGCAGCCAGCGGGCCGGACGAGAAGGGCCGTTACTGGTGGCGCACGGCGCGCGGGGCCTTTGCCATCACGGAGCCGATCGACGGGGAGCCGGCCTGCCATGCCAACGGCGGCACCATCGGTTTCGCCGCGTCGGATCCCGACGCGGTCGCCGCCTTCCAGGCCGCCGGGGTCGCCGCCGGCGGCACGGCCATCGAGGACCCGCCCGGCCCGCGCGAGGGTGCGTTCGGCACCCTGCACCTGGCCTATCTGCGCGATCCGTCCGGCAACAAGATCTGCGCCCTGCACCGGGTGGGGTGACACTCGATATTCCATCCGCTCATCCCGGCGAAAGCCGGGACCCAGTGCTTTGGAGGATCGGTCCCGGTAAGCTGCTCGGAACGATGTCCTGAAACGCCGGCGTCACGCTGGACAGAACTGGGTCCCGGCTTTCGCCGGGATGAGCGGAAAACTATGGAAACCATCAAACAGCATCAGGTCCACGGCGGCACCCTGCGCTATCTGACGCACGACAGCGCCACCACCGGCACGCCGATGACGCTGTCGGTGTTCGTGCCGCCGGGTGAGGGGCCGTTTCCGGTGCTGATCTGGCTGTCGGGCCTGACCTGTACCGAGGATAATTTCACCACCAAGGCCGGGGCCTATCGGGCGGCGGCGGAGCACGGGCTGATCATCGTCGCGCCTGACACTTCGCCGCGCGGGGAGGGTGTCGCGGATGACCCGGCCTATGATCTGGGGCAGGGGGCCGGCTTCTATGTCGACGCGACCGAGACGCCGTGGGCCGAGCATTTCCGCATGGAAAGCTATGTCACCGGCGAGTTGGTCGCCCTGGTCGACGCCGAATTCCCGACGACCAAGTCGCGCGGGATCAGCGGCCATTCAATGGGCGGGCACGGGGCGCTGACCCTGGCGCTGCGGCATCCGCACCTGTTCCGGTCGGTGTCGGCCTTTGCACCGATCGCCTCGCCGACGCGCTGCCCGTGGGGTGAAAAGGCGTTTACGGCCTATCTGGGCGACGACCGGGCGGTGTGGGCCGAGCATGACGCGGCGCGGCTGATCGAGTCCGGGGTGGGCGAGGGCTGTTTCGATGACATCCTGATCGACCAGGGCGACGCCGATCCGTTTCTGGTCGAGCAATTGAAGCCGGAACTGCTGCAGGCGGCGGCAGATGCGGTCGGCCAGACGCTGACCCTGCGGATGCAGCCCGGCTACGACCATTCCTATTTCTTCATGGCCAGCTTCATCGCCGACCATGTGGCGTTTCACGCCCGGCGGCTGGGGGGCTCGACGTCCAAACAGGCTTGACGGCGACACTACCCTAAGGCGAGGTTGGCGTGGGGAGATTCACGCATGATTACGTTCGTCGCCGCGTTGATGCTGGCCGTCACGCCGCCGGTTCAACCCTTCACCACGCCGTCAGCCGATGGCTATGTCCTGACCGGTCAAGCTGATGAGCCCGAAGGTCATCCGCGCGGGGTGGTCATTCTGGTGGCCGGAACCGGTGCCTTCGACCGGGACGTGACTTTTGGACGGTCGGGCACGCCGCGCGACCGTCTGTTTGCTGACCTGGCGGAGCGATTCAACGCCCGGGGCATGACGGCTGTGCGTTTCGACCGGCGCGGTGTTCGCCATGGCGTCCCGCCGTCCGAGGTGATCGATGCTGCCGCGGCCCCGACCGTGACCGCCGAAAACCTGAGCGCGGATGTCGGTGCGATCTATGACTGGACGAGGTCCGACGCCGGGCTGGGCGCGCGGTGCGTGGTCTTCTTCGTGCATTCGGAGGGCGCGGTTCATGTGGCAGGCCTGGCGAAGGCGGGGGCCCCTGAACCGGCGCTGATTATCGGCATGGGAGCCCCGCTGGAGAGCAAGGTCTCGGCCGTGCGCTGGCAGAGTACAGGCCGCGACGCGGACTCCCTGGCGATGATGGATACGAACGGCGACGGCACGGTCACGAACGACGAGGTCCGGGCCAACTGGATGAACACGCCCTCGGCGGTGTTCGGGGTGCTGGCTCCGTTCCTGCATCCGAACGGTGCCTGGACGCCGGCTGATCTTGCCCAGCTGCGCACCACCCAGGCGGCGCTGTACGAGCAGGCGAAGACGGCGGCGATGGCGCTCGACGACTCTGACCCCTATCCGAGCGCGGCGGCACCCGCGTTCAGCGCAAGCTGGTGGAAGTCGTGGATGACCGATGACGAACCTTTGGCGGCCCGGTTCGCCCGGTGGCGGTCGCCGATGATCCTTCACTATGGCGCGCTCGATTCGCAGGTTCGCGAGGACCGTCAGCGCGCGGCGGCCGAAGGCATCCTGCCGGATGAACAGGTGCGGTTCGTATCTCACCCGGGCCGCGGCCACAGCCTCGGGACCGAGGCACTTTTGGGCCCTGTCGACGCGGTGATCGCCGACCAGATCGCGGACGAGGCGGCGGCCGCCTGTCCGGGCTGAAACCCTGACGCCGTGCTTGCAGAATCGTGGCGTCGAGTGATGCGCCGTTTGGCTTCCTGCCGAACTGAAGCATGCTAGAAGGCCGCATGACCGACGCACACGCCCCTGACTACACCCCGATGTTCTCGGCCCTGTGCGTCGAGCTGGGCCTTTGCCTGCATCCCAAGGCCGAGTTGAAGGTGATTGCCGCCCTGCCCAATGGACTGGATGCGGGGGTCAAGGCGGTGCTGGAGGCCGAGGGCATCGACATGGCCTCATCGCCGGGCGAGCTGCGCCGTCAGGTGCGGGCCTGTCTGAAGGCCAATCTGCCCGGGGCCTGACCCCGCGCGCCTGACGCGTTTCCGGAACGAATTTACCCGTCCCGCCTTGGGTTCGGCAGGGGGCCTCCCTAGATGAGGCGTCCCCCCGTTCGGATCGACAAGGAGCTTTCCCATGGCCTTCACCCTGCCCCCGCTGCCCTATGCCTATGACGCGCTGGAGCCCGTGATCGACAAGGAGACGCTCCATATCCATCACGACAAGCACCATCAGGCCTATACCGACAACCTGAACAAGGCCGTCGACGCCGAGCCCAAGGCCCAGGGCAGGACGATGGAAGAGCTGTTCGCCACCATCTCGACCCTGCCCAAGGCCATCCGCAACCACGGCGGCGGCTACTGGAACCACAATTTCTACTGGGACGGCATGGCCCCGGCCGCCGAAGCGGGCGCGCCGTCGACCGAGCTGGCCGCCGCCATCGACCGCGACCTGGGCGGCATGGACGCCTTTAAGGCGGCCTTCGAAAGCGCCGGCGCGACCCAGTTCGGCTCGGGCTGGGCCTGGCTGATCGTGCAGGACGGCACGCTGAAGGTGATCAACACGCCCAACCAGGACAATTCCCTGATGGACATCGCCCCGGAGAAGGGCGCGCCCCTGCTGGTCAATGACGTGTGGGAGCACGCCTATTATCTGAAATACCAGAACCGCCGCCCCGAGTTCCTCAAGGCGTTCTGGACGGTGGTCAACTGGAAGGCGGTCAACGCCCGCTTTGCCGCCGCCACGGCCTGATCCCGGCTTGACCTGGGGAGGGCGGGCCGTCATAAGGCCCGCTTTCCCGCGCCGGACCCTGTCCTGCGCGTGAATCCACTACGGACGATGCGTGGACCGCCGTTGAGATCGTGCTTCCAATCTCGGAAGCGCCGGGCCGCATCATGTTGAAGAGAACAGAATGTCCAAGCGCCACAGCGCCAAATACAAGATCGACCGTGCCATGGGTGAAAACCTGTGGGGTCGCGCCAAGTCTCCGGTCAACAAGCGCTCCTACGGTCCCGGCCAGCACGGCCAGCGTCGCAAGCAGAAGGTTTCGGACTTCGGTCTGCAGCTGAAAGCCAAGCAGAAGCTGAAGGGCTATTACGCCAACCTGACCGAGAAGCAGTTCCGCAAGACCTATGACGAAGCCGCCCGCCGGAAGGGTAACACCGCCGAGACCCTGATCGGTCTGCTGGAGGCCCGTCTGGACGCCACCGTCTATCGTGCCAAATTCGTCCCGACCCCGTGGGCTGCGCGTCAGTTCGTCAACCACGGTCACGTCACGGTCAACGGCAAGAAGGTCAACATCGCCTCCTACAGCCTGAAGATCGGCGACGTCGTCGAGGTCAAGGAAAAGTCGCGCAACATGGCGCTGGTGCTCGAGGCCCAGCAGTCGTCGGAGCGGGACGTGCCGGACTACATCGAGCTGGGCGACCGGGGCTTCTCGGCCCGCGTCGTGCGCGTGCCGGAGCTGGCCGACGTGCCGTTCCCGGTCAAGATGGAACCCAACATGGTCGTCGAATACTACTCCTCGTAGGTTCGTCCGCCGCGCGGTGCGCCGTGCAGAGACTGGAAAGGCCCCGGATCGCTCCGGGGCCTTTTCGCATTCCGGTCGTTACTGTCGGGTCCCGGGTTGGGGATCATCCGGCCGGCAAGCAGTTTACGGATGCGCCGCAAGGCAATTTGAGCGATGACGCCAGGGAAACTTTCAAAGGGGACGGGCATGGGCTCGAACGGGATCAGGACGCTGCTCGCGCTGACGGCGACGGGCGCGCTGCTGTCCGGATGCGCCGGCCTGCAGTCCCTGCTGACCGATGGACGCGCCGCCGGGGCCGCCGTTTCCGTGCCCGGGACGCGGGAGTCGGTCCAGGCGGCCGCCATCGCCCAGGGACAGGCCGTGTTCTGGGTCGGGTCCAACGGCTGCACCACCCGCGACGACCTGATGCCGGTGGTCAGCCAGTATCGCGGTGCCGCCACCATCACCCTGTGGCGGGTCAGCGAGGACGACTGCGACGCCCCGATCCCCGGCGGGGTCGAGGTGCGCTGGACCTTTGAGGAAATGGGGCTGCTGCCCGGCACCGACGTGCGGGTCGGCAACTCCTATCAGGGACCGTCGAGCTGAGCCGGCCGGTGGGCCCGGCCGCCGTTGGGCCAGCCTGTCTGATTATTCACGTGTCATCGGGCGAATGCGCGGGCATCTAAAGGCCAAGCTCAAGTCATCCAGGGAAATGGAACCATGCTGCGCCTCGTCCTCGTTCTCGCCGTCACGGCCCCGCTGCTGTCGGGCTGCATCATCATCGCCACCGACAAGCCGGTCACGCGCGTGGTTCAGACCGCCCCGGCCGAAACCCCCGAATGAGCCGCCTTCTCGTCGCAGCGGCGGCCTGTGTGCCGCTGCTGACCGGCTGCGTCATCTATGCCGACGCGGCCGGCGAGACGGTCGTGGTGCGGATGGACTCCGGCACCGAAATCAGCGCCGACACGGCTCCGGAATCCCTGCGTGCGGTCCGGTTCGCGGACGGTGCCCTGATCGCGCGGGTTGACTCCAACGGCTGCACACGTGCGGCGGACTTCGCGGTTTCGGTGGCCGAGGGCACGCCGGTCGACATCACCCTGACGCGCACCCGTCAGGATCCGTGCAAGGCCATTGTGCACGAGGGGGTCGAGCTGCGCTGGACCTATGGCGAACTGGGCCTGACGCCCGGCCAGGCGGCGCGCGTCGCCAATCCGCTGCGCCTCTAGCGACGGGGTCGCCCTAGCGGCGCTCGAAGGCGGGCAGCATGTCCGCCGGGATCCGGGTCGGCCGCAGCGTCGCGGCGTCGACCAGGCACCATTCCGACACGCCCTGGGCGCACAGCCGGCCTTCGCCGTCCTCGATCCGGACATAACGATTGAAGCGCGGTCCCTGCGGGTCGCCGACCCAGGTGCGGGCGGTGGCCGTCGCGCCGGGCAACAGGCCGCGCAGATAGTCGATCTCGTGCCGCAGGGCGATCCACGACCAGCGCTTCCGGTCCCCCGCGGAAAAGCGGGCGTTCCAGTGGGCCATGCCCGCGTCCTGCAGCCAGCCGACATAGATGACGTTGTTGACGTGGCCGTTCTCGTCGATGTGCTCGGGCCGGATCTCCAGCGGCAGGGAGAAGAGCTCACGGTCGGCGCGCGGCGTGAGCAGCGCGCGGGCCATCAGGCTTCGCCCAGGGGCACGCCCTTCTCGGTCATCAGGGTCAGCAGCTCGCCGGCCTCGAACATCTCGCGCACGATGTCGGAGCCGCCGACGAACTCGCCCTTCACATACAGCTGCGGGATGGTCGGCCAGTCGGTGAAGGCCTTGATACCGTCGCGCAGTCCGGCGTCCTGCAGCACGTCGACGCCGACGAACGGCGCGCCGAGATGGTCGAGGATCTGCACCGCCAGCGAGGAGAAGCCGCAGCGCGGCGCATCCGGCGTGCCCTTCATGAACAGCACCACATCGTGTTCGGCGACGGTCCCCGCGATGAAGGTGTGAATCGGGTCGGATGATGTCGCAGTCGTTTGATCAGTCACGGAATGGCCTTTCACTCAGGCCCGTCAGCTAGGGACGCGGGACCCGAGGGTCAAGGGCAGCGGGCGACGGTCGTGCGATCGTGACCGCGGCAGAGACCCGGTGGACCGGGGTCAGGCGGCGACGGAACCGGCGCAGGCGACCCGGGCCATCTCGATCTGGGCGGCCAGGCCGGGGGGCATGTCGCGTTCGGGCACCAGCGCCAGGGCGTTCAGCCGCTCGGCGTCGTCGGCCTGGATCACGACGCTGCAGATCGACGGGTCCGTCAGGTTATAGGCCAGGCAGATGGCCTCGGCCGACCAGTTGGGCGTGCGGTGCAGGAAGGCGAAGGTGCCGACATCCGCCAGCGGATCGTTCTTCGCGCGTCCACCGCCGCCGAACCCGAACAGGCCCTTCCTGACCGGCCGGTCCAGCGTCGCCGCCTTTTTTTCGGTGTCGAGGGCGGACGGGAAATAGTCATAGGCGAAGATCGCCATGTCGCGTTCGCACGCGGCCCGCAGCCGCGACCGCACCTGCCAGCCCGAATTCAGGTTGAACGGGGTGACCAGTACGTCGAAGGCCCCGGTCGAGACATAGGCGTCCATCACCTCGCCGTCGCCGGACACGCCCAGCAGCCGTACCCGGTTGGTGGCCCGCAGTGCCTTCAGGGCGTTCAGGGAGCTTTGCGGCAGTTCCTCGTCGGCCGGCTCCTCAAGCAGCACCATGTCGATCCAGCCCAGCCGGGACACGTTCAGGGCCCGGTCGATCGAGGCGGTCATGCCTTCGGCGCTGAAGTCGCGGTCGGAGCCGCGCCGACCGTCGCCCCGGCCCAGCGCCAGGCTGACGGTCACCAGCTTGCGATCGATGTGCTGCAGGGAATGGCCGACGATCTCGGCCAGGACAGGATCGGCCGTCTCGAGCCGGTAGCTGTTGATGCCCGCTTCCAGCGCCGCATAGATCTGTTCGCAGGCGGCGACCGGGCCGCGGGCGATATTGTCGGCACCGAGGCTGAGGGTCAGGGCCGAGACCGCGGCTCCGCTGGGGCCAAAGGGACGATACCGCATCAGGCGTCTCCGGCTGCGGGCGCGGCGGTTTCCAGCGCCAGCGCATGCAGTTCGCCGCCCATCTTGCCCTTCAGCGCGGCATAGACCAGCTGGTGCTGGCGCACCCGCGGCAGGCCGGCGAAGGCGGACGAGACGATGCGGGCGCGATAATGGTCCCCGTCACCGGCCAGATCGGTGATCTCGATCTCGGCGTCGGGAAAGGCGTCGGCCAGATGCGCGTGCAGGGTGTCGACGGGCATGGGCATGGTGGGCGCGGCCTCCGGAACATTCGCCCGGTATGATGAAGCGAAAACCTTAATGCCCCGCTACGCCGGGCTCAGGTTGCGCGCCGTTCCAGCAACTGCACCATCCCGTCGCGGTAGGCCGCCTCGGCATAGGGCCGGTAGCCGACCCGCGCCGCCAGCCGGTGCGAGGCGGCATTGTCGTGTGAGATCATGCAGACGGTGCGCGGGGCGTTCAGTTCGTCATCGACCCAGGCCAGGGCGGCGGTCACGGCCTCGGCCGCATAGCCCTGGCCCTGGAAGGCGGGCGCGACACCCCAGCCCAGCTCGGGCGCGTCAAAGGGCGGGTCAATGTCGCGGTGATAGTCGAGCACGCCGACACTGCCGACATAGGCTCCGCCGTCCCTGAGCCGGATCGACCAGTTGCCGTAACCCATCGCCTGCCAGTGCCCCAGGTCGCGCAGCAGCCGGAACCAGACATCCTCGGCCGAGAGGCCCTGGCCCATGATGTACTGGGTAAAGGTCGGGTTGGCCCACAGGGCGCACAGGTCGTCGAAGTCCGAGACGGCGACCGGGCTCAGGATCAGGCGATCGGTGGTCAGGACGGTCACATCAACCCCAGTTGTTTGAAACTGGCCACGCCGTCGCGGCCGACGACCAGATGGTCGTGGACTTCCAGGCCCAGGGCGTGGGCGGCGGTGACGACCTGGCGGGTCATCTCGATATCGGCCCGCGACGGGGTCGGGTCGCCCGAGGGATGGTTGTGCACGAGGATCATGGCCTTGGCTGACAGCTCCAGCGCCCGGCGCACCACCTCGCGGGGATAGACCGGCGCATGATCGACCGTGCCCCGATTCTGGATCTCGTCGAGGATCAGTTGGTTGCGGTTGTCCAGATACAGGGCCCTGAACTGCTCGCGCGGTTCGTGCTGCAGGGCCAGCCGCACATAGGCCAGCAGCGCCGTCCACGACGAGATCACCGGGCGCTTGGCCGGTTCCTCGCGGGCGATGCGGCGCGCCACCTCGTGCAGCGCCGCCAGGTCCAGCGCGGTTTCGCCGCCGATGCCGTTGCGGCGGCCCCGGCCGTCCGCGGCCTGGACCGTCATCAGGTCCGCGACCGGGGCCGCGAGCACCGCCGCCAGGGATCCGAACCGGGCCAGCAGGGCCTTGGCCAGCGGCTTGACGTCGCCGCGCGGCAGGCTGCGGAACAGGAACAGTTCCAGCAGTTCATAGTCGGGCAGGGCGGACAGCCCGGCGTCATGCGCGCGCTGACGCAGGCGTTCCCGATGGCCCAGATGGTGGGGCCTGGGCGCGCGCAAGACCGGGGCCGCAGCGCGCGGTGCAGGTGGGGTGGTTATCGGGAAGGGCAGCACGCTGGACATGGCGACCTCCGGCTCAATCCTGGAGACGATGTCAGAACAAAAAGCGAACGTCCAGCGGGATCAGTCGAATTTTGGCCGGAAGATTCCCGTCGGGCTGGCGCTGAAGATCTCGAGACCGGTCTCGGTGACGCCGATCGTGTGTTCGCACTGGGCCGACAGCGACTTGTCGCGGGTCACGGCGGTCCAGCCGTCCGACAGCACCTTCACCGCCGGCTTGCCCAGGTTCACCATCGGCTCGATGGTGAAGAACATGCCCGGCTTCAGCGTCGCGCCCTCGCCACGGCGGCCATAGTGCAGGACGTTGGGATTGTCGTGGAACAGCCGGCCGATGCCGTGGCCGCAGAAGTCACGCACCACGCTCATCCGGGCGGCCTCGACGTGGCGCTGGATGGCATAGCCGATGTCGCCGAAGGTGTTGCCCGGCCTGACCTGGGCCAGACCCAGCTCGATGCCTTCATAGGTGACGTCGATCAGCTTGCGGGCCCGGGCGTTGATCTCGCCGACCGGATACATGCGGCTGGAATCGCCGTGCCAGCCGTCGACGATGACGGTGTGGTCGATGTTGACGATATCGCCGGCCTTCAGGACCTTGTCGCCGGGAATACCGTGGCAGACCACATGGTTAATCGAGGTGCAGACGGTTTTGGTATAGCCCTTGTAGCCGAGGCAGGCGGGCAGGGCCCCGTGATCGAGGGTGAACTCGCGCATGCGGTCGTCGATCTCGCCGGTGGTCACGCCGGGCTGGACGAAGGGGGTGATCATGTCGAGCGCCTCGGCCACCAGACGCCCGGCCCTGCGCATGCCCTCGAACCCTTCCGCATCATGGATGCGGATGGCGCTGGAGCGCAGATAGGCGTCGGGGTCGAGTTCGGGCGTTTCGTACATCATCGGGTCTCGGGAAGGCGGCGGTGCGGGAGCATACCCGCAGGTCATCACTCAAACGTAAGTCTAGCACGAAACGCCGGTCCTTTTCGAGGCAGGGCCCGGCGTCCGTGTCTCGAAGATGGGACTGGATGACGGGCGCGGCAAGGGCGGCTAGGGATCAGGGATGACCCTTCCAGCCCCCACCGCCGCGGTCCTGATCATCGGCGACGAGATCCTGTCCGGCCGGACCCGTGACACCAATCTGAACACCCTCGCCCGGTTTCTGGCCGCCCTGGGTATCGATCTGCTGGAGGCGCGCACCGTCGGCGACCGGGCCGGGCAGATCATCGAGGCCCTCAATGCCCTGCGGGCCGGGCACGACTATGTGTTCACCACCGGCGGCATCGGCCCGACCCATGACGACATCACCGCCGACTGCGTGGCCCGGGCCTTCGGCGTGGCCCTGCCGGAGCATCCGGACGCCGTGGCGATCCTCGAAAAGCGCTACGGCGCGGGTGAGTTCAATGCCGCCCGACGGCGCATGGCGCGCATCCCCGAGGGCGGCAGCCTGATCGCCAATCCGGTCACGGACGCGCCGGGGTTCCAGATCGGCAATGTCTTCGTGCTGGCCGGGGTGCCGAAGATCATGACCGCCATGCTGGAGGATGTGGCCCCGCGCCTGCGCACCGGAGCCGTGGTCCATGCCCGCACCTTGAAGGTCAGCGGCGTCGGCGAGGGCGATGTCGCCGACATCCTGACCGCCGCGTCCCAGGTGGCGCGGGCCGTCAGCTTCGGCAGCTATCCGTTCGGCCACGGCTCCACCGGCGAGGTCGGCACCAATCTGGTCATCCGCGGACGTGACGAAGCCGCCGTGGAGGCGGCGGCTTCGGGTCTTCTGGCCGATCTGACAGCGGCGGGAATCCCCGCCGCCGCCGTGATCTGATCCAGACCATTTTTGTTTCGGGTCGAATCGACCCGAACCCAAAAAATGATCCGGCATCAAGCTGGAGCGAAATCTGAGCCGGGTTGGACTGCGTCCAACCCAACCGATTTCGCTCTAGCCGCGGGCGACGTAGCCCTTGCCGCCGTTGGACGGGCGGCGGCTGCGCGGACGACGCTTCAGCTCACCCTCGGGCTTGACCTCGGTCGTGCGCGGGTCGTTGTTGCCGGTCGTCCGGGGCCGCTCGCGCGCCATCGGATCGAACGACCGCTCGGGCGTCGGGCGGGCGTCGCGGCCCGGACCCGGCTTGCGCACGCGGTGCGGCTGGCCGCCGCCTTCCAGCTTGACGCCGTCACGACGCGGATTGCGGCCCCGGCCCTCGCCGCGCGGACGCTCCTCGCGATCGGGCATCGTCGCCTTGGTGCCGACGCCGGCGGCCATGATCGACTGGTCGAGCAGGCCCAGCGACTTGTCGTTGCGGCGGTCGGTGGCCGGGATCTTCTGGCGCGTGACCTTTTCGATGTCGCGCAGCAGCTTCATCTCGTCACCGGCGACGAAGCTGATGGCCGAGCCGTCGGCCCCGGCGCGGGCGGTCCGGCCGATGCGGTGGACATAGGCTTCCGGCACGAACGGCAGTTCGAAATTCACGACGTGCGAGACGCCGTCGACGTCGATGCCGCGGGCGGCGATGTCGGTGGCGACCAGCACGCGCAGCTTGCCGGCCTTGAAGGCCGCCAGGGTGCGTTCCCGCTGCGGCTGGCTCTTGTTGCCGTGGATGGCCCCGGCCTGGACGCCGCCGGCTTCCAGATAGGCGGCGACCTTGTCGGCCCCGTGCTTGGTCTTGGTGAACACCAGGCAGCGGGTGAAATTGTCGTCGGCGAACATCTCGGTCAGCAGGGCGCGCTTGCGGCCCTGTTCGACGTGGATGACCGACTGGTTGATGCGCTGCACCGTGGTGGCCTGGGGCGTCACCGACACCTTGACCGGATCCTTGAGCAGTTCACCGGCCAGCTTGCCGATCTCGTTGGGCATGGTGGCCGAGAAGAACAGGTTCTGGCGCTTGGTCGGGATGCGGCTGACGATCTGGCGGATCGGCTTGACGAAGCCGAGGTCCAGCATCTGGTCGGCCTCGTCGAGCACGAAGATCTCGGTCGAGGACAGGTCCAGGGTCTTCTGCTGCATATGGTCGAGCAGGCGGCCGGGCGTGGCGACCAGGACGTCGAGGCCGTTCTGGATGGCGCGCTCCTGCGGGCCGTATTTCACGCCGCCGAAGACGACGGCGACCTTGAAGCCCAGGTGTTTGCCATAGCTCTTGAAGCTCTCGGCGATCTGGCTGGCCAGTTCACGCGTCGGCGACAGGATCAGGCAGCGGGTGGTGCGCGGCAGGGGGGCGACGCGGTTCTCGGCCAGGCGATGCAGGATCGGCAGGGCGAAGGCGGCGGTCTTGCCGGTGCCGGTCTGGGCGATGCCCAGCAGGTCCTTGCCCAGCATGACGTCGGGAATGGCCTGGGCCTGGATCGGCGTGGGGGTGACATAGCCCTCGGTCGCCAGCGCCTGGAGCAGCGCCTTGTTGAGGCCGAAGGATTCGAATGTGGTGGTGGTCAAGTTGGTTTCTTTCGCGTGCGGCGACGCGCAACAGCCATGGCTCAACGCCGAAAAGGCCGCGCACCGCCAGTCCCGAACGAGCCTCTGGATGAGGCCGGCGGGGTGGATCGGGCGCCGCCCCGCGTGTCCGGGCAGCGAATGAATCTTGAGGGCCGGCCGCTGCTACAGTCAGATCTTCGTAAGGGGAGAAGACCCACACGCGCTGGAGCGCACCGGTAATCGCAATTGTGCGACGCAGCGCAAATGGCCCACGACTGCGGCGAAGTCAAGGCGGACAGGCGATGCGCGATTGCATGGCCCGGCCACATCCCCCCGCGACAGGCCGGACGGACCCGGTCTAGAACAGGGCGACACGGGATCACGGAGCGCGGACATGAGCCTGAGCGACGACTGGCGCGGCTGGGTCATCTACCAGATCTATCCCCGCAGTTTCGCCGACAGCAACGGCGACGGCGTCGGTGACCTGCCGGGGGTGATGGCCCACCTGGACCATGTCGCTTCCCTGGGCGTGGACGCGGTCTGGCTGTCGCCCTTCTTCCCGTCGCCGATGGCCGACTTCGGCTATGACGTGTCCGACTACTGCGGCGTCGATCCGGTGTTCGGCACGCTCGAGGATTTCGACGCCCTGATCACCCGGGCCCACGGCCTGGGGCTGAAGGTCATCATCGACCAGGTCTATTGCCACACCTCGGACCGCCACGCCTGGTTCGCCGAGAGCCGCGCCAACCGCACCAATGCCCGGGCCGACTGGTACGTCTGGGCCGATGCGAAGGCCGACGGCACCCCGCCGTCGAACTGGCAATCGGTGTTCGGCGGCCCCGCCTGGACCTGGGACGCGCGGCGCGGCCAGTACTATCTGCATAATTTCCTGGCCCAGCAGCCGCAGCTGAACCTCGACCTGCCCGCCGTTCAGGACGCCCTGCTGGACGTGGCGCGCTTCTGGCTGGACCGGGGCGTCGACGGCTTCCGGCTCGATGCCTTCAATTTCGCGCCGCACGACCCGGCCTTGACCGACAATCCGCCGGCCCCGCCCGGGCCGCGTACCCGGCCGCTGGATTTCCAGCTGAAGCTGCACAACCAGTCCCAGCCCGGCATCATCGCCTTCGCCGAACGGATCCGGGCCCTGACCGACCGCTATGGCGGGCGGTTCACCGTGGCCGAGGTGGGCGGCGACGACGTCAATCTGGAGCGCCACGTCCTGACCGAGGGCCAGGGCCGGATCAACACCTCCTACGGCTTCGAATTCCTCTATGCGCCGCATCTGACTTCCGAACTGGTCGCCACGACCCTCGGCCGCTGGACCGGCGCGCCGGGCGAGGGCTGGCCGGCCTGGGCCTTCTCCAACCACGACGCCCCGCGCGCGGTGTCGCGCTGGGCCCCCGAGGCCGATCGCGCGGCCATCGCGGCGTTCAACCTGATGCTGCTGACCAGCCTGCGCGGCACGGTCTTCCTCTATCAGGGCGAGGAACTGGGCCTGCCGCAGGCGGACGTGCCGTTCGACCGGCTGGTCGATCCCGAGGCCATCGCCAACTGGCCGAAGACCCTCGGCCGCGACGGGGCCCGCACGCCGATGCCGTGGCGCGACCAGGCCCCGTGGGCCGGCTTCTCGACGGTCGAGCCGTGGCTGCCCGTCGACGCCCGCCACCTGCCGCTGTCGGTGGCCAGCCAGGCGGGCGATCCCGACTCGACCCTGGCCCTGACCCGACGGCTGATCGCCCTGCGCCGGTCGCGGCCCGCCCTGCAGACGGGCACGCAGCGCCGGATCGCCGACGCGCCGGACGACCTGATCGTGTTCGAGCGCGGTGCCGGGGAGGACCGGCTGCTGTGCGTCTTCAACCCGACCGGACGCGGCGTGGACTGGACGTGCGGGCCCGGCTGGAGCCGGATTGAGTCCGTCAATGACGACAGCGGGTCGACCCTGGCCCCCTATGCCGCACGAATTCTGTGCCGGGAGGGGTCGACTTCCCCTGCGTGATCACGGGATGTTACAGGTACGGGAATGATGCACTGCAGCATCGCCGCCGGAGACACCGCTGATGTCCGCCTTTGAACCCCGCGCCGGCCTTGAAGTCGCCCCGGAACTGGTCGCACTGATCGAGGAAGAGGTCCTGCCCGGGCTGGATCTGCCGGTCGCGGCCTTCTGGACCGGGGTGGCCGACATCTTCGCCCGCTTCGCCCCCGAGAACCGCCGTCTGCTGGCCGTGCGGGATGATCTGCAGGGCCTGATCGACAGCTGGCACAAAGCCCGGCGCGGCCAGCCCCATGACCCGGCGGCGACCGAGGCCTTCCTGCGCGAGATCGGCTATCTGGTCACCGAGCCGGCCCCGTTCGCCATCGCCACCGCCCGGGTCGATGACGAGATCGCCCGCATGGCCGGACCGCAGCTGGTGGTCCCGGTGTTGAACGCCCGCTTCCTGCTCAATGCCGCCAACGCGCGCTGGGGCAGCCTGTATGACGCCCTGTACGGCACCGACGCCCTGGGCGACCTGCCGGCGGCCGGCCCCTATGACCCGGCGCGCGGGGCGCGGGTGGTGGCGCGGGCCCGGGCCTTCCTCGACGAGGCCGTGCCGCTGGCGATCGGGTCGCATGCGGACGTCACCGGCTGGCGCGTGGCCGACTGTGCCCTGTTCCCGGCCCTGGCCCGGCCCGAGCAATTCACCGGTTTCACCGGCCCGGCCGAGGCCCCCGCGTCGATCCTGCTGTGCCACAACGGCCTGCATATCGAACTGGTCATCGACCGCGACCACCCGATCGGCGCGACCGATCCGGCGGGCCTGGCCGATGTGGTGCTGGAGTCGGCCCTGTCGACCATCGTCGACCTCGAGGACTCGATCGCCGCCGTCGATGCGGACGACAAGGTCGCCGCCTATCGCAACTGGCTGGGTCTGATGACCGGCGAACTGTCGGCCCGGTTCGACAAGGGGGGCCGGGCGCTGACGCGCGAACTGGCCCCGGACCGCGACTATGTCGCGCCCAACGGCACGACCGTGACCCTGCCGGGCCGGGCCCTGCTGTTCGTGCGCAACGTCGGCCATCTGATGACGACGCCGGCCCTGCGGCTGGCCGACGGGTCGGACGCCCCCGAGGGCATCCTCGACGCCATCGTCACCAGCCTGATCGCCCTGCACGACCTGAAGGGGCAGGGGCGGTTCCGCAACAGCCGCGCCGGCTCGGTCTATATCGTCAAACCCAAGATGCACGGCCCGGAGGAGTGCGCCTTCACCGACCGGCTGTTCGACGCCGTCGAGGACCTGCTGGGTCTGTCGCGGCACACGGTCAAGGTCGGGGTCATGGACGAGGAGCGTCGCACCTCGGCCAATCTGGCCGCCTGTATCCATGCGGTGAAGGGCCGGATCGCCTTCATCAACACCGGCTTCCTCGACCGCACCGGCGACGAGATCCACACCGCCATGCAGGCCGGCCCGGTGGTGCGCAAGGCGGCCATGAAGACCAGCGCCTGGATCACCGCCTATGAGGCGCGCAACGTCGCCATCGGCCTGGCCTGCGGCCTGTCCGGCCGGGCCCAGATCGGCAAGGGGATGTGGGCCGCGCCCGACCGCATGGCCGAGATGCTGGAGCAGAAGCTCGGCCATCCGAAGACCGGGGCCAACACCGCCTGGACCCCGTCCCCGACGGCGGCGACCCTGCATGCGCTGCACTATCATGCGGTCGACGTGTTCGCGGTCCAGGCCGGGGTGGCCAAACAGCCGGTGCCCGGCCTCGACGGCCTGCTGACCCCGCCGCTGGCCGACGGGGCCAATTGGTCGGAACAGGCCATCACCGACGAGCTGGACAACAACGCCCAGGGCATCCTCGGCTATGTGGTGCGCTGGATCGACCAGGGGGTCGGCTGTTCCAAGGTGCCGGACATCCACGATGTCGGCCTGATGGAGGATCGCGCCACCCTGCGCATCTCGTCCCAGCACATGGCCAACTGGCTGTTGCACGGGGTCTGCACCGCCGACCAGGTCGAGGCGGCCCTGCGTCGCATGGCGGCCCGGGTCGATGCCCAGAACGCCGGCGATCCCCTGTACCGGCCGATGGCCCCGGACCCGGAGGCCAGTCTCGCCTTCCAGGCCGCCCGCGCCCTGGTGTTCGAGGGGGGGACCCAGCCCAACGGCTATACCGAACCCCTGCTGCACGCCTTCCGCGCCAAAGCCAAAGTCGGGGCCAGGGCGCGCGGCTGAGGCCTTACTGTTCGCTGCCCGAGCGCCACAGGTTGTTGGTCAGGGGTTCGACCAGATAGCCCAGGGCCGTGCGCTTGCGCAGCAGCACCACGACCTCGACCGGGCTGCCGGGACGGATGGAGCGCCCCAGTCGTCCCAGCCGTTCCAGCTGGTCGGCGGGGACCACGATCTCGGCCCGGAAATACCGGCTGCCGTCGGTCTCGTCGGTGAAGCTGTCGCCCGAAATCCGGGTGACCCGTCCGTGCACGATCGGCGGATTGCCCTCGCGCAGGCCGGGGAATTTGACCTCCGTGTCCTGGCCGATCCTCAGATTGTCGACGTCGGTCGGCTTGATCCGGGCGACGATGATCTGGGAGGCGTCGGTCGGGACGATGTCCATCAGGGTCTGGCCGGGCTGGATCACCCCGCCCGGCGTGAAGATGGTCAGGCCCATGACCTGGCCCGAGGCCGGGGCGCGGATCTGGTTGCGGGCGATGCGAGCGCGGAATTCGGTCAGCCGCGGCCGCAGTTCGTTCAGCTGCACCTCGATGGTGCGCAGCTGTTCGGCCACGTCCTCGTTCAGTCCGGTCGAGACCGACAGCATCTGCAGCCGGGTCTCGCCGACCTGCTCGCGCGCCCGGGCCACCTGGGCGCGCAGCGAGCCCAGCTCGCCGTCGAGCGCCGCCTCGGTCCGTTCCAGCGCCCGCACCCGGGTCATCGGCGCATAGCCCTGGGCCGCCAGCGAGCGGATGCCGGCCAGCTCCTCGCCGATCAACCGGCGCTGTTCCAGGTTGGATTCGATCTGCCGCTCCAGACCCTCCATCTGCTGGTTCAACTGTTCGATGCGCTGCTGCAGCACGCCGCTCTCGGTCGAGCGACCGCTGCGGCGGGCGTTGAACTGCTGGCGTTGCAGGCGCAGCGCCTCTTCGGCCAGGATCTTGTCGGCCGGCGGAAGGTCGGCGAACTCAGCCGGGGTGGCGATGGCGCGGGCGCGATCCCGTTCGGCGATCAGCCGGGCGCGCTGGGCCAGCAGGGCCAGCACCTGGCCGGTCAGGCCGCGTTCGTTGGCGATCAGTTCGCCGCTCGAAACCTCGACCAGCACCTGGCCCGCGCGCACGGTATCGCCCTCGGCGACATGCAGGGCACTGACGACCCCGCCCTCGCGGTGCTGCACCGCCTGGCGGTTGCCGGACACCGCCACCTGGCCCTGGGCGTAGGCCCCGGCGTCCAGCGGCACGAAGGCGGCCCAGCCAAGAAACAGCACGAAGAAGGCGACGATGATGACGCCGCCGATCAGCAATTCCCGCCGCGGGGCGTCGGTGATCGGGGGCGGGGGCGCAGGCAGGTCGGTGGCCACCGGCATCGGCAGGACCACCGCGGGTGGGGGAGAGTCGGTCATCGTTTCACCGTCTCGGCCGGGCGGGTGGTGCGCATTTTCTCAAGCACCTCCTCGCGGGGGCCTTCCAGCTGGATGGCGCCGTCGCGCATCAGCAGCAGCCGGTCGACCCGGGCCAGAACGCCGGCGCGATGGGCGACGATGACCACGGCGGCCCCGCGTGCGGCGGCGGCGAGGATGGCCGACATCAGCGCCGACTCCCCCTCCTGGTCGAGGTTGGAATTGGGCTCGTCCAGCACCAGCAGCACCGGGTCGCCGTACAGGGCACGGGCCAGGGCCACGCGCTGGGCCTGGCCGGTCGACAGGCCCAGGCCGAACGGACCCAGCACCGTGTCATAGCCGTGCGGCAGGCGCTGGATCATCTCATGGGCCCCGGCGGCCATGGCGGCCGCCACCGCGGCCTGATCGACCGTCTCCGTCGGCGTGCCGGTGGCGGCGGCGAAGCGCGAGATATTGTCCTTGATCGAGCCGGCGAACAGGCTGGGCACCTGGGGCAGATAGCCGATGTGCCGGGCCAGGTCGTCACCGTCGCGGGCGGCGTATTCGGCTCCGTCCAGCCGCACCGTGCCCGAGGCCGGCTTCAGCGCGCCGGCGATAACCCGGGCCAGGGTGGTCTTGCCCGAACCACTGGCCCCGACCACGCCCAGCGTCTGGCCGGGATCGAGCTTGAAACTGGCCGCACGCAGCTGCGGCGGCTCGCTCTCCACGAGGCGCACCGTCACCCCCTCGACCGACAGGGCACCGGCGGGCGAGGGCAGGGCGGTGCGCGGCCGGTCCCGCGCCGCGGTGCCGGCGAACAGGTCGGTCAGCGCCTTCCAGCTGGTCCGGGCCTGGACCAGGCCGGGCCAGGCCCCGACCAGCAGCTCGACCGGGGCCACGGCCCGGCTCAGCAGCACCGACGCCGCGATGATCGCCCCGGCCGAGATCTGGCCGCGCACCGCGAGGAAGGCCGCCAGGCCCAGCGACAGGGACTGCAGCGTCAGGCGCAGGAATTTGATCGCCCCGCCGTAGCGCCCGCCCGCGAACTGCGCGTCGGCGTGACCGGCGGTGGCCTGTTGGCGCTGCTCGACCTGACGATTGATGCTGGCCTGGCGCATGCCCAGGGCGCGCACGACCTCGGTCTGGCCGGCGATATTCTCCTGGGCGGCATAGGCGGCGTTGCTGGACTGGATGGCCCGGGCCAGACGCGGACGGCTGTCGCGTTCATTCAGCCAGGCCAGGACGAACAGCAGGATGCCCCCGATCAGGGTCAGCAGGCCCAGCGCCGGGTGCAGCAGGAAGCAGGCTCCCAGATAGATCGGTGTCCACGGGGCATCCAGCACCGCCAGCATGCCCGGTCCGCTCAGCGCCCCGCGCACATGGTCGAATTCGCGCAGGGCCTGGGTATTGGGGGCCTTGCTCTGCAGGTCGACGACCCGGGCCAGCACCTTGCCCGCCAGCATCCGGTCCAGCCTCAACCCGGCGCGCAGCAGCAGTCGCGCCCGCAGCCAGTCCAGACCCGCCAGCGTGGCCAGGGCGAAAATCACCACGCCGGTGATGAAGAGCAGGGTCGTCAGCCCACCGGTCGGTACCACCCGGTCATAGATCTGCAGCATGTACAGGGTCGGCGTCAGGTACAGCAGATTGACCAGGGCGCTGAACACGGCCGCCCAGACGAAATGGGTACGACAGGCGACCAGCGCTTCGGCGAGGGGTTCAGTGCCGGGGCGGCTGGGAAGCAGGTTCTTGAACACGCGGCGTTTCTGGCGACTTCTGCGCGACGGGCAGGCGGCCAGTGTACCGTCATGGCGCGCCCCGGAACAGGCGATTCTGTCGCGGGGTCGTCGCGTCGCGCTTGCCCGGTCGCCCGCCGGGGGGCGATAAGGGGGCGGGGCCAACCGGAGACGCCAGATGTCGAGCTTCCTCTCGGTCCCGACCGCCGTGGCGGTCGTGATCCTCGCCGTGACCCCGGCCGCGGCCTGCCAGTCCAGGAACGACGCGATGCCGCAGGGGGACCAGACGACCGACATCCCGGCCCCGATCGGTCTGTGGGACATCCGTCCGGCCGACAGCGCCACGCCGGGCCTGTGCCGGCTGGCCCTCAGGGGCGAGGGCGCGGGCGACGGTCACCGGGTCGTGGTCGAGACCTGCGACCTCAAGGCCGCCCGCCGGACCCATCACTGGCGTGCCACCCCGACCGGGTTCAGTCTGGTCGATGCCGCCGGCGTGACCCTGATCGCCTTTACGCCGGACACGGTGGACGCCTGGACCGGGGTCGGTGCCGATGGGCGGACCTACCGCATGGATCGTACCGCCCTGTTCTGAGGCGGCGGCGCGCAAGCCAAACCTGTCCCAGCCGTAACTTGCCCTCCGGACCCAGCCGCGCGAGGCTGGCGCTTGATTCCCAGGGGGCGCGAAATGCTGACGATCCAGAACCTTACCCATGTGTACGGCAACGGCACCAAGGCGCTGGACGACGTCAGCCTGATCGTTCCCAAGGGGATGTTCGGCCTGCTGGGCCCGAACGGGGCCGGCAAGTCGACCCTGATGCGGTCGATCGCCACCCTGCAGACCCCGACCTCCGGCAGTATCCGCTTCGGCGACCTCGACGTGATCGCCCAGCCCGAACTGCTGCGCCGGGTGCTCGGCTATCTGCCCCAGGATTTCGGCGTCTATCCGCGGGTGTCCTGCTACGACATGCTGAACCATATGGCGGTGCTGAAGGGCATCTCCGGGGTGCGTGAACGCAAGGAGACGGTCGAGTCCCTGCTGAACCAGACCAATCTGTGGTCGGTGCGCAAGAAGGCCCTGGCCGGATTCTCGGGCGGGATGCGCCAGCGGTTCGGGATCGCCCAGGCCCTGATCGGCAATCCCGAACTGATCATCGTCGATGAACCGACCGCCGGTCTGGACCCGGAGGAGCGCAACCGCTTCCTCAACCTGCTGGCCGAGATCGGCGAGAATGTCGTCATCATCCTGTCGACCCACATCGTCGAGGACGTCTCGGACCTGTGCCCGCGCATGGCGGTGCTGGCGGGGGGCAAGATCCAGCTGGAGGGGGCCCCCGTCGAGCTGATGGAGAGCCTGAACGGCCGCGTCTGGCGCAAGGTCATCGACAAGGAGGCGCTGGAGGATCACCGCGCCCGCTATAACGTCATCTCGACCCGGTTGTTCGCCGGCCAGACGGTGATCCACGTCCTGTCCGACAACGCCCCCGGCGACGGGTTCGAACCGGCTCCCGGCGGGCTGGAAGACGTCTATATGGCGTCCGTCAACACCGCGCGTCTCGCAGCCTGAGGCCGGGCGCATGTTTGCAAAGATCGCTGCCTTCGAATTCCGCTACCAGCTGCGCCAGCCGGCCTTCTGGGTCATCGCCTTCGTCTTCGGCCTGCTGGCCTTCGGCGCGGTGGCCAGCGAGAACATCAGCCTCGGCGGCGGGGGCAATGTTCACAAGAACGCGCCCTACGCCCTGGCCCAGGCCCATCTGATCTTCACCATCTTCTTCATGCTGGCCTCGACCGCGATCGTCGCCAATGTCGTGGTGCGCGATACCTCGACCGGGTTCGGGCCGCTGATCCACGCCACCCGTGTGACGAAATTCGACTATCTGTACGGCCGCTTCCTCGGGGCCTTCGCCGCCGTGGCCCTGTGTTTCACCAGTGTCGGCCTGGGCAATCTGATCGGCACCCTGATGCCGTGGGTCGATCCGGAGACCCTCGGGGCCTTCCGGCCCGGTGACTATGTCTATGCCTATCTGGTGCTGGCCCTGCCGGGCCTGCTGCTGACCTCGGCCCTGTTCTTCGCCCTGGCCACGGTCACGCGGTCGATGATGGCCACCTATGTCGGCGTCGTCGCCGTCTTCATCCTGTATCTGATCGCCGAGACGGTGGTCGGCGACAAGCCCGAGCTGGAAGACCTGGCCGCCTGGTTCGAGCCGTTCGGCGGCACGGCCTTCGGCCTGGCCACCAAATACTGGACCGTGGCCGAGAAGAATACGCTGCTGGTGCCGCTGGACGGGGTGCTGCTGGGCAACCGGCTGCTGTGGACCGCGGTGGCCGTCCTGGTGCTGGCCTCGGCCTGGCTGCTGTACCGGCCCGCGACCCGCGGGGCCAAGGCCGGCAAGGCCGACAAGCTGCGCGCCCTGGCCGACAGGCCGGCTGCGACCGCCGCGGCGGCCCCAACCGGCCGCCTGCCGCAGCCCGGCTACGGCTGGGCCAGCGGGCTGGCCCAGCTGCTGTCGCGCACGGCCTTCGAGATGGCGCTGATCTTCCGCAGTCCCGCCTATCTGGTGCTGATCGTGCTGGCCCTGGCCTTCGGCATCATCACCCTGTTCTTCACCGGCGAAATGTTCGGCACTCCGGTGCTGCTGGTGACGCGGGTGGTGATCTCGGCCCTGACCGGGGCCTTCGGCCTGATCGCGATCATCGTCGCCATCTACTATTCCGGCGAACTGGTCTGGCGCGATCGTGAGCGCAAGGTTCACGAGATTATCGACGCCACATCGACCCCGGACTGGACCTTCCTGGTTCCCAAGACCCTGGCCCTGGCCCTGGTCCTGGTCTCGACCCTGCTGGTCGGGGTGCTGGCCGGCGTCCTGGTCCAGACGATCAAGGGCTACACCGACTACGAGTTCGGCAAATACCTGGTCTGGTACGTCCTGCCCGGCGCGACCTATTTCATCCTGCTGTCGGTTCTGGCCATCTTCATCCAGGCCCTGTCGCCCAACAAATTCGTCGGCTGGGCCATCATGGTCCTCTATCTGATCTCGACCCTGGTGCTGGGCAACCTCGGCTTCGACCACATGCTGTACCGCTACGGCCAGACGGCGGCTGTACCGCTGTCGGACATGAACGGTCGCGGTGATTTCGCCACCTTCGCCGCCTGGGGTTACGCCTACTGGTCCGCCTTTGCGCTGATCCTGATGGTCATCACCTACGGCCTGTGGCGGCGAGGCACCGAGACGCGACTGCTGCCGCGTCTGCGACGCCTGCCGCGGCGGCTGGCGGGTCCGGCGGGCCTGATCGGCGGGGCGGCCGTGGTGGCCTTCGTCGGGCTCGGGGCCTTCATCTTCGTCAACACCAATGTCTGGAACGACTACCGCAGCCGTGACGCCCAGGAACTGCGTCTGGTCAATTACGAGAAGACCCTGCTGGGCTTCGAGAACGTCCCGCAGCCGGCGGTGACCGACGTCCGGCTGGTGCTGGACCTGTATCCGCATGCGCCGCGCCTGACGACGCGCGGCACCTATGTGATCACCAACCGGACCACCGCCCCGCTCGGCGAAATCCACCTGCGCTGGAACGACGATCTGGAGATGGTGCGGCTGGACGTCGAGGGGGCCAAGCCCGATCGTGACTGGCCCGATTTCCAGTACCGTATCTACAAATTCGCCACCCCGATGCAGCCCGGCGAAACCCGCACGGTCACCTTCGAGACCCTGTTCGAGCAGCGGGGTTTCAGAAACAGCGGCAACACCACCCGGCTCGTCGACAACGGCACCTTCGTCAGCAACGGCGAATTCGCCCCGACGATCGGCATGGACCGCAACATGCTGCTGCAGGACCGGGCCAAGCGCCGCAAACACGGTCTGCCGGCCGAACTGCGCATGCCGAAGCTGGAAGATGTGGCGGCGCAGGCGAGGAACTATATCGGGGTGGACTGGGTCAATGCCGACATCACGGTGACGACCGACGCCGACCAGATCGCCGTGGCCCCCGGCTACCGGGTGTCCGACACGGTCACCGGTGATCGCCGCACGGCCCGCTTCGTCACCGAGGCCCCGATCCTGATGTTCTTCTCGGTCCAGTCGGCCCGCTATGAGGTGACCCGTCAGGTGCACGACGGCGTGACGTTTGAAATCTACCACGACCCCAGCGCCCACAATGTCGAGCGCATGATGACCGCGCTGGAACAGTCGCTCGACTATTTCCAGCCGGCCTTTGGTCCCTATCAGTTCCGCCAGGCCCGGATCGTCGAATTCCCGGACTATGCCGGCTTCGCCCAGTCCTTCCCCAACACCTTCGCCTGGAGCGAGGGGCTGGGCTTCATCGCCGACCTCTCCGACCCGTCCAAGATCGACTACGTCACCTACATCGGGGCCCACGAATTCGCGCACCAGTGGTGGGCGCACCAGGTAATCGGTTCGGCCCAGCAGGGCTCGACCGTCCTGTCCGAGACCCTGGCCCAGTATTCGGCCCTGATGGTGATGGAGAAGATGTACGGGCCGGACCAGATCCGGAAATTCCTCAAGTACGAGCTGGACCGCTATCTGCGCTCACGGGGCATGGAGCGGCTGGAGGAACTGCCGCTGCAGCGGGTCGAGAACCAGCCGTACATCCACTACCAGAAGGGTGGACTGGTCATGTATCTGCTGCGCGACCAGATCGGCGAGGAGGCCGTCAACCGCGCCCTGCGTCGCCTGATCGCCGACTTCGGCTTCCGCTCCGCCCCCTATCCGCGCTCGCTGGATCTGGTCGCGGCCCTGCGGGCCGAGGCTCCGGCGGACAAACAGGCGCTGATCACCGACCTGTTCGAGAAAATCACCCTGTATGACGTCAAGACCACCTCGGCCTCCGTGGCCGAGCGGGCGGACGGTCGCTGGGATGTGACCCTGGTGGTCGAGGCGCGCAAGCTGTACGCCGACGGCCAGGGCGTGGAGACCGAGGCTCCGCTGAACGAGACCTTCGACTTCGGCCTGTTCAGCGCCGAGCCGGGCAAGCCCGGGTTTGAACCGGCCAATGTGCTGCTGATGCAGCGTCGGCCCCTGCGCAGCGGCACCCAGACCTTCCGCTTCGTCACTGCGACCCGCCCGACCCACGCCGGGGTCGATCCCTACAACAAGTGGATCGACCGCGAGTCCGACGACAATGTGCAGGCGGTCGACTAGCGATTCCTGACCCCCATGCCGGAGGGTGTGGGGGCTCAGGGACGCAGGGGCTGTCCGGCCGCGCGCCGGGCGATGATTTCGGCATGGGCCGCCTCCAGCGCCCGCGCCCGCGCCTCGGCCGAGGCGTGGCCGACCTGGGCATAGCGGACGCGCCAGTTGTCCGCCCCGAAGCGGCGCAGGAAGCCGGGGGCCCGGGCGGTATCGAACCCGGCCCGCGCCATCAGATACAGGCCGACCCGGTCGGCGTCGCGCTCCTGGGTCCAGTGATCGCCGCGGGCCAGGGCGGTTTCCGGCACCGGATCCGGCTCGCCCAGCGGCGCGGGGGGCGGGCGATGCTGCAGCACATTGTGCGCCAGTTCATGACCCAGGATCATCGCCAGATCGTCGTCATCGGCGGCATAGGCGGCCATCGTCGAGCTGATGAACACGCCCTTGCCGTCGGCGCGGGCATTGTATTCGCCGGACGGGTCGACCTGAAAAAAGCTGCTGCAGGCCTGTGTGGGTTGCAGGGTCACGGTCCGGGTCGTGTCGCCGCGCCGCACGTCCAGAACGACCGGCCCCGCGGCCAGCGCCTGATCCAGACGCGCCACATTGGCGGCCAGGCCGTCGTGGGACGGCGGACCGGAGCCGTCGCCCCGCGCCAGGTCCTGGCCGTTGACCCGGACCAGCAGGTCCCCGGCCGCCAGCCCGGCCCGGGCCGCAGGACTGCCGTCGGCCACGGCGAGGACGCCGGGCCGGTCCCCGTCGAGCCCGAACCGGGCCTCGGCCACCGGCCGCAGGGCGTCGCTGTACTGACGGGCCGCGTGCAGGGTCCAGCCGGCGACGTCGCGGCGCGACGCGCACAGGTCCACATTGGCGGTGGTCAGACGATAGCCGACGGCGGCGACGCGCCGGTCCAGCGCCACCAGCGATTCGAGCCGCGCGGCCGGTGCCGCGCTGCCGCCGCCGGCGGCCGCACCGCCGGGTGCGGGCGTGGAGCAGGCAGCCGTCGCCAGGCCGAGGGCCACCGCCATCGCGCCCGCCGCCGCTTCGTTCAGGCCCGTCATGCGCATGGACCGATCCTAGCGGGTGCCGAACAGCCTGTCGCCCGCGTCGCCCAGACCGGGCAGGATATAGCCATGGTCGTTCAGCTTGCGGTCCACCGACGCCGTCCAGATCGGCACATCGGGATGGCAGGCCCGCAGCCGTTCCAGCCCTTCCGGCGAGGCCACCAGACAGACGAAGCGCAGCCGCGTCACCCCGCGTTCCTTCAGCCGGTCGATGGCGGCGACCGCCGTATTGCCGGTGGCCAGCATCGGGTCGATGACGATGCACAGTCGTTCGGCCACGTCCTCGGGTGCGCGGAAATAGTATTCGACCGCATCCAGGGTCTCGGGTTCGCGATACAGGCCGATATGGCCGACACGGGCGCTGGGGACCATCTCCAGCATGCCCTCGACCAGGCCCAGGCCGGCGCGCAGGATCGGCACGAACACCAGCTTCTTGCCCTGTAATTGCTGGCCTGTGGCGACCTCGACCGGGGTCTCGATCTCGACCGGTTCCAGCGGCAGGTCGCGGGTCACCTCATAGCAGAGCAGGGTTGAGATCTCGCGCAGCAGTCGCCGGAACTGGGCGGTCGAGGTGTCCTTCTTCCGCATCAGGGTCAGCTTGTGCTGCACCAGCGGGTGATCGATGGCGGTGACGCCGTCGAGGGTCAGGGGAGTCGTTTTCATCAGAACACCGTGCCGTCGGAAAGGATGGTCAGGGGCGGGCCGCCCCCCGCGCGTCGTTCGGCCGCCACGCGGCGCCCGGTGGCCCAGGTCCCGCCCTCCAGCACGCTGGCCAGCGGCATCTGTTCGGCGGTCACGCCCAGTTCGGCCCGCACCAGTGGCGCGACCTTGTCCAGCAGGGCCACGGTCATGGCGCGCCAGCCGACCACCAGCGGATCGGAAACCGGCCACGGCTTTTCCGCGTCGCTGGGGTTCTTGAGCGTCAGCAGCCCCATGTCCAGGAACAGGCCGCCGTTGCGGTATTCGGCCAGGCCGGTCAGCCCGTCCAGATCGGTGACCGCGACGCCCGCCGTCTGCAGCGGCTCGACCAGGGAATAGCTGAGCCATTGCGACAGCTTGTGGATCGGCACCAGACCGTCGGTGGCGTCGTCGCGCTGCATCGCGGGGTGCCGCCAGGTGTCCCCCAGGTCGACGCCGTCCAGCGTCAGCCGGTCGCGCCAGACCGGGCCCAGGGCCTGCAGCAGGACCTCGAGAATGACCGGCGCGGGCAGGCGGTCGGCCGCGTCGGCGCGATCGACCATGGCGTCGAACAGGCCGCCGGGTCGGGGCTCGTCTTCCAGCGCGAACAGGTCGGGCTCGGCCAGACAGGCCTGTCCCAGCCGCCGCAGCAGGGCCGCACGCCCCTCCAGCCCGACCAGCGGGTTCTTGGCCGTGACCTGGAAGCCGCGGGCCAGGTCGTCCGCCGTCAGCATGGTCAGCGCAACCGCGTCGACCCGCCAGGGGTCATCCTCGGTGATGGAAAAGGCCCCGGCCTCGAACATCCGCAGCGAGGCGATGGCCAGACCCTCGGACCGGGTCAGGGTGCGACCGGTGCGGTCATCCTTGTAGGACCAGCCGGGCCCGGAGCCGGCGTCCAACAATACCGAGACGATGGCCAGGTCGAACTCGGTCCGCGCCCGCGAGGCCGGGTCCAGCCAGTCGCGGGCCTCGGCGGCCGGCCCCCACAGATCGACGCCGTCGACGCTGAAATGGCGCCAGCGGGCGTGGAAGGGGACCTCCAGACCCGGATACTGCGCGCGGATCACGCCGGCGACCGCCGTGGCCACGGCGGGCAGGCGGTCGAGATCGACGCGCCAGTGTTCAAGCCCCCCGGCCACGCCGATAGCCAGCATTTCATGGGCGCGTTCACGGACGGCGGCGGCGGAGAGCAGGCTGCGCGCCTGCGCCGCTTCAGAACTGCTCAAGGTCGCGGCCCACCACACGGGTCAGGTCGTCGGCCGACGGCGGGGCGTCGGGGGTGAAATAGCCGGCGGCCTTCTTGGCCTCCATCTCGACCGAGGCATCGGGCGGCACCAGATGGTCGGGGATCGGCACGCGTTCGCCGATCTCGATGCCCGAACCGGTCAGGGCGTTGTATTTCATGTCCGACATCGACACGAACCGGTCGATGCGGGTGATGCCCAGCCAGTGCAATATGTCGGGCATCAGCTGCTGGAACCGCGCGTCCTGGACCCCGGCCACGCATTCGGTGCGCTCGAAATAGGTGGCGGCCTGGTCGCCGCCCGGCTGGCGCTTGCGGGCGTTGTAGACGAGGAATTTGGTCACCTCCCCCAGGGCCCGGCCCTCCTTGCGGTTATAGACGATCAACCCCGCCCCGCCGGCCTGGGCCTCGCGCACGCACTCCTCGATGCCGTGGGTCAGATAGGGGCGACAGGTGCAGATGTCCGAGCCGAACACGTCCGAGCCGTTGCACTCGTCATGCACCCGGCAGGTCAGGCGGCGATGCGGGTCGGCGATCGCGGCCGGGTCGCCGAAAATATACAGGGTGATGCCCCCGATGGGGGGCAGGAAGACCTTGATGTCGGGGCGGGTGACGAGGTCGGCGTACATGCCGCCGGTCTGTTCAAACAGGGTGCGGCGCAGGGCTGTCTCGCTGACGCCGAACCGTTCGGCGATGCCGGGCAGGTACCAGACCGGATCGATGGCCGCCTTGGTCACGGCCACGTCGCCGGTCTCGAACACGATCCTGCCGTCCACCTTCAGCCGTCCCGCGCCGATGGCCTCGCCGATCTCGCCCAGCTGCAGTCGGGCCCGGGTCACGGCGATGGTCGGGCGGATGTCGACCCCGTCCGCGATTTCGGGCGCGAAGGCTTCGGCGACCAGATGGCCCCACGGGTCGAGCGAGACGATCTGGCCCGCGTCCTGCCACTGCGGGAACGGTCCCATGACATTGGTCGGGGCGGTGTTGGTCAGGTCCGGCCGGTTGTTGGCGGTCATCGCCCCCGATGACACCGCAAGGGCGCGATAGACCGAATAGGCTCCGCCGTGCGCGCCGATGGCATTGCGGTCGCTGCCCGAATTGACGGTGCCGACGACCGGCCCGCGCTCACGCGCCGTTTCGGCACCCCAGCGAAGGGGAAAGCGTGACTCGGTACCTGCGCCGGGGTGGGAGTTGAGCCGGATGTGGCTCGTTCGATTGGACGACATGTTTCCTGCCTCATGCCCGGCTGTTGTTTTTGCTCTGCGCCGGACTCGCCACGAGACTACCCCGGGGGCGGTCTGTCCAGAGGCTTTGACGGCCGATTTCAGTTAATCGGCCGTCGCGGCGGGTCGACAGCGCCCGGTGGTCTGGATTAGGGATTGCAGTCGGTTCTGGCCGGTTCACCGCTACGGTTCCAACCGGCCTGCTTTTCGGGATCCACCCACCATGATGCGCAACGTTTCCATTGCCCTTCTCGCGACTGTCCTTGTGGGTTGCGCGAGCACGCCACGGGAGACGGCCGGCATCACGACGATGACGGCGCTGGCCATCGCCAATGATGGTCCGGTGGAGATCGTCAGCAACCAGATCGGTGTGCTCGATCGCCTGGATGTCATCGTGTTCCAGGTCCCTGACCTCACCTTCGTGGGTGAGAACGCAATTCGGGTCGACGCCCTGGGTTTGATCGAAATGCCCCTCATCGGCTCGGTGCAGGCGGCCGGCAGAACCCCGTCCGAGCTGGGCGCGGACATCCGGACCCGGCTGGCCAGCCGCTACCTGCAGAATCCCCAGGTGACGGTGCGCGTCGCCGAGGCCGGGAGTCAGAAAATCACCGTGGACGGTGCCGTCACCGAGCCCGGCGTCTATGAGACCAAGGGCCAGACGACCCTGTTGCAGGCGGTGGCCATGGCCAAGGGGGCGACGAAGGTCGCTGACCTTGAAAGCGTCGCCGTATTCCGGAACGTTGAGGGTCGACGCATGGTGGCGGTGTTCAATATGACGGCCATCCGCGACGGCTACGCGCTCGATCCTGTGCTCCAGGGCGATGACGTCGTGATCGTGGATACCTCAAGGCTCAGCGTTGCGATGCAAACTGTCATTGCATCACTGCCGGCCCTCGCCTCCTTCGCCTATGTCTTCAGGCCCTGACGACGAGCGGACGGACGTCGGCAGGCGGGCTGTCGTGGTCGAGACCGGTTGCTGTCAGGACGGAGATTCCGGAGCCTCAGCTCCCGGCGTTCAGGGAACGCCGTAGAAGTCGCTATACCAGTCGACGAACCGACCGACCCCGACGTCGATCGGCGTAACGGGCGCGTAAGCCAGGGCGGCCCGGGTCTCGGTGATATCCGCCTCGGTCCGGATCATCTCGCCGTCCTGGGCGGGCATTACGTTCAGCAGGGCCTTGTGCCCCAGTTTGTCTTCCAGAACCTCTATATAGCGCTGCAGCCGTTCCCGGCGGCCGGCTCCGAGATTCAGGATGCGCCAGGGCGCGACGCCACTGGTCGAGGGATCGGGTGCCGCCGCATTCCATGCCGGATCGCGGACGGCGGGGGCGTCGAGGGCCGCGATCACGCCATCGACGATGTCGTCAATATAGGTGAAATCGCGCTCCATCTGCCCGTCGCCATAGACGTTGATCGGCTCGTCTTTCAGGATCGCTCCGGTAAATTTGAACAGGGCCATGTCGGGCCGACCCCACGGTCCGTAGACGGTGAAGAACCGCAGCCCTGTGCAGGGCAGGCCGAACACATAGGCATAGGCGTGGGCCATGGCCTCATTGGCGATCTTGGTCGCCGAATAGACGTTCAGCGGGTGGGCCACACCCTGTTTCACCGAATAGGGCAGGGTACCATTGGCCCCGAAGGCCGAACTGGTCGACGCAAACACCAGATGACCGACTCCGACATCGCGACAGCCCTGAAGCACACTCAGGAAGCCGACAATGTTTGAATCGACATAGGTTTCCGGGTTTTCGACGCTGTAGCGAATCCCGGCCTGGGCCCCGAGATGAACGACCCGGTCGGGTCGGTCACCGGCGAACAGGGTGGTCATGCCCTCGCGATCGGCGAGGTCGAGGTGATGGTGGCGGTAGTTTGGATGGGCGGTCAGTTGCGCCAGCCGGGCCTCTTTCAGCGATACGTCGTAGTAGTCATTCATATTGTCGAGGCCGACGACCCGTTCACCGCGCGCCAGCAGTCTCAGGGCGGTGTGAAAGCCGATGAAGCCGGCCGAGCCGGTGACGAGAACAGGACGGGTCATGCGAAACGGAACGCCTTGAAGCGGAAGCGACACATTCGGAGGGCCGCTGCGTCTCGATAGCCCCGCACGGCGCAAGACGCCATATCGCAAACGGGGATGGGCACCCTGACAATTCCGTCAGTGAGGCTGCCGTTGTCGCGATAGGCTGTTAGCCTGCGCGGGGGTGAAGGAGGCACGAAGACCATGGCCAGGGCGATGCGACGCTTGGGGATCCTGCTGGCGGTGTGTCTGTCCGTGGTCCTGGGGGGCGCTCCGGCGGCAGCGGCGGTCAAGGCCACCTTCTACGCCCACAGCGGCAACCAGATTCGCGGTGGCTGGCTGCTGTTCCCGCATGCCTATGTGACCCTGACCGGGACCGTCGAGGCGACCGGCGAGGTTGTCGATGAGGCGGTCGGATTCACGGCGAAATTTCCGGGACCGCAGTTGCTGTTGTTTTCCGGGCCCGGTGTCGTCGAACGGCCGGATGCCCTCTATCTGTCCGAGGGACGCCCCTATCTGTCGCTGGAGATCAGCGACGCGGTGTTCGAGGCGGTGATGGCGCGCATCGCCCACTGGAGCAGTCCGGAGGGCTCGACCTACAGCCTGCGGCGTCGCAACTGCATCAATTTCGTCGCTGATATCGCCCGGACGGTCGGCCTGCTGACGGCGGCCGAGAACACCCTCAGCCCCAACGGCTTCCTGACCGGGACGGCCGCGCTCAACCCGGCGGCGGCCGTCGCCCTGGCCGGGACCGGTGTGACCGCCTCGCCCGCAATCTCACGCGCGGCCGCACCCGGCACGGAAAGGGGGCGTTAATGATACTGTGGCGAACGTGGCCAACAGTGACACGCGGAAGGGTCTGGGCATGAGCGTCCCGCCAATGATACCGGCGGCGGACCCGAAACGGCCCACCCTGGACAGCCTGGTCGGTGACGCCGCTTCCCCGGAGGCCCTGTCCCGGCTGTCGCGGGCCTCGCGGTCCACGCGTCGCGCCGCGGGCAGGAAGGCCGGCAAGGCAGAACCCTCGTCCCGCGCCGTCCTGCTGCTTCAGGCCTCGCTGAAGGCGATCGCGGCAGAGCGCTACGGTGAGGCCTCGCAGCTCGCGCTGAAGGCGCTGAAGCTGGACGAGCGCAGCGGTCTGGCCTGGCATATCCTGGCGATTGCCCAGGAAAAGGCCGGCGATCTGATCCAGGCGTTTTCCGCCTATGAGGCGGCGGTGAGTCTGCTGGCGGACGAAACCACGGTCGCGTTCGATCTAGGCCGGCTGGCGCATCGCCTCGGCTATCTGGAAATCGCGGAGAAACTGCTGAGCCGCTATCTGGCGCGCCATCCCGGAAACGTCGAGGCGGTCAACAACCTGGCCTGCGCCCTGCGCGACCAGAACCGCTATGACGAGGCCATCGACCTGTTGCGCGACGCCCTGGGGGCCGCTCCGGCCGAACCGATCCTGTGGAACTCCCTCGGCACGGTGCTGAGCGAGCGCGGCGACGCGGCCCAGTCGCTGCCCTTCTACGACGAGGCGTTGCGCCTGGCCCCCGACTTCTACAAGGCGCGCTACAACCGGGCCAATGTCCGCATGAGCCTGGGCGAGCCCCGGCTGGCGATCGCCGACATTGACGAGGCCCTGACCGGGGTCACCGCCCCGACCGAAGTCGCCACGATGAAGATGGCCAAGGCCCTGACCCAGATGGCGGTCGGCGATCTGGACCGGGCCTTCGAGACCTATGAGGCCCGCCTCGACCCGGCGCTGGCCGACGCGGTCACCTTCGCGCCGGGCGGCGAACGCTGGACCCCCGGAGACGACCTCAAGGGGCGGACGCTGCTGGTCTATGGCGAGCAGGGCCTGGGCGACGAGATCCTGTTCGCCAATGTGCTGGGCGACACGCTCGAGGCGCTCGGGCCGGACGGCACCCTGATCCTGGCCGTCGAGCACCGGCTGGTGCCCCTGTTCCGGCGCAGCTATCCGCAGGCCCGGGTCGTGCGGCACCGCAGCGTCCGTCATCTGGGCCGGCTGTATCGTGCCGCCGACCTGCCGGACCCGGTGCCGGACATCGACCTGTGGACCCCGATGGCCAGCCTGTTCCGTCAGTTCCGCACCCGGGCCGAAGCCTTCCCGGCCACGCGCGGGTTCCTGACGCCCGACCCGGACCGGGTCGCCCACTGGCGCGCGGTCCTGGCTGCGGCCGGTCCGGGCCTGAATGTCGGCGTGGTCTGGAAGAGCCTGATCATGAAGGGGGCGCGCGTCCGGGTCTATTCGCCGTTCGAGATGTGGCGGCCGGTGCTGAGCGTGCCGGGCGTGCGCTTCGTCAATCTGCAGTACGGCGACGCCAGCGCCGAGCTCGCGGCGGCCCGGGCGGCCGGCCTGGAGCTCTGGACCCCGCCCGGCATCGACCTGAAGGACGATCTCGATGATCTGGGGGCCCTGTGCGCGGCGCTCGACGTGGTGATCGGCCCGGCGACCGCGACGACCAATATCGCGGCCGCCTGCGGAGCGGCGGTCTGGATGACCTCGACCGCCGAAGCCTGGTCCGGCTTCGGTCCGAACGGCTACCTCTGCTACCCGACGGTCGAGGTGTTCCGCACCGCCGAGACCGGTGAATGGGGCGCGGTCATGGATCGCATCGCCGCCGCCCTGTCGGCCGAGGTCGCGCAGCGTCATGCGGCCTGATGTCCCCGCACAAACTGCCGCCTGTCCCGTCCGCGGTCCCGCGCCGGAGGCGCATTGAATGACGTTCATTCCCTATGGCCGGCATCACATCGACGCGGACGATGAGGCGGCGGTGGTCGCCGTTCTCCGGTCTGCCTTCCTCACCCAGGGGCCCGCGACCCAGGCCTTCGAGGCCGATCTGGCGGCCTATGTCGGAGCCAAATACTGCGCGGTCGTGTGCAACGGCACGGCGGCGCTGCACATCTGTATGGCGGCCATGGACATGGGGCCGGGCGAGGGCGTGACCACACCCAACACCTTCGTGGCGACGGCGAATGCCATGGCCTATGTCGGCCTGACGCCGGTGTTCGCCGACATCGATCCCGCGACGCTGAACCTGTCGCCGACGGCGACCCGGGCGGCCCTGACCCCGCAGACCCGGCTGATCGCCCCGGTCCATTTCGCCGGCCTGCCTGCCGACATGCCGGCCTTTGCGGCCATGGCCGCGGATCGCGACATCCGGATCGTCGAGGATGCCTCCCATGCCATCGGTTCCGAATATGTCGGCGGGGGTCGGGTCGGCAACTGCCGCCATTCCGATGCGACCATCTTCTCCTTCCACCCGGTCAAGACCATCACCGCGGGTGAGGGGGGGGCGATCGTCACCAATGACGAGGCCCTGTACCAGCGGCTTCAGATCGTCCGCTCCCATGGTGTGACCCGCGAACCCGGCCTGCTGACCGACAATCCCGGTAGCTGGTGGTACGAACAGCAGATGCTCGGTTTCAACTACCGGATGACCGAGATGCAGGGGGCATTGGGGTCGAGCCAGCTGCGCAAGCTGGAACGGTTCATGGCGCGACGCCAGGCGATCGTCGCCCGCTACCGTCAGGCCTTCGCCGGCCTGAACTGGCTGGTGCGTCCGCCCGAAACCCCGGGTCAGACCGTCTGCCAGCATCTGTTCGTGGTCCAGATCGATTTCGACGCGATCGGGAGGACCCGGCCGCAGGTGATGGCCGCCCTGCTGGATCAGGGCGTGGGGTCCCAGGTGCATTACATCCCCGTCCATCTCCAGCCCTGGTATCGCGAGACCTTTGGCACGGCGGCGGGGCAACAGCCCGCGGCCGAACGCTATTACGAGCGCTGCCTCAGCCTGCCCCTGTTCCCGGCCATGACCGACGCCGACGTCGAACAGGTGATCACCGCGGTCCGGGGTCTGGTGTGAGCCTGCTGGCGGTCATCCCGGCCCGGGGCGGCAGCAAGCGCATCCCCCGCAAGAACATACGCCCGTTCGCCGGTCGACCGATGCTGGCCTGGCCGGTCGCGGCGGCCCGCGACAGCGGCCTGTTCGACACCGTCATGGTCTCGACCGAGGACACGGCGATCGCCGACGCCGCCCGCGCGGCCGGGGCCGAAGTGCCCTTCCTGCGCAGCCCGGCCACCGCCGACGACCACAGCACCCTGCTGGACGTTCTGGCCGAGGTCGTCGCCGCCTATCAGGACCGGGGCCAGACCTTCGACGCGGTCTGCTGCCTGCTGGCGACCGCGGCCCTGGTCACGCCTGACGGGTTGCAGCGCGGGCATCAACTGTTCCGGTCGGGGGATTTCGACAGCGTCTTCCCGGTGGTGCGGTTCGGCTCGCCGATCCAGCGCGCCCTGCGTCGCGACGCCGCCGGCCATACCGCCATGCTCGCTCCCGAACACTATGCCAGCCGCTCCCAGGACCTGGAGCCGGCCTTCCACGACGCCGGTCAATTCTACTGGATGAGCGCCGCCGCCTGTCTGGCGAAGACACCGACCTTCTCGGGCCGGGCCGGGAGCTTCGAGATCGCGGAGACCGCGGCCCAGGACATCGATACCCCAACCGACTGGCACCTGGCCGAGCTGAAATTCGCGCTGCGGGCACGTGGGCCGGATCCGCGCGCATGACCCGCCCGGGCCTGCTCGTCATCTATACCGAGGGCGGCCGGGCGCGCGGGCTCGGTCACGTCAGCCGCTGCAGTGCCTATGCCCGCTACCGACAGGCGCAGGGCGGCCGGGTTTTGTGGATGCTGGATGGCGATGATCTGGCGACCTCCATGATCGCCGACTGTGGCGAGGTCCGCATCGGCCCGTGGCAGGATGAGTCCGCGGCCCTGCCGGACCTGAATCCGGCCGTGGCCATCGTCGATTCCTACCGGGTCAGCGCGGCCGTGGTCGCTGCCATCGCCGACCAGGCCGCGACGCCGGTCTTTATCGACGACCTGCAACGCCTGCGCTATTCGCGTGGCCTCGTGGTGCATCCCGCGCTGGACCCGGCCCCGCTGCGACCGGACGGGGCGGAATGGCTGACCGGGCCGCTGTGGCAGCCGCTGCGGCCCGCCTTCTGGAGCGTCGCCCTGCGCGGGCCGGTGCGGCCGGTCGTCGAACGTATCCTCGTGACCCTGGGGGGCAGCGACGTCCACGATCTTGGCGCGGCGATCATCCGTCAGGTCGCGCACGCCTTTCCCGGTGCCCACATCGACTGGGTCACCGGCGACGGGAGCGCCCCGCCGGCACCGGGCGTCACCGCGCATCGTCGGCTGTCGGATCAGGCCATGGCCGCGCTGATGCTTGAGGCCGACCTCGCCGTCAGCGCCGCCGGGTCCACCACCTTTGAACTGGCCCGCTGCGGGGTGCCGACCGTCCTGCTGGGCGTCGCCGGCAACCAGCAGCCCAATCTCGACCACTGGCCCGATCTGTGTGGCTTTGTCGACGCGGGCCGTTCGGATGCCGCCGACCGGTCGGCGCGGATACAGGCGGGGCTGGACAGCTTGCGTGATCCGCGGGTTCGGGCCGTAATCTCGGATCGGGCCCAGGCGACCGTGGACGGGCAGGGGGTCCGGCGGCTGTTCGACCGCCTGCAGGTCCCGACCAGGAAGGCCGCATCATGACGGACACGCCACCCACACCGCGCTCCTCGGGTCTGCGCTTCGAGGACTGTCGCCTGCGGCCCCTTGCGCCGGAGGACGCGGCCCGGACCCTGGCCTGGCGCAACCAGGACCGGGTACGCGCCAACATGTACAGTGACCATGTGATCGGTGCGGACGAACACGCCCGCTGGTTCGCCGGTGCCCTGTCGAATCCCGCGGCCGCCTACCGGATCTATGAGCACCAGGGGCGACCTCTGGGCTTTGTCTCCTTCACCGGCATCGACCGCCACAACGACCGCTGCAGCTGGGCCTTCTACCTGGGCGAGGCCGACGCCCCGCGAGGCTCGGGGGCGGCCATGGAACTGCTGGCCCTGGACCAGGTGTTCGGCGAGCTCGGCATCGGCAAGCTGTGCTGTGAGGTCCTGGCCTTCAACGCGGCGGTGGTCCGCCTGCACAAACGCTTCGGCTTCGTCGAGGAGGGGCGGCTTGTGCGTCACGCCCGCAAGGACGATCAATTGCACGACGTCGTCCTGCTGGCCCGGTTCGCCGACGGCTGGGACGCGGACCGTCCGGCCCTGATGCGCACCGTATTCGAAGGCCCGCCCGCATGAGTTTCGCCTTTCCCGACCGCGTCTTCATCGTTGCCGAACTGTCGGCCAACCACGGCGGCGCGCTGGACACCTGTCTCGAGACCGTGCGGGCGGCGGCGGCGGCCGGGGCGGATGCGATCAAGGTCCAGACCTATACCGCCGACACCATCACCCTCGACTGCGACGGCGACTGTTTCCGGATCAATGACGGCACCCTGTGGGACGGCACCACCCTGCACGCCCTGTATCGCGAGGCCGCCCTGCCGTGGGAATGGCATGCGCCGATCCAGGCCGAGGCCGAACGCAACGGCCTGGTCTTCTTCTCCTCGCCGTTCGACGTCACCGCCGTCGACTTCCTCGCGGCCATGGACGTGCCGCTCTACAAGATCGCCTCGTTCGAGATCGTCGACATTCCGCTGATCGAATATGCCGCGGCGAAGGGCCGGCCGATGATCATCTCGACCGGCATCGCCGGCCTGGCCGAGATCGAGGAGGCCGTTTCCGCCTGTCGCCGCGCCGGCAATGACGACATCACCCTGCTGACCTGCACCTCGGCCTATCCGGCCGATCCGGCGGACGCCAATCTGGTCACCCTGCCGAAGCTGGCCGAAACTTTCGGCGTCCGGGTCGGCCTGTCGGATCACACAACCGGCGACGTGGTGGCGATCGCCGCCGTGGCCCTGGGCGCGCGGGTGGTCGAAAAGCATTTCATCCTCGACCGCGCCATCGGCGGCCCCGACGCCAGCTTTTCCCTGACCCCGGACGCGTTCGCGACCCTGGTGCACAATCTGCGGGTAGCCGAATCGGCGCTCGGGACGATGCAGTTCGGCCCGACCGGTCAGGCCGCGATCAACCGCCGCTTCGGCCGGTCCCTGTTCATCGCCGAGGACGTGAAGGCCGGTGACGTCCTGACCGAGCAGAACCTGCGCTCGGTGCGTCCCGGTGACGGCCTGCACCCGCGTCACCATGCCGAGCTGCTGGGCCGCACGGTCACCCGCGACGCCGCCCGGGGCACGCCGATGCGCTGGGGCCTGGTGGAGTAGGGCTCAGGCTTCGGCGAACCGGTTGAAATCCCGGGTTTCCTCGACCGTCAGGAAATGGGGGTTGGAGCCTGAATTGTATTCGAAGCCCGGCTCGACCCGCTCTCCGGCCTCACCCATGGCATTGTGGGCGAAGTCGCTGTCGACGTTATGGAAACGGATCGTCGGGGCGATCACATAGTGGTCGGCGAAATCATAGGTCAGGTGCGAATCGTCGGCCGGGCACATGATCTCGTGCAGTTTCTCGCCAGGGCGGACGCCGACCACATGGGTGGCCATGCCGGGGGCCAGGGCCTCGGCCAGGTCCATGATCCGCACCGATGGGATCTTGGGGATGAAGATCTCGCCGCCCTGCATGCGCTGGAAATTGGTCAGGACGAAATTGACTCCCTGGTCCAGCGAGATCCAGAACCGGGTCATGCGCGGATCGGTGATCGGCAGGGACTCGGCCCCTTCGGCCATCAGCTTCTGGAAGAAGGGCAGCACCGACCCGCGTGAGCCCACGACATTGCCGTATCGCACCACGGCGAACCGGGTCTTGTGGCTGCCGGCCATGTTGTTGGCAGCGACGAACAGCTTGTCCGACACCAGCTTCGTCGCGCCGTACAGATTGATCGGATTTGCCGCCTTGTCGGTCGACAGGGCGATGACCCGGTCCACGTCATTGGCCAGGGCCGCGGCGATGACATTCTCGGCCCCGCTGATGTTGGTGCGGATGCATTCGGTCGGATTGTACTCCGACGCCGGCACCTGCTTCATGGCGGCGGCGTGGATGATGAAGTCGACGCCCCGGGTCGCCTGGATCAACCGTTCGCGGTCGCGCACGTCGCCGAGGAAGAAGCGCATGCACGGGTCAGTGAACTCGTGCTGCATCTCGAACTGTTTCAGTTCGTCGCGCGAATAGACGATCAGGCGGCGCGGCTTGCACCGGGCGAGAATCGTCCGGATGTACATCTTGCCGAACGACCCGGATCCACCGGTGATCAGGATGGACTTGTCATCAAACATGCAGGAAACGCCTCGGAACCGACGGGACTCATCTGGCGAGTATGGCTCAAATATCGGCCTCCGAACGGATAATCGGCGGGAAGATTGCCCGACGACAGCCCTGGCGCTGGGGAGGAATCGCGACACGGCAGGCAGAACGGTTCCCTACGGGTGCTCTGGCGTATCGAGCCGTCCGCTCAGGCCTGTTCGCGGGGCCGCCGGGTTCGCTGACGGATCCGGGGTGCGGTCGGATGAGCGGCCCCTTCCAGGATGGCGGCGAACAGCGCGAACAGGACTGCAATCGCCTCCGTGCGGAGGGGGTAGTCGACGGCCGAATGCAGCAGGACCATCAGGATGGCGATGCTGGCCGCCCGCTGCAGGTCGGATTCCCGCGACGGTGGTGCCCGCCAGCAGGCCCAGCTGCGCCGGCCCCACCAGGCCAGGAACACCAGCACCAGCGCCATCCCGATCCAGCCGGTTTCCAGCCAGATCTCGAGATAGTCGTTGTGCGCCTGGTTGAAGTAGGTGGGATCCAGTCGGTCGAGGGGCTCAATCGACCGGTACACAGGGTCAAAGGAGCCGAGCCCCGATCCGACCGGCAGGTAGGTCTGGGCCGCTTCGGCGACATAGGGCCAGTTTTCGAATCGGCCTTCGGCCGGTGAATCAGGGTCGAACCGATCCAGGATAGGAGCGAGGGCAAAGACCCCGACCGCTGCGATGGCCAGCGCCACAATGGCGGCCAGGCCGAAGAAGGCAGGGCCCGGGCGCCGCCGGCCGGAGGCAATCCAGGCGGCGAGCAGGCTCAGTACCAGGGTCGGACCGATCAGGATGACGCCGGCGCGCGACCGCACGACGGCGATGGCCACAATGACGAGCCCGATAAACAGGCTGCCCAGCCACAGGGTGGTCTGACCCCGGCTGGAGCTGCGGCGCAGGGCGGCACCGGCCAGCACGGCCGCGAACGGCGTGGCGACCAGCAGCAGGGTGGCGTGATGGTTGCGGTTGGCGAAGAACCCGTCCATGCCGCCGCCGCGTGTGGCCGGCCAAAGATAGAAATGCCCTCCCGCAATCTGCAACATGCCGAGCAGGATGGAGATCACCGTCGCTCCCAGGGCGAGGTAGAGCAGCTGACGCCTCACCTCATAGGAGGCTATCAGGGCTGCCAGGAACATGGCCACGGGCGGGATCAGGGCAAGGAAATGCTGCCAGGTCCGGTCGGGAGTTACAGAGAGGGATGACCAGCCGGGCTGCAGTCCGGCAAGGTTCAGGGCCAGCTCGAGTTGGTCGCGCCCGGGCAGGGCGGTCCAGATCGCGGGCGGCAGGGGGACCAGCTGGATCAACGGCAGGGCGACCAGACCGGCCAGCAGGCCGAGGGTCAGCCTGTGCTCGCGCCAATTCCCCCATGTCTGGAGGTGCAGGCCGACGATGGCCAGCAGGGGCAGGGCTGCCAGCTCGACCATGGCCAGGCGCAGGCCATGCATCCGGCTGGCCCCGCCGAACGCAAAAGAAAAGACCAGCAGGACGACCATCGCAATCGCGAGGGCGTTCCACTGGCCTTTTCGAAAACTAAAGTTCACAAACCCCCCGGGGCGACGTCAGGACTGCGCCGGGAAGCTGGGAATGAGTTAGTTGCTTTCCGAGTCGTCGCTCGAAGCGACTGCGATCACGCCGATCAGGACGGCGCCACCGATCAGGATAACGGGAAGCGGAATGCCGGCAAATTCGCTGCTGACGTCGGCGCGGGCACCGACCCGGTCACCCACGCGGGCGGTTGCCGAGGTGGATCCAGCGGCGGCAGCCTGGCCGGCGATGAGCAGAAGGCCGACAGCGGCGGCGGTGGCGGTCTTGCGCATAGTTGAACCCCTTCAGAAGAAATGCAGGTCGAGGCCTGCGTTGTATATCGAAAACATAACTAGAGCCAAGAAGTTGCCGGTGCAAGGGAAAAAACCTCGCATTCACAATGCAGGCGTGTTTCCGGTGTGGGTGTCACTGATCGGCCGCGAAAGGCTTGAAACTAGCCTTGGCGTACGATTGCGAAGCGATCGTACCAGCCCACAACCTTGATGCGACGCTCGCCGGGCTTGGGAACCAGCCGAATCCATTGCGCGGTACAACCTTGGGTGGGCACCTCTATGGTAAAGGTGAAGGTCTTCCAGCCGGTATCGCCGGGGGCGGTGACCGTGCGCGATTCGCCGAGCCTGGCCCCGGACTCGAAACAATAGACTCCCCAAGCCAGGCGCGAGCCGGGGTCTCCGGTTTCCGCCCGCATCTGGCCGGAAAACCGGTAGGTCCCGGCCGCCAGCTGGATCAGCTGTTGCGCGAGCGGTGCCGACGCGTAGCTGCCGAACTGAGCGCGCAAGGCGCTGTCGCCGCGCACATCGTCCGGGAGGATTTCGGCGACGGCGCCGCCGGCATTGAACAACTGCCACTCAAACGGAACCGCTTCTGTGGGGGCGGAGAAGTCGCCATTGACCAGGACCCCGGCTTCTCCGCGGCCAAGGCGCTCGCGCACAACGGCCATGGCCGCGAGTCGGTTGCCGGCCAGCAACTGGTGATAGAGGACGGCGAGTTCCGGTTTCGAGAACGGCGTTGACGTCGCCTCAAGGGCGATGGCCAGATTGGCCGCAAGCCCTAGTCCGGCGTCTGTCTGATACAGACCATTCAAATAGTCCGTGCGCCAGGGAGGGGCGGTCGCCAGGAGCGTCACCAGCACGGGCATGGCCCGCGCGTCGGTGGACGCAGCGACCGAAAACAGCCTGAACAGTTGCGGCTTCAGATCGTCGCGCCGCCGCACCAGGGTATCCGCATGGGCGAAGGCGGAGTGGTAATCCCCGCGGGACAGCCGGTAGTCGATCAACCAGCCGTGGGAGGGATCATCCCGCAGGCTCCAGTTGCCGGCCAGGGTCAGCATGTCGTCGGCGCGCGGCTTCTGACCGTTTTCCGCCGCCGTCAGTCCCAGCACGCGCAGGGCCTGGACGTTGAACGGGGCCCGGCCGAGTGACTGGCCGGCCAGATATTCCGCATTGTCCAACCGGTCCGCCGCGAACTCGGCTTCCGCGGCCCGACTGAGCACGGTCGGCGAATTCGGCGATAGCTGGATCGCCTGCGCGACCGGCAGCCGTGCGACCGCCATTTCGCGCACCACCTGCCAGCCGAGCCAGACCGTCACGGCGACAAGGACGAAAGCCCCGGCCTCCGCGATCCCCCGCCGGCCATCCTCCCGTGTTGGCCGCCTTCCGCTCAACGCTTGCGACTCTTGGATCCGGTGGCCGGTGCGCCGTAGTTATAATCGTAGGAATAGTCGTAGCCGCCATAGGAGGTTGTGCGGGCATCAAACTTCGTGAGAACGACGCCCAGCAGTCTGGCCGACCCCATATTCAGTCGGCGCATAGCGCCCCGGGCCTGGCCACGCCGTGTCCCTTTGGATTCGAGAACGAACAGGGTTCCGCCCACCGTCGCGGCGAGAATCGGCGCGTCGGCGAAGCCCAGGATCGGAGGCCCGTCGATGATGACGTGATCGAAGCGTTCCAGGGCTTCGTTCAGAAATGTGCGAATCCGATCGCCGCCCCAGAGTTCGGCGGGGTTGGGTGGAAGCGGGCCGCAGGAAACGAACGATAGGTTGTCGACACCGGTCTTGTGAACCACGGCATCCAGATCGGCGGAGCCGGACAGCAGATTACTCATGCCACGTTCGTTGTCGACGCCAACCAGACGGTGCATCGACGGATTACGCAGATCGCCGTCGACCAGGAGCACGCGCTTGCCGCTTCGGGCGAAATTTTGTGCCAGTGCGTATGAGGTGGTGGACTTGCCTTCAGCCGGGCGTGAACTGGTGACCAGCATGCTCCCCGGTGCCCCGTCAGGCGTTGAAAACTGCAGGGCGGAGCGCAGGGAATAATAGGCCTCTGAAAATGCCGAGCGAAGATTGGCGATTGCCGTTGCCGGCAGTTCGCCCTTGGCGAGCAGCGGAATGGCACCGAGGACCGGCACGCCCAGCTTGGCCTCAACATCGTCCGGCGTGGCCAGGGACTCGTCCAGAACTTCAAGCACGAAGGCCGCCAGCACGCCGAAGCCCAGACCCATCAGCATGGAGATCGCCAGGTTGAGCAGCAGCCTTGGGCTCGAAGGTATCGTCGGCGCATCAGCGCGGTCCACGATCGAAATGTTATTGGTGGTGACGCCGCCGGTGACGCCAACTTCCTTGTAGCGCTGGAGGAGACCGTCATACAGGGTACGGCTGGTGTCCACTTCACGCTGCAGGATGTTGTACTGGATGGTGCGGTCCCGCAGGTCGAGGACATCGGCTTTCAGGCCGTTTACCTGGGTTTGCAGCGAACGCTCCTGATTGGCGGCGACGACATATTGACTACGGATGGAGTCGCGGATCCCCCCCGCCATGGTGCTGATCTGCCGGTCCAGTTCGTCGATCTGCGCCTTTAGCTGAAGCATTTCGGGGAACTCGGGGCGGTAGCGTGTCAGGTTCTGCTGATACTGGGCTTCAAGCGTGGCGCGGCTTTCCATCATTCGCTGAATGGCCGGATTCTGGTACACATCGGGCAGGCTCATGACTGGCGCGGCGCTGGCCTGACGCCATTTTTCCTCAGCACCGACCCGCCCGGCGCGGGCCTGGGCCAGGGCCCCGTTCAGGGCGACCAGATTATTCGAGGCCAGCGACTGGCTGGCGCTGAGATTGTTATCGCCGTCATTGACGTTGATGATCTGCTGCCGGGTCGCATAGGCCACCAGTTGGCGTTCAGAATCCTCCAGCTTGGCCTTGGTCTGGGTGATCAGGTCCTCAAGAAATTGGCGAGCATAGGAGGAGGAGTCGAATTTGCGGTCCAGGTTGGACTGGATGAAATTTTCGACAAAGGCGTTGGCGACTTCAGCGGCCAGCTGCGGGCTGGGACTGTTGAAGCTGACCGTGACCAGACGCGACCCCCTCACAGGGGTGACGCCGAGATTGTCCTGAACGGTCTGCAGTACCAGTTCCCGACGCTTGGCGGCGCGTTCGGCCGCGCCGCCGGGCTCGGCGTCCGGCAGGGCGACGCCCATCGTGTCGAGAAATGCGTCAGAGGTATCCAGACCCCGTGCTTCGATGACGCGCTCCGCCAGAGACCGGCTGCGCAGCAGGCCGTACTGTGTCTGGAAGAACTCCTCGCCCTGGATCATCGACTCGCGCGGTGATGCGTCGTCGACATTGAGCACCCGCGCTGCCTCCCGGTCGATCTGGACGGTCGCGGACGCGGTATAGATCGGCGTCGTCAGGAGCGTGATCACCACCCCGATGACCACAGCGGAAACGAACACCGCCAATATGAGGAAGCGGTGCTTCAGCGCCAGGCGCCAGTATTCCGCGAGATTGAAGCTGTTGCTCCGCTCGTCGCCCGCGTCCCATCCCCCGGCGTCCCCACCTTCGGTATTGGGTCCCCATGGGCCGAACGCACCGTCATTTGGTCGCGCAAAGCGTTTTGCGGGCTCGTCGTAACCCTTGCCGTCACCCAGCATCATTCAAAATCCGATTTCACAGGTTCGCGGTGCCGCCGTCGAGTCAACGTGGTTCGGCGTTCACTATGTCAAAGCCAGCTGCGAGGCGATACGGGCCGGAAGGAAATTCGTCAACCTTGATGGGCTTGGCACCGCTCAGCGTGGTCGCGTCAGGTCTTTAACGGCGAGAAGCTTACCGCCACCGGGTGCTCCCCGGACCGACCCCAAGGGGCCGCATCCGAGGCGGCGGCCGCCTCGTCGACAGCGCTCTTCGGCCTCCAGGCCTTGCCCTGCCGGGGCCCACACGCGCGGATCCGGCAGCACCCGCACGGTACAGGCTGGAAAAGACAAAGAATATCGGAATGGCAAAGGGAATAAGCGGGACTGGATGTACCAGTGACGCAACGAGGATTGCTGCACCAAACACTCTTAGCGTGTCGTACGGGACCTGTTGCCCGGCCGTCGGCCGGAAACGCATCACAAACTGAATGAGGAAGTAAAGGAGCAGTCCGTAGAACAGCAGTAAATACACAGGACTCAGGTGCAACCCAAGTTCAACAAATGACTCGCAGAACTCCTCGGAGCACCCTTTTGTGGACTGTTTATAATCAAGCCCGCCAAGATTAAGAAAGTACCGTAAGTGCACAATAATTGACTGCACCTTAATTTGGGCAATTTCTATGAATAAGTCATAAAATGTTATGACGATAGCGGCGATACCGGCGAGAATGAACGCCGCGAACCTGTAGAGGCGGTTGTAAATCAGATACCCAATAATCGCCGCCGGTACAAATACGACAGCGAACAGGCTGCCCGACAGGATAGCCATTCCAACGATCGCCATTACCTTGAGTTCAGCATACCGGCTCTTGACTGCCCAGGGCGCGAGCGCGCCAATAATCAGTCCGGTGGCAAGGCTGTCGTTGGTGATGCCGTTGAAGCGCACGAATACATCAGTAAGGGTGTGCGACGGCTCACGCCCGAATCCAAGGAACAGTGCGATTTGTAGAATAAAACCGACCAGAAACATTGAAAACAGAAAACCAACGTCAGATTTTTCCAATCTTGCAGAGGGTTGCGCGAAGCAAAGAAATAGTGCGATCACGCAAATCTGGATCGATGAGTTGACGATGATGAATTCAGCTTCAAGGATTGGTTCGAAGAATTTCAGCGATAGTGCCGTTGCGATCGCAAGAAAGGCTCCCAGCAAGGAGGGGCGTGAGCGCACCTTGATGGGCAGAAAGAGCAACAAAATCGCCAGAATCTGAATCGAGTATTTGAAATACACGAACCAATACGGAGCCGCCGAAAAGCTGGAGCTCGTTCGGTCGTCGCCCCACATCATCAATGCTGAAATCCACGCCGGTAGGAAATAGCCGACTAAGAATAACTTGGTCTTGGACAACATGTTTCCCTGGATTCGAAATGAATTTGCGTCAGCGGATCAGCAACTCGAACGATCACGATGCATTCGGCGCAGTCAGCTTTGATTCATCTTCAGCAATTTGCCGCTGAGACCGCAACGTCGCGCTCCAAAGCCGCTGTTGAACAACGCGAACAAGCGCCTTTGCAGCCTGCAAGCCGCGTCTCAGGAGGCTGACGCGCGGCATATATCTCAGTACGGCAGAAAGGAATTGTTGCCCGTCGTCCCGCAACCGTGTCCGCACGCAGGCATCGTAGAGTTCCTTTTCCTCTCGATTCCGGACAAGCTGGCTCATGAATAGTAAAGTAGTCGGGCGTATATCCGACTTGGCAAATTTCGTCATCGCATTTGTCAGACGCGGGTTCAACCCGAGCGATTCGATCGCCTCGTCCCAATTCAGCGTGGCGATCTTCAGGCGACGAATGGGACCGGCGTGCGAGAAGGAATCGTTGTCGCCCCGTTTGAAGAGCAGCGGACGGCCCATCACGGTGATCGTGCTGGGATAGCGCGAGAGCACCGCGATCAAACGCGCAGAGTAACGCCAGCAGGTTCCGTTCGCCTGGGCGAGCGCCGGCGTGTTCAACAGGCGATCACGCCGCACCAGGCACGCGGAACAAAAGCTAAACAGTCCTTCTGACGTGCGAACGCGCGTCAGATAGTCGATCAGGTCATCGTCTCCTGAAATGTTCATCTTCAACGGTATGCCGCCATGGTCCTTCAGGATCGGATAGTTGCGTCGCGGGCGCATGTGAACGTCGCAATGGATTGCCGGGACCAGCAGCAGGTCGGGCGATTCCGTCAGTTCGGCCACCACGGCCTGTGACCATCCGGGAATCAGGGCGTCGTCCGCGCTCATGGTCCAGACATAGTCGCCCGTGGCCGCCGCCACGGCCTTGTTCAAATCGATATCGATGTTGCCGCGCTCGGTTGCGCTGATGACCTGCAGTTCGGGAAATTTGGCCCGATAGCGCTCGAGCACGGCCAGAGTGTCGTCGGTCGATCCCCCGTCGAACACGATGATCTCAATCGGTCGGTATCCCTCGTCGACGATCGAATCGAGCGTGTGGGGCAGGAACTCGGCGAAGTTCAGCGTCGGAATGACGAAGGAAAGCTTCATGTGATCAGTGTCCGTGAATTTCGGGCGTCATTCGGGACCGTAGACGAGCTCGCGCACCTTATCGATAAAGGCCAGCCGGCCAAACGCGGCCGCACCGCGCTTCATCGCCTCTTTGTCCCAGGCGACCGTTTCGAATGTCCTGATGGCCCGAGCCAGGCCGGCAGCGGATTTTTCACCGTAGAACACCGCATTGGCATCGCAGCGACCCGACTGGCTGTCGACCAGGATTTCGCGCATGGCCGCGCCGTCATAGGCGATGATCGGTGTCCCCAAGAATGCCGCTTCCAATGGCACCAGACTGTACTCGATTTCGGACGGAAAAATCAGCGCCCTTGCCCCCGACAGACTGCGCGCCAGCTCCGCGTCGTCGACATAGCCAAGGAACTCGATGTTGGCGGTGGCCATGCTCCGGAACTGGGTCAGCTGGCTGCCGGTGCCGATCACGCGAAGCCGGCGACCGCTCTGACGGAACGCGTCGATCGCGTAGGTTAGTTCCTTTTCGGGCTCCAGCCGGCTGATCAGAACGTAATAGGGTTCGTCACTGTCGCTGCGGCTCTCTGAAGCGTTCATCGCGCCCGTGAGACCCTTCTCGTTAAAGGGAGGCATCAGGACTTCCGTGTCGATGCCGGAAAAATCCAGCATGGCCCGACGTGAGGTGTCGGAAATCGATATCTTACGGCCGTACTTGCGGATGGCCCGGCGCTCCGGTATCCGCATGGCCGCCAAGACCGGTGCCAGGATCCACCGCAGCAGACGCGACCTGATCATCTTGTCCGGCTCATACAGACCGCGATTGGGATAGTTGGAATAGAGGATGCTGCGTTCGCAATCGAGGCGAACGAATTTTCCGCAGGTGGAGGAATAGGCGATCACGACGTCCGCCTTCACCCGCAACGACACCATCAACAGCGCCGCCACCGGGTACAGGGCGGTAACGAGGAAGCGGCTGGCAAACAGGCCGCCGAACATCGGCGAGATGATCGGACGTCCCAGCTTTGCTTCCCAGAAAGCCCTTGGACGAGCGTTCAACGCATAAATGCGAGCCTCGGGCAGGGCTTCGGTCAACATCTCGCAAACCCGTTCGCCGCCGCCCTGGGCCAGGAATTTGTCGTAGATGATCGCAACAGACGGCTTGTTCATTGCGTCCGTTCGCCCGAGGTGGCCATTTCATGGTCGATCATCATCGCGATCATCTCCGGGAATGACACCCGGGGTGACCAGTCCAGCTCGGCCCGCGCGCGTCCAATGTTGCCGACGATCGACACAGGTTCGTCCGCACGATAGTGGCGCGAATCCACGGTCACATGGTCACGGTAATCCAGTCCAACCGAGCTGAACGCAAGTTCGCAGAAGTCCTGAACAGTATGGGCAGTCCCGGTCGCAACAACATAGTCGCGCGGCCCCTCTCCCTCGAGCATTAGCCGCAATGCCCGGGCGACGTCGCCGGCGAAGCCCCAGTCGCGCGCGGCCGACAGGTTGCCGAGCGCCAATGTGTCCTGCTTGCCCAGCTTGATGCGCACCGCCGCCCGAACGATCTTCTGGGTGACAAAGCCCTCTCCTCGGCGCGGGCTTTCATGGTTGAACAGGTAGGCAGAGCAAGCGAACAGGTCGTATTTCTCGCGGTAGAGGCGGACGACGTTGTCTGCGTAGGTTTTGGCCGCGCCATACACGCTTCTCGGCACCCGCGGTGTGTTCTCGTCTTGGCAGGACACGCCGGACGCCGCGAAGACCTCACTGCTGGATGCCTGACAGAACCGGATCGCCGGGTCTGTGTGTCGAATGGCCTCCAGCATTCGCAATACCGCCACGCCATTGATATCTGTGACGCGGTCGGGATTGCGGTCCATGAGTTCGCCGGAGGTAAACGCGGCGAAATTGTAGAACGTGGTCGGCTGGAGTGAGCTCAGCAGGTCGGTCAGGACGTTCTGGTCCACGAGGTCCCACTGCACCAGCTCGATCCGTCCCGCCAGCTCAGGCCCGAGGCGTTCCGCCGCTCCGTCCAGCGTTCGGGTTGTCCCAACCACCCGTACACCCCGTGCCACCAGATCCGACGCGAGGTAAAAGCCATCCTGGCCGGTAACGCCGGTTATCAGGGAAGTCGTCAACTTAGGTCTCCATCTCGGGCGGAAGGCAGTACAGACCGGTACAGGTCGAGGTGTCGATCAGCTATCGAATACCAGCCAAAGGTATCCAGGCGGCCGGCACTGACGCGCTTGTTGCTCATGTAGCGCCCGAGTGCCTGCTTCATCTCGTCCAGATCATCTATCCGGGCATAATAGACGTTGGTTTCGACATCATATCCGTCCGTGAGCCTGGACGTCGTCAAAACGAAGGTGCCTTGAAGGACGCCGGCCAGGATCGAGGTGTTCCATTCGCCTCCACCCACCTTCAGTGGCAACACCAGCGCGTCAGCGGCGGCCAGGATTGCTGCCGCCTCCGAAGGATCAACGAACCCGGTCACGCGCGAACATCCTCGCCAGGAATCGCTCTGCGTGAGGGCCTTAATTCTATCAAGGTAGCTGGTGTCATCATCCGCGTTTCCGACGACCATGATGTAGTCGGTGGCGGGGTTGGCCAACTCGAACAGTTGTTCAATCTGCTTGAGAGGATGGATGAAACCAAAGAAAACGACCAGCCGCCGGGTGCCGACTTCGTAGCGCTCGCGCACGGCCTCTAACTCCCGCTGTGAAAGATCAGCCTTGGGAAGGGTCGCGGCACTGTTGATGTAAACCGGCCGTTTCAGGCGCACGAGAAAGGCGTAGGGCGGAAGAAATTGTTGCTGATACGATTTTCTGACCACGACGACGCGGCCGGGCGTCAATGCCAGGGCCAAGAAGCCGATCAAATCGCGCCGGTTAAATCCCTCATGCCAGGTCTGCACGACACGCGCGCCACAGCAACGCGCGATGAGCGGAATGAGCCAGGCTAATCTGCCGTTGCGATAGCCTTGGGTGGGGTACTGAACGTGGACGATATCAGGCCGAATACGCCGGATAGCGTGAAACAGGCGGCGGGCGTTGTGGACTGACCAGTCCGGTATTGAGCGCGATACGGAAACGTTTTCCGCGCGCGCAATTTCTGCCTCGTTACCCGTCGTGAGAACCGAAACGAGCGTGTCCGGATGGCGGGCGAGCGCGGTGGCCAGTCGGTGCGAATAGTCGCCGACACCGCAGCGATCGGGGGGGTATGACCCCCCGATCAGAAGTATCCTGATTGGCAACTATGACGCCTTCTCAAGCGCCAACCAGCCAAATGTGTAGTCACGGTCCATGCAATTCACCGGCCGGTCCGCACATGCAAAATCCAGTTGGCCAACAGGTTTGAGACCGAACTTCGCAGCTTCGACGATAAAGCTCTCCACGTCCGCCTTGGAGAAGATCGTCCAAGTCATATCAAATATCTTGATGTTGGAGGTATCGATCTTGTCGATCCAGTAGTCAAAAGAAGATATGAAATAGCCGCCTGGTTTGAGTATACGCGCGGTTTCTTGAAGCAAGGCGGTCTGGTCAAGTCCGTGTTCGATGACCGAGATCGAAGTCACTGCCTTGAAGTGCTCGTCAGGAAATGGCGTGCGCATGAAGTCGGAAACGCGATAGTCGATCTGATCGTTGTGGGGCATCTTCTGGACGCGCTTGTTGAGATCGACGCCGCTAAGATCCGAGTAGCCGAGCTGGTGGAGCGAGACGGTTATTTCCGAAGCGAAGGCACCGATGTCGAGGATCGGCTCTTTCTTTTCGACGTGGGCCTGGACGAACTGAATCGTCTCCAGCATGTCCCAGCTCTTGAGGTGATCCCCGAGCTTGATGGAACGGTTCAGGCCCAGCCGACGGAGTGTCTGCTTCGCCGGCGATTCTAGCGCCGACGCGCCCATCTGGACCATCGTCCGCCGGGCTTCATCAACTGAAGACATGCGGGCTAGGATTTTCAACGACATAGCTAATTTACTTTCGCTTCGGATGTTTCGACGGTTGACCGGCAGCAGCGACTGGAACTGTCGCCCTGAGGGGATCCGCCGGCGGTTTGCCCACGACGATGATCAACTTATGGCTTCCCTCTTGACGCTGCGGAGGCGCGCGGTAGCCGCGCTCCATGCTTCTCTTAATACATAGCGCGCATCGCGATAGACGAATAGCAGGATGGCGGTCGCGGCGAGCGAGCAGATGGTCGCAAAAGCCAGCCGCAGTACCGGGCCCAGGGCCGTCATGGTGACGAGGTGATCACCGGCGCTCACAATGACGGTGGCGACGATTAACGCCGGAGCTACATCCCGGAACATCCATTGTTTCTGCAGCCCGGGCAGCAGGTAGACATGGGTGACCGTTACGCCGATGACGACGTAGATCGCGTTCAGGCTCAACACCGATATGGCTCCGCCCAGCGCACCGTATTGCTTGACGAGCACCAGCGCCAGCGGAAGCATGATCGCGAGCATGGCGCAGTTGATCAGCAACGGCAGCTTGGTCCGCCCGGCGGCGAGTTGCAGAGCGTAGGGAAAATGCATCATGCCGTTGAGGGCTGCGCCCAGGCACAGCAGTCCGGCAATCGGTGCCGCCGCCATGGCGAGCGAGGCGTCGCCGGTCCACAGCAGCAGCAGGTCGCGGGCATAGAAGAATGCCGACAGCGCGATCGGGAACAGGCAGCTCAGGAACAGTCTCGTCCCGAGCCTGTAGAAGCGGATCCGCTCGGCGGGCTCGCCGGCCGCGAACAGCGCGCTCAGTCGCGGATAGATGATGTTGAAGGTCGGAATGATCAGAACCGACAGTCCACTCGCCAGGACGACCGCCAGGGAGTAGCGCCCGAAATCCGCCAATGCGGTCGATGAACTGACCATGAATTTGTCGAGTTGCGTCAGGATCAAGCCGGACATGGCGACGCCGCTCATGACGGCCGACCGGATCAACACGCCTCCGAGCAAGCCCCCATCGAACCGGGCGCTGTGCGAGCCGCCCAGGGTGCGCCACGCCGACCACCGAGCCCAGATTACATACAGAAGCGCCGCAGCGGACTGCCAGACGAAATACGCCCATATCGTACGGTCGACATACAGAAGAACCAGCACAGCGCCGACGTTGCTGACCGTCGCCATCGTGGCGGTCAGCCGGTAGGACACCTGCGCCCTCTGCAGTCCGATGAGCGTTCCCAGATAGAGGCTGATAGGCCAGCGCAGGGCGGCAACCAGGCCCATCATCCCGATCGCCAGGTTCATGTCGGCGCGATCCAGCGTGCTCGGTCCCAGCCACTTGTCCGCAATCAGCGGCGCGGCGAAGGCGATCGCAACAAAGACGGTGATCGCCACGACGGTATAGACGAATTCCAGAGAACGAAGCAGTCGCCGTGCACGATCGAGGTCGTCGAGGGCAGCGCTGCGCGCGACCTCGCGATTGATCGTCGCCCCGAGTCCCAGATCCAGCAGCCCCACAGCCGCCTGGAGCGTGACGTAGAAGCCGATCAATCCGTAGCTTTCGATGCCGAGCAGGCGAATGAACCACGGCACGCAGGCGAGGGAGACGATCGCCGCCCAGGCCACCGCGAAGACGCCCAGGATCAGGCTGGAACTGACGCTGAATTTTGATGACGGGCCGCTCACCACCGCGGTCCCGGCAATGTGCGGTCCTTCATCAAAGCTCTACGATTTCAAACACCGGAAGCGGGAACACCAGTGTGCGCCCCTTCATTGACGGCAGCGACTCGAAGAAGGGTCGAAAGTGCCACGGCAGCACAAACAGATAGTCAGGATTGAGCGCCAGCACCTCGGCCTCCGACTGGATCGGAATGAGTGAGCCCGGCGTGTATGCGCCGAACTTGTCGTCATTGACCTCTCCAACCGCCGTCAGGTGCGAGTCATTGATGCCGAATTCCTGTAGCAGAACGTTCCCCTTGGTGGACGCCCCCAGGGCATAGACTGACTTGCCGTCCGCCTTGGCCTTCTCGAGAAAGGCCATGGTTGCTGTGCGGGATTTCTCGACGCGATCCTTGAACGCTGCGTAGACGGCATCCTCGTCGAGATTCAGTGCGGCCTCGTCGGCGCGGATCTTGCCGAGGTTGGCTTCATTCGGCTGTCGGCTGCTCGACGCCTTCGCTGCGGTCACCGAGAAGCTGCCGCCGTTGATGTCGTTGAACTCGACATCGATGACCTTGAGCCCGGCCTCCCGGGCGATCCATTCGATCTGTTTCAAGCCGTAGAACTCGAGATGTTCGTGGCAGATGGTGTCAAACGAATTGGCCCGCAGCATCGCCGGCAAATAGCTCTGCTCGAAAACCCAGATGCCGTCGTCGGCCAGCGTGTCTGCCACTTCGCGCGCGAATTGGGCCGGATCCTCGAGATCGTAAAACATCGAGAACGAGGTGACGACCTTGGCCTTCTGACCCTTCAATGGCCCCCTGATCGCGGTGGCCGAAAAGAAGTCTGGAACCAGGGTGATATGGTCCGGATAATACTCACGGAACTTTGTGCCCGTCGGATCTACGCCGAACAGCTGGTAGCCGTTGTTGGGATAAGCGCGAAGCGACGTCGCGTCGTTGCTGCCGATGTCGATGATAACGTCACCGGGGGCCAAAATACCCAGATCAACAATCTTCCCGATCTTGCCTTGGAGGTGCCTGACCATGGAGGCATTCAGTCCCGAGCGGTAGCCGTAGTTCTCGCCGTACATCTGCGAGACATCATAGGATTGCCGAAGCTGGACCAGTCCGCACCCGCCCTCGCCCGAGCACCGAATGAGCTCTACGGGTCCAGCGTCGACGTGCTGAGAGCGCGAGCGCGGGAACACACCGGTCAACGCCTGTTCGCCGAGGTCCATCACAGATGTGAATTCGTCACCGCCGCACAGGCGGCAATTAGTAGCGTTGTTGTACATGGCAATCGCCTGGATTGGTGGATGATAACAGTTTGAAACAGGTGGCGGAGTGACCCCAACCTACTCGGCGCGCTGCGGGACTTTATAGCCCTTGTCAACGATCAGTGTATGCTTCTCTGCGGCGGTTAGGTCCTCGCGTACCATTTCCTTCACGAGTTCCTCGAAGCTGATTTTGGGTGTCCAGCCCAGCTTCTCACGCGCCTTGCTGGCGTCACCGAGCAACGTCTCGACTTCGGTTGGCCGGAAGTAGCGGGGATCAATCGAGACGATGCACTTACCGTCACCGTCGTATCCCTTCTCGTCGATACCCTCGCCGCGCCACGTCACTTCGATACCGAGTTCTCTGGCGGCAATATTGATGAACTCGCGGACGCTATACTGGATGCCCGTCGCAATCACGAAATCCTCGGGCTCGTCCTGTTGCAGCATTAACCACTGCATCTCGACATAGTCCTTAGCGTGACCCCAGTCCCGTTTGGCGTCGAGGTTGCCGAGGTAGAGTCGTTCCTGCAACCCCAGCTTGATTTGCGCCAGCGCGCGGGTGATCTTTCGTGTTACGAACGTCTCTCCACGTCGCGGGCTCTCATGGTTGAAGAGAATACCGTTGCAGCCGTAAATTCCGTAGGCTTCCCGGTAATTGACGGTGATCCAGTAGGCGTAGAGTTTCGCGACCGCATAGGGGCTTCGTGGGTAGAAGGGAGTCGTCTCCTTCTGAGGTGTTTCCTGCACTAGCCCGAAAAGCTCCGATGTGCTGGCCTGGTAGAATTTGGTCTTGTCCGTCAGGCCCAGAAGGCGGATCGCCTCGAGGATACGTAGGGCACCGAGCCCATCGCAGTTGGCTGTGTATTCGGGCTCTTCGAAACTTACTGCAACGTGGGACTGGGCCGCGAGATTATAGATTTCGTCAGGCTGGATTTCCTGAATAATGCGGGTAAGGCTCGTGCTGTCTGTCATGTCCCCGTGGTGCAAGACCATTTTTGCGCCCGAGGTGTGCACGTCATGATAAAGATGATCAATACGATCGGTATTGAAAAGGGACGTGCGGCGGCGAATGCCGTGTACCTCATATCCTTTCTCCAGGAGAAGCTCAGCAAGATAGGAGCCGTCCTGCCCGGTAATGCCAGTAACGATAGCCTTTTTCATAAGTATTTCTCAGCTGCACACGGCGCGATATGGCGCGCGGTATTATCCATTTTCTTGCGATAAAATTGGCCCGTATCCTGGCCCGGCCCGGATTGCTTCCTAGCCCGGATTCCTCACGCAGCCTATGGATAATGTCGGGTTGAGCGTTTGTCGACGCTGCAAGTTGGCGGGTCGTAGGGAGGTGTTCCGGGCGACTGACGGAGCGGCGAGGGCGGGTCGCCCAGCGGACGGTCGATCGAGGGCGACCGACCTCCGAAGGGACAAGGGGTTGCTCAAATTGTAACCTGAGCCGCGGCCGGATAGACTGAAGACCGTATAGCGGTGTGGAGTGGAGCCCGAACATGACCGTGTTGCTACTCGCTCTCAACGAGGTCAATTTCGACCACGTCAGAACCTATGTCAGTATGGGCAAGTTGCCGGTGTTGCGGCAGTTGCTCGAAAATCACGGACTGGCCGAGACCACATCCGAGAGCCGGTACGAAGAACTCGAGCCATGGATTCAGTGGGTTACTGCCCAGACGGGCAAACCCCTGGCGGAGCACGGCATCTTTCGTCTGGGAGATATCGTCCATCATGACATCCCCCAAATCTGGGAGACCCTCGAGGCCCAGGGTCTCACCGTCGGCGCGATCAGTCCGATGAATGCCAGCAATCGCTGTCGTGCGGCCGCCTTCTTCGTGCCGGATCCCTGGACGCCGACCCCGGTCACGGGTTCGTGGCTAATGAAGAAATTCTATGGCGCTGTGGCGCAGGCGGTCAACGAGAATGCCCGGTCGAGGATCACGGCTTCGTCCGCCGTGTGGTTGCTCGCGGGAATTGCGGCCTACGCCCGGCCGACGAACTACGGGCGATATCTGTCGCTGGCGGCCTCGGCTCTGCGTCGGCGCGCGTGGGCCAAGGCCCTAATTCTCGATCAAGTTCTCGCCGACGTCTTTGTGACGTTCGGGAAGAGAAGGAAACCGGATTTCGCCTCGCTGTTCCTCAATGCCGGAGCCCACATCCAGCACCATTACATGTTTAATTCGACGGCCTACGTCGGTCCCCAGTCGAACCCGGAATGGTACATCGCTGCTGACAGTGATCCTGTGCTGGAGGTCTATCAACTGTACGATCAGATTGTCGGCCGCATCCGCGACGCCTTCCCCGAGGCGCGGTTGATGCTGGCGACCGGCCTGCATCAGGACCCGCATCCGGAAGCCACCATCTATTGGCGGCTTAAGGATCACGCGGCGTTCCTCAAGCGGATTGGCGTCGCCTGCGAACGGATCAAGCCGCTGATGTCCCGGGATTTTGTCGTTGATTGCTCGAATGCCGAACAGGCCGCCGCCGCTGAGCGTCGCCTGGTCAGTGTCAGGGCGGCTGACGGGACACCACTGTTCGAGATCGACAATCGGGGTTCCGACCTGTTCGTTATGCTGACCTGGCCGCATGACATTGAGCAGGATTTCGAATTCGATGTCGATGGTGACCGGCATGTTGGCTTGCGTGATGATGTGGCTTTCGTCGCTATCAAGAACGGTCGCCACAACGGCATCGGCTACCTGCTCGACACCGGCGCGACGCTCGCAGACGGTGAACGCATGCCACTCAGTGAACTGCCGGACCGGGTTGCCCGGGCGTGCGGCGTTTCCTGGCCGGCCGATCGTGTCGAGACGTTGGCTCCGGCCGCCTGATGCAAAGCGTCTGCCGGAAGCAAAGAGTGGTGTGTCCAGGCCACAGCGCCGCGAGACTAGACACCAGCAGCTTTGTGTTTCCGTTGTCTCACGCCTAAAAGCTGGCGGTAGTATTCCAAGCCGACAGCGCGGAGGACGAGCCGGATTCTGGGGAGGCGGCGTTGACGTTCCCCGCAGGCGTCGGTCAAATGACGATCTCCTCTAGGGAACAACCTTTTGCGGCAGTCTTCGAAACCGCTTGTTCTGGCTGAAGCCAGAGGACGGGCTCACCCGGGGGCGGGACCCCGGCGGACGAGTGTAACCGTCGTTCTGGCGGTCGGGGCGATGGTCGTCAGTTTTGGACTGATGCCGTCCGTTTACGGCTGGCTGACCTTTGGGTTGACTGACTTTCCGAAGTTGCAGGGGCCGTTGTTGGCTCACGTCTGGTTGAACTGCGCCGCCAATGCCCTGGTCATGCTCAGTGCCCTGCTGCTCACGGGGCGGCTCGATCGCAAATTGGCCGCGGTGTTGACTCTCATCTTTATTGTCCACGGAGCCCTGGCCTTTCTGATCCTGACCACCCGGGGGGCTTACTCGAACCAGATCATGCTGACCGCTGTCCCTGTCTCGGCAGTGTTGGGCGGGGCGGTTATGTATCTGAAGCATCGGTCCGCTCCGGCCAGGGTCGCCCTGCTCGGGCCGCTGGACGCACCCGCCGGCCAGGTCCGTATTGCCTACGACAGGGTTGAGGACCCCGGCACTGACCTGAGATCCTATGACATTCTGCTGACCACAAGCGTGATCGACCTGTCCCCGGAATGGGCCCGAGTTCTGTCCCGAGCCATGATTGCAGGCAAGCCGGTGCGCCATGTGGCCGAATACGTTGAGGAAGAGCAGGGCCTCGTTTCCATCGACCATTTCGATCTGGATCACCTGCCGTCAACCGGCCTGACGTCTTACCGTATTCGCAAACGAATCATGGATCTTGCCATCGTCATTGCCCTTCTACCGGTGGCGCTGCCGATTCTGGCGATCGGTGCGGGGGCTGTTCTGGTCTCGATGGGGCGCCCCGTCCTGTTCGTGCAGCCCCGGACCGGGGAGGGCGGCAAGGTCTTCAGGATGTACAAGCTGCGAACCATGCAGAGCCTGGCCGAGGCCCACGGCATCGCGACGGTGAGGGCCGATCTGCGTATTACCCCGGTCGGTGGTTTTCTGCGGCGGTTCCGCATCGACGAACTGCCCCAGCTATTGAACGTTCTCAAGGGCGATATGAGCCTCATCGGTCCACGCCCCGAATGGACCCTGCTGAGCGAGAAATACACCCGCGACCTGCCTGCCTATGTTTACCGGCATTTGGTGCGACCCGGCATCACCGGTTGGGCTCAGGTGCGGGGCGGCTATGCTTCCAACCTCGACGAGACCCGGGTCAAGGTCGGTTATGACTTGTTTTACATAAAGAATCTGTCGTTCTCGCTCGACATACAGATTCTGCTGCGGACAATCTGGACCCTATTGACGGGCAGTGGTGCGCGCTGAAGTGTCGGGTTGGCCCGCTGTCATGCTTGCGGTCTCGAGTTCTCAGCCTCGTCCCCTGACCAGTTCGTCCACCACGCCCGGATCCGCCAGCGTTGACGTGTCCCCCAGGCTGTCGACCGCGCCCTCGGCGATCTTGCGCAGGATCCGTCGCATGATCTTGCCCGAGCGCGTCTTCGGCAGGCCCGGAGCCCAGTGGATGGCATCGGGGGCGGCGATCGGGCCGATCTCCTTGCGGACGTGGGCGACCAGGGCGCGCTTCAGGTCGTCGTGCGGCGCGATCCCGGCGTTCAGGGTCACATAGGCGTAGATGCCCTGGCCCTTGATGTCGTGGGGGAAGCCGACCACGGCGGCCTCGGCCACATCGGGGTGCAGCACCAGGGCGCTTTCGACCTCGGCCGTGCCCATGCGGTGGCCCGAAACATTGATCACGTCATCGACCCGGCCGGTGATCCAGTAATAGCCGTCGGCGTCGCGGCGGCAGCCGTCGCCGGTGAAATACTTGCCCGGATAGGCCGAAAAATAGGTGTCGAAAAAGCGCTGGTGATCGCCCCAGACCGTGCGCATCTGGCCCGGCCAGCTGTCGGTGATGCACAGATTGCCACTGGCGGCCCCCTCCAGCACCGCGCCGTCGGCGTCGACGAGTTCCAGTTCGACCCCGGGCAGGGGCAGGGTGGCCGAGCCGGGCTTGAGGGCGGTGGCACCGGGCAGGGGCGAGACCAGCACGCCGCCGGTCTCGGTCTGCCACCAGGTGTCGACGATTGGGCAGCGACCCTCGCCGACCACCTCATGATACCAGCGCCAGGCCTCCGGGTTGATCGGCTCGCCGACGCTGCCCAACAGGCGCAGGCTCTTGCGTGACGTCGCCTTCACCGGCCCGTCGCCCTCTCGCATCAGGGCCCGCAGCGCCGTGGGGGCGGTATAGAAGATCTCGACCTGGTGCTTGTCGACCACCTGCCAGAAGCGGCTGGAGTCGGGATAGTTGGGCACGCCCTCGAACATCAATGTCGTCGCGCCATTGGCCAGCGGCCCATAGACGCAATAGCTGTGGCCGGTGACCCAGCCGACGTCGGCCGTGCACCAGAACACCTCGCCGGGGCGGTAGTCGAACACCAGCTCATGCGTCCAGGCGGCCCAGAACAGATAGCCGCCGGTGGTGTGCAGCACCCCCTTGGGCTTGCCGGTCGAGCCTGAGGTGTAGAGGATGAACAGCGGATCCTCGGCGTTCATCGGTTCGCACGGGCAGGCGTCGGAGACGCCGTGCTTGGCCTCGCCGTAGCGCACGTCCCGGCCTTCGACGATCGGGATGTCGGCATTGGTGTGGGAGACGATCAGCACCGTCTCGACGATGTTCGCGCCCGGCCGCTCCAGCGCCGCATCGACATTGGCCTTGAGCGGCACCCGCTTGCCGCCGCGCAACCCCTCGTCGGCGGTGATGACGAGCTTCGAGCCGCAGTCCTCGATCCGGCCGGCCAGACTGTCGGGCGAGAAGCCGCCGAAGACCACCGAGTGAACCGCACCGATGCGGGCGCAGGCCAGCATGGCCACGGCGGCGGCGGGGATCATCGGCAGATACAGGGTGACCCGGTCGCCCTTCACCACCCCGAGGGCTTTCAGCACATTGGCCATCCGGCAGACTTCGGCGTGGAGCTCGCGATAGCTGAGCTGGCCGGATTGCGTCGGCTCGTCGCCTTCCCAGAGGATCGCCGTCGCGTCGCCGCGCGTGGCGAGGTGCCGGTCGAGGCAGTTCCAGGCCACGTTCAGCACGCCGTCGCCGAACCAGCGGATGCGAAAGTCGGCCTTGTCGAACGAGACGTCCTTGATCGCGGTCGGCGGCGTCATCCAGTCCAGTCGCTGCGCCTGTTGGGCCCAGAAGGCGTCGGGCGTCTCGCGGGCGGCGCTCCGGGCCGCCGCATAGCCGGCCCGGTCCATATGGGCCCGCGCGGCCCAGGCGGCGGACACGGGATAGAGTTCGGAACTGCTCATGACGGACCTCGCGGATTGGGCTCCCGGGCAGGGGACACCAGCCCGTCGCCGAATTCCAGTCTCATCGCGGTGCCGGTCGGGCCGCGGGGGCGCTCAAACCGCTTGGTCATGGGGCGTCCTGCGAACATGGTTGAAACTGACCGTCGCAATCGTGCATGTGACCGTCATGCTTCGTCGTCTGTTCAATCGAACCCCCAAAACGGTCCCGACCGCGCCGCCGCCGGTCCCGGCCGGCCTGCCCGCGGGCCGGGTGGTCTGGGCGATCGGTGACATCCATGGCCGGCTGGATCTGCTGGACCGGCTGTTGTCGGCCATCACCGGCAGCGACGCGGTTCGCGACGGCGTGACATCGACCCTGGTCTTTCTCGGCGACTATATCGACCGTGGGTCCGACTCCCGCGGCGTCATCGACCGGCTGGTGACCCTGGCCGATGATCCGGGCTTCGAGACCCATTTCCTCAAGGGCAATCATGAGGACAAGATGCTGGAGTTCCTCGAGGACTCCTCGGTCGGGGCGGCCTGGTGCGACTATGGCGGAGCCCAGGCGCTGGAGTCGTTCGGCCTCAAGGTTCCGGTGCTCAGACACCGGCCGGAGGGCTGGGCCGCGCTGTCGTCCGACCTGGCCCACCGGCTGTCGCCGCGCCAGCGGGACTTCCTGGAATCGCTCGAATACAGTCTTGCGATCGGCGGCTATTTCTTCGCCCACGCCGGGGCCCGCCCCGGCGTGCCCCTCGACGACCAGTCGGACCACGACCTGATGTGGGTGCGCGGCTCCTTCCTCCACAGCGAGACGCGCTTCGAACGGATGGTGGTGCACGGCCATACGCCGACCGACGAACCCTTCATCGACCATCGTCGCATCGGCATCGACACCCGGGCCTATGAGTCGGGCGTGCTGACCGCCGTGCGTCTGGAAGGGCAGGACCATCGCTTCCTTCAGGCCGTGGAGCTGGCCGACGGAGAGATCGTGGTGCGTCCGTGGTCCGTAGCGATGCCGACCTGACCGGAACATCCTACTCCAGCGTCAGCTTCGTTCCGCCTTCGCCGGCCACCCAGGGCCAGGACGCCGCCAGCTGCTGGAAGCCGGCCATGATATGGTAGAGCGAACTGGCCGGGGCGGGCTCGTCGACAAAGCCGCCGCCGGGCAGGTGTTTGTCGTGCCACAGGCCGTCGGGCGTCAGATACAGCCACAGTGCCCGCAGGGCCGAGGCCGCGTCCTCCAGCAGGACGGTCCGGTCGTCCGCTGAGGCGGTCTCCGCCAGGATCAGGGCCGCCTTCAGCCATTCCGTCTGGGGCCAGAGCCGTGCCTGGCGACTGCGCACGGTGCCGTCGGTGTTCAGGGCGTCGATGGCGATCGGCGGCCCACCGGTGACGCCGCGCCGTCCGGCGGCATAGAGGCGGGTCGCGGCGGACAGGGCCCGGACATCGCCGCGGCTGCGACCGTAGCGGGTCAACAGCCAGGCCCATTCGAACTGATGGCCGGGCTCGACCAGGGTGCCGTCCTCGCCCTCGGCCGGGGTCCAGTCGGCGGTGAAGAATTCCCGCAGAAAGCCCCCTTCGGCATCGATAAAGGCCGTGAAGGCCAGGGCCACCAGCCGGTCAGCCAGTTCGGACCAGCCGGCATCGCCTCCGGCCGCCTCCCAGGCCAGGCAGGCCTCCAGCAGATGCATATGGGCATTGGCCTGATACGGATGCTCGCCCGCCTCTTTGAATCCGCCGTTTGGCAGGGCCTGGCCCAGCAGGGAGTCACGCAGCCGGATCGCCGTCGCCTCGACCGAGGTCGCGTCTACCCCGGCACCGCACGCTGTGGCCATCGCCAGCAGCACAAAGGCTTGGTCGTACAGGCGAGCCGTATCGTCGAGCGGGGCACCGTCGTCAGATACCAGCGAACGGCTCAGCCCATCTTCGCGGATAAAGGTGTTCCGAAGCAGCGCCAACCCCGATGAGACGATGTGTTGCCAGGGGCCCTGCCATCCCATCAAACCGGCCTGGGCGTAGACGAAGATCTGGCGCGTCTGAACGCGCGTCCGGTGCGAAAGTCCCGGCTTGCGTCCGTCCAGTGCCAGGGCCTCTGCGAACTGGCCGGTCCGCGCCTGGCCCAGGGTCGACCAGGTCGGCAGGGCACGCAGGCGCAGCCAGTCGGCGAAGCGACGTCCGGCACCAGGCAGGCTCTCCAGCGTCACGGTCGGGAAATCCATGTGCAAGGGCGAGTGGATACGAATCTGTTCGACGACCCCCTTGACCTCCTGCCCACGATCGAGATCGCAGACGAGGATCGCGTCGGCCTCGGCGATGATCGCAAGATTGCGAACGCCCAGGGTCGCAACCAGTGTGCCCGCAGGGGCCCGGATCAGGCAGTTGGTCGAGTCCGCGAGAATGTGCGAATGCGTGCCGTCCTCGCTGGCCGCGGCGATCGCGTCCCACGCCCCCAGGTCGGACCAGGCGAAGTCCACCTCCAGCACCGCGGCCCGTCGCGTCTTCTCCATCACCGCATAGTCGATCGAGATTCGGGGCGCGCGCCGGAAGCTGTCGGTGAGTGTCTGGACACCGTCGACATTGGAATCGTCCAGCGACGCGCGCACCGCCTGTTCAATTTCGGGAGCGAAAGTGCGCAACTCTTCGATCAGGGTCCGGGCGGAGACGATAAAATTGCCGCTGTTCCACAGATAGCCGTCGCGAATGTAGTCAGCGGCCGTAGCAGTGTCCGGTTTCTCGACGAAGGCGGCCACGTCCGAGAGGCCGGGTCCGGTCGGTTTGATGTAGCCGTAGGCGGAGGACGGCTCCGTCGGGCGAACCCCTAGGGTCACGACCCTCCCGGAGCCGGTGCCACGCGCCGCTTCGACCAGGGCCTGGCGAAACGCCGGATGATCCGGAATGTGATGATCTGAAGCCAGAAAGGCGACGACGCCTTCGGGGTCCTGGCCGGAAACCCAGACCGCAGCTGCGGCCATGGCCGGTGCAGAGTCGCGCCCTTCGGGCTCGAGCAGGACCTGAGCCTCGACCGCTAGCTCCGCCAGCTGTTCAACGATCCAGTGGCGATGGCTCAGCCCGCCGACGACGACTAGTTTTCCCCCATCGCGGATTAGCGGAGCGACCCGGGTCACCGTTTCCTGGAAGGGCGAACGCCGACCGGTCAGCGGCAGGAACTGCTTTGGGCGGGAGGGTCGCGACGCCGGCCACAGCCGGGTGCCGGCACCGCCGCACATGATTACGGGAAACAAGGCCATGCCAACGCCTTAGCTTTCACGATCGGACAATGCCAATCTCTTTCATGGATTGGCGGGCCGCGACGCCGCTCTGCGGACGACCACCGGCACCGCCGGCGCCAGTTATTCACGATCCTGCAGTGTGCCCGAATATTGACATGGAAGCAGCCGCCCTTGCCGGCGACAGGGGCGGCACCGGCCTGCTAGAGCAAAATCGGTTGAATTGGACCGAATCCAATTCGGCCCGGATATCGCTCCAGTTTGATCCTGGGTCATTTCCTGGATTCCGGTCAATCCGACTTGAAACGGAAATAGTCTAGGTGACCCTCCACTCAGCCGGATGATTTATGAAGACCTTTCTCAGACTGCTCGCTGCCGCCGTGATTGCGGGTCTCCTGTCCCTGATGTTGGGCCCGCCTCTTGCGATCGAGCAGACAGCCATGGTGTCCGACAAACTGGCCCACGCCGCGGCCTTCTTCCTGATCGCCGTCTGTCTCGAGATCCTGATCTGGCGCAGCAGCCGGCTGCTGCCCTGCCTGCTGGCCCTGGCGATCGGGGGACTGGTCGAACTGATCCAGGGGGCCATCGGCCGTGACGCCAGCTGGGGGGACTGGCTTGCCGATCTCGCCGGCATCAGCGTCGCCTTCTTCATCATGGCCGGACTGAAACCCCTGATCGACGGGACCGGACGACCGGGCCCCCGAGCCGCCCGGTCCCGGTCCTAGGCCCCCGGGGCTTCAGGCTGCCGCGGCCGTCGCGGGCATCCCCTCCAGGGCCCTGGCCAGATCGACCAGCAGGTCGTCGCCGTGTTCCAGTCCGATCGACAGGCGCAGCAGGCCGTCGGTGATCCCGGCGATCCGGCGCGCTTCCGGCGTCATCGCCGCATGGGTCATCAGGCCGGGGTGGGCGACCAGGCTTTCGACCCCGCCCAGGGATTCGGCCAGGGTGAAGACGGCCAGGCCGTCGACGAATCCACGCACCGCCTCGAGCCCGCCGTGCAGTTCAAAACTGAGCATGGCCCCGAACCCGGCCTGCTGGCGCGCGGCGATGGCATGGCCGGGGTGATCGGCCAGACCCGGATAGTGGACCGCCCGCACCGTCGGCTGGCGCGTCAGCCATTCCGCTACCCGCTGCGCCGTCTGCTGCTGGCGCTCGATCCGCGCGAACAGGGTGCGCACCCCGCGCAGCGTCAAATAGGCGTCGAAGGGCGAGCCGGTGACACCGAGACAGTTGGCCCACCAGGCCAGTTGCTCGTGGTCGGTCCTGTCGGCGGCGATCACGGCCCCGCCGACCACGTCCGAATGGCCGTTGATGTATTTGGTGGTCGAATGGATCACCAGATCGGCCCCCAGCGCGATCGGCTGCTGCAGGGCCGGGGACAGGAAGGTGTTGTCGACCGCGACCTTCGCGCCGGCCGCATGGGCGCGTCGGCACAGGTCGGCGACATCGACGATGCGCATCAGCGGGTTGGACGGCGTCTCGATCAGGATCAGTTTCGGCCGCTGTGTCAGGGCTGCGTCGACGGCGGCGGCATCGCCCTGATCGACGAATTCCACGTCGAAATGGTTGCGCCGGGCCCGGGCCGTCAGCAGGCGGTGGGTGCCGCCGTAACAGTCGTGCGGGGCGATCAGCCGGTCACCGGGCTCCAGCGAACACAGGGCCAGATCGACGGCGGCCATGCCGGTGGCGGTGATCACCGCCCCGGCCCCACCTTCCAGCCCGGCCAGGGTCTCGGCCAGCACATCGCGGGTCGGATTGCCCGAGCGGGTGTAGTCATAGCGTCGCTTGCCATCGAGTCCGTCGAAACTGAAATTGCTCGACAGATACAGCGGCGGCATCACGGCCCCGTGGGCGCGGTCGCAATTGACGCCGTGGCGCGCGGCCAGGGTGGCGGGGTGCTGGGCGGGAGGACAGGTCATGCGGCGATCTCGCGGGTGCGGGTGAACAGGGGCAGAAGGGCGTCGGTCAGGGTGCGGCTGATCAGCTCGCGTTCCTTGAGGAAGGCGTCATGGCCGAAGATCGAGGGGGCCTCGACAAACCGCTCCAGCGCCGGGACCCGGGCAGCGAGATCACGCAGGTCGTCGATGGGGACCAGCCGGTCCGAGGTGAAGCCGATCAGGGTCAGGGGCGCGAGGATCCGCTCGGGCGCGACCGCGTGACGGTCCAGCGAGTCCGACAGGCTGATCCAGCGCTCAACGCCCATCACCCGCCGGTAGGCCGCGCCTCGCGCGGTCAGATAGTCACAGACCGGATAGGCGTCCCCAGCCCTGGCCGGCGCGGTCGAGGCGAAGCGCAGGCCGAATTCCTCGGGCGTCCGGTAGGAAATCATCGCCAGCTCGCGGGCCAGGGCCACCCCCTCCGCCGCCTGTCCGGCGGCGCGACCGAAAGCCAGCAGGCGGCGCTGCAGACCGCGATGAGCTGTGGCCATCGGATGGGTCCGGTGCGCGGCTGAGATCACGACCAGTCGGCTGATGTGATCGGGAAACGCCGCCGCGAAGGCCAGGGCCACCGCCCCGCCGTAGGAGGCCCCGACGAAGGCATCGAGGCGGGCCGCCCCGATCGCGTCCAGCAGCAGCTTCAGCAGCCGGGCCTGGTCGGTTGCGGTGATGGTCACGCTCGCGTCGTCATTGCCGGGCAGGAAGTCGAAGGCCAGAACCCGCGCCCGGGCCGGGTCCACCGCGCCGCCGCGACAGACCAGCCAGGGCCACCAGCCGGGCGCGCCCCCTGTGTCCAGCGCCGGAAACCGGCCGCTGGAGATGCCGCCGGCGACGGCGATCAACGGCCCTTCGTCCGGCCCGAGGAGGCGACCCTGGACCCGGTCCGCCATCAGCCTTTCGCCGGACTCCAGCCGGAAGTCGGCCGGAATCATCGCGTGAACGTCACGGGCTTCGATGGGGGGGCAGGGCGTTGGGACGGGGGTCGGCACGGGTCACTCCAGGTCTCGGTCATCGAGACTCATGCAGTGACAGACCCGTGAAGACGTCGGACTCCACCTGTGGCGGGGTCTTCGCTTCACTCATCTCTCGCGGCTCCGGAGAACCCCGCAGGAGTTGGCACCATCTCGCGCGGCGGGTCGCCACGCGCAGGTTGCCCCGGCGTCAAAGGGCCTATCCCTCAGCCGGTCTTGATGAGTGGCTCTAGGTTGGCGGACGGCCGCACGGCCGTCAATCCCTCGCGACACAGGGTCGCCGGGCCGGCAAAAACGGGCGGGGCGGGGTCGCCAAACGGGTCTCTGACCGGTTAGGTAACGGTGTCCCGAACCTGTCGGGGCTTCGGGGGTGGGCTGATGAAACGTTCCTTGCTGACGACCGTGGCGGTGCTGATGTTCGCCGCGCCGGCCATGGCCCAGACGCCGCCACAGCCGCAGCCTGTCCCGACGCCGGATCCGGCATCCGAGCCGATCCCCGAACCGATGATGGACAACACACCGCCGCCGACCGTCGCCGCCCCGGTGGCGGAAGACGACAAGGACGCGCCCAAATGGGATGTCCAGGCCCCGCCCGGACCGTCGCGCGACATTCCGCTGGACGTGACCGAAGGCACCTGGATGTCGCTGGACGTCAGCCCCGACGGCCGCGAAATCGTCTTCGACCTGCTGGGCGACATCTATGTGATGCCGATCGCCGGCGGCGAGGCCCGGGCCATCGCCAGCGGCGTCGCCTGGGACATGCAGCCCAAATATTCGCCGGACGGTCGCCACATCGCCTTCACCTCGGACCGCGGGGGCGGCGACAACATCTGGGTGATGAACCGCGACGGGTCGAATCCGACCCAGGTCAGCGACGAGGACTTCCGCCTGCTGAACCAGCCCGACTGGTCGCCGGACGGCCAGTTCATCGTGGCCCGCAAGCATTTCACCTCGGGGCGTTCGCTCGGGGCCGGCGAGATGTGGATGTACCACCGCTCGGGCGGCGGCGGGGTGCAGCTGACCGAGCGTCGCACCCAGCAGAAGGACACCGGCGAACCCGCCTTTTCGCCGGACGGCCGCTACCTCTACTTCAGCGACGACGCCACGCCCGGCCAGACCTTCGAGTACAGCAAGGATCCGAACGGCCAGATCTATGTGATCCAGCGTCTCGACCGCGAGACCGGTGAGGTCAGCGAATTCGTTACCGGCCCGGGCGGTTCGATTCGGCCGACGCCGTCGCCGGACGGGCGTTCGCTCGCCTTCATCCGCCGCGTTCGCTACCAGTCCGTCCTCTATGTGAAGGATCTGGAGACCGGCCGCGAGACGCCGGTCTACGATGCCCTTGATCGTGATCTGCAGGAGACCTGGGCCGTCCACGGCGTCTATCCGGCGATCAGCTGGACGCCCGACAACCGCGCCATCGTCTTCTGGGCCGGCGGCAAGATCCGCCGCGTCGACGTGGCCTCCAAAGCGGTCACCGAGATACCCTTCCACGTCGCCGATACGCGGCGGGTCGAGGACGTCGTGCGCTTCCCGATCGAGGTCGCGCCCGACCGGTTCGATGTGAAGATGATCCGCTGGGCCACCACTTCGCCGGACGGCAGCCGGGTCGTGTACGAGGCCCTCGGCAGTCTGTGGATCCGTGACCTCCCGACCGGCACGCCGCGCCGCCTGACGCGCCAGTCCGACCATTTCGAACTGTACCCCTCCTGGTCTCGCGACGGCCGCTCGATCGTCTATACGACCTGGAGCGACAGTGACCTCGGCACCGTCCGGGTCGTGCCGGCCTCGGGCGGCAACGGCCGGGTCGTGACCCGTCAGCCGGGTCACTATCTGGAGCCGACCTTCTCGCCGGACGGCCGCACCATCGCCTATCGCATGACCGGGGACGGCTATCTGACCACCGCCCTGTGGAGCCAGAATCCCGGCATCTACCGGATCCCCGCCACCGGCGGTGAGGCCACCTTCGTCACCGACGACGGCGTCACGCCCCGGTTCGGCGCGTCCAATGACCGGATCTACTTCACCGGTCGAGAGGGCGAGAACCGGGCGTTCAAGTCGGTCGACCTGGCCGGTCGCGACGAGCGGACCCATCTGACGTCCCAGTATGCCGCCGAGTTCGTACTGTCGCCGGACGAGCGCTGGGTGGCCTGGACCGAACGGTTCAACGCCTATGTCGCGCCCTTCGTCGCTACTGGCCGCCCGGTCAGCCTCAGCGCCGACGGCAAGGCCCTGCCGCAGACCCGGGTGACCCGCGACGCCGGCGAATGGCTGCACTGGTCGGGCGATTCCGGCCGGCTGCAGTGGTCGATGGGCCCCGAGCTGTTCTCACGGCCCCTGGAGCAGACCTTCAGCTTCGTCGACGGTGCGCCCGAGACCCTGCCGAAACCGGCCGAGGCCGGGATCAACATCAGCTTCACCGCCGACTATGACCGGCCCACCGGCCGGGTCGCCCTGACCGGCGCGCGCCTGATCACGATGAACGGTGAGCAGGTGATCGAGGACGGGGTGGTCGTCGTCAACGGCAACCGCATCGAGTCGATCGGGCCGCGTGGTTCGGTTCCCGTGCCCGCCGATGCGCTGGTCATGGACATGAGCGGCAAGACCATTATCCCGGGGATCGTCGACGCCCACTGGCACGGTTCAATGGGGTCCGACGAGATCATCCCGCAGCAGAGCCGTATCGACTATGGCGCGCTGGCCTTCGGGGTGACGACGATCCACGACCCGTCCAACGACACCAGCGAGATCTTCGCGCACAGCGAACTGGCCAAGGCCGGCCGCATCGTCGCGCCGCGGATCTTCTCGACCGGTACCATCCTGTACGGGGCCCGCACTGCCTTCACCGCCCAGATCGACAGTCTCGACGACGCCCTGTCCAATCTGCGCCGCATGCAGGCGGTCGGGGCCGTCAGCGTCAAGAGCTACAACCAGCCCCGGCGCGACCAGCGTCAGCAGGTCATCGCCGCCGCGCGCGAGCTGGGCATGATGGTCGTCCCCGAGGGCGGCTCGCTGTTCCAGCACAATATGTCGATGATCGTGGACGGCCATACGACCATCGAACACTCGATCCCGCTGGCCAATCTGTATGACGATGTGCACCAGCTGTGGCGTCAGACCGGGGTTGCCTACACCCCGACCCTGGTCGTGGCCTACGGCGGCAACTGGGGCGAGAACTACTGGTACCAGACCACGCCGGTCTGGGATGATGCCCGATTGCAGCAGTATGTGCCCCGACGGCTGCTGGACGCCCGCGCGCGCCGCCCGGTCCAGGTGCCGGAGAATGAGCTGAACCACATCGCCATCGCCCGCGAGGCCACCCGCCTGTCGCGCGAGGGCGTCACCGTCGAACTGGGGGCTCACGGCCAGCGCGAGGGCCTGGCCGCCCACTGGGAGATGTGGATGATGGAGCAGGGCGGCTCGACCCCGATGGAGGCGCTGCGCTTCGGCACCCTGAACGGGGCGAAAGCCCTGGGCATGGACCGGGACATCGGCTCGCTCGAGGTCGGCAAGCTGGCTGACCTGGTGGTGCTGGACGCCAACCCGCTCGACAACCTGCGCAACACCACGGCCATCGCCTATACGGTGGCCAACGGCCGGGTCTATGACGCCCGGATGGACGAGGTCGGTCGCCGGTCGCGGCCGCGTGCGCCGTTCTGGTTCGAGGGGGCTGACGGCGAGGCCTGGAGCGCCGGGGCCGCTACCGCGGAAAGCGACGGCCACGGTCACGGGCCCGACTGAGGATGAAGCCGCCCGTCTCGGCGGGCGGCTCACCCTGCGGGGTCTAGAAGCCCAGCGACAGACTAGCCACGATGCGTGACTCCGACAGTCCGCCATCGACGTTGGTGTCGTGATAGCGCAGGTCGACGCTGACGACGTCGGTCAGTGCATAGCCGAGGCCCATGTTCCAGGTCGCATAGTCGTCATTGACGTCCAGACGCTGTTCGCCGACTGCGCCCGAGAGGCTGACCTTGTCGGTCACGGCCCATTCGCCGTTCAGCTCGACATAGGTGGCGGCTTCGTCGATGCCGAAGAAGTCGGGCGAATAGTAGGCGGCCAGGCCCAGGGTTGCCGGGCCGATAGCGCGTGACGCCGCGGCCTTGACTTCAACGTAATCATAGTCGGCTCCGCCCGGTGCATCGGCGTAGAAATAGCCGACCAGGCCCAGGTCCCATTCGTAGCCGGCGGTCTCGCCGCGCACGCCACCATAGATGTCGAACTCGGCCTTGGTGTCGTCGCCGAAATCGACGTTGGAGGCCCAGGCCCCGGCATAGATGGCCCCGGCGGTCAGGTCCGCGCCAAGCTGGAAGGCCAGATCCGAGTCGGTCTGGCTGAAGCCCCGGAATACGTAGTCACTGGTCACAATGGCATTGAACGAAACCTCGGCATTCTGGGCTGAGGCCGCGCCGGCAGACAGCAGCAGGGCTGCTGCGGCGGCGCTTGCAAGATAGATACGCATTGGATGATCCCCTCGTCCTGGTTGTCGTCGGTTGAAACAGATGGATGCGGCACGGGCCGCGTTCATCCGGCCGGAGGGGGAGGCCCCCGCCCGGGTGAATCGGGTCAGGCGTGGTCGAGAACCTCGCCGTGGAGGTGGGAGTCGAGACCCTCGTCTTCCTGGGTCTCGGTGACCCGCAGGCCGGTTGTGAACTTGCAGATGAGCAGGATCACAAAGGTGCCGCCGGCGCTGTAGGCGATGGTCCAGGCCAGGCCGAGCGCCTGGGTGGCCACATGGGCACCCTCGGAAGCGCCGTTGATCATCGTTGTGGCGAAGATGCCGGTCAGCAGAGCCCCGACCAGGCCGCCCGCGCCGTGGATGCCGAAGGCGTCCAGGCTGTCGTCATAGCGCAGCAGTTTCTTGATCCAGATCGAGGCGATGTAGCAGACCGGTCCGGCGATCAGGCCGATGATCACCGCCCCCTTGGGATCGACGAAACCCGCCGCCGGAGTGATGGCCACCAGACCGGCGACGACACCCGACAGCATGCCGATCAGCGACATCTTCTTCTTCTCGATGAACTCGATGATCTTCCAGCTCAGGGCGGCAGCGGCGGCGGCCAGGAGGGTGTTGAGCAGGACCACGGCCATCAGGCTGTCGGCGGCCCCGGCCGAGCCGGCGTTGAAGCCGATCCAGCCGACCAGCAGCAGCGAGGCCCCGATCATCGTCAGCACCGGGTTGTGGGCCGTGATGGTGTCGACGCCGTAGCCCTTGCGGCTGCCCAGGAACAGGGCGCAGACCAGACCCGCGACTCCCGAGTTGACGTGCACCACGGCACCGCCGGCGAAGTCCAGCACGCCGGCGGAACCGAGGAAGCCGCCGCCCCAGACCCAGTGGCAGATCGGCGCATAGACCAACAGCGACCACAGGGCGGTGAACAGCAGCAGGGCGGAATATTTGAACCGCTCGGCGAAGGCCCCGGTGATCAGCGCCGGGGTGATGATGGCGAAGGTCATCTGGAAGGCGATGAACAGGAATTCGGGAATGCCCGGCAGCAGGCCGTTGGCCGTGTCCAGCCTCACCCCGTTCAGGAACAGCATGCCCAGGCTGCCGACATAGGGCTGAAGCTCGGCAGACGGATTGGCTCCGAAGGCGATCGAATAGCCGGCGATGAACCAGACCAGACTGACTACCGCAAAGACGCCGACCGACTGGGTGATGGTGGCGATGACGTTCTTGCGCCGGACCATGCCGCCGTAGAACAGGGCCAGGCCGGGCAGGGTCATCAGCAGCACCAGGGCTGTCGATGTTCCCAGCCAGGCCGTGCCGGCGGCGTCCAGCTCCAGCGGTGCCTGATGCGCCAGCAGGGTCGGTGCCGGATCGTCTTCGACGACAACGATCGCTTCCGCTTCGACCGGAGTCTCGATGGTAGAATCAGAAACGACCGCAGCGGGTGCTGCGGTCGTCGGGAACGTGGTCTCGATGGCGATAGCGGCGATGGTGTCGACCGGTGCGGCGAAGGTGCCGCCCGCCGCGAACAATGCGGCGGTGAGTAGGCAGAGGGCGATGACGCCCGGTAGCCGGTTCCAGATTTTGGTCATGTGGAGGTCCCCCTTGGTTATCTCGCAGTTGCGAAATGTTTAACGCATGTGCGAGCTTGGCAAGGGGTCTCGAGAAAAAACAGCAATAAAAATGCTGAAATTGAACTGCGATGCGCAAAATTGGCACATTTGTTGTCAGTTTGGATCTGGTCGCCTATGCTCTTTCCTTGCACTGCAGCAGGAATAGTGATCTTGGCCGACGCCAACCAGAAATTCGTCGTGGTTCCCCACGCCGGCCCGTCCAAGGTCCCGGCGGTGCAGCGCGTGGGCGATTTCGGCGAGATCTATACGGCGTATCAGGCGGCCGCGGCCCAGGGCCAGTCCAGCCGCTGCGCCCAGTGCGGCGTACCCTTCTGTCAGACCGGCTGCCCGCTGGAGAACAATATCCCCGACTGGCTGCGCCTCGCCGCCGAGGGGCGTGAGGAGGAGGCCTGGCGCCAGGCCGAGGCCACCAGCACCATGCCCGAGATCTGCGGTCGCATCTGTCCGCAGGACCGGCTGTGCGAGGGAGCCTGCACCCTGGAACAGGCCGGCTGGGAAACCGTCACCATCGGCTCGGTCGAGAAATACCTCGGCGACCTGGCGTTCGAGAGCGGCTGGGTCACGCCGGTGCGGCCGCTGGTCGAGCGTGGCCTGTCGGTCGGGATCGTCGGGGCCGGTCCGGCCGGTCTGGCCGCGGCCGACCGGCTGCGCAGCGCCGGCTATGGCGTCACCGTCTATGACCGGCACGACCGGGCCGGGGGTCTGCTGACCTACGGCATCCCGGGCTTCAAGCTGGAGAAGACGGTGGTGCAGCGGCGCATCGACCGGCTGGTCGAGGGCGGGGTCGCGTTCCGCCTCGGGGTCGCGATCGGTGTCGATGTGGCCTTCGCCGAACTGCGCGCCGACCACGATGCCGTGCTGATCGCCACCGGCGTCTACAAGGCCAAACGCCTGTCGGTTCCGGGTTGCGGGTCGGGCGGGGTGACCGCGGCGCTGGACTATCTGATCGCCTCGAACCGCAAGGGGCTGGGCGACGCCGTGCCGGCCTTTGATGACGGTCGGCTGAATGCCGCGGGCAGGCGGGTGGTGGTCATCGGTGGCGGCGATACCGCCATGGACTGTGTGCGCACCGCGGTGCGTCAGGGCGCGATCTCGGTCACCTGCCTGTACCGCCGCGATCGCGACAACATGCCGGGCAGCGCCCGCGAGGTGACCAATGCCGAGGAGGAGGGGGTGGCATTCGAATGGCTGGCCGCGCCGCGGGCCGTGCTCGGCGATGCCGGAGGCGTAACCGGGGTGCGGGCGACACGCATGGCCCTTGCCGTGCAGGGGGACGACGGCCGCTGGAGCGTCGAACCCGTGCCCGGCAGCGAATTCGATCTGCCGGCCGACATGGTCATCGAGGCCCTGGGCTTTGACGCCGAGGACATCCCCGCCGACTTCGCCGTCTCTGATCTCGCGGTGACCGACTGGGGTACCGTCTGGACCGCGGGTGCGACCGGGGCGACCACCCTGGAGGGTGTGTTCGCGGCGGGCGACATCGTGCGCGGCGCGTCGCTGGTGGTCTGGGCCGTCCGGGACGGACAGGACGCTGCGGCGGAAATCGACACATGGCTGACCAGCCGGGAGCAGGCTGCGGCATGACCTTCGATCCCCAACACTATCTGGCCGAGCGTCAACGATTGATCGATGCCCAGGCCTATGATCCGGCGTCCGAGCGCGACGCCTGCGGGGTCGGCCTGGTCGCCGCCATCGACGGGCAACCGCGTCGCGAGGTCGTCGAACTGGCGCTGAAAGCGCTGAAGGCGGTCTGGCATAGGGGCGCGGTCGACGCCGACGGCAAGTCGGGCGACGGGGCCGGGATCCTGATCGGCCTGCCGCGCGCCTTCTTCGAACAACAGGTGCGCGACGCGGGTCAGACTCCGCGACCCGGACCGCTTGTCGTCGGCATGGTCTTCCTGCCGCGCATCGACCTGGGAGCCCAGGAGCGGGCCCGCACCATCGTCGAGAGCGAGGTGCTGGCCGCCGGCTTCTATCTGTACGGCTGGCGTCAGGTGCCGCACCGGGCCGAGGTCCTGGGCGAACGCGCGGCCGCGACCCGACCCGAGATCGAACAGATCATGGTCAGTCCGCCCGAGGGGCTGGCCGGCGAGGCCCTGGAGCGCGCCCTCTACATCCTGCGGCGGCGCATCGAGAAACGCGCCCAGGCCCGCAACCTGCCGGACTTCTACATCTGCTCCCTGTCGGCCCGATCGGTCATCTACAAGGGGATGATGCTGGCCGAGGCGCTCGGCGATTTCTACGCCGACCTGACCGATTCCCGGGTCGAGGCCAATGTCGCCCTGTTCCACCAGCGCTATTCGACCAACACCTTCCCCGAATGGCGGCTGGCCCAGCCGTTCCGCATGCTGGCCCACAACGGCGAGATCAACACCCTGCGCGGTAACGTCAACTGGATGCGCAGCCACGAGATCGGCATGACGGCCGAGGCGTTCGGGGCCGACGACGCCACGGTCAAGCCGGTGATCCAGTCCAGCGGTTCGGACTCGGCCGCGCTGGACAATGTGTTCGAGGTGCTGGTGCGGGCGGGCCGGCCGGCCCCTATGGTCAAGGCCCTGCTGATGCCGGAGGCCCCGGTCGACGGAGTCATCTCCGACGATCATCGCGCCCTCTACGCCTACTGCAATGCCGTGATGGAGCCGTGGGACGGGCCGGCCGCCATCTGCGCCACCGACGGCCGCTGGGTCGTTGCCGGCAAGGATCGCAACGGTCTGCGGCCACTGCGGGCGGCGGAGACGACCGATGGCCTGCTGATCTGCGGCTCCGAGGTCGGCATGGCCGGCATCGACGATGAGCGCATCGCCCGGCGGCTCTACATCGGCCCCGGCCGGATGATCTCGATCGATCTCGAGGCAGGGCACCTCTATGACGAGGCCCAGACCATCGACCGGCTGGCGGCGGCCCTGCCGTATCGCGACTGGCTGTCGAACATGGTCCAGCTGGATCCGCTGGTCGGTCCCGGCGATGAGCCGCGTCGTCTGACCGGCGAGGCCCTGACCCGCTTCCAGGCCGCCGTCGGCTGGACCCAGGAAGACATCGACACCGTGCTGGACCCGATGGCCGGAACCGCCAAGGAGGCCGTCGCCTCGATGGGCGACGACACGCCCCCGGCCGTGCTGTCGACCCATGACCGGCCGTTCAGCCACTATTTCCGCCAGGCGTTCGCCCAGGTCACCAATCCGCCGATCGACCCGCTGCGCGAGACCGGGGCGATGAGCCTGCGCACCCGGTTCAAGAACCTCGGCAACATCCTGGCCCAGGACGAGACCCAGACCCGGGTCTTCGTGCTGGACAGTCCGGTCCTGACCACCGGCATGTACGAGCGGATGCTGGAGGTCGTCGGGGCCGGGGCGACCACCGAGATCGACTGCACCTTCGTCGCTCCGGCGGCGGATGTCGCTCCAGGCCAGACCCTGAGGGCGGCGTTGGACCGGATCCGCGATGAGGCGGTGGCCGCCGTCCGTGGCGGTTCGTCCCTGATCGTTCTGACCGATGTTGCGGCCGGACCCGGACGGCCGCTGATCCCGATGATCCTGGCCACCGCGGCAGTACATTCGCGGCTTGTCGACGAGGGCCTGCGCGCCGTCGCCTCGCTGGTGGTGCGTTCGGCCGAGGCCATCGACGCCCATGCCTTCGCCGTTCTGGTCGGTTGTGGAGCCACGGCCGTCAACGCCTGGCTGGCCCAGGAAAGCTTCCTCGAGCGTCTGGACGGTGGCCGCTATCCCGGCCTGTCGCTGCGCGCGGCCTGTCTGAACCACAAGGCGGCGACCGAGGCCGGGCTGATGAAGATCCTGGCCAAGAAGGGCATTTCGGTCATCTCCGCCTATCGCGGAGCCTGTGAGTTCGAGGCACTCGGCCTGTCGCGGGCCCTGGCCGCTGAATTCTTCCCCGGCATGACGTCGCGGATTTCCGGGGTCGGCCTGGCCGGGATCGAGGCCCAGGCCGTGCGCAAGACGGCCCGAGGCTTTGCCGCCCCGGCCCCGCGCCTGCGCATCGGGGGGGCGCACCGTATCCGCGCCGGCGAGGAGACGCACGGCTGGGATGCCGAACAAATTCACCGGTTGCAGGACGCCACCACGCGCGGCGACTACAAACGCTACAAGGCCTACAGCCGCCGCACGCGGGAGATCCCCTCGACCGCCCTGCGCGACCTGCTGGACTTCCGCGAGGCCACCCCGATCCCGATGGAGGCGGTCGAGAGCGTCAATGAGCTGCGCAAACGCTTTCTGACGCCGGGCATGTCGCTGGGGGCCCTGTCCCCCGAGGCGCACGAGACCCTCAACATCGCCATGAACCGGATCGGCGCGCGCTCGGTCTCCGGCGAGGGCGGCGAGGATCCCGAACGCTACAAGGCCCGCCCGAACGGCGACAATCCCAACAGCGCGATCAAACAGATCGCCTCAGGCCGGTTCGGCGTTACCGCCGAATATCTGAACCAGTGCCGCGAGATCGAGATCAAGGTGGCCCAGGGGGCCAAGCCGGGTGAGGGCGGTCAGCTGCCGGCCTTCAAGGTCACCGAATTCATCGCCCGGATGCGCCATTCGACGCCCGGCGTGGCCCTGATTTCGCCGCCGCCGCACCATGACGTCTATTCGATCGAGGACCTGGCCCAGCTGATCTACGATCTGAAGCAGATCAACCCAGACGCCCGGGTGACGGTCAAGCTGGTGTCCTCGTCCGGCATCGGGGCGGTGGCCGCGGGCGTGGCCAAGGCCAAGGCCGACGTCATCCTGATCTCCGGCCACAACGGCGGCACCGGGGCCTCGGCCCTGGGCTCGATCAAACACGCGGGCATGCCGTGGGAAACCGGCCTGTCCGAGGCGCACCAGGTGCTCAGCCTGAACGGCTTGCGCGGCCATGTGCGGCTGCGCACGGACGGCGGCATCCGCACCGGCCGCGACGTGGTCATCGGGGCCCTGCTCGGGGCCGAGGAGTTCGGCATCGGCACCGCCAGCCTCGTCGCCGTCGGCTGTCTGATGGTGCGTCAGTGCCATTCCAACACCTGCCCGGTCGGGGTCTGCGTCCAGGACGAACGGCTGCGTGCCCTGTTCACCGGCACGGCCGAGAAGGTCGTAAATCTGTTCAGCTTCATCGCCGAGGAGACGCGCGAAATCCTGGCCTCCCTCGGCCTGCGATCTCTGGACGAGGCCGTCGGCCGCACCGACCTGCTGCGTCAGGTGTCGCGCGGCGGGGCCCATCTCGACGATCTCGACCTCAATCCCCTGCTGGTCCGGGTCGGCGAGGCCGGCAACGGCCGTCCGGCCGAGGCCCCGCGCAACGCCGTCGCGGACTCGCTCGACGCCCGCATCGCCCTGGACGCCGCCCCCTTCCTCGAGCGGCGCGAGAAGATGCAGCTGACCTACGCGGTGCGGAACACCCAGCGGGCCATCGGCACGCGCATGTCGTCCCACATCGTGCGGCGCTTCGGCGACAGCCTGCCCGAGGATCTGCTGACCCTGAACCTGCGCGGCGCGGCGGGCCAGTCTCTGGCCGCCTGGGGCATGAGGGGGCTGCGCATCGAGCTGGACGGCGAGGCCAATGACTATGTCGGCAAGGGGCTGTCCGGGGCCACCATCGTCGTGCGCCCGCCGGCCTGGGTCGAGGGCGAGGCCCTGATCGGCAACACCTGCCTGTATGGCGGCACCACGGGCCGCCTGTTCGCCGCCGGGGCGGCGGGGGAACGCTTCGCTGTGCGCAACTCGGGCGTCACTGCCGTGGTCGAGGGCTGCGGCGCGCACGGCTGCGAATACATGACCGGCGGCACGGTGGCGGTGCTGGGCGCGATCGGCTGGAATTTCGGGGCCGGGATGTCGGGCGGCGAAGCCTTCGTCCTGCACGCCGACACGTCAATCGACGCCCGCCTGAACGGTGACTCGGTCGAGGCCGGCCCGGTCGTCGGTGCCGCGGCCGTCCGCCTGCGGGCCCTGGTCGAGGCCCATGCGGCGGCGACCGGCTCCCCCCTGGCCCGGCGTCTGCTCGAAACCTGGTCCCACGCCCTGTTACAGTTCTCGCGCATCGCCCCCCGCCAGGCCGAGGCCTTGGTCGTGCAGAAGCGTGCCTGATCCGGTTGCCGGATCCACGCGCTGCGCGGATTCAACCAAAATGACAAACGCCTGTAAGCTGGGGCAGGGAGCGTCGCGCCGGGGACGACCCGGATGCAGACACGGAGCAGTGAGGCAGGCGCAATGTCGTACGGGTCTGGAACCACGGATCGGCTGACAGGGGCCCCGGCCCGGGGCATGGGACAGGACTTGCGGGACGATCGTCCGACGCCGCTGACCCCGCGCCAGGAGGAGTGCCTGCGCCTGTCGGCCAATATGACCGACAAGGAAATGGCCCGGGCGCTCGGCATTTCGCCCAAGACCGTCAGCTTGCACATCTCGGAAGCGATGCGCCGTCTGGGCGTCAGTTCGCGGCGCGCGGCGCGGCTCAGACTAGGGGAAAAACCCCTATGGGTATCGACCCCGATGGCGAGCCCGGCGACGTCCGGTTCAGCTGAGCCCGTCGGTGCTGGAGGTGTTCCGGATCACCCTCCGGGCCTCTACCGGCCGCCCCCGTCGGGCGGAGTGAACACGTCGGCCATCATCGGGGCCTTCGCGGTTCTGGGGGCCCTGGTGATCCTGATCTTCCTCCTGCTGTTTGGCTACCGCCTGCTGTAGGCGACCGCGCAACCGACCTGTGATCGGCCGGACTCGTCCGGCGCTGGAGGCGGGACTCATGGATCAGGATCAGTTCGGACGTGATCTGGCCGAGCGGCTTCGCACGGCGGAACAGGCGGTGGACGTGGCGGTGGCGGCCGTGTGCGACCTGGGCGCGGACATGGCGCGGGGCCGCATCAGGCACGGTATCAGCGCCGTTGTCGGCCAGGAAGCGCTGGGCGACGTCATGGCCGCGCTGCCGCTGATCGCGCGGTCCCGGGACCGGCTGGTGCGCGCCCACCGGCGACTGGCCCGTGACGCGCGGGCGATGCGTATAGACTGGGCCAGTCGCTGCGGCGGGCCCGAGACCAAGCCCCCGCCCGACGACGGTGACGTGCCATTGCTGCCGCAACGGCTCCACCGGGTCGCTTGACGGGTGTGCCCCATGCGCCGACCACAGGCCCATGCTTCTAGACATTCTGCCCCTGGTGGAGACCCCGGCCCAGGCGATCTACTGGGCAGTGACCTTTGTGATCTGCGGCCTGGCCTGGTGGCGGGGGGACCGGCCCGAACGCACGGGCGTCCTGCTGGTCCTCGCCAATTTTGTGGCCAGCGGTCTGGTCGACCAGTATTTCTGGGGCCGGGTGACCGGGGGGGTGATGATTGCCGACGGACTTCTGTTCGCCGCCTTCTATGGTCTGGCCTTGCGCTGCCCCCGCTGGTGGGTTCGCGGCGCGGCGGCCTTCGCCCTGCTGGGCTTCCTGTCGCATTTCGCCGCCATGCTCGATGCCTCGATCCTGTGGCGGGCCTATGTGACGCTGCGCTGGCTGATCAGCGCCGGTATCCTTCTGGCCCTGGTCGCCGGTGCAGTCGAGGCTCCCCTGGCCCGTCGCTACGAGAGCGGGCAGCCCCGCGCACTCGCCTGAGTTCCGGTCCTCGCGACCCTGCAATCCTTCAACCCGGACCGGTCCCTGATCGGTCGTGCGCGGAGCGCTCCCATGTCCTCGATGAGTTTTGAATCCGCCACGCGCCTGTGGCTGGATCTGGCCGACTCTGAGACCGGCGATGACGCCTATGATCGCGCGGAGCGGCTGATCCTCGCGCATCGTCCGCGCAGCGACCACGAGGCCGTGCTCATCGCCGAGGTCCTGGCCGAGAGCATCGCGGGCGGGGAGCGATCCGACGGTCGCGACGTCCTCGCCGCGCGCAATCTTCAGCTCTGGATCGGACGCAGTCTGACGGACGAGAGGCTGCCGATCGCCGCCCGTACCCTGGCCCGGGTCGCCGCCCGGGTGGCCGCCTGAGCCCGCGGGATATCCGCGCTGATCGTGAAAATCGTGACGGGTGAAATTTGCCGATTTGGTCGTGGGTTTGGTTGGGATCGGCATAAATCATCCAAAACGCATTGTGCGGCGCATCAATATCTGTTTAGGTGGGTCACTACTCAGGAGCCGTCACTTGACCGACGTTGTTCGCATCGCTGACCGCAGGACCGCCCCCGGGGCGATCGCCCTGCCGCGCGTGGACATCGCGGTTCTGTCTCTGAACACCATTACTCTCGGGCTTATTCTCGTACTGCTCTCCGGAGCGGTGTGGCTGAACGCGACCTGAGACCCAGACCCTAACTGGATCGCTCGCAGCCCCCGCTTCCAACTGGAAGCGGGGTTTTTTGTGCGTGCGGTCCGGATTTATCCGGAACCGAACCGACCCATGACGCAAGATTTCACCCCGACAAGTGCCGCGCCCGAGTGGCGCAGCCATGCCGTCACGCGCGGGCCCGGCCGGGCCGCTGCGCGCAGCTATCTGCGGGCCGCGGGCATGGCCGACGCCGACTTTGACAAGCCGATGATCGGCATCGTCAACACCTGGTCGACGGTCACCCCCTGCAACATGCATCTGGACCGGCTGGCCGCAGATGTACGCGCCGGCATCATCACCGCCGGCGGCTGGCCGGTCGACTTCAACACCATCGTCGTCACCGACGGCATCTCGATGGGTACCAAGGGAATGAAAGCCTCGCTGATCAGTCGCGAGGTCATTGCCGACTCGATCGAGCTGGCGATCGAGGGCCACCAGCTGGACGGCGTCATCTGTATCGTCGGCTGCGACAAGACCATCCCGGCCGCGGCCATGGCCCTGGCCCGGATGGATATCCCCGGCCTGGTCTACTACGGCGGCACCATCCTGCCGGGCCGGATCGGCGAGCGCGAATTCTCGATCCAGGAGGTGTTCGAGGCCATAGGGGCTCATGCCGCCGGAGCCCTGGACGACGCGGGTCTGAAGGCCGTCGAGACCGCCGCCTGCCCCGGAGCCGGAGCGTGTGGTGGCCAGTTCACCGCCAACACCATGGCCATGGCCCTGTCGGTCATGGGTCTGTCGCCGATGGGGGCCAACGACGTCCCCGCCGTCGATCCGGGCAAGGCGGCCGAGGGCGAGCGCTGTGGCCGACTGGTGGTCGAGCGGGTCTTCGCCGGTGACCATGCGCGCAAATACATCACCCGCCGATCGCTGCAGAACGCCGCCGCCGCCGTTTCGGCCAGCGGCGGGTCGACCAATGCCGTCCTGCACCTGACCGCCATCGCGGCCGAGGCGGGGGTCGAGTTCGGGGTCGAGGACTGCAACACGGCGTGTGAGGCGACCCCGGTCATCTGCGACCTGAAGCCGGGGGGGCGGTTCCTGGCCAGCCACCTGTATGCCGCCGGCGGCACCCGACTGGTGACGCAGCGGCTGGCCGCGGCCGGCAGGCTGCACAACGCCCCGACCGTCAGCGGCCGAAGCCTGTTCGCCGAGGCCGCCGAGGCCGAGGAGACGCCGCAGCAGCAGGTGGTCGCCACGGTCGAAACCCCGGTCAGTCCGCGCGGTTCCTATGCCGTCATCTATGGCGATCTGGCTCCCGACGGCGCGGTCATCAAGCTGACCGGACATGCCGTCGATCGTTTCGAGGGTCCCGCCTGCGTGTTCGAATCCGAGGAGGACGCCTTCCAGGCCGTCCAGGACGGGGCGGTCGGCGAGGGCGACGTCATCGTCATCCGCTACGAGGGCCCGCGTGGCGGTCCCGGCATGCGCGAGATGCTGCAGGTCACCGCTGCCCTGAAGGGGCGCGGCATTAACAACGTCGCCCTGATCACCGACGGCCGGTTCTCCGGAGCCAGCTACGGCTTCGTCGCCGGCCATGTGTCGCCCGAGGCCGCCGTCGGCGGCCCCATCGCCCTGGTGCGCGATGGCGACCGGATCACGATCGACGTCACCAACCGCCGGATCGACGTCAGCGCCGATCTGGCGGTTCGCCGGGCGGGCTTCGTCCCCAACCGTGCCCGCCCGGCACGCGGCGTCTTCGCCAAATACGCCGCCTCGGTCGCCTCGGCCGCCCAGGGGGCCGTCACCATTCCCAATCCACCGCCGGCCCAGACCCGGGACACCCCGATGCCGGTCGACACAAAAGCCCATGAGGACGCCTGAGATGCAGATCTACACGAACGCCGACATCCGCCCCGGAGCCATCGCCGGCCAGCGAATCGCCGTCATCGGCTACGGCTCCCAGGGCCGGGCCCATGCCCGGAACCTGCAGGACAGCGGCCACGATGTGATCGCCGGTGTCCGGCATGGCGGCAAGGGCTGGACGAACGCCACCGCCGACGGCATCGCCACGGCCGAGCCGGCCGAGGCGGTCAGGGGGGCGGACATCATCGCCATCCTGACGCCCGACATGGCCCAGGCCGACATCTATCGCGACATCATCGCCCCCAATGCCAGGCCGGGTTCGGCCATCCTGTTCGCCCACGGATTCTCGATCCTGTACGACCGCGTCACCCCGCGCGAGGACATGGACGTCATCCTGGTCGCCCCCAAGGGGCCAGGCGATCTGGTGCGGCGCGAGTTCGCCCGCGGTCGTGGGGTCCCCGCCCTGTTCGCCGTCGGTCAGGACGCCACCGGCAAGGCCCGCGACCGGGCCATGGGCTATGCGAAAGGCATCGGCGGCGCGACCGGCGGCCTGCTGGAAACCAGCTTCAGGGAAGAGACCGAAACCGACCTGTTCGGCGAACAGGCTGTGCTGTGCGGCGGGGCCAAGGAGCTGGTCATGGGCGGTTTCACCACCCTGGTCGAGGCCGGCTACCAGCCCGAGATCGCCTATTTCGAATGCCTGCACGAGCTGAAGCTGATCGTCGACCTGTTCTACGAGGGCGGCATCACCAGGATGAACGCATTCATCTCCGAGACCGCCAAATGGGGTTCGGTCGCCTCGGGTCCGCGCGTGATCAACGATGAGACCCGCGCCCGGATGAGGGAGGTCCTGGGCGAGATCCAGTCGGGCCAGTTCGCCCGCGAATGGATCGCCGAGAACGCGGCCGGCAAGGGCCGGTATGACGCCCTGGTCAAGGCCGACAGCGACCATCCCATCGAGATCGTCGGCGCCGGCCTGCGTGAGCGCATGGCCTGGCTGCACGCCCCCGAGACCGCTGAAGCGGCCTGACCAGAGAGTTGACCGGACCAAGATGATGAGCGCCGCCGCGCCCGCCCTGCACGCCGCACCGACCCCCGCTCCCCGTAGCGGGGCGCAGCTGCTCGTCTCCACCCTGGAGCGGCTGGGGGTCGAGGTGGTGTTCGGCTATCCGGGCGGGGCCATCATGCCGGTCTACGATGCCCTGACCGGCTCGTCGCTGAAGCATATTCTGGTGCGCCACGAACAGGGTGCCGCCTTCGCCGCCGACGCCTGGGCCCGGGTCACCGGAAAGCCCGGAGTCTGTCTGGCGACCTCGGGGCCGGGGGCCACAAACCTGGTCACCGGCATCGCCAACGCCATGATGGATTCCGTGCCGCTGGTCTGTATCACCGGCAATGTCTCGACCGCGGTGATGGGCACGGATGCCTTCCAGGAAATCGACATCCTGGGAGTCACCCTGCCGATCGTGAAGCACAGCTGGGTCGTCCGCGATCCGGCCGACATTCCGGCCATTATCGAGGAGGCTTTCCATGTCGCCCGCTCGGGTCGTCCCGGACCGGTGCTGGTCGACCTGCCCAAGGACATCCAGGTCGGCCTGACCGCTGATAATTCTGGATTCAACACCCCGAACGCGGTGACGCCGCTGGATCACGGGGCCATCGCCGAGGCCGAGGCCCTGATCCGCGCTGCCGAGCGACCGCTGATCTATATCGGTGGCGGGGTGAAGATCGCCGGGGCGGTCGAGGCCCTGCGCGACCTGGCCGATCACACCGGCATCCCTTCGGTCTCGACCCTGAACGCCCTGGGGTCACTGCGTACCGACGCGCCCGGATTTCTGGGCATGCTGGGCATGCACGGGACCCGCGCCGCCAATGAGGCGGTTCAGGACAGCGACCTGCTGATCGTGCTGGGCGCACGCTTCGACGACCGGGCCACCGGCAAGCTGACCGAATTCGCCCCCCACGCCCGGGTCGTCCATTTCGACATCGACCCGGCCGAGATCGGCAAGTTGCGTCCGGTGCATGTCGCCGTCGTCGGCCCGATGCGCGAGGGCATCGCGACCGTGGCCGCGCGCATGGCCACGGCCCCGCTGGCGATCGACCCGTGGGTGATCCGCTGCGCCTCGAATGCCCGCCGCCACGCCTTCCGCTATGACGCGCCGGGCGAGGGGGTTTATGCGCCCGCCCTGCTGAACGAACTGTCGCGGGCCGCCGGGGATGACTTCATCGCCGCCTGCGACGTCGGCCAGCACCAGATGTGGGTGGCCCAGCACTGCGCCTTCTCGCGACCCCAGGCCCATCTGAGTTCGGGCGGCCTGGGGGCGATGGGTTACGGCCTGCCCGCCGGACTGGGGGCCAAGATGGCCAACCCTTCGGCCCACGTCGTCACCGTCTCCGGCGACGGCAGCTTCATGATGAACATCCAGGAGCTGGCGACCCTGCGCCGCTACGATATCGCCCTGAAGATCGTCCTGCTGGACAACAGCTCCCTGGGTCTGGTGCGCCAGTGGCAGGAGCTGTTCTTCAACCAGAACTATTCCGAGGTCGACCTGTCCGACAATCCGGACTTCGTCGCCGTGGCCCAGGCCTTCGGCATCGAGGCCTTCCGGATTGACCGGCGCGCGGATGTCTCTGCCGGAATCCAGCGCCTGCTGGCCGCGCCGGGTCCCTGCCTCGCCCACGTCCTGATCGACCCGAAAGCCAATGTCTGGCCGCTCGTGCCGCCGGGCCGGAACAACGCCGAGATGATGCACGGCACGATGAATTTTGAAGGTGAAATCTGATGACCGACATCCTGCATATCCAGATCGACCACGCCGAGGGATCGCTGCAGCGTCTGATCGGTCTCATCGAGCGTCGCGGCTTCCATATCGACGGCATGACCCTGGCGGGCGAGGGGGCGATGCGCCACCTGCAGCTGCAGGTCCGGGGCCGGGACTCCGGCCGTTGCGTCGAGATCCTGGGCCGACAGATCGACCGGATGATCGGGGCGACCCGGATCGCCTCGTCCGGCACGGTTCAAACCTTTCAGACCGGGGTGGCGGCATGACCGACGCGCCTGAACCCGCCGTAGCCGGCCCCCCCACCGATCGCGTCATCGTCTTCGACACCACCATGCGCGACGGCGAACAGGCCCCGGGCTTCTCCATGTCGGCCGACGACAAGGTGCGGCTGGGCCATGTGCTGGCGGCCCTGAAGGTCGATGTGGTCGAGGCCGGTTTCGCGGCCGCCTCGCCCGGCGACGAGGAGGCGGTGCGCCGCGTCGTCGGCGAGGTCGAGGGGCCGGTCTTCTGCTCGCTGGCCCGGTCGTCCGAGTTTGACATCGACGCGGCGTGGCGGGCCCTGCGCGATGCACCCAGGAGTCGTTGCCATGTCTTTCTGGGCACCAGCCCGATCCACCGCTCGGCCAAATTGCGCATGAGCACCGACGAGGTTCTGACCGCGGTGGTCCGGGCGGTCGCCTATGCCCGCAGCCGTTTCGACGACGTCGAATTCTCGGCCGAGGACGCCTTCCGCACGGAACCCGCCTTCCTGGCCGAGGTGCTGGCCGCTGCGGCCGAGGCCGGTGCCGGGACCCTGAACGTGCCCGACACCGTCGGCTATGCCACGCCGGGCGAGGTCACCGTCCGCTTCCGCGACCTGATCGCGGCCCTGCGGCCGCGCTTTCCGCACGTGGTCTTTTCGGCCCACTGCCATGACGATCTGGGCCTGGCCGTGGCCAATACCCTGTCGGCGATCGAGGCCGGCGCGCGTCAGTTCGAGGGGGCGATCAACGGTATCGGCGAACGCGCCGGCAATGCCTCGGTCGAGGAGGTGGTCATGGCCCTGCGCACCCGCGCCGACCATTTCGGCGTCACCACCGGCGTCGACGCCACCCAGCTGGTCCGCACCAGCCGCCTGCTGAGCGAGGTCACCCACACGCCGGTGGTCCGCAACAAGGCGATCGTCGGCATCAACGCCTTCGCCCATGAGGCGGGTATCCACCAGCACGGCATGCTGGCCGACGCCCGCACCTATGAAATCATGCGGCCCGAGGACGTTGGATTCGAGGGCAGCTTCTTCGTGCTGGGCAAGCATTCCGGCCGCCATGCCCTGGCCAAACGCGCCGAGGTGCTGGGCCATCCTCTGGTGGGCCCGCATCTGGCCGGGGCCTTCGCCGCCTTCAAGCAGCGCGCCGACCAGATCGGCGAGATCAATGACGCGGAACTGATCGCCATCTGCCGCGCCACCCGGGTGGAGGACTGCAGTCATGCGGCGGCCTGAAACCCTGTTCGACAAGGTCTGGAACCGCCACGTCGTCGTGGCCGAGACCGATGACACGCCCGGCGTCATGTATGTCGATCTGCATCTGGTGCACGAGGTCACCAGCCCCCAGGCCTTCAGCGACATCGAGGCGCGTGGCCTGACCGTGCGCCGTCCCGACCGGACCTTTGCCACTCTCGACCATTCGACCCCCACCCTGCCGGCCGGGGCCGACGGGACCCGGCCCTACGTCACGCCCGAGGCCGAGGCCCAGGTCCGCCGGCTGGAACAGAACTGCGCCCGCCACGGCATCGTCCTGGCCGGCTGGGACAGTGAGGATCGCGGCGTGGTCCATGTTATGGGTCCCGAATTGGGCCTGACCCGGCCGGGCATGACTGTGGTCTGTGGCGACAGCCACACGGCCACTCACGGGGCCTTCGGGGCCCTGGCCTTCGGCATCGGCACCTCCGAGGTCGGCCATGTGCTGGCCACCCAATGCCTGATGCAGCGCAAGCCCAAAGCCCTGCGCGTCACTGTCGACGGCAGGCTGCAGCCCGGCGTCTCGGGCAAGGATGTGGCCCTGGCCGTCATCGCCGCCCTGGGCTTCGGCGGCGGCACCGGCTTCGTCATCGAATACGCCGGCGAGGCGGTGCGCGGCCTCGACATGGAGGGGCGGATGACCCTGTGCAACATGTCGATCGAGGCCGGGGCCCGGGCCGGCATGATCGCCCCCGACGCCACGACCATCGCCTGGCTGCGCGGCCGACGTCACGTGCCCGCGGGTGCCGCCCTTGATGCCGCGGCGGCCGACTGGCTGAGTCTGGCCGGCGACCCCGGCGCGCTGTTCGACAGGGAGATCCGGCTGGACGGCGCGGCCATCACGCCGATGGCCACCTGGGGCACCACCCCCGACGCCGGGTCGCCGATCGGATCGCCCGTGCCGCAACCGGGATCGGACAGCGACCGCAAGGCCCTGGCCTATATGGGCTTCACCGCCGGCGAGACGACCACGACCCGGCCGGTCGACGTCGTCTTCATCGGCAGCTGCACCAACGGCCGTCTGCCGGATCTGCGTGCCGCCGCCGAGGTGCTGCGCGGTCGCCGGGTCAAATCGGGCGTGCGCATGCTGGTGGTGCCCGGCTCCGAGGCCGTGCGCCGTGACGCCGAGGCCGAGGGGCTGGACCGGGTCTTCATCGAAGCCGGGGCTGAATGGCGCATCCCGGGCTGTTCGATGTGTATCGCCATGAACGGCGACGTCGTCGGTCCGGGCCAGCTGGCCGTCTCGACCTCCAATCGCAATTTCGAGGGCCGTCAGGGCAAGGGGGCGCGCACCATTCTCGCCAGCCCGGCGACCGCCGCGGCCAGCGCCGTCGCCGGGGTCCTGACGGACCCGCGCGTCTATCTGCAGGCGCGCGCCGCGCGCGCGCCGTCGGGAGCCGAACATGTCTGATCCGTTCAAGGTCCTGACCTCGCGCACCCTGGTGCTGAGCCAGACCAATATCGACACCGACCAGATCATCCCCGCGCGTTTCCTGACCACCACCTCGCGCGAGGGTCTGGGCGTCCACGCCTTTCATGACTGGCGCTATGAGACCGACGGTACGCCCCGGCCCGAGGCGGTGCTGAACCGCATCGTCCCGAGCGAACAACGCATCCTCGTCGCCGGGGCCAATTTCGGCTGCGGCTCCTCGCGCGAGCACGCGCCCTGGGCCCTGCTGGACTACGGTTTCCGCGCGGTGATCTCGACCGGGATCGCCGACATCTTCACCTCCAACGCCCTGAAGAACGGCCTGCTGCCGGTCGTGGTCGATGCCGCCACCTGGGACGATCTGGTCGCCAATCCGGACCAGCCGGTGACCCTCGATCTCGAGGCCGGCGAACTGCGGCGCGGCAACCACGCGGCCGTGCCCTTCACCGTCGAACCCTTCGCCCGCCACTGCCTGCTGGACGGCGTCGACCCCCTCGGCTGGCTGCAGAAGCACCTGGCCGCCATCGAAGCCTTTGAACATCAGTCCGCATCGGAACCCGTCACATGATCACTCCCCGCACCTTCAACGTCGTCGTCCTGCCCGGCGACGGCGTCGGTCCCGAGGTCACCGCCGCAGCCGTCGAGGTCCTGACCGTGATCGGCGACTTCTACGGTCACACCTTCGCCTTCACCGAACACCTGATCGGCGGGGCGGCCATCGACGCCACCGGCGATCCGCTGCCCGAGGCGACCCGCGCCGCCTGTATCGCCGCCGACGCCGTGCTGCTGGGGGCCGTCGGCGGCCCGCGGTGGGACGGCGGCCAGCGCCGGCCGGAGGAGGGGCTGCTGGGGCTGCGCAAGGCCATGGGCCTGTACGCCAACCTGCGCCCGCTGCAGGTCTCGCCGGTCATGGCCCATCGCTCGCCCCTGAAGCGCGAAATCGTCGAGGGTGTCGACCTGATCGTGTTCCGCGAACTGACCGGCGGCATCTATTTCGGCGACAAGACCCGCACCGACACCATGGCCTCGGATCTGTGCATCTACAGCGTCGACGAGATCGAGCGCGTCGCCCGGGCCGCCTTCCAAACGGCGCTGCAGCGGCGCGGCAAGGTCACGTCGGTCGACAAGGCCAATGTGATGGAGACCGGCCGCCTGTGGCGCGAGGTGGTGACCCGCATCCATGCCGCGGAATTCTCCCAGGTCTCGCTGGAGCACGCCCTGGTCGACTCCATGGCCATGCATCTGATCCGCAAGCCGCGCGACTATGACGTCATCCTGACCGAGAACATGTTCGGCGACATATTGTCGGACGAGATTTCGGTGCTGGGCGGATCGATCGGCCTGCTGCCGTCGGCCTCGCTGGGTGCCGGTGGTCCCGGTCTGTTTGAACCGATCCACGGCTCGGCCCCCGACATCGCCGGTCAGGATCTGGCCAACCCCGTCGGCATGGTTCTGTCGGCGGCCCTGCTGCTGCGCCACAGCCTGAAGCTGGAGGACGAGGCCGACTCGATCGAGGCGGCTGTGGCCGCGGTCCTTGCCGCCGGCGCGACCACGGCTGACCTGGGCGGTGAACTGGGCACCCGGGCCGCGGCGCGGGCCATCATCGACGCGATCAAGGCCATCCACTGGGCCGCGGCGCATCGTGTGCAGATGCACTGGGCCTAGGGATATCCGACCGGTGAAGAGCACCAGGGTGACAAAAATGACCGCTTGGGGTGCCCCCGTGACCCTGTCCGGGCGCTATTCGTGCGCGCGGCCCTTGACGCGCCGCACGCCCCGGGCCCACCGTGGCGGTCCCATTCCGCTATCGGACCGCCGCCCCGTGCCCCTCGCCCTGCTCACCCGCCGCGCCGCCACCGTCCGTTCGGGCGCGTGCGGCTGCGTGTCCGGCAGCGACCTCGGCATGACCCCCTCCATGATCACCATGACCACGCCACGGGCGGGGACAGGCTAGCGCGCATTCACTTCAAGCCGCTGAGACCCAACCCCGCCCGGATCCCCGGGCGGGGTTTTTTCTTGTCCCGGCTCCCTGCCTCCCCGATCGACCGGACCCCTGACATGCCCCACCTCGCCGTCCTTGCCCGCCCCGAACCCGTCGCCCTTGCGCCCGAACCCTGTCCCGCCGCGGAGCGTGTGGTGGTGCTGAAATTCGGCAGTTCGGTGCTGCGCGACCCGACCCGGGCTCCGGCTGTGGCGTCGGAAATCTATCGCCATGTCCGCGCCGGTCGCCGGGTGGTGGCCGTGGTCTCGGCCTTCGCCGGCCAGACCGACCGGCTGCTGGCCGAGGCGCGGGCGCTGGGCCTCGATCACGACAACGGCCTGCTGCCCGCCTATGTCGCCCAAGGCGAGGAGGCGGCCGCCGCCTTCACCGCCATCGCCTGTGACCGGATCGGCGTCGACGCCGTGTCCCTGTCGGTGCGCGAACTGGGCATCCGCGCCTCGGGGCCCAGCCAGCACGCCCATCCAGAACGCCTCGACACCGCCGCCCTGTTGCGCGCGCTTGCTACCCATCAGGCGGTGATCGTGCCCGGCTTCGGGGCCCTGCTCGACAATGGCCGCACGGCCCTGCTCGGGCGCGGTGGTTCCGACCTGACGGCCCTGTTTGTCGCCGCGGAACTGGGGCTGGACCACGTTCGCCTGATCAAGGATGTCGACGGACTCTACGACCGCGACCCGTCCGGCGCGGCCGGGGAACCGCTGCGATACAGCCAGGCCTCCTGGGCGGTGGCGCGCGCGGTCGGTGGGGTGCTGGTCCAGCGCGACGCGATCGACATGGGCGAGGAACGCGGGGTCGAGATCGAGATCGCCGGCCTCGGCGGCGTACGTCCGACGCGGATCGGGGCCCGCTGCGAAGCCCCGGTCCCGGCCACGGCCCTGCCGCCCATCCGCGTCGCCGTCGCCGGCTGTGGTGTGGTGGGGGCCGGTGTTCTGAGCCGTCTGCTGCCCGACCCGCGTTTCGAGATCACCGGTGTGCTGGTTCGGGACCCGGCCCGGGTGCGCGATGTGCCCGGCGTCGACTTCGCCGCCATCGCCGATCGCTTCACCGCCGACCCGGCGGTTCTGCTCGCGGCTCGCCCGGACATGCTGCTGGAAATCCTGTCCGAGGCCGACGCCGGTCATGCCCTGATCCGGGCGGCGCTGGAGCGCGGCGTCGACGTGGTCAGCGCCAACAAACAGGCGATCAGCCAGGACCCTGCCGGGCTCAAGGCGCTGGCTGCGGCCCATGGCGCGCGGCTCTGCTATTCGGCCGCCGTCGGCGGCGGCGCGCCGATGATCGAGACCCTGCAGCAGGCGCTGGCGGCGGGGCCGGTCGTGGGCTTCGAGGCGGTCCTCAACGGCACCGTCAACTTCATGCTGGAACGGCTCGACGGCGGAGCCTCGTTCGATGAGGCTCTGACGGAAGCCCGCGTGGCCGGGTTCGCCGAGGAAGACCCGTCGTCGGACGTGGAGGGTCATGATGCCGCGGCCAAGATCCGGTTGCTGGCCTTCGAGGCCTTCGGCTCCGCGCCCGACGAGGCCGCCATCCCGCGCGCCGCCCTGTCGGCCGACCGGCGACCAGCCGTCGGTGTGCGCCAGATCGGGAGCTGCCGCCAGGTCGTCGGGGGATTGGAGGCCCAGGTTCGGCTTGACGCCGACAGGTCCGATCCGCTCTTCCTGTCCCTGCGCGGGGAGGGCAATGCCTTGAAGGTCTATGGTGAGGACGGAACGGTCTGGACGTGTCGCGGACGCGGCGCAGGCCGCTGGGCCACGAGCGAGAGCGTGCTGGCCGACGTCGCCGACCTCGTGCGCGCCCGCGCCCGCCTGATCGGTATCTGACGCATGGCGGTGTTCACGCCGGTCTCTGAAGCCGAGGCCGGGACCTATCTCGGGGCCTACGACCTGGGCCGACTTGAGGCGCTGACCCCGATCGCCGAGGGGGTCGAGAACACCAACTATCGGCTGCAGACCACGTCGGGCCGCTTCGTCCTGACCCTGTTCGAACACCGGACCCGGGCCGACGCCCTGCCGTTCTGTCTCGGCCTGACCGAGCACCTGGCGGATCGTGGCTATCCGGCCCCCCGGCCGATGCCGGACCGGGCGGGCCACTGGACCGGTCGACTGAACGGACGACTCGCGTCAATCATTGAGTGGCGCGAGGGCGACTGGCTCAGAACCCCTGGTCTCGACGATCAGCACACGGCCGGACAGGCCCTGGCGCAGCTGCACATGGCGGCGACGGATTTCGACGGACAGCGTGCCAATCCCGTGGGTCCGGCAGCCTGGCGCGCGCTGGCCGACCGCTGCGCCACGGTGGCCGGGGGCGAGGACCGGCGCATGCTCCAACGGCTCGAGCGGGAACTGGCCGGCACGATCGAGCAATCACTTAGAAAGTTGCCGCAGGGCCCTGTTCATGCTGACTATTTCCCGGACAATGTCCTGTTTCTGAACGGTGCGGTCAGTGGCGTCATCGACTTCTATTTCGCCTGTGTCGACACGCTGGCCTATGACCTGGCCATAGCCCTCAACGCCTGGGCGTTTGACGCGACGGGCGGGGCCAACCCGCCTGCCATCGCCGCCTTCCTGGCCGGCTATGAATCCGTCCGCCCGCTCAGCCCGGCCGAGCGCGCGGCCTTGCCGGACCTGGGTGCGCGGGCGGTGGTGCGCTTCACCCTGACCCGGCTGCATGACCGCTTGCTGGCCGCCCCGGACGCCCTGGTCACGGCCAAGGACCCGGCCCCCTTCCTGCGTCGACTCGACTACTGGCGTGCGGTCGTTGCCTGACGGATTGCCGTCCCTCAGTCACGCCGCGTGTAATAGGCGTCGACCGTACAACGCCATGTCCGCAACTGGGCACCGGACCTGTCCCGGTCCCGGCGGCAATCGCAGGATCCGAAGCGCTGCACCGAGCGGTCAGCGTTGCGAAGTTGCCGACGGGCCTCGTTCTTGGCTCTCATGCAGGCTTCGTTGGCGGAGTCGCCCCTCGCGCTGAAGTCGAGGGACTGGGCGCTCGCGCTCCCGGCGGACAGCGCCAGCAGAGAGGCACAGACAGCGGCGGCGGCAAGGGTTGTACGGCTCATGGCGTCTCCTTCTATGTCACGGCGTTCGCGGGCTTAATAATTGGCCGCGCCGGCCTGGGTGCAGACTCGGGCGCGCTGCCGGTCGCTGACCTGGGCGACATTGAAGAACTGGCCGCGCGACTGCAGCCGGTTCAACTGGTCGACGCGGTTGCCGACCACGTTCAGGATCTGGGACATGTCGCGGACGATCCGGGTGTTTCGGCACTGGGTGTCGTCCGGGACATTGAGATTGAATTCGCACACCACCCACTGGGCCAGCTCGCCGCATTCGGCGCTGTCGCCGGCGGCGCAGACCTCATCCATTTCCAGCGCCAGTTCGGCGGTATCGCTCATCCGGCGGGTCAGTTCGCTGCAGGACACCTGGGTCACGGCCGGAGCCGACACGAGGACCGGCGGTGGTGCGCTGGTCCAGCCGGACAGGCCCAGCAGGGCGGCGGCCACCGTCGTGAGGGCGAGCGTTCGGGACAGGGTTATCATGAGCATGGGCTCCTGCGGGGGGCTGCCGAAGCCCGGATGTCCGTCAGCCTAGCGACGCCCCTTCGGGGCAAAAGCTGTCAAAATTCACAGGATGACCCCGTCGCCCGCGCCTTCCAGGATCGGCAACAGTCGGTCAGCGTCGGGAATGACCGACGGGCCTGATCGCGTGCCCGGCACCGAAAAGGAGCGACCCATGCCACGTCCCGTTCTTCTCATCGTCGCAGCTACGCTCGCGGCAGGGCTGGCTCCCGCTGCGGCCTCGGCCCAGTCCGGCTGGACCTTTCTGCAATGCCGGACCAGCTTTTATGCGGGACCGCCGACCGCCACGTCGCGACCCGGCCAGCCGACGCGGCAGGAGACCGCGACCATCCGCGTGCGCACCAGCCCGGCCGGATGGCAGCGGCTCAATGGCGCGACCCCGCCGCAGTGGGACACGGATATCTGCACCCTGATCGATTTCAACACCTGCACCGCCTCGGGCGACGAGGTGAGGCTGGTCGGGCGGCGCGGCTATACCAACACCATAAACCTGCGCACGCTGCGCCAGACCTATTCGCGTCTGGACAGCAATGCGCGAACCTGGGGTGAAGGCTCCTGCCAACGTATCGCGGACCCCACCGGCGGGCGGTGAGGCATGCGCCCGGGCCTTGTCGCGCTGGCCGCCGTTCTGATCGGGTTGTCCGGCGGGTCAGCCCTCGCCCAGTCGGAGGATCCCCTCCTAAGCGGTGTTGAGGCCGCCCGGCGCGGTGACTTCACCACCGCCTATGGCCTCTGGGCGCCGCTGGCCCGTACCGGTAACGCCGAGGCCGCCCACTTCCTGTCGATGCTCTATGCCACCGGGCAGGGCGTCGCGCGGGACGATGCCGAAGCTGTGCGCTGGGTCCGGATCGCCGCCGAGGCGGGTCATGTGGAGGCCCAGCGCAAGCTGGGCCAATTCTATCATCTGGGCCGGGGCGTCGATCCGGATGAGGCCGAAGCCACGCGCTGGATGCGGAGGGCCGCGGAAGCCGGGCACCCGGAAGCGGCCGGTCATCTGGGGATGCAGTATTACCTGGGGCGAGGCGTTGCCCGCGATCCGGACGCGGCAAGGCACTGGTTCCGGGTCGCCGCGCGGCGCGGCGTCGCTGAGGGCATGCACAATCTCGGCGTTGTCTACGGCAACGGGGACGGGGTGGCTCCGGATCTCACACGCAGCCATATGTGGTTCAGCCTGGCGGCCTCGGCGGGTCACGAAGGTGCGGCCGGATCCGCAGCCGGGCTGGTGCAGGATATGAACCCCGAACAGATCACGCGGGCCACCGAAATGGCCGACCGCTGCCGCGCCTCCGATTATCAGGACTGCGACTGACCATTGGTTCGGGGTGGGGACCCCGCGGACGGGTTGGACGGGCCGGAGATCATCGGGTCAGTCCAGCGCCGCCCGCACCGCCGCCAGCGTGGGTTCGACCGCCCGACAGTATTCAGGTCGCCCCTCCAGCCCCTCCAGCACCGACGGCCGCCGCGGTTCGAAACCAAGGGCCCCGGATACCACGTCGGGGAATTTGGCCGGATGCGCGGTCGACAGGGCCACGACCGGGCCTGCGGACAGGTCCTGTCGTCGTGCCGCCGCCAGGGCCACCGCCGTGTGTGGGCAGATGATCTGGCCGTATGCCGACCAGGCGTGGGCGATCTCGGTCCGGGTCTCGGCCTCGCTGACGGTTTCAGCCGAAACCTCGGCCCGCAGCCGGGACAGCAGGTCATCGTCAAGGGTCACCGTGCCGTCACGGGCGAAGGTCTCGAACACGGTGCGGGTGCGGTCCGGGTCACGGTCCGTGGCCTCGAACACCAGACGTTCGAAATTGGACGGGGCCTGGACGTCCATGCTGACGCTGTGGGTCTCGATCGTGGTGCGGCGGCTGTAGACGCCCTCGGCCAGCACCCGGGCCAGGGCGTCATTGCTGTTCACCGCCGCCACCAGGCCGCCGACGTTCGCCCCCATGCGGCGCGCGGCCCAGCCGGCGAAGGCATCGCCGAAATTGCCGGTCGGCACGACGAAGCGCGGGGCTGCTCCGGCCAGGGCCGCCCCGGCCGTCACATAGTAGGGGATCTGTCCGGCCAGACGGGCCCAGTTGATCGAATTGACCGAGCTCAGCGGCCCCAGCGCCCGCAGCGATTCGTCGGCCAGCAGACCCTTCACCAGTCGCTGGCAGTCGTCGAAATCGCCGCGTACCGCCAGGTTGGTGACGTTGTCGGCCGCGACCGTGGTCATCTGTAGCCGCTGCACCGGCGAGACCCGACCTTCGGGATGCAGCACGATCAGACGGATGCGGTCGGCCCCGGCAAAGGCGCGCACGGCGGCGGCTCCGGTGTCGCCACTGGTGGCCGTGACCAGGGTCAGCCGGTCGCCGGTCCCGGCCAGGGCGGCGTCCATCAGCGATGCCGCCAGCTGCATGGCCAGGTCCTTGAAGGCCGCGGTCGGTCCGTGGAACAGCTCCAGCAGCCACAGGCCGGCGTCCAGCTGGACCAGCGGTGTCACGGCCTGATGGCGGAACCGGTCGACCAGCCGCGCCACCGCCGCATCGAGGGTGCCGGCGGGCAGGGACGTTCCGGCAAAGGTGGTCAGGACCGACCGGGCAACGCTCGCATACGGGACCCCCGAACGGGCCAGTTCAGGGTCGGCCGCGGGCCAGGTTTCGGGCAGATACAGGCCACCGTCCGGCGCAAGGCCGGACAGCATCGCCTGGGCGAAATCGACGGTGGGCGCCTGGCCCCGGGTGCTGATGTATTTCATGGCGGGAGGGAGCCAGCCTAGGGCACACGACCGGCCGCCGTCCAACGCGAATCGCGCCAGCCTGCGTTAGACCTTGGCCGTGGGCAGGAACGCAGGCTATGCCTGCCTGCCGGCCTCGATCCCGTCCGCAGGATTTCCCATGATCAGTGCCCTGTCTCCCTTCGACGCCGCCGCGATATTGATCGTGCTCTCGGCCATTCTGGGCTGGCTCAATAACCGCTATCTGAAGCTGCCCACGACCGTGGCCCTGACCGTGATGGGGGCCCTGGCCTCGATCGCCGTCATCGCCATCGACTTCGTCCTGCCCCAGAGCCGGCTGTCGGAATCGGTCAGTGAATTCCTCGGCGACATTGATTTCCACGAAACCCTGATGAACGGCATGCTGTCGTTCCTGCTGTTCGCCGGGGCCATGCATGTCGACATCGCCCAGCTGAAGCGTGGTGGCTGGCAGATCGGCATCCTCAGCACCTTCGGGATCGTCGTGTCGACCCTGCTGGTCGGGGCCGGTTTTGCCGTCCTGACCCGGTTGGTGGGGATCGACGTCCCCCTGGCCTGGTGTTTCGTCTTCGGGGCCCTGATCAGCCCGACCGATCCGGTCGCGGTCATGGCGGTGCTGAAGACAACCAAGGTGACGCCGCGACTGCAGGCGACCGTGGCGGGCGAGAGTCTGTTCAATGACGGGGTCGGGGTGGTGGTGTTCTCGATCCTGCTGGCCTCGGCTGTCAGCGGCGACGCCTTCTCGCTGGTCCATGCCGGTGAGTTGTTCCTGGTCGAGGCCCTTGGCGGGGCCGCCCTCGGCCTGGCGGTGGGCTGGATCGCCTATCGGGCGATGAAGGCGATCGACGACTATTCGGTCGAGGTGCTGATCACCCTTGCCGTGGTCATGGGCGGCTACTCCCTCGCCCATGCCCTGCATCTCAGTGGCCCGGTGGCCATGGCCGTGGCCGGCCTGGTCATCGGCAACCACGGTGTCAGCTATGCGATGAGCGACATCACCCGCGACTATCTGATGAAATTCTGGGTGCTGGTCGACGAGGTGCTCAACGCCGTCCTGTTCCTGCTGATCGGGCTTGAGGCCGTGGTCCTGGCCGAGCGCCTCGGCCTTCTGGGCGTCGGGTTGCTGACGATTCCGCTGGTGCTGCTGGCGCGCTCCCTGACGGTTGGGGTGCCGCTGCTGTTCTGGCGCAACCTGCTGCCGTTCAAACAGGCCTTCCCGGTCATGGTCTGGGGCGGGCTTCGCGGCGGTATCTCCATCGCCCTGGCCCTGTCCCTGCCCCCGGGCCCGATGAAGGACGTACTGGTGGCCGCGACCTATATGGTGGTCCTGTTCTCGGTCGTCGTTCAGGGCGGCAGTATCGGCCCCGCATTGAAGCGCTGGGGCAAGACGGCCTGATCCACCGCTCGCGTCACCGGGGAAGCCGGTCGACAATACGCCGTTCGCCGGGCCAGATGGTGTGCTGTCGGGGGTAAGTGTTTGTTAACCATGAGTTCGCGGGAACGAGGCGGGATGCCCCTTTGGGGAATCGTTCTTGCGCTGTCGGCCTGTCTGGTGTCGGGGGGCACCGGACAGGCCGCAGACAGCCGTAGTTTCGTCACCTCGGACGGCACCCGGCTGCACTATCTGGAGGCGGGCCCTGCCGAGGCCCGGACCGTCCTGTTCGTGCCGGGCTGGACGATGCCGGCCTGGATCTTCGATCGTCAGATCGCCGCTCTTGAAGCCCGATTTCACGTATTGGCCCTCGACCCGCGTGGTCAGGGGCAGAGCGAGGTCGCGCCACATGGCTACGCCCATCTACGCCGGGGCCGCGATGTCGCCGAACTGATCGAACGGGCGGGATCTGGCCGGGTGGTGCTGGTCGGCTGGTCTCTGGGGGTGCTGGACAGTCTGGCGATGCTGGCCGCCGAAGGCGATGGCCGGCTCGCCGGCCTGGTACTGATCGATAACTCAATCGGCGAGGAACCGGCCCCGGCTGCACGGCCCGGTCGCCGGTCCGGTTTGGACGGGCATGATCCCGCCGCCCGGGCCGGCCGTCGCGCCGCCTTTGTCGCCGGTCTGTTCGCGCGCGATCCGGGAGCGGACTATCGTGCACGGCTGACGGCGGATGCGCTGCGCATGAGTCCGGAGCAGGAGCAGGCGTTGCTGAGCTACGACGTGCCGCGCCGCTTCTGGCGCGATGCCGTGCACAGTACGGACCGGCCGGTTCTCTATGTGGTGCGCCCCCGCTGGCGGGCCCAGGGCGAGACCCTGATCGGCAGCCATGCCGATGCGGAGATGACGGTGTTCGACCAGGCTGGCCACGCCCTGTTCGTCGATGAACCCGAGCGGTTCAACAGCCTGCTGACCGACTTCCTGGAACGCCGCGCCGCCTGGGAGCCGCAGGCATGAGTGACGTCGCCAGGGGCAGTCGGGCGGCCCTGATTCCGCTGTTCCTGATCGCCCTCGGGGTGGTCGGGTTCGAGAACGCCCTGACGCGCTATTTCGCCGTCGCGAAATGGTCGGAGTACGGCTACTGGATCATCTCCATCGTCATGGCCGGCTTCGCCCTCAGCGGCGTGGTCGTGGCCCTGTTCCGTGACGCGGTTCAGCGGCACGGCGTGCTGTTGCGGACCCTGTTGCCGGCGGCCATGGTGATCGCCGCCGCGGTCGGCTACCAGCTGATCACCGCCAATCCGTTCAACCCCCTGCAGCTGCAGAATCCGACGACCTGGCCCGACCAGCTGCGCAACATCGGCCTCTACTATCTGGCCCTGCTGCCGTTCTTCTTCCTCGCGGGCCTCTATATCGCGCTGATGTTCGTGATGAACGCGCGCGAGATCGGGCGGGTCTACGGCTATGATCTGATCGGGGCAGGGCTGGGGGCGGCCCTGGCGCTGGGCCTGATGTTCGTGGTCCATCCCTTCCTGCTGGCCCCGATCCTGCTGGTGCCGCTGGCGCTGGCGACCCTGTTCCAGCCCGGGCGGTTGAACTGGCTGGGGGCCGGTCTGGCCGGGGCGGCGCTGGTGGCAGGGGAGGCGATCCTGTTCCTCGGTCCCGCGCCGGTCATCTCGGAGTTCAAGGCCGTCTACGCGCCGCTGAACACCCCCGGGGCCCGCGTGGTGCACGAAAGCCGCCAGCCGCGCGGCCACTATCTTTTGCTCGAGAATTTCACCGAGCGGGTCGATGCCGATGTGTCGAACAATGCCGCGATGATGGGGGTGCCGGGTCCGCCGGTAACCTGGGGCCTGTATCGCGACGGCAACCGCATCGCCGCCCTGCCCAGGCCGGGACCACTGGATGCCGGCTATGCGCCCAGTGCCCTGAGCGCCGCCCCCTATCTGATGCGGCCCGACGCGGATGTGCTGGCGGTCGGCCTGTCCGGCGGCTACCGCGTCGCCGAGGCCCTGGCCCTGGGCGCGCGCCATGTCGACGGCGTCGAGAGTGAGCCGGTGCTGCATCAGGCCCTGATGCACGGTCTGGCCGGATCCCCGGCCCTGGCGCAGGATAGCCGCGTCCGTCTGCTGGACGGGGGTCCGATCGCCGCGGCCTGGCGGGCCGGCCCGGCTGTCTATGACGTCATCGACGTTTCGGCGGATTTCATCGACGCCGCCCCGGCCAATGTCACCGGCCTGACCGTTGAGGCGACGCGGGCCTATCTGGCGGCGCTGAAGCCGGGCGGCATGGTGTCGATCTCCGTGTCGATCCGCGATTTTCCGGTCTATTCGCTGCGGGTTCTGAGCACCGCTCGCGAGGCCTTGCTGGCGGCCGGAATCGCTGACCCGGCCAGTCATGTGATGGTCTACCGATCGGCGTGGAACGTGCGCATTCTCGTCTCGCCCACGCCGTGGTCCCATTCGGACATCATCGCCCTGAAGACCTTCTGCGACATCCGCTCGTTCGACGTGTCCTATGTGCCGGGTATCGATGTCGTGGCGGCGCGGGCCGGCCTGTTCAACGACCTGCCGTCGGTCTCCTTTGCCAGTGGCCGGATCACGTCCGACGGCCCCAATGACGCGATCGCCAATGAGGCGGGCGCGGTACTGGCGGGACGGTCACCGCCCTCGGCCGAGGCCTTTCACATCCGGCCCGCGACCCTCGACCGGCCGGCCTTTTACGCGTCCCTGAAGCTGGAGCAGCTCGGCACGGTCGTGCGCCGGCTGGAAGTCCTGCCGCAGGCCGAGATCGGCGGACTGGTGAATATCGCCGTCCTCGGCCAGGCCATCATCATCGCCCTGCTCGTGCTGCTGGCCCCGGCCCTGTTCCGTCGCCGGACGGGTGGCGTGAAAGAGCCCCGCCGGCTCTGGCCGGTCCTGTATTTCCCAGCCCTCGGTCTCGGCTTTCTGTTGATCGAGATCATGCTCATCGACCGGGCGGCCTTCTATCTGAACGACTATTCCTCGGCCTTTGGCCTGGTCCTGACGTCGATGCTGATCTTCTCGGGGCTGGGCAGCATGATCGCCGGGCGACTGGCGGGCATGCCCAAGATCGCCTCCCTGGTCGGCCTGATCGTGGTGGTTGCCTGGATCGCCGCAATGCTGGCCGGATCCGAAGACTTCGTGATGCGCACACTGGATCAGCCGTGGTGGCTGCGGGCCGGACTGGTGGTTCTGGCCGCAGCGCCGGTCTCGCTGGCGCTGGGTCTGCCGTTTCCGCTGGGTCTGATCCAGGTCGGCGACGGGCGCATGCTGCCCTGGGCCTGGGGTCTGAACGGGGCCTTTTCGGTCGTGGCCACGCCGATGGCCAATCTGATGAGCCGCGATATCGGATTCTCGTCGCTGCTGTGGGTGGCCGCAGCCCTCTATCTTCTGGCCTTTCTGGTCCTGCCTGCCGGTGGCCGGAAGGTCACCGGGGCGCGGAGTCCTCTGACGAAACCCAATCCGCCTTCTGCTCAGGAACAGACTGTATGACGCTGGATCGACGCACACTTCTCTCGGCTGCCGCTGGCCTGGCTTTGGCCCCCCTGGCCGGTTGCGACCGGGCAACGCTGGAGCGGATCCAGGCGCGAATGAATCCGACCGCGACCGGAGCCGGTGCCGCGCCGGCGGGTGCCCCGGGGCCAGCGTCCGCCCCGGTCACCGTGGCTCCGGTCGTTGAGGGAGCCGTGGCCAATGGGGTGCGCGGCCCGCTGAAACCCTGGACCTATGAAGTCTTCCGCGATGCCATGGCCGCCTCGGCCCGTCCGCAGAATCTGGGCGAGAGCCAGTTCGCCGAAATCCAGGCGCGCAAGCCCGCGGCCATGGCGCGTATCAAGGCCTATCTGGACGGCAAGTTCGGCACGGCCGATCCGGCGGTCATGGCGGCGTTCGAGAGCGTGCCGCGCGACTATTTCCACTACGCCTACGCCCAGTCGGCCTCGACCGCCTACAATGCCTACGAGAGCAATCCCAAGCCCTGGGCGATCGGTCACGGCAGCGTGCTCAGCGACTATCTGGGTCAGGCCTATATGACCCAGCTGGCGGCTCCGAAACCGACCGATGTGACGCTGGAAATCGGCACGGGGTCAGGTTTTCAGTCGTCGCTGCTGTCACGCATTGTGCGCGACGCCTACACGATCGAGATCATCGAACCGATCGGCCAGGCCGTGGGCAAGATCTTCGCCCCGCTGGGCTACGACAATGTCCATAGCCGGGTCGGCGACGGCTATTTCGGCTGGCCCGAGGTCGAGGGCGGCTTCGACACCATCATGCTCACCTGCGTGGCCCAGTACGCCCCTCCCGAACTGTTCCGCCAGCTCAAGCCGGGCGGCAAGCTGATCATCCCGATCGGACAGCCGTTCCGCCGCGGACAGGTGCTGTACGTCTACACCAAGGACGAGCAGGGCCGGGTCCATTCGCGCCGCGACGTCGGCGTCTTCTTCATCCCGATGACCGGGGCCATGCAGAACCGGCCGCAGCCCCAGGGCGGCTGACCGGGATCATTCAGGGCAGGAAGCGCGGCAGGATCAGGGCCAGCAGCGCTACCAGCAGCAGCACCCAGACCATCAGGGTGCCGGCCGTCACCCGCCAGCTTCGGGGAGCCAGGCCCTGGAACAGGAAGGTCAGGATGCCCGCGACATTGATGCAGATCAGGTTGGTGGCGAACAGGATCAGGGCCCCGAGGGCGAGCTGCCCGTGTCCGGATCCGAACAGCAGGCCGGCGGCCGCCAGTGGCGGCACAAGCGCAACCGCGATCATCACCCCGATCAGGGATGAGGACGAGCCGCGGCTGAAGGCGATCACCCCGGCTCCTCCACTGGCCAGGGCCAGCACCACGTCGGCCGGACTGACCCGGGTTCGGTTCAACAGCTCGGGGACGGTGGGATCGATGGCGATGAACCGGCCGATCAGGGCCATGAAGGCCAGACAGGCGATCGCGCCAAAGGCCAGGGCGAGGGTGGCGCGGCGGCCCAGTGCATGATCGCCGATGGTCGCCGCCATGGCCATGCCGATTGACGGTCCGAGGAAGGGGGCGATGACCATGGCCCCGATGACGATGGCGGTCTGGCCACTGCGCATGCCCAGACCGGCGATCAGGGCCGAGATCAGGACGGTGAACAGAAAGCTGTAGCGGATCCGCACCGTCTCCTCGACGTCGTCATACATCTCCTCGGTACTCAGCCGGTCGCGACTGAAGAAGGCTTCGAGCCGACTGGGCGGACGGTCGTTTCCGGAACGCGGATGCGCATTGGCGACCGTTTCGTAGAGGGGCGGAACGACGGCCTCGGTCGGCAGGATGATGGTGCAGAAGCCCGGGCGTTTACCCAGCTCCCGCTCAAGCGCATCGACCAGGCGCTCGACGTAGCGCGCCTGAACCACGCAGGCGAGGCTCTCCATTCCCCCCTCGGCCGGACGAACCCAGATCCGGCTGGCACAGTGCCGGGCCAGTTCCTGGGCGATCGAAATGTCCTCGTCGGGGACAAAGACGAGCAGCAGTCGCGTCGACATTGCGGGCTTTCCGATCCTTCAGCGAACACGGTCGAGATTCATATATGAGGGGCCGATCAAGGCGTCAGCGGATTTCTGGCCATGGCCGGAGACGGCAGGTCCAGACCGGCTGGGTCTGCGGCTATATCGGTCGGTGACGGATCACGAGATTGCGGATTTCCGTCATGTCCTCCATCGCAAACTTGACTCCCTCGCGACCCAGGCCGGAATCCTTGACCCCGCCGTAGGGCATGTTGTCGACGCGATAGCTGGGCACGTCGCCGATCAGCACGCCGCCGACCTCCAGCCGGTCCCAGGCGGCCATGGCCTTGTGGATGTCGCGGGTGAAGACGCCGGCCTGCAGGCCGAAGCGTGAGTCATTGACCTCGTCCAGCGCCGCCTCGAAGTCGGAGAAGGACGACAGGATGGCCACCGGGCCGAAGGCTTCCTCGTCGCGGACCTTCTGGCCGCGCGGCACCCCTTCCATCAGCGTCGCCTGCAGCATGGCCCCTTCGCGCCCGCCGCCGCAGAGCAGGGTCGCGCCCGCGGCCCTGGCCTCATTGATCCAGCCCTCCAATCTGGACGCCTCCTGCTCGTCGATCATGGGACCGATGAAGGTATCCTCGTTGCTCGGGTTTCCGGCCACCAGGGCGCGGGCTTTCGACACGAGGCGATCGCGCAGCGGCCCGTAGATGTCCGCGTGGATCAGGATGCGCTGGACCCCGATGCAGGACTGGCCCGACTGGTAGAAGGCCCCGAAGATGATGCGCTCGGCGGCGTCCTCCAGATCGCTGTCGCGGTCGACGATGACCGCGGCGTTGCCGCCCAGTTCCAGCACCACCTTCTTCTTGCCGGCCTTCGCCTTCAGGGCCCAGCCGACTTCGGGCGAGCCGGTGAAGGACAGCAGTTTCAGCCGGTCATCCGTGGTGAACAGGTCGGCACCGTCGCGGCTGGCCGGCAGGATGGAGAAGGCCCCTTCCGGCAGGTCGGTCTCGGCCAGGATCTCGCCGATGATGATGGCCCCCAGCGGGGTGCGCGAGGCGGGCTTCATCACAAACGGGCAGCCGACGGCGATGGCCGGGGCGATCTTGTGGGCGGCGAGATTGAGCGGGAAGTTGAACGGCGAGATGAAGGAGCAGGGGCCGATCGGTACCCGTTTCCACATGCCCTGATAGCCCTTGGCCCGGGCCGAGATGTCGAGGGGCTGGACCTCGCCGGTCATGCGCACCGACTCCTCGGCGGCGATGCGGAAGGTGTCGATCAGGCGGGTCACCTCGCCGCGCGAGTCACGGATCGGCTTGCCCGCCTCGATACACAGGGCCTCGGCCAGCTCGTCCGCGCGTTCCTGGAAGCGGCTCACGCAGTGGGCCAGAACCGCCTGACGCTCATAGGCCGCCATGGCCGCCATCGGTGCCGTGGCCCGCACCGCGGCGGCGATGGCCTGGTCGATCATGGCGTGGTCGGCCAGCGCCACCCGGGTGGCCGGCTTGCCGGTGAATTTGTCGGTGACGACCAGATCCTGGTTCGGCGTCATCGGCCGGTTGGCCAGGTAGAGCGGGTAGGATGACTTCAGCGCGGACATGGGCAGGGGTTCCGATTGGCGGCGGCCGGGCAGGGCCCATACGTCTCTATCACGCAGCAGCCGGAGTTCGGATCTCCCGGGTGTGTGATCGCGTTTGCGGATCAGCGGGCCGTGTAGCCCCCGTCGATGACGAGTTCGGAGCCGGTGACGAATTTGGCCTCGTCAGAGGCCAGGTAGACGGCTCCCCAGGCGATGTCGTCGGGCTCGCCGATGTGACCGAGCGGATGCAGGGCTGCGGTCGCCTGACGCGCGGCCTTGGGGTCGTCCATCCCTTCAAGGTGATGCTCGACCATCGGCGTCCAGATGAAGCCGGGATGGATCGAGTTCACCCGGATCCGGTCCGGCGCATAGATCAGGGCGTCGGTCTTGGTCATCAGCCGCACCGCCCCCTTGGAGGCGTGATAGGGCGGCACGTCCGCCCCGCCGATCAGGCCGTAGATCGACGACAGGTTGATGATACTGCCGCCGCCCGCCGACTTCAGGTGGGGAATGGCGTGTTTGGTGCAAAAGAAGACACCCTTGACGTTGATCGCCTGGACCCAGTCCCACTCGGCCTCGGTGATCTCATGGGTGGGCTTGTTGACGCCCGCCACACCGGCATTGTTGACGAGGATGTCGAGCCGCCCGAAATGGTCGGCGACCTCGGCGATGACCCGGGCGACCATCGGCTCGTCGGAGACGTCGCAGCGCCAGCCGCGGGCGCGATGACCGGCGGCGGTCAGTTCGGCCGCGACGCTGAGGGCGTCGGATTCCAGGACATCCAGGACCGCGACCGCAGCCCCTTCCTCGGCCATACGGATGGCGGTGGCGCGGCCGAGCCCGAGTGCGGCTCCGGTCACAACGGCGACCTTGTTCTTGAGACGGTCCATGGTGGGGTCCTCCGGATATTTGAGCCGTGAGGATGGGCCCGGCATGCCGGATGCGCATTGACCCGCATCAATCGGGGTCAGGGGGCGACGGGCGCGGTCCCGGTGACATCGCCCGGCAAAACTACCCTTTGAGCGAGGCGTCGGCCGGCGGCGGCATCTGCTGCACCAGTCGGGTGAGCAGGGCGATCTGCTCCTCCTGTCGACGCAGCATGGTCTCGATATCCCGGGTGCGCAGCTGGTCGAGCTTGTCGTGCAGGGCCATGATCTCGATCTCGGCCTTCAGGTTGACCTCATAGTCGTGGGCGGCGTCATGGCGATCCTTCACGCCCTGGCGGTTCTGACTCATCATGATCACCGGGGCCTGGATGGCGGCCAGCATCGACAGGATCAGGTTGAGGAAGATGAAGGGGTAGGGGTCGAAGGCGCTGCGCAGCAGCAGCAGGTTCAGCCCGACCCACAGCGCGAGGAAGGCCCCGAACCCCATGATGAAGGTCCAGGAGCCGCCGAACGCGGCGACCTGATCGGCCACCCTCTGACCGAAGGTGAGTTTGTCGTCGAAACTGAGATTGGTGTTGCGGGACACCGTCTCCCGCGAAGCGGCCCGTCGCAGGACCCGACGCTCACGCTCGCTGAGCGCCTCGGGGGCCTTGGCGAACCACCGGCGCGCGGCCTGGGTCAGGTCGATATGCTGCGGATCAGACATCTCAGGGCCTCCATCGCACCCGATGTTTCAATCGATGGGGTCAGACTAGTCTTCAATTTTCAGCGGCCGTAGCTTTTTCCCGGGAAGCCCTTGCCCGCCCGCGCCGCTCCGTCCGACCAGCAGGACGCAGCCCGGCGCGCCGTTAGGACTCTGACCAGCGTTTGGGGGTAAGGCTTCAGCGAATGGATCGGAGTGACTGGTCAATGATCGCGGCAGGCGGGTGGAGACGGACGTTGACGCCGGTCGCGCTGGCCGTCGTCGTGTTCGGACTCGTCGTCGCCATTACCCTCCTGACCCGGAAAATGGGCAGCTTTGTCGTGGTCTGGCCCGTCAATGCCCTTGTGCTGGCCGTCGCACTCACCAGTGCACGGGCCGAGAGGTCGTTGCTGCTGGGCAGCGCCTTTGTCGGCAACGCCCTGGCCGTCGCGGTCGTTGGCAATTCGCTGCCGATGGCGCTGCTGATGGCCCTCACCAATCTGGTTGAGGTCGGGATCATGTTGGCGATCCTCGGGCGAAGCAGCCCGCTGCGTCTGATGCGACGCTCGGGAATGCCCCGCTTCGGCGTGGCGGCCGTGGTCGCGTGCGTCGCGTCAGTGGCGACCGCCGAAGCCGGTCTGATGGCTGCCGGCTACCGTCCGACCGTCGCGGGGGCCAGCCTCTGGTTTGCGGCCAATCTGCTGGGGTTGCTCGTCTTCACCCCCCTCCTACTGACGGCGCTCAATCGCCGCCTTGCCGAACTGTTCGGTGCGAACCGGATCCAGACCGCGCTCGGTCTCGGTTTCCTGGTCATCGTGTCCACGGCGACCTTTCTGCAATCATCCCTTCCCCTGCTGTTCCTGCCCGCCGCTGCCTTGACGTTGGTCGCGATCCGGTCCGGGATCGCCGGCGCAGCGTTCGGGGCCCTGTTGGTCAGCATCATCGCGGTGGTGGCGACCGCTCACGATGTCGGGCCGCTGGTTCTGGTTGCGGGGGAGGCTGCGCGCCGGTTCATCGTCCTCCAGCTGTTTCTGGCCACGCTGACGGTGATCGCCCTGACGGTCGGCATGACCTTCGCCGAGCGTCGCAAGCTGATCGAACGTCTGACGCGGGCGCGGGTTGTGCGGCGCGCGAAGATTGCCCGCGAACGGCAGATGATCGATCACGCGCGGCTGGCGGAGCGGATGTCGCAGGTCGGCTACTGGACCCTGAACATCGAAACGGGTGCGGTCTTCTGGTCGCCGGAAGTCTACCGGATCCACGGCGTCGACCCCGCGTCGTTTCGCCCGGCGCTCGACAATGCCCTGGCCTTCTACGCGGACGGCGACCGGCAGCGCGTGGAGGCCCTGGTCAAGTCCGGCGTGGACAGCGATGCGGGGTGGGAATTCGACGCCGTGCTGATCCGACGGTCCGACGGTGCCCGCCGCGATGTGCGCTCGATGGCGGCCAGCGAGCGGAATGCGGATGGTCGGGTCATCGGCTATTTCGGCGTGTTCAAGGACCTGACCGAGGAACGGCAGGTGGTGGCGAAAGCCATCGAGCAGGAAAAACGGTTCCGCCTTCTGGCGGACAATGCCAGCGATGTCATCGCCGTCTACGATACGAAGGGCGTGTTCAGCTATGTGTCACCGTCGATCACGGAAATCCTAGGCTACACGCCAGAGGAGCTGATCGGGAAGACACCCTATTTCATCGTTCCCGAGGATCGCGAAAGCGTGGCGGCCCAGTTCGGGGCGGCCCTGGACTCCGACGCGCCGATCACGATCGAATACTGCGCCCTGGCCAAGGACGGATCGCGTCGCTGGCTGGAGGCGCGCCCGCGGTTCCAGCGCGATGACCAGGGCCGGATTGTCCAGGTAACCGACTCGGTCCGCGATGTGACCGAGCGGCGCGAACGCGAGGCGGCACTCGCCGAAGCCCGTGCCGAGGCCGAGGCGGCGACCCGGGCCAAGACCGAATTCCTGGCCAATATGAGTCACGAGATCCGGACGCCGCTCAACGGTGTTCTCGGCTTCGCCGATGTATTGGCCGACACACCACTGTCAAAGGATCAGACACGCTATGTCGATCGCATTCGCACGGCCGGCCGGGGGTTGGCCGTCCTGATCGATGACATTCTCGACTTCTCGAAGATCGAGGCGGGCAAGATGTCCGTGGACCGTCGGCCTTTCGATCTGCACGCGCTGGCCCTCGACGTGATCGATCTGACGCGAAGTGGAGTCGGGGATCGCCTGACCTTCGAGGTGGCCTTCGCCGCCGAGGTGTCGCCATGGATCCTGGGTGACCAACAGCGCACCCGCCAGGTCCTGCTGAACCTGCTCGGGAACGCCGCCAAATTTACCCAGGCCGGCTCGGTTCGACTGGTCGTTGTCCTGGCCGGGGACCGGGTGGAACTGCGTGTCATCGACACCGGGATCGGGATTTCGCCCGAGGCGCTGACCCGCCTGTTCCAGGCCTTCACCCAGGCGGATGCTTCGGTCGGTCGCCGATTCGGCGGCACGGGTCTGGGCCTCTCGATCAGTCATTCCCTGGCCCGGTTGATGGGCGGGGAGGTGCGGCTGGACAGTGTCCTCGGGGTCGGCACCACGGCGGTGCTCAGTTTGCCGTATGCGCTGGCCGCGGCCCCGACTGCGCCGGCGGTGGCTGACGGAGCGGCGATCGAGGATGCCGTTCGGAGCCTGAGGATCCTGGCGGTCGACGACGTCGAGGCCAATCTGGAACTGATCGACATCCTGCTGTCCCGGGAAGGGCACAGGATCAAGGGCGTTACCTCCGGAGGCGCGGCCCTGGCCCTGCTCGAGGCCGATCCGGCCTTTGATGTGATCCTGATGGATGTGCAGATGCCGGGCATGGACGGACTGGAAGTCACCCGGCGGATCCGGCGACTCGGCAACGGGACTGAAACCATCCCGATCGTGGCATTGACGGCCAATGTGATGGCGGAACAGGTCGCGGAGTGTCGGGCCGCCGGCATGGACGAACATCTGACCAAGCCGATCCGGACCGAGGAGTTGTTCGAGGTCATCGCCCGGGTCGGGACCCTGGCCGATCTACAGGACCCCGCTCAAGAAACCCCCGGCGACGCCGATCCCCTGGCGGCGCTGAAGGGGCGATATCGTTTCCGTATGTCGACGCTGGCGGCCGAGTTCGCGGGAATGAAGGCCCTCGATGAGCCGGATCGCACACGATCGATCGCCGCCCTGGCTCATTCCGTCGCCGGCACGTCGGGAAGTATGGGGTTTGATGCGGTCTCGAAAGCGGCCTTCACGCTGGAAGCGGCCGCCAATGAGTCCCTGGGCGCAACATCCGGACCCACGGACCTCGAACCGTTCATCGACGCCCTGATCGCGGCCGTGGCGTCATCCTGACGATTGGGCTACTGAACGGTGGTCGGTTGCCGTGGGGCAACCGCAGGACCCAAGAGCCATTTGTGCCCAAGCCCATCCCTGTCGAGAGCGGACCCGACCGGTCCCATGAAGCCCACACCGGCTTTGCGGGCCCGGGTGTGGCAGACATCGCGGGCCCAGCCGGCCAATCGACACTCGGCCGACCGCGGCGATTCATCCGTACCTCAGCCATCGACAAACGGGTGACCCTTGCCGTCTGACAGCGATCAGTCCCCATCGAGTCAGGGTGCGGCCGAGCCGTTGATTCTGGTCATCGACGATGATCCGATCATGCGGGAGGTGACACGGGTTCATCTTCGGAAGGCCGGATACGCCGTTGAGCTGGCCGCGAGTGGTGCCGAGGGCGTCGACAAGGCCGCGGCCCTCAACCCCGCGCTCGTGATCATGGATTTCGCCATGCCCGAGCTCTCGGGGTGTGATGCCCTCAGACAGATCCGGGGCCGTCCGATGATCGCCGGCGTTCCGGTCGTCATGCTGACAGCCTGGACTTCGGTGGAGGCGCGCGGAGAGGTCGAGGCGCTGGGGGCCGTCTGGGTTGAGAAGCCGGTGGCGGCGGATTTGCTGCTCAAGGCCGTGCGAAAACTGACCAGAGAACCGGCGCGACCGTCAGAAAGTGTGCACAAGCCGATGTCATCGGTCGCCGCTCCAATGGATATCCTGGTCATTGATGACGACGTCTTCATCCGCCAGCTTGTGGTCGGCATCCTGTCCGCCGAGGGCCATCATGTGACGGCGGTCCCGTCCGGTGCCGAGGGCCTGGCGCGGCTGGCCGAGCCCCCCCCGGCCCTGGTGCTGCTCGATCTCGGCCTGCCCGATATTTCCGGCCTTACGCTGTTGCCGCTGCTCCGGTCGGCCACGGGCTGGGAGGATGTGAAAATCCTGATGCTGACGGCCTCGAGCGATATCGACAACGTTGTCGCCGCCAAACAGGCCGGGGCTCTCGGCTATGTCTGCAAGCCCATTCAGACCGACGTGCTGGTGCAGATGGTTCGCGATGTGCTGGCGAGAGACGACCTGACCTGGCTGGACGATTACACCCGGTCGTGGACTCCCGGCTGACGACGGCGAACGCAAGGGACCGTTCATGGTTTGGGGTTAGGTGTGGGGTCGAACTTTCACACCATTCCGGTCGTGACCGCTTCCGGAGGTTTTCAGTTGTTGCCCCCCAGGGTCCTTGTCGCCGACGATGATCGCTATCTGGCCGCCATGGCACGTCAGACGCTGGAGGACGACGGCATCACCGTCGAGGTGGTGGCCAACGGTGACGAGGCCCTCAGGACCGCCGACTGGTTTCGACCCGACGTCATCGTGCTGGATACCATGATGCCGATCGTCGACGGGATAGCGGCGCTGGAACGCCTCAGACGCCACGAACAGCATCAGGATACGCCGGTCCTGATGCTGACCTCACTTCGCACCGTGAGTGACATCAAGCGGGCCATGGCCTCGGGCGCGTCCGGCTATCTGACCAAGCCGTTTCGCCCGGACGAGTTTCTCAAGCGTGTGAGATGGCTGATGGAGTCACCGGCGAGCGCCGACCCGGCATCGTCCGGGAATGCCTTGGTCCTCGACACCTGAAGCGCCTATCGGCCGTGGGCTAGCCGGCCGAGGCTTCGGCCCGCTGCGCCGGGAGTTTCATGGCCGGTGCCGCCAGCAGCCGGGCGACCGTCTCGGCGAAGCTGTCGGCGTGCAGGGGTTTGGGTAATGCCTCGTCTGCTCCGAAGGCCAGGGCCGTGCGTAACAGCATCTCCTTGTCCATCTGTCCACCGGACGAAATGGCCAGGATCCGGACGTCGGGATGGGTCACCTTCAGCTCGGCAATCGTTTCGAGGCCGTCCTTGTTGGGCATCAGCATGTCCAGGACGACAAGGTCGACCGGCAGGATCGCGACGACGCCCAGAGCCTCGTTGCCGTCGGAGGCCTCGACGACCGCATAGTCCTCATGCCGGAGCATTTCGCCGGCGATCATCCGGATGGTGGGGTCGTCGTCGACGATTACGATGATGGCCATGCGTTTCTCCAGCTGCATCATGTCCGGGGAACAGATTCAATTCCGTCAAGACAGATGCTTAATCCTCAGGCTGCTCTTTCCCTCGCGGCAGGCAGGGCGGTGACGGCGCAGGGGCGGTGATAGAAATAGCCCTGCAGATAGTGGACGCCGGCGGTCTTGAGGAAGAGCGCCTGGGCCTCGGTTTCGACGCCCTCGCAGACCACTTTCATGCCCAGCGCCCGGCCGACGCCGATCACGGCATGGATGATGGCCGCCGAAGCCGTGTCCTCGCAGCAGCGTTTCACGAAGCTGCTGTCGACCTTGAGGGTCGTGAAGCTGAGCTCGCGCAGGGCATGCAGGCTGGTGTAGCCGGAGCCGAAGTCGTCGAGGGCGACGCCGACGCCGATCGCCGACAGCAGCTGGATGGTCTGGCGGGCCGGTTCGATGTCCAGGATGGCGGTTTCCGTGACCTCGATTTCGAGGCGCTCCAGCGGAAAGTTTTCGCGCCGGGCGATCGCGGCGACCCGGACAGCGAAGCCGGGGTCCTGAAAGTCCCAGGCGCAGGCGTTGACCGAAACCCGCAGGTCAGGTCGCGTGGCCAGGTCCCGCATGGCGGTGGTCAGGACGAAATCGGTCAGGGCGATGATCGCATCGCCCTTCTCCAGTTCGGGGATGAACTGGTCCGGACTGATGCGGCCCTGATCCGGGTCCGTCCACCGTACGAGGGCCTCGACCTTGTCCGAGAACAGGCCGGACCGGTCGGCCATGGGCTGGTATTCCAGATGCATGTGGCCCGCCGCGATCGCCTTGCGTGCCCGACTGGCCCAGTCGGTGTCCGACGTCCCGTCCGCCGCAGGTGCCGGCGCAGCGGTTCGGCCCATGGCCGCCAGGGTTCGGGCGATCAGGGCCTCGAGGGCGTCCGGATCGACGGATGTGGTATCGCCACTGCGGGCGTCGGTCTCGATCTGCGAGGCGAGGGCGCTGACCCTCGATGCCCCGAGACTGAGGCTCATCGATTTCAGGGCATGGGCCGCCCGCGCCAGGGCCTCGGCATCGCCGGCCGTCAGCGCGTCGCGAATGTCGGCGACCCGGAGCGGGGCATTGACGGCATAAAGACCTTCGACCTTTTCGACGAAATCGGGTCGTCCGTTCGCGGCCATTGCCGCCAGTTCCCGACGGATGCCGGGATCGAGCAGGTCTGTTGTGTCCGCAGTGTCGGGCCCGGTGGTCGGTGCCTGTGCGGGAGCGGTCTCTGCGGCCACAGCCTGGTCGGCGCAGAAACGCCCGAGGATCCGCGTCAGGTCCGCGAGGGTGAAGGGCTTGTGGATCACGTCATCCATGCCGGAGGTCCGCCAGGCTTCGGCCCCCGAGCCGACGACATGGGCGGTCAAGGCGACGATGGGGGTGCGGGCGCGGCCGGTTTCAACGTCTTCAGCGCGAATGCGGCGACTGGCCTCGAACCCGTCCAGAACGGGCATGGATCCGTCCATCAGGACCAGGTCGAAGGTCGAGACCTGGAGAGCCTCGATCGCCTGGAGGCCGTCCTCGGCCAGGGAGACAACCACACCCAGACGACCCAGCGCCTCACCGGCGACTTCGCGATTGACCTCGGAATCATCGACGACGAGGACACGGACACCGGGGAAGGTCTGATGCCCCGCCGCCTGGGACGGCAGCCGGTCAAGCGACGGGCGCTCGCCGGCGTGCATCTGCTTCAGGACCTGCAGCAGGTCGTCCCGGCGCAGGGGTTTGACCATGGCGCAGATGCCCCGCCCGGAGAAGGCTGCCGCCTGATCCTCGGTGTCGCAGATCACCAGCGAGTGTCCCGTCGACCCGGCATCGGGCTGCGCGGCCAGATCAATGGAGGCAGCGGACGACACCGGCTCGCTTGCGGCCGTTACCCCCCAGGCGGTCAGGTAACGGTTCAGCGCGACGGCGGTCTGGCCCTGTGTCTCGGGCACCTGCAGGCTCCAGCCGGCAAACGCGGGCACCTCGGTCGCCGAGTCCGCGGCCGCGGCCAGGGGGACCCCGAACGCGAAGACCGAGCCTTCGCCCAGCACGCTCTCCAGCGCCCATTCGCCGCCCATCGCGCGTACCAGGCGGTCGCAGATGGTCAGGCCCAGCCCGGTACCACCGTATTTGCGCGTCGTGCTCTGATCGGCCTGGGTGAAGGCCTCAAACAGGTGGGGCAGGCGGTCCGCCGGGATGCCCGGGCCCGTGTCGACGATGGCGAAACGAATATGCCCCGACGATTGTGCGACCGGTTCGATCGCAATCAGGACGCCGCCGGCCTCGGTGAATTTGATGGCATTGTTGACGAGGTTGCCGAGGATCTGGCGCAGCCGGACGGGGTCGCCGCGGACGACGGGGGTGCGCGGATCCACGAACACGGCCAGATCCAGCCCCTTGCTGACGGCGCGCTCCATGAACAGGCTGGCGACGTCCTCGGCGACCTCGGTCAGATCGGCCGGAACGGCTTCCATCTCCAGCTTGCCGGCCTCGACCTTCGAGAAGTCGAGAATGTCGTTGATGATGCTGAGCAGGGACTGTCCCGACTTGGCGATCACGTCGGCGTAGCGTTTCTGGCGCGTGGGCAGGTCGGATCGTGACAGCATCTCGCTGAGGGCGAGGATGCCGTTCATCGGCGTGCGGATCTCGTGGCTCATCACCGCGAGGAAGTCGGACTTGGCGGCATTGGCGCTTTCGGCGGCCTCCTTGGCGACCGAGAGTTCCGCGGTTCGCGCGGCGACCTCGCCCTCCAGGCCGGCGACCTGGGCGGCGATCTTTTCGTCGCGGTCGCGGATGCCGTCCAGCATGTCATTGAAGCCGCTGACGAGATCGCGAAGTTCCCCATCGGCCTCGATGTCGGCGCTCCGGGAGTAGTCCTGCGACTCACGGACCCGGTTGGTGAACCGGGCCAGACGGGTGATCGGCTCACTGATGCGGCGGGCCATGCGCAGGGCGACGAGCAGACCGGCCAGCAGGGCCACCCCGGCCCCGGCCAGGCTGATCAGGACGGCGGTCAGAATTCGCGAGCGCAGCCCGGGCACGTCGCTGAGCAGGGTGAGCTCGCCGACCACGGCACCGTCGTTGAGGATCGGTGTCCTGACCTGAATGGAACCGGTCTTCAGCGCCGACCACAGCGACAGGTCGCCGGTCTGCTGGATGTCGGCATCGGAACTGAGACGCACGCCGCCGCCGGTCTCGGCCAGCAGATAGCCGTCTGCCGTCTGGATACGGGCATAGACGATGTCGGGCATCTGCCCGATCGATCGCACCGCCAGGAAGGCACCGGAAGCGTCATTGAGCGCGACCGAGGGGGCGGCCATCGAACCGATGACCTGGGCCGTCTGGGTCAGTCGGGCGGTTTCGAGCGCAGCCTGGCGTCGGGCGTCGGTCCAGCCGGACAGGGCGGCTGTCACCACCCCCGCGGCGACCAGGGAGGTCAGCACCAGGGCGATCAGCTTCCGGCGAATGGATCCGCTTTGGATGGATGATGACCGGGTCAGGGATCTGGTTCCAGATGACGATAGTCGCCAGAGATACCGGGCATTAATGACTGCGCCCTTAAATCTGGGGTCGCTGGTCTGTCGATCAGCCCGATTTCAGGAGCCCGGGAGGACTCCACGATGGCTGGTTTCTTCTATGTACTCGACACGGATGCGAGAATTCTGTTCGTCGATGACGACCCGATCCTGCGCGAGTTCGCGCAGGTCAATCTGGCCTCTCCGCATGCGGAAATCGACGTAGCCGCTGACGGTCTCGAGGCACTCGACCGCCTGGCGATGACCCGGTACGACCTGTTACTGGTGGATCTGGAGATGCCGCGTCTGGACGGGTTCGGCCTGTTGGAGCGCCTGCGCGCCGACCCGGCGACGGCGCATCTGCCGGTGATCGTCCAGACCGGCCGCGAGGATGTCGAGGCCATCGATCGTGCCTTTCATCTGGGCGCGACCTCCTTCGTGACCAAGCCGCTGAACTGGCGGCTGCTGACCTACCAGATGCGCTTTGTGCTGCGCAGCAGCCAGGCCGAACATCGAGTACGCCTGGCCGCGGCGTCAGAGGCGGCATGACGGGTTTCGCCGCCCGTCTTCGCGACATTCGCCGCTCCCTGGCGTCGTTGAGGCGCGATGTTCGCGGTGTTATCGCGCTGAAATTCGCCCTGGTCGTGCCGGCCGTCGCCCTGCTGGCCATCGGGGCGATCGATCTGACGGCGGTCAATGCCACCCGTGACCGTTTGCAGGGGTTGGCTGACAGTGCCGCGCTGGCCGGTGCGCCCTCCCTGAGTCTGGCCACGGACGGCGCTGCGGCCCGCGAGCGCGCCGCCGCCTTCTTCCAGGCGCAGATGACCCAGTGGTCGAATCCGCCGAAAGTCGATCCGACCTATACGATCATCGACCAGGGTGGTCAGCGCGCGCTTCGGGTCGTGGTCAAGGGGCATCGCGCCTCGTTCTTCGGCAGCATGTTGCCGCCGGGCGGCTGGAATTTCACCGCCCAGGCTACGGCGTCGACGGTCGGGCTGGTGCCGCTTTGTGTGCTTGTAACCGGCGGTAGTCAGGACAAGGGACTGAAACTGGAAGACGGTCCGCGCATGGCGGCCCCGGGGTGCATGATTCATTCGAACCAGCACATTCAGGTCCTCGGTGGGTCGATTTCAGCGGCCCGGGTCCAGGCTGTCGGTACGGCGGTCGGTGTGATCAGCCCGACGCCGGGCACCGGTGCCGCCCATATCCCCGACCCGTTCGCCGACGTGGATTTGAATTCGAACCGCCTTTGCGACGTGAACGTTGCTGTCGGTGGACTTATTTCGACCCGGGTGGGCGGCGGAAACAATGGCAACAACGGAAATGGCCGAAGCGGCGGGCTCGGCGCTGCCGTCAGTATTTCCTCGGGCGTCACCCGGCTCCCCGCCGGCGTGCATTGCGGGGCGATGGTGTTCGGGGGGGACTCGGAACTGATCCTGGAGCCTGGGGATCACTGGTTCATCGGCAGCGTTCTGACCATCAGCGACAATGCGAAACTGACCGGTCGGGACGTGGTCATGTTCTTCGACAAGCCGTCGCGCTTTGACTTCAGCGGGCGGGCGCGGGTTAACCTGTCGGGTCGGGAGTCGGGCCCCTATGCCGGTATGGTCATGGGCGCAACGCGCGACAACATCCAGAAATTCAGCATTGACGCCGACAATGTCGAGGCCCTTCTCGGCGTGATCTACATCCCCGAGGCCCGCCTCGTGATTGGCGGTACTTCAAACATTGCCCGTGACAGTGCCTGGACGGTGATTGTCGCCAAATACCTGGAACTGCAGGGGTCACCGACCCTGCATATCAACGCCAACTACAACACCTCCAGAATACCGGTTCCCGCCGGGGTCGGGCCGAACACTGGCGGCGCGCATCTGGTTGATTGAGGTTGCGGAATTCATGACGATGGCAAAACATGCGAAGCAGATGAAGTCCCGGGCCGCGCCAGTGGCCGAGGCTGTGGACTCTGAACGCGACCTGCCCCCCGAGCGGCGCGGCAAGGAGCGTCGCAAGCCGGGCAATCGCATCAATCGCCATGCGCCGCGGCGATCGCTGATGAAGCTGATCGGGGCCTATGCCCTGGTGGTATCCGGCGGCATGTTTGCGCTCATTCTGCTGGCGGGTGAGATGCTGGAGATGGGCTCGACCCTGGTCGGCCTCAGCTTCGTCGGGGCCCTGATCGCCGTATCGATCCTGGTCCTGGCGCTGGGGGCTCTGGAAGAGCGCCTGATCGAGGTGCGCCTTGAACTGATGATGCTGAACGGCGGCATGCGTCAGGGCGAGCGCCGCGAGGGCGAGCGCCGTTCGGGTGAGCGCAGTGGCGGACCCGGGGACCGCCGGGGCTGAACCGGCCACCGCGCGCTTCCCGCCGGGAACCATGGGTGTAGGGTCGGCCCTGACCGGATGGCTTTCGGTGTTCACGACGGACGCCGGTCCCCGGTCGACACGGATTTCGCGCCCATGGCCGCCTTCTATGACCGTCACATCCTGCCGCATGTGATCGGCTGTGCCTGCGGGGCCGGTCCGATCCGGCACCAGCGGGCCAAGGTCGTGCCCCGGGCCCGGGGGCGGGTGCTGGAACTGGGTATCGGCGGCGGGCTGAACCTGGCCTTCTATGATCCGGCGCAGGTCGACAGCGTGACCGGTGTCGATCCTTCGGAGGGCCTGCGGCGCAAGGCCCTGAACGCACCACGCCCGGACGGCCTGAAGGTCGCGGTTCTGGACGGGGCGGCCGAGGCCCTGCCGTTTGAGGACTCTGACTTCGATACGGTGGTCTGCACCTTCACCCTGTGTTCGGTGGCCTCGACCGACGCGACGCTGGCCGAGGCCCGACGTGTGCTGCGGCCCGGGGGGAGGTTGCTGTATGCCGAGCACGGGCTGTCGCCGGACCCGCAGGTCGCGCGCTGGCAGCGGCGGATCGAGCCGGTCTGGAAGCCTCTGGCCGGGGGCTGCCACCTGACCCGACCGGTTTCGGCGACGATCGCGGCCTCGGGCTTTGAACTGATCGACCCGGCGTGCATGTATCTGCCCAACACGCCGCGGGTTCTGGGGTGGAGCGAATGGGGCGAGGCCCGCCGCGACTGAGGCGTGGACGGCCCCGTGATCAAGGAGACGGCCGTGACGACAGATCCTGACGACCAGCCGAATATCGCCCAGGTCGAATACTGGAATGCGACCGTCGGTGAGACCTGGGCCCGGTTCCAGGATCAGCTGGACCGCCAGCTTGCGCCGCTGGGTCTGGAAGCGATGCAGACACTGGCACCCGGCTGCGGTGAACACCTGATCGATGTCGGCTGCGGCTGCGGCCACACTTCGCTGGAGCTGGCGCGTCGTGTGGGGCCGGAGGGCGCGGTCGTCGGGGTCGATATTTCGCAGCCCATGCTGGAGATTGCGCACCGCCGGGCCGCGGCGATGCCCGGCCTGCCGGTCCGCTTCCGGGAAGCGGATGTCCAGACGGCCGCGCTGGGATCCTCGGTATTTGATGCGGCCTTCTCGCGCTTCGGCGTGATGTTCTTCAGTGATCCGACAGCGGCCTTAGCCAATCTGGGGCGCAGTCTGCGGCCCGGCGGGCGGCTGGCCTTCGTGTGCTGGCAACCGTTCGCCGACAACCCGTGGATGGGGGAGCCGCTGGCTGCGGCCCTGCCGTTCATTCCGGCCCCGGTCCCGATCGACCCGCTGGCCCCCGGTCCCTTCGCCTTTGCCGATGCCGACCGGGTCCGGACGGTCCTGAGCGCGGCGGGATTCACCGGCATCGACATCCGGCCGCATGACACGCGAATCGGCGGCGGGGACGTGGACCAGGCCCTGAAGCTGGCGCTGCGCGTCGGCCCACTCGGCAGCGTCCTTCGCGAAGATCCGTCCCTGGTCGGGCAGGTCAACGACGCGGTGCGCCGAGTGCTGGAGGACCACCTGACCCCTGACGGCGTGCTGATGCCGGCTGCGGTCTGGATCGTCACCGCCCGGCGCCCCTGACGGGGGCAGCCGTCACCAGGGCGGTGTCGGCAGGCCCTTCGCGGCCAGGAATTCCGCATTGAACAGTTTGGACGCGTAGCGCGAGCCGGGATCGCACAGGCAGGTGACGATCGTCTTGCCGGGCCCCAGATCGCGGGCCAGCCGCACGGCCCCGACCAGGTTGACCCCGGCCGAGCCGCCGAGCGACAGGCCTTCCTCACGCACCAGATCGAACAGGACCGGCAGAAACTCCGCGTCCTCGATGCGATAGGCGTGGTCGGGGGAGAAGCCCTCGAGATTGCCGGTGATCCGGGCCACGCCGATGCCCTCGGTGATGGAGGAGCCCTCGCCGCTCATCTCGCCCTTCGTGAACCAGTTGAACATTGCCGCGCCCGCCGGATCGGCCAGGGCGATTCGGATCGACGGGTCGCGCTCCTTCAGGAAGGCCCCGACCCCGGCGATGGTGCCGCCCGAGCCGACGGCGCTGACGAAGGCGTCGATGCGGCCGCCGGTCTGTTCCCAGATCTCGGGGCCGGTGCCGGTGTAATGGGCGTCGCGGTTGGCGGTGTTGTCGAACTGGTTGGCCCAGATGGCCCCGTTCGGGCTGTCGCCGTTCAGCTCTTCGGCCAGACGGCCTGAAGTATGGACGAAATGAGCGGGGCTGGAGAAGGGTGCGGCATCGACCTCGACCAGCCGGGCCCCGAGGGCGCGGATCGCCTGCTTCTTCTCGTCCGACTGGGTGCGGGGCATGACGATAACCACCGGATGGCCAAGCGCCGCGCCGACGAGGGCGAGGCCGATGCCGGTATTGCCGGCCGTGCCCTCGACAATGGTGCCGCCGGGCCGCAGCGCGCCGGAGGCCTTCGCCGTCCGCACGATCGATAGAGCGGCGCGGTCCTTGATCGACTGGCCGGGATTGAGGAATTCGGCCTTGCCGAGGATTTCGCAGCCGGTCTCGTCCGACAGTCGGTTGAGGCGGATCAGCGGTGTGTTGCCGATCAGATCGATGATGGAGCGGGTGACGGACACGACAAGCCTTTCGGAGCACCGGTCGGGGGAGCGACGCGGCAGCCCTCTAGGTGGGGACTGGGAACCGTCCTGTCGACTCTGGCGATTCCCGCCCCGTTTCCGCTATAGGGAGGCCCTGTCTGATGCCGGCCCGCCGCTGCGGCGACCGCTTCAACGCAAGGGCCGAAATGACGACCGACACCCCCGTCTTGCCGCGCGTGCGCGTCGTCGCCCTGTATCGCTTCGCGGCGATTGACGACTGCGTGGCGGTGCAGGCCCGCCTCTCGGCGGCATGCCTGTCCGGCGTACGTGGCACGCTGCTGATCGCGCCGGAAGGCTTGAACGGGACGATGGCCGGACCGCACGAGGCGATCGAAATTCTGCTGGACGCAATCCGCGACCTGCCTGGATTTGCCGATCTGGACGTGAAGGAATCGACCGCGGCCACCATGCCGTTCCACCGGCTCAAGATCCGCATCAAGACCGAGATCGTAACCATGGGCCGGACCGATCTCGACCCGGTCCGCAATGCCGGTCTGTATGTGTCGCCGGCCGACTGGAACCGGCTGATCAGCGATCCGGACACGATCGTGATCGATACCCGCAATGACTATGAAGGCGCGATCGGGGCCTTCGCCGGTGCGGTCCAGCCCAATACCCGGTCCTTCCGGGATTTTCCGGACTGGTTCGAGCGGGAAGGGCGGGCGCTCCTGGACCGGCCGACCCCGCCGAAGGTGGCGATGTACTGCACCGGCGGCATCCGCTGCGAGAAGGCCACGGCCTTCCTCAGGGCCGAGGGCGTCGACCAGATGCACCATCTGGAGGGCGGCATATTGCGGTACCTCGAGACCGTGCCGGCGGCGGACAGCCTGTGGCAGGGCGAGTGTTTCGTGTTCGACGAGCGGGTCGCCATCGGCCATGGGCTGGAACCGGGCAGCCACACCCTGTGCCGGGGCTGTCGGATGCCGCTGGGGGCCGCCGACCGGGCCTCGCCCCGCTATGTCGAGGGCGTCTGCTGTGACCGCTGTCATGCGACCCGAACCCCGGAACAGCGCGACGGCTATGCCGAACGGCAGCGGCAGATGGAAATCGCGGTGAAGCTGGGGATCGACCATGTCGGGGCTGTCCTCGACCGGTCGGAAGGCCTGTCCCGGAACCCCTGAATCGGGTTCTACTGCCCTGGCGCTGGCGTGGTCGGGGCATTCTGTAACCCGATCTTAACCACGATTGTGGCGGTATCGGCGGTGTAATTTCCGGAGGGTGTCCGCTTGGCGGTCAATCAGGCGCTGTTGTGCGAGGCGCAGGCGACGGGACCGTCCAGGGTACCGGTCGCGCGCCCGCGACTGCCGTCGGCCGAAGCGGTGTTTCCCTATCTTCAGAAGATCGATGACGCCGGCTGGTACTCCAATTTCGGCCCGCTTCTGACCGAGTTCGAGGCACGATTGGCGGGGCGGTTCCCGGTCGGGACCGAGATCGTCACCGTCACCAACGCGACCCAGGCCCTGACCCTGACCCTGATGGCGATGGATCTGCGCGCCGGGGGTTATGTGGTGATGCCGGCCTGGACCTTTGTGGCGACGGCCCATGCGGTGATTCAGGCCGGGTTGCGGCCGTGGTTCGCCGACGTCGACCCCGACAGCTGGATGTTGCGCCCCGAGGCCGTCACCGATCTGGCGGCCAATGTTCGCGAGCAGGTGGTCGCCGTCATACCCGTCTCCGCCTTCGGGGCCCGGGGCGATATGGCAGCATGGCGGGCGTTCCGCGACGCGACCGGCGTGCCCGTCCTGGTGGATGCGGCCGCAGCCTTCGACACGCTTGATGACGCGGCGCTGCCGGCCGTGGTCAGCCTGCACGCCACCAAGGTGCTCGGCATCGGTGAAGGCGGCTATCTGGCGACCCGGGATGCCAAGCTTGCGGCCAGGGTCCGCCAGCTCACCACTTTCGGCTTTGAGGGCGGCCGCGAAAGTCATGTGGCCGCGACCAATGCCAAGCTTTCAGAATATGCGGCCGCCGTGGGGCTGGCCGGTCTCGACGCCTGGCCAGCCGACCGGTTCCGGTTCCTGCGAGCGGCGCAGCACCTGCGTATGAGTTTGATCGGCCAGCCAGACGTTCGTTTCCAGGATGGCTGGGGCACGGAATGGGCGACGAGCGTCTGCACTGTCGGCCTGCCGGACGGAACTGCGGGGGCTGTGGCCGCAATCCTCCATGGGCAAGGCATCGACACCCGCCAGTGGTGGGGTACGGGATGCCATACGACCCCGGCTTTTGCTGACTGCGCGCGCGGTGATCTGCGGCACACGGATCGTCTGGCGGGTTCCGTCATCGGCCTGCCGTTCTCGATCGATCTCAGCGCCGCGGAGACCACCCGGATTTCGACGGCGCTGCAACAGGCGCTGGCCGGTCTGTAGATGCAGGATCTGGCAGGCAGGACTGTTCTGATTACCGGGGCGTCCGGGACGGTCGGGACGGCATGCGCAGACGTGTTTCTCGCCAAGGGGGCCCGGGTAGTGCTGACCGATCGCGTTGCGCCGGCCTCGCATCTGACGACCCACCCCGATGTTCAGTTCCTGCAGGTCGATGTGACCGATCGTGCTGCCGTGGGTGCCGCCTACGAATCTGCACTCGGTCGCTTCGGTCGTATCGACGCCGCGGTGCTGGCCGCGGGTGTCGAAGGCCCGGTGGCGCTGGTCGAGGAAATTTCGGAGGCCGATCTCGATCGGGTTCTCGACGTCAATGTGAAGGGCTGCCTGTTCTGGATGCAGGCCTGTCTGCGCGAGATGAAGCCGAGGGGTGGCGGCAGCATCGTGGCCCTGTCGTCGATTTCCGGCGTGGTCGGCAGCGCCTCGTTGGGAGCCTATACGCTGAGCAAGCACGCGGTGATCGGTCTGGTCCGGGCTGCCGCCCTGGAAGCCGGCGGTGACGGCGTGCGGGTCAACGCGCTGTGCCCGGGCCCCATTGACTCCGACATGATGCGCCGGCTGGACAAGGCCCTGTCCGACCGGGATCCGCAACGGGTCCGCGGGCAGGCTGACGCGGCAAAGGCCCTGCCCCTGCAACGCTATGTGTCCGCCGGGGAAGTGGCGCGCATGGCGGCCTTTCTGTGCAGCGATGACTCCGGATCGTGCCATGGCGGGACCTATATGGTCGACGGCGGCTTTACTGCCCGGTGATGCGTGAGTGTGCTGGTCCCATCAGATGCGGAGCCGGTCGCGCCCGTCGGCGGCTTCTTCGAACGGCACGATCCTGACGACGCGCCGGGTGGCCCCAGCGTGCTGGAGGCCTGGACCGGGGACCGCGCCTGGGCCGCCTTTGTGAATGCCCGCTCGGCCTTCGCCGCCCTGGTGGGGACCCTGCCCGGGGCCACGATCTGGCTGCCGGCCTTCGTCTGTGGCGATCTGGTCGATCCGTCGTTTGCCGATCGGGTGCGCTTCTACCCCGTCGGCGAGGGTTTCGCGCCGGACCTTGCCGGCGTCGAGCCCGGGATGGTGGCTGGCGATCTGGTGCTGTTCGTGGCGTGGTTCGGCCAGCCCGTCGGTCCCGGCGTGCAGGCCTTCGCCCGTCGGCGTACCGATCTGCACATCGTCGAGGATCGCGCCCAGGCGCTGGCCGTCGGTCCGGCGTCTGACAACGGCTGGACCTTGTACAGCCCGCGAAAGCTGCTGGGTGTCGCTGATGGTGGGTTGCTGGTCGCGCCTGCCGGGCCGGCGACGCTGCCGCGTCCGGACACCTCGCCCGACAGTGCGGCGCTGTGGCGCGCGCCACTGCTGCGACACGACGATCCCCTGGGGCGGAACAATGCGGTCTGGCACATCGTCAACCAGGGCAAGGAAGCGGCGATGGCAGTCACGTCCGAGGCGATGACGGAACGCAGTCTGGCGATCCTGTCGCGGACCTCGCTGTCCAGCCTCGTCGGCCCGAGGCTGGCGAATTGGCGATTGCTTGACCGGGCTCTGCACCGCTGGTCGGTTCTGCCGGCCAATCTGGCGGTGCCGTCGCTGGGCTATGTTCTGAAGTTGGAGCCCGACGCGCGTGACGCGGTCCTGACGGACCTGCACGCGTACCGGATTTTTGCGGCCGTTCACTGGCCGTCGATCGCGGGTCCGGCCCAGGACTTCCCCCGGGAAACACAGTGGACCCGCGAACTCATTACCCTGCCCTGCGACCATCGTTACGGTGAGGCGGACATGGTGCGGATGGCGCGCCGGGTCGAGGCGCTGCTGACATGACCCATCCCTATGCCGGCGCGGCCTACGCCCGCGGTCTTGGCCATATCGGCAGGCCGTTCACGGTGCCCGAGTGGGGCGGGCACGTGCTGATCCGGCCCACGCCCTGCGGGACGCGCGAGGATGCGATCGGTCCCTATCCGCTGGCGGTCCTGGCCCGCGACGCCGACATCGCCGCCGGTCTGGCGCGGCTGAAGGCCGCCGGCCTCGTATCCGCTGTCCTGGTGCTGGATGACCGGCTACGACCGCCGCTGTCCGCCCTGGCGGGCGTTCCGGCGACCTTCGGGCGGTTCAAGTCGCACCATGTCCATGACCGGAGTCTCGGGCCGATCGCCTATGGCAAGCACCATCGCTATGAGCTCCGGCGGGCGCGGACGTGTGTTTCGGTGGCCGAGATCGCCCTGGCGGATCACCTTCCGGCCTGGGAGAGTCTGTACGGTCAACTGGTTGCGCGTCATGGACTGGGCGGGTCGCATGCCTTTGCTTCTGATCACCATGCGGTGCTGGCCAGCCTGCCGGGCGTGAGGACCTTCGCGGCCTTCGTCGAGGATCGGCTGGTCTCGGCGCACCTGTTCGTCACCCATGACGGCCACGCCATGAGCCACCTGGCCGCTTCTGCGGCCGAGGGGTATCAGTCGGGGGCCGCCTATGCGGTGAATGACCTGGCCCTGCGCGAGCTCACCGATTGCACCCTCGTCAACCTCGGCGGCGGCGCGGGGACGGCGGACGATCCGGCGGACGGCCTGGTTCGCTTCAAGAAGGGGTTTTCCAACAGCGTCGAACCCTCCTACCTTTTGATGTCTATCCTGGACGACGATGCCTATGCGGCACTCAGCGCCGGTAACGCCGAAACCGGCTTCTTTCCGGCCTATCGCGGGCCACGATCACTGGAGCGCTCCGATGAACATCAAGGGTAGGATCGTCACATTGCGCGCCATCGAGGCGACGGACCTGCCGGCGCTGCACCAGTGGGGCAATGACCCCGACCTCTGGACAATGCTGGGCGGCTGGCATTTCCCGACGTCGTTGCGCCAGACGCAGCAATGGTTTGAGGGGCTGGCGAGCGATCCGCTGAATCAGCGTTTCGCCATCGATGTTCCGGGGACGGGTCTGGTTGGGACCGCCAATCTCGTGGACATAAACTGGAAAGACAACAACGCCTTCCACGGCATGATGATCGGCGACCCATCGATGCGCGGCAAGGGAGTCGGGGTCGACGTGATCATGGCCACCATGCGCTATGCCTTTGACGAGTTGCACATGCAGCGGTTGGACGGGTCGATGATCGCCTTCAACGAGGCGTCGGTGGGCGTGTACACAGGCAAATGTGGCTGGCAGGTCGAGGGTCGCCAGCGCGACTGGTATTTCCGCGGCGGCCGCTACTGGGATCGTATCGTCGTCGGCGTCACCAGCGAGGACTATCGCGCCCTGGTGGCCGCCAACGGCTACTGGGAGCCGTGAACATGGCGACGGGCTGGACGCAGCTGGGTGTCATCTTCACCCCCGACGGTTCGATGGACTGGTCGCGAACCCATGCCCAGGCACCCGCCGCCGTGCTGCTGAAGGACCGCATCCGCGTCTACTACGGCACCCGCAACGCCGAGAACCGCAGTCGCACCGGCTTTATCGAGGTTGATCGCGCCGATCCCACCCGCCTGCTGCATGTCCAGGACACGCCGGTGATGGATCTGGGCAAGCCCGGGACCCATGACGAGGACGGGGTGATCGCCAGCCAGGTGATCGCCGTCGGCGACGAAATGTGGATGTACTACGGCGGCGTCAGCCGCGGCGGCAATGTGCCCTACCGGATGTCGATCGGCCTGGCGCGCAGCCGGGACGGGGGGCTGACGTTCGAGCGGGCCTTTGACGGGCCGGTCGTCGATCGCACCCCGGATGAGCCCTATATGACCATGGCCCCGAACATCCTCGTTGAGGATGGGGTCTGGACCATGTGGTACGGCTCCGGGACGGGTTGGGTCGAGATCGACGGCAAGTTCGAGCCGACCTATCAGATCAAGCTGGCCCATTCCGATGACGGTCTGCACTGGCGGCAGACCAACCATGCCTGCATTCCCAAGCTGGACCCGCTCGAGGCCAACACCCGGCCCTCGGTGTTGCGCACGCCCGAGGGATACGAGATGTGGTTCTCCTACCGGAACAGCCGTGAGTACCGCGATGGCGCGGGCTCCTATCGCATCGGTTACGCGACATCGACCGACGGTCGGGACTGGACGCGCCGGCCGGACCCCGGGGGGCTGCAGCCGGGCGGGACGGGCTGGAATTCGGCGACCATGTCCTATCCCTGCGTCCTCGCCGCCGACGGCCGCAAGGTCATGTTCCACAACGGCGACGGTTTCGGGCAATCCGGTATCGGCTGCGCGATCCTGGAGGCCGCATGACCATTCTCGTCTTCCCGTCGGCCCTTGAGGCGGCCGCGATATTCGCCGGGGAAGCCAGGCAGTGGGGACGTCGGGTCGTCGGGGCCTCATCGCTGGATGTTGATCCCAACGCCGCCGCGTTCGACGCCTGGACGCGATTGCCGTTCATTGGCGCACCCGACTTCTTCGATGCGCTGGACGCGCTGGTCGAGCGTGAGCAGATCACCGACCTGTTCACGCCGCATGCACCGACCTTTCATTTGCTCGAACAGACGCTGCCGACACGGCTGCCCGGTCTGAAGCTGTTGGGCCCGGGCCCGTTCAGGCGGCAGATGGACCGGGTGGTCGATGCCTTGGCGAAGGGGCGGGCGGGCCTGGCGACGGCGGCGGCGTATGGCGGAATGCCCTCGACGCTTCCGGCCGAGTTCGTGGCCGGGCTGCTGGCCCAGGTCGAGACCATCCATGGCGAGTGCGCCCGCGACAAGATTCTGGCGATCTGCGGCGTGGTGCCCTCGGCCCCGAAGGGCGACATCGTCGAGATCGGGGCCCTGTTCGGCAAGAGCAGCTATGTGCTCAATCGGGTCGGCGGCTATTGCGGCGTCGGGGCCACCCTGTGCGTCGACCCCTGGAACCTGGGTCTGTCGGTGCAGACGGATGCGCCGACCCATATCCAGCAGGCCTCCAGCGGCTGGGACTGGGACGTGGTTTATGCCGGCTTTCTGGTCAGCATGCTGGCCTGTGTGACCGGGGACTTCAACTATCTGCGGATGACCTCCGAGGATGCGCACGAGCGGTATGTCCGCGACCGGACCGTGACCTCGCGCGAGTTCGGCACCACGCTTATGGCGGGCAGCATCTCCGTCCTGCATCTGGACGGCAATCACGACGAGTCGGCCGTGGCGCAGGATTTCGCCCTGTGGGGGCCGCTCGTCGTGCCCGGCGGCTGGATCATCTTCGATGACTACAACTGGCCGCACGGCGACGGCCCGCGTAAGGTCGCCGACCGCGCCATCGCCGCCTACGGCTCGCGGGTGCAGCGCAGCTTCGTCGCCGGCGGGGCCATGTTCGTCAATCTGACTCCCTGAGGTCAGCCCGCCTTCCGGGCGGTGCAGATGTAATAGAATTGGTAGACCTGCGACACGCGGACATCTGTCAGGGACGGGGGGAAGTCCTCCACCGGGCAGTGATGGATGACGTTGTGGCTGGACAGTACCTTCATGAAATAGGCGCGTTCGACCGGCGTCGCCGCGTCGTACATCTGTTCATCGAGGAAGAGCAGGGTCCCGCCGGGGCGGGCCACGCGGGCCATTTCGGCGATGGCTTTGGCGGGGTCGGACAGGCCGTTGACCGCGCCGTAGCTGAGCACCACGTCGAAGCGGTCATCCTGGAACGGCAGTTCCATCGCGTCGCCGAGGACCAGATCCACCGGCACGCCTGCGGCGCTCATCAGGTCGCTGCCCTGTTTGAGCATGGTCTCGGACAGGTCGATGGCGGTGTAGTCGGCGTCGAGTGCCATCCAGCCGTGCCTGTAGAGCGAGTTGCACGAGCCCGTGGAGACATCGAGAATCTGCAGTCTGCGTCCGGCGTCGCGCAGCGGGGCGAGCGCCCGCTCATGGACGGCGGCGAAGGATTCCGACGGGGCCCAGGGCTTGCGCGACAGCGACAGCCAGGCCGGCACCGCGACCCACATCAGGTGCAGCAGCCACGACTGCCGGCTGAGCAGCCAGAGGATCAGCGCCAGGGCTGCGAACAGCAGGGCGGCGGCGGCGAAGGCCCCGGTTATCAGGGTGCTGATGAGCCCGGCAGCCAGACCCAGGATCAGGCCGACCATCACGCCGTAGGCGATCCAGTAGGGCCAGGAGATGGCCAGCGGCCGGACCGGCATGACGATGGCCGGCATGGTGATCTGGTAGAGCCGCCCGAACAGGCCGTCGTAGAAGGTGTCACGCAGCTTCCGGTCCTGGGCACCGAGCCGGTCCTCGACGAACAGGCGCGGAATGCCCGAGGCGCAGGCGAAGCTCTGGCCGCAACCGGTGCAGCGCCACCGGGTGGTGGTGACGGCGAAGTCGCCGGCCGAGCATTGCGGGCAGCGGTATTTGCTGGATTTCAGTTCGGTCGCCATCTGTGCCGCCTTAACCGCGAGGATCGAAATAGGCGAAGGTCGCGACCCAGCGACCGGCGTCGCTGTCCCAGTCAAACTTGTCGCGCAGGTCGGACTGGGTAACCCAGTGCGGGTGGTCGTAGCGCCAGATGCAGATGTCGCCGATGTCCTGACGGGCCTCCATGTCGATCACCTCGCCGTCAATCTCGAAACAGGTGCCACCATTGCGGAAGTCGCGGCCGCGCTGGGACAGCGAGACGATGAAGCCGAGCTTCTGCGGCGACAGATTGTGCCAGTGCCGGGCGAAAAATCCGCCGCCGGCGGGGTAGTGGATCAGCTGCGGATGGACGTAGGGGCCGGTCGCGGGAATCGTGAACCCGACCGCGTTCCCGGTCAGGTCGTTGTAGAGGTCGCGCAGGGGCTCGAACAGGTCGCGGAGCGTGGCCTCCAGCGCCGGCGGGGCGTCGCCCAGGACGTTGAAATTGTAGTCGTGGAAGACATGCGGGGCCTGCTGCTGGCGCGCCACCATCGCGCGGCGGCGGTGGTAGTTGCCGTTGAAGTCGTCGACCTCGGCCGGCGGGACCTGTCGGCCCCAGTCGGCGACGGCTGATTGTGCGGCGGTCAGCATCGGTTCGGGAAAGGCATGCTTCAGCAGCACCAGTTGCCCGCGTTCCATGACCCGGTCGGTGATCTCGGCCCGGTCCATGTCGGTGACGATGACGCCGTCCCTCAGGCCGGCCTCGACACTGATCACCCGCTCCGGCCCAGAGCTCATGTGGGGTCCGCCAGCCAACGCGCGTACATCTGGCGGAAGATGCCTTCCAGATTGCGGGTGAAACCGACCTCGTCGCGGTAGGGGGAGGCGTCGAAGCCCGGGCGCACTTTGGCGCGCAGGGCGTCGAGGGCCTGATGATCCGCCGTCAGGGCGACGGCCTTGTCGACATAGTCGTCCCAGCCGTCGGCGATCAGTTCGGGCAGGCCGCAGGGCAGGACCACGGGCACGCCGATACGGCTGTAGAAGTCGTCGCCCCACTGGGTCAGCACCGGCACGCCATTGGCCAGGGCGTCGCACGAGGTGGTTCCGCCGGGGCAGGGTGAGGGGTCCAGCGCCAGGTCGATGTCCTGGAACTCACGCCAGTAGTCGGGGCCGGTGGTGTGGCCGCGAAACTCGAGCTGTTCCGGGGCCGCGCCATAGGCGGCGAAGCGGGCCCGGGTCACCCGCTGCAGGACGGGGTCGACGAAGGGGCCGTATTTCAGGATCAGCCGGTCCCCGGGCCTCTGGCGCAGGATCAGCGACCAGGCGGCGATGGTGATCTCGCTGAGCTTGGCCGGGTTGTTGAACGATCCGTAGGTGACATAGCCGTTCTTCAGCGCCGGGGTCGGGACGTCGGGGAGCCGGTCGGCCGAGGGCCGGCTGGGGGCCACAATCGGGCCGATGTGCCAGATTTCCTCGGTGAAGAATTCGTCGGTGCCGTCCACCTTCATGCTGTCGGCATGGAGGATGTAGTCCATGCAGGCGAGGCCGGTGGTCTGGACGAAATTGATCCAGGCGACCTGAACCGGAGCCGGACGGAAGGCGAAGACGGGCAGACGGCTGCCGGCGGTGTGACCCCAGACATCGACGAGGATGTCGATCGTGTCCTTGCGGATCAGGTCGGCGACCTCCGGATCGGAGAGGGGGCCGATGCCCCGGACGGTGCAGCCGGGCGGCAGGGCGTCCTCGGCGGCGGGGTCGGCGCAGTAGAGGAAGACCTCGACTGATTTGGGGTCGTGGGCTTCCAGCACCGGCAGGAGGAACTGGGCCACCTGGCTGCGGCTGAAGCTGGGGCCGACGTAGCCGATCCGCAGGGGGCGGTCGGATGTGCGCGCATTGGCGAACACCGGCTGGGCCGGGGTCAGGGGGGCGGCGTAGAGGTCGCTCCAGCGGCGCGCCTCGTCCGATACGCGACGCATGCGGTCAGGGGCGTGGAACAGGGCGTAGAGCAGGAACTCGTGGACCGCCGGGTGCGGGAAGGCTTCGGCCGCGGCGCTGAAGACGTTGATGGCCTCGTCGGTCCGGCCCTGATGCTGCAGGGACAGGCCGTAGCTGATCATCGTCTGAACGTCGGGATTGTCGAGATCGAGACCGCGCCCGAGGGTCAGGCTGGCCGGGGCCATGTGTTTGATCGCATAGAGTTGCAGACCGACCTGGGCGCAATAGGCCTTGTCCGTCTTGAAGCGTGCCAGGTCGACGCCGTGCGCGCGCAGCATGGCGACGGCATGCAGGTTGCGGGCGTCGTCCAGGGTCTGACGCGCGGCGGCGGGCTCGGCGGCGGCGACGAGGGCGCTGTACAGCCAGTAACGGCCTTCATGGTCGGCGGGGCGTGACTCGGTGAAGGCATAGAGCAGGTTGGCGGCCGCCACCGGATCACCGGCCTCGAGCAGGGCGCGCCCTTCGGCGATGGGGTCGTTGGCCGCCTTCGCCATCATGTTCACGAGCGTCTCCAGAAATATGGTTAAGAACCGAGTAGAACGGCATTGCGTTAACCTGTGCTTACGATCCGGTTGCGCAGGCCCGCTGTGTCCGGCTTGACGGGTTATTAACCGCAGCGGCCGCCAATCAGGCGCATGAACGTCCTCGTTACCGGTGGTGCCGGGTTTATCGGCTCGGCCGTCGTGCGGCGACTGGTCAGCGCCGGTGGCGTGGCCGTGATCAATCTCGACAAGCTTACCTATGCCGGGGATCTGGCCTGCGTCGAGGCGGCGACGGACGCGCCCGACTACAGTTTTGCCCAGGTCGATATCTGCGACGCCGGGGCGGTGGCGGAGGTGTTCGCCCGGCACCGGCCGGACGCCGTCATCCATCTGGCGGCCGAGACCCATGTGGACCGGTCGATCGACGGGCCGGCGGTCTTCATCCAGACCAATGTCGCCGGAACCGGGGTGCTGCTGGAGGCGGCGGTGCGGCACCGGGATGCGCTGGAGTCCGAGGCGCGCGACGGGTTCCGCTTCCTGCATGTGTCGACCGATGAGGTGTTCGGCGACCTGGCTCCGGATGCGCCGCCGTTCCGGGAGACCGATCCCTATGCGCCCAGCTCGCCCTATGCGGCCAGCAAGGCGGGGGCGGATCATCTGGTGCGGGCCTGGTCGCGGACCTATGGCCTGCCGACGATCATCACCAACTGTTCGAACAATTACGGGCCCTTCCAGTTTCCCGAGAAGCTGATCCCGCTGACGATCCTGAACGCCATCGAGGGGCGGCCGCTGCCGATCTACGGGGCCGGGGACCAGGTGCGGGACTGGCTGTATGTCGAGGACCACGCGGCGGCGCTGGAGCTGGCGTTGCGGCAGGGCGTGGTCGGCGAGAGCTACAATGTCGGCGGCGATGCCGAGCGGCGCAATATCGAGGTCGTGCAGACGATCTGCGGGCTGCTGGAGATCGCCCGGCCGGAGAAGCCGGCGGGCGTGGCGCGCTATGCCGACCTGATCACCCATGTTCCCGACCGTCCGGGCCATGACCGGCGCTATGCGATGGATTCGGGGAAGATCGAGCGCGAGCTGGGCTGGGTGCGGGCCGAGACGTTCGAGACCGGCCTGGCCAAAACCGTCGACTGGTGTCTGGGTCATCTGGACGTCCTGCAGCGACTCCGGGGACGGTACGACGGCCAGCGTCTGGGCCTGAGGGAAGGGGCGGCACGATGAAGGGTATCGTTCTGGCGGGCGGCACGGGGACCCGGCTGGCCCCGATCACCTACGGCGTCTCCAAACAGCTGCTGCCGATCTACGACAAGCCGATGATCTACTATCCGCTGTCGGTGCTGATGCTGGCCGACATCCGCGACATCCTGGTGATCACCACGCCCGAGGATCGCTGGATGTTCGAGCGGCTGCTGGGCGACGGCTCGCGCTTCGGCATCCGCCTGTCCTATGCCGAACAGGCCCGGCCCGAGGGGATCGCCCAGGCCTTCCTGATCGGTGAGCAATTCATCGACGGCGACCGGGTCTGTCTGGTGCTGGGTGACAACATTTTCTACGGCCAGGGCTTCACGCCCAAGCTCAGGGCCGCGGCGGCGCGGACCACGGGGGCGACCGTCTTTGCCTATCCGGTCAAGACTCCGGAGCAGTTCGGGGTGCTGGAGATCGGGCCGGACGGGCGGGCGCTGGGCATCGAGGAAAAGCCGAAACGGCCGAAGTCGAACCTGGCCACGACCGGCCTGTATTTCTATGACGCCGATGTCGTCGACATCGCCCGGGCGGTGAAGCCGTCGACGCGTGGGGAGCTGGAGATCACCAGTGTCAGCGAGGCCTATCTGAAGCGCGGTGACCTGCATGTGGAGATGCTGGGCCGGGGCTTCGCCTGGCTGGACACGGGGACGCCGGAAAGCCTGATGGAGGCGGGGCATTTCGTGCAGACGATCGAACAGCGGCAGGGGTTCAAGATCTCGTGCCTCGAGGAGATCGGCTGGGCCAACGGCTGGCTGGACGAGGCGGCGATGCGGGCCAGTGCCAGGGCCCATGGAAACAGTCCCTACGGGGCCTATCTGCTGAAACTGCTCGGCGAGGGCGACAGCCCGGACTGGGTGCCGGGGGCCTAGATGCCGGTGTGCGGGAATTGTGGGGCGTGACGCGATGACGGATCAGGCAGGGCAGGGAAGCGGCGGGGGCGTGACCGGCGATCTGGCGACGCGCGGCTTTCACGTGTTTTCGCCGGGGCTCGATCCGGTGGCGGCGACCGACCTGCTGATGGCGGTGCATGCGACGCGGGCCTTCGGGCCGGACCTGTTTCTGGACGAGGCCGAGTTCCTGGCCGACCCGCAGTTCCGGGGCGTCAATCCGCGACCGGGGCGGAATCTGGTCGACCGGATCGACGCCAGCCTGGATTTCGTCGAGCGCGATCCGGCGATCGTGGCGGGTCTGACCGAACTGCTGGGAGCGGGCTATCAGACGCTGGACCGCAAGCTGGTGTGCGGCGTGCCGCGCGACTGGATGCCGGACTGGGTGCAGGCGCGGACCGAAGGCAAGGCGGTCAACAATCTGGGCCCCTATATCCGGCCCGAGTATCGCGACATCACCTATTTCGCCGGGATCGACTTCCATCAGGACCTGATCGACCATCCGGCGCGGACGGCGGATTTCGTGACCCTGTATATCTACCTGCATCCGGTCACGGCGGTGGACGCGCCCCTGTTTGTGCTGGAGGGCAGCCAGAGGCTGGCCTCGACCCTGTTCCCGCATGACCTGACGCCCGGGGAGGGCGACCAGTGGACCTATGGCGACGGGCGCGGCGGGTCGACAACGGTGACCCAGAGGATGCTGACCGGGGGCACCGGCTATGCGGCGGTCTGGCATGCCTGCACCCTGCACGGGACGCAGCAGGACACGGCCGAACATCCGCGCCTGTCGCTGCGCTATCTGCTGGCCCGGGACCCGGAGGCCGGGGAGGTCGGCATCGACGCCGTCAACCGCGCCCTGGGCGGGCCGTTGAGCCTGGCGGCGACGCGCCGGGACCTGGCCGAGGACGGCTCGGCCCGCGACACCGGCAATATTGTCAGCACCATCCGGCCGGCGGACCAGCAGGCAGGCTGAAGTCCCGCGCGCCGGTCAGGCGACGGTTGGGGGGCATGGGCGGAGCGCCGGGCGGACGCCCGGTGTGTTGAAAAAATACCGTTTCGGCGAACGTCAGACGCTCCGCGCGGAC
>TARA_R110000868_G_scaffold250693_3_pt1 | contig 154862 bp, 141 predicted proteins | sample TARA_R110000868 | Tara Oceans TARA_R110000868 (sample SAMEA4397489) | marine metagenome | biome: Polar Biome; feature: [SRF] surface water layer (ENVO:00010504); material: water (ENVO:00002006), including particulate matter (ENVO:01000060) such as... | depth 5 m
ATAAGAAACGGAGATTTTCAGTCTGAGCATAAAATTCCTAAAACACGCGTTTCTACAAGCGTTTTTTTAGATACAAGTTACAGCTGTGACCATAAAACGGAAACAGGCTCTACTTCCGTCCGGAAGTGGGAAGTATTCTCGCTTCAGAGATCCAGTATTTTAGAAATCAAAACAGTTTTAGATTGGAGCCAGATGGCCTTCTGACCTTGCCCCTTAACCGGCCCCTGAATTCGATATGCTGGAATAATCAAATCGATTTTCCATACTCAAAATAATCGACTGGTCGATAAGTTGTGAGAGATCTTCAATGTTGGCCTGTGATACCAATACTTCACCCGAAAGTACGCCGCGCAAAACAGCTTCGGGCACAGATAGTTTTCGAAGCGATCCTTTGTCCATTTCAAGAATCACTACTTATTTGGCATCGCCTCCCATCGTATGATATTGAGGACTTGTCTCAAGTCATCTCGTTTCTATAATCAAGCAAACATGAGATCAAGGATTGGCATAGGGAAGTCTCATTCAATACCCTTCTCGGTTTTGGGACCGTCCCTTCCCTATTCGCCACTCAGATTGAAATACAGGTATCTATAACAGTTTTTCAATGTTCCATCTTGAGCTGAGAAGTCACTTCCGTGAGCGCTTATTCATACATATTCACTTTGATTGTTTGCGGATTGACTTTGCTATCAGGCTGTAACGGGAGCAACCCTACCACGAAATCATCCGCAGTGAATTTAAAGCCGGTTCCAGTAGTGAATGCGAGCGAGTTCTACGAACTTGTGCAGAGCTCAGAAGAACCTGTTCTTGTCGAGTTCAGCGTCATGACCGGATGTTTTCGCTGTAATGATATGCGACCACAGGTGCAGCAGTTACGTGATGATCTCCAAGGTCGCGTGGAGATAGTTCGTATGGATTATCATTCCAATCAGACTCTTGCAGCCTCGCTTGGCGCGACCGTCTGCCCCAGCTATGTGCTCTTTTCCAATGGTCAACCACTTTGGACGCAGAATTACCCTTCTTCGGGGGGGCTATTGAGCAGCAAAGTTTCACAGCAGTTGACTGACAATTCACAATCGCCCTCGGAGAATCGATCGGAGTAAGATTCTACATCGTTCTGATTTGATCATCGATTGAGTAGTGAATTTGACGCATCAGCGAGTTGTTAGCGAACGAATTTACTGTGTCAATATACGCATGCGTAATGCAGTCCCAGACTCCCCACTTCAAATACGACGCTGAATAACAACGTGCCTGGGACGGTACCCTCCGAGATATATTTCAGTATCTTGTTGACTAGAGACAGATCGGCGACCAGTTGTTTCAGTCGTTTGTTCTCATCTTCCAGTTGTTTGAGACGCTTGGCTTCTTTCGATTTCATGCCGCCAGGCTGATTCCGCCCGCGCTGATAAGTGGATTCACTGGCCTCCAGGGTCTGTAGCATGGAAGCCAGGTCTTTACCGACATTCAGCATCGCATCCGCATCACACAGCTTGCGGACGATTTGCTCGGTGTTGTGTCATTTTCTTCGCTTGTTTATCAAAAGTTCTCCCCCTCAAAAGGACGCTAGGAAGCTTCATAACAATTAGATCAGTTTTTGAAAATCAGTCCAGTATGGGCTGGTTCTAACGACCTGGTCAACAGTGGCTCCGGACTCAATACCGAATACTGGATGCCTGAAAACGACGGTCTGTTCTGGTGGGGATCATCCACTCAACTGGGTGACATTTCAGACGGAACCACAAACAGAGGGCCTGATACAGCGACTCTACTAGCCCCTGATCGTCAGATGAAACGTGTTAGTGGGAGAGGTCGTTGTTCTGCTACGGCTGATGACCTGGTTTCCCGAGCTGCAACCGGTTACGAAGGGGGACGTGCCGGTATGTAGATATATAGAAGGTTCATTTCAACTATCTGAAGGGCTAGGAAACCCCTATGATAATCTCGATCAGTAGATTGGTCTCAAATCGGCTCTTCACGCCTCTGTCATTTATATAAAACAACTCATTCCTGTTTCCATTCATACCATCACACAAGGTGACCATCCGGCCAGACCTTATTCGTAATTGCATCTTTATTGCAATTTATTTGCATTTACATGTTGATTTGCATTAAATGAGTGGAAATAATTGGACGTCAAGGAGATTCAATCCGAATACCACCATTCTTGGGCTTGAGGTACTACATGCCGGACTTCGAAGAATTGAAGACGAAAGAGCAGCTTGAAAGCAATCATTCGGTTCTCAACTCGCTCAATCAGATGCTGCATCATGACTTCTGTCCCCAGATCAACGAGTGGGTCTACTGGATGAAGAATCCTTTCTGGTGCCTGTCCCTCAGCATTCTGACAGCACTCGTTTGTGGTCTACTGGTCAATTCCGCGATTCTTTATATTGCAACAGCTCTGGCGATGATCATCGTAGTCGGGGTTCTGTGGCCCTGGGTCAGTGTGAAAGGCCTTTCAGCAGAACTCTCATTCAATAAAGTTCGCACACACTGTGGCGAATCAGTGGGAGCCAGGCTGATTGTGACAAACAACTGGCCCTGGCCTGCCTGGGGCGTGTATCTGCGACATCCCTTTTCTGAACATACCGATCACTTGTGCGAAGTCGCCATCGATTGTATTCCAGGTTGGAAAACCAGTGAGTATACCTGGAACTTTATCCCCCGCAAACGGGGCGTCTATTCCACCAGTACTGCATTTCTTGAGACAGCATTTCCGTTCGGCCTGTATAAAAAGCAGATCTCGCTTTCGATGGATGCGGTGCTGATTGTCTGGCCCGAGATTTCCAAACTGGCTTTCATGCCTGAATTAAGAGAAGTCAGTTCCAGCGAAGATCGGTTTGCTTCACATCGTGCCGGCGATTATGGCGATGTGATTGGCACCAGAACATTTCGTCTGGGAGATTCTCTGAGACGAGTCCACTGGTCGCAATCTGCCAGGCAGGGGCAGATGATTGTTACGGAACGTCAGGCAGCGGCAGTGTGTGCGCTCCGAGTCATTCCCGATCTCAATCAGTCGCACTATCAAAACGGTAACAGTGAATCTCTGGAAGCGGTGATTCGCATCACTGCCAGTATTTGTGATTCACTATTAAAACAGCATGCCTGCGTCGAGTGCCTCGTCGGGAACCAGCTGTTTCGTTGTGAAGGGAACCAGAGAGATCAGTATAAACTACTGGATGAACTGGCCTGTATCCCGGCAAATGGTCTGCCTTCTGCTGAGGTCAAGCCTGTCAGGTCTGCTCTGCCAGAGTTCATCGTGACCAATTCCAGTGGTTACCTTAAACAGATGCAAATCGGATCTCTAACCCATCGTTCTCGTTCTATTGTGGTTCAAGATCCACCATTACAGGGAAGCGACCACGATTCTGTCTGTCAATGCGCGCCCTGGATGAGATTGAACCACCCGGATGAAAGCCGGGATAAAACATTCGCTGACAGTTGGAAGAAAGCGTGTTATGCGAGCTGAACCGAAAACGATCAACGAAAGTCGTGTTCTGCATTTTGTCACGATCGCGATGGTATTGACGGGGGCATTGGCGCTTTCGATATCAGACGCCGATGGCAGATATTCGCGTACCTGGATCGCTGTCAATTTTCTGATCGAATCAACGGTCGCGTTCCTGGGCGTGCGTTATTTTGCTTCCCTCAAAACACGGAATGGTACGGAAGCATTCGTGAATCTCATTTTACTGGCTGTGATGCTGGGGAGTCTGGTCTGGGAGCCAATCCAGCGAACATTCTTCGGAAATGGTAGACCGTTTGAACTGATCCTGATGTTCGCTGTCAAGAATACCTTTCTGGTGATGGCTGCCGCCGGTTGCTGGAAGAAATATCAGCAGTTTGCCGCCTGGGGATCCATCTTCCTGATTATCTGTGCCGCAACAACGTATACAGGTCCGGACATGATCGTGCTCGCGGGGCTGGAACTGATACTGGGATTTTTCTGGCTGTTTTACTCTTACTGGAACACACTCCGAATTGCCCTGCTTCCAGCTGTCAAGAAACAGAATCTGGGTAAATATCTGCTGCTTTCCTCGCTGGCCTTAGTGCTGTTTCTGATCATCTCCTTTTCCAGCGGGAATCCGGTTGTCCATGCCCTGAAGGGAATCATGCCCAGTTCCGGCGGTGACAGTCGGGGCGATCTCTACGCCCGGGACGGACTCGGGGATGGCGAGTTGCTGGTAGCCGGCAAGTACGATATTCGCAGCTTTGCTCCCATTGAAAATGCCCCCTTCATGTCGTCAGACGATCCCAGCCTGTATGACATCATGTCTGATACCTATGAGGATGAAGGCGAGATCTCGAAAAACATCGATCGGGCGATCGGCCTGAAAATGCAGGATCAGAAGATCGAAGAAAAAGAACTGCCCGATGCGGAGAACATCAACCGTCACTTTTCAACAGCAAGACAACAAAAAACAGCTGAAGAAAAATCGGCGGAAGGTATTTCTTCCGACGCCCTGCTGCATGTCTCCGGCAGGACTCCCCTGCACCTCCGTATGGAGACGTACGATATCTTCGACGGAGTGAACTGGTTCAGTGAACCATTAAAAGGTGACTACAAGAAACCTTTCTCACTCAAAGAACGTTTTGAGAAGCCTTATATTGTCGTCGAGAGCAAGGCACATACCCTGTCGCAGGAGTGCAGAAATGAACTGCATGTCATCACCAACAATCATCTGAAATCGAATCAGCTCCCCGCCCCCTTGCATTTGAGAGAAATTCATATCGATCTGGTCGACCGGATTGATCTGTTCGACTGGCATCAGGAGAGCATTGTCAAGCTCGACCGCAAGGAGTTACCCAGGCTGGTCCCCATGCACCTGATCAGCCATTTCCCTGATCATAAATTGATTGATTTTCGCGCTGTCAAATACGCGTCAACATCACATCAGCAGAAACTCTTCATTGCCCTGCCGGAATTACCCGTAGTGGAAAAAATAAAAAGACTGGCAGAAAACCTGGTATCTGGAATAGAAAATGACTGGAAAAAGATCAATCGGATTGAACAATACCACCGCCAGCATTTCCAGCACGATCGCTCGATTACCTACGACGGAAAACAGGCGCTCCCCCTGGACCGTTTCCTGTTCGATCGCAAAGCAGGTCCGGACTACCTGATTGCTTCGTCCGCTGCCTTGATGCTCCGGTCACTGGGATATGCCACCAGGCTGGTGAGTGGATTTTACGCCAGTCCGGATCACTATGACATCAAATCAGACCACACTCCCGTCCTGGCAGATGACGTACACTTCTGGGTCGAAGTAAAAGTTGGACCGAGCGCAAGCGACTGGTGCACGATCGAGCCCACGGCCGGGTATGCCGTTCTCAGGCCTCCCCTGTCGTTATACGAAAAAACGGTGGAAGCACTCCTGGCTGTCACCAACTGGGTTGGCAAACACCTGATGCTGAGTTTACTCACTCTCGGAAGCATGATCAGCCTCTTTATTTTCCGGTATCAGATTATCGATTTTCTGGTAACAGGCTGGCTTAAGCTCTACCGTCCCCGCGATACCCGGCGGTTGATTTTCAGGACACTCTGGCTGCTTGAATTGAGAGTACGCCGTCAGGGTCAGAAAAGGCCTGGCACAATGTCTCTGAGCCAGTGGCTGAAACTGCAGTCAGACAATTTAGCTATTAATACAGCCTGTCTGTCTGAACTGGCCCAATACGTGAACTGGGCTGCGTTTGCTCCCTGTTCCGCTGATAAAACGCATACTCCCCGAACGAAACAGATCAGCGATTGCTGCAATCGGATCATCAACGATGCCCGCTGGATAAAACGAACTCCCTGATAGACGTATTCATTCATTTATAAAAGCAGGGTCTCATGTCAACACTAATAGAAAACAATACCAAAATGGATTTGCAGCAGGAATATTCCCGAATTGAACAGTTAAGTGACTGTCTGAACCAGGTTCTGAAAGGGAAATCCGAAGTCATAGACAATGTCATAATCTGCCTGCTTTCACGCGGTCACCTGCTGCTGGAGGACCACCCGGGCCTCGGTAAGACCATGCTGGCTAAAACGCTCGCCGCGTTGATTGGAGGCAGGTTTGCCCGAGTGCAATGCACGCCCGACCTGCTTCCCAGTGACATTACCGGCTTCAATATTTTCAATCAGAAAACACATGAATTCGAATTTCGCGAAGGGCCGGTCTTTTCTGACATCATGCTGGCAGATGAAATTAACAGGGCAACTCCCCGGACCCAGAGTGCCATGCTGGAAGCGATGGCGGAAAGGCAGGTCACCGTGGATGCGGTCCGTTATCAGTTATCGCCGGATTACTTTGTGATTGCCACCCAGAATCCCATTGATCAACATGGAACATATCCCCTGCCCGAAGCGCAGCTCGACCGGTTTGCGATGAAGTTGACGATCGGATATCCGGAAGAAATCGATGAGATACGCATGCTGGCCGCGGCCATCGAGCAGGAGTCTGATGCGATGCAAATGGAACCGGTCTTCAATGAAAAAGAATTGCTGGAAATGCAGCAGAAGATCGCAGCGATACCGGTGGCAGAATCCGTTCAACGTTATCTGGTGCAGATCGGAAATGCGACGCGGAAACATCCCCATCTTGCGCTCGGCTTAAGTCCACGTGGATTACTGACCTGGCAGCGAGTTGCCCAGGCACACGCGTTTTTAAACCAGCGGAGCTATGTGATACCAGATGATCTTCTGGAAACCGCGTTGCCTGTCCTCAGCGTCCGACTGGGTGTCGACCAGTCAGAAAACCGGGTTCTGATTGATGAGATCCTCAAATCCGTAAAACTGCCGGATTATGCATTACCTTCTTCTAACTGAATTTAACTTATGAATGGTTTCATTCTTTTTCCTGTTTTGAATGGTTAGCACATGCTAGATCAACATTTTTTAAAAACGCGATTGATGAGCATTACAGCTTTGTGCTTATGCAGTCTTTTGTTTTCCTTTCAGACAGGATGCACTGAGACGGCGGAGTCTTCCATGGAAGATCAGCACCTTGAACATCATATACCGGAGCACAAACCAAAGTCATATACCGCAACAGTCAGAGAACTGGATACCCGGATGCGGTGGTTGCTGAATCATAAACAAGAGGAAGGCAGCCAGGAAAAGCAGCAGGAACTGAGAGAAATCATCGACTGGATTCCGGAGATGGCAGCAGACAGTGAGTTGAAACACCGGGACTGGGATGAAGTCAAGCTGAGTTCAACAGAGCTGATGTCTGTTTTTCAGCAGATTGACTTTGACGATGTCGACTCTTCGCTGGTCGGCCGCTACTTTCTGCTGGTCGTGAAATTAAAACAATTTACCGCCCCCTCTGAAATGAACAAATTCAATGGCTGAAATTTATAAAACATACCTTCAACTGTTCTCTTCTTCCTGTTTCGGGACACCGTCATGATTCAATACATTCTCTGGGGATTCGCACTTCGTTTTATACAGTGTCTGCTGGAAGCAGCGCCCTTTATTCTTGCCGGCCTGTTTATTGCAGCCATCTTCCAGCGTTTCTTTGGTGCAGCAGAAACCAGACGACTGTTTGGTGAAGGCACCAGGGCAGCCCTGTTCCGGGCCTGGGTCATTGGCATGCTGCTTCCGGTCTGCTCGCTGGGTGTGATCCCTGTTGCCCGTCAGTTGAAAAAAGCTGGATTGGCGGGGGGCACCATTATCGCCTTTGCGATGTCCGCTCCCCTGTTCAACCCGCTCTCATTACTTTACGGACTGACCCTTTCTGAACCGATCACGATCCTGGCTTTTGCACTCTTCTCACTGTTGATCGTGACTCTGGTGGGAACCATCTGGGACAGGCTTTTTCCCGAAAAAACAGAGTATCCCACAGACGATCAGGTGATTCCTTACGGAATGAAACGTATGCTCTCGGTCGGGGTCAGCGCGATTAAAGAAGCATCGGGGAGCAGTTTGATCTATATCATGATCGGGCTGGCAGGTGTCGCTCTCCTGGGTGTGGTATTACCACAGAGCAGTTTGCAGCGATCAGTCAATTATGACAACCCCTATGCACCACTGCTGATGACCGGGATTGCCATTCCCGTTTACGCCACTCCCATGCTGGCCATGTCTCAACTGGGGTCGATGTTTCAGCATGCCAACTCGGTCGGGGCCGCGTTCATACTGCTGGTACTCGGTGCCGGAGTGAATCTGGGGCTGGTTGCCTGGATCGTTCGAAATTACAACTGGAAAAAAACGCTGGTCTGGTTTTCTCTTCTGTTAGTGATCATCGTCGGCCTGGCATATGGAGTGGAAAAACCGCTCTTCCCGTCGCATATCGAGCCCGCGGACCATACGCATGCTTTCGATATTTATTGCCAGCCTTTCAGTGCGGGAACGACCAACTTCTATAAGACTGCAAAAGAGAAACTGGGGCATGTCGTCTATCCTTATGAAATCTATTCAGCGGGTATTCTGGGCTGCATAATCCTGGCAGGCTTTATTCTGAGATTCTTTGACCGAAACTCGCGTATTGAAAACTGGCTGAAAAAAGCAGAACCGGTTCGTACCGGCAAATATGACATTGTACTCCCGGGACCGGTTCTGGGAGTTTTGATTCTCGCAGGTCTGATCGTGGCCAGCGGTGTCGGCTGCTTTTCCTATTACCCGTCGCCTCAAGTCATCTGTGAAGAGATGACGATCGCCAAAACGGAAGCTTTGTCCGGAGCACTGTCGGGAAATAAATCGCATTCAAAATACTGGATCGACATCTATGACGACTGGACCCGTAAGCTGGAAGTCGGCGTCTATTTACGAAATCTGAATCTCAGTGAATATCATCATTGGAAGGCTCAGCTTCTACGGGAAAAACTGGAACTGCTGGCTCACGAAATCGAAGATGAAGAACACGAGGAAGTCAGGCAGTTGGTCTCCGACATCCATCACACGCATCGACGGATGGTCGATGCTTACCTGAGAGACTTAAACTGAATTCGAACAGTGATGTAATTCGACAATTAAAAATACGATCAAATAATATTTTAGAATACCCAAATGGAGTTACCATGATTCAGAGTTCTGAAAGTGTTCCTCAAAGGCTTCCTGTCACCGTTCTGTCTGGTTTCCTGGGAGCAGGCAAGACAACTTTACTCAACCATATTTTATCCAACCGGGCAGGTCTTAAAGTCGCCGTGATTGTCAATGACATGAGCGAAATCAATATTGATGCAGCGCTGGTAACAGACGGTAACCAGACTCTCAGCCGTACTGAAGAAAAACTGGTAGAGATGTCAAACGGATGCATCTGCTGCACGCTTCGAGAAGACCTGATGGTAGAAGTCAGCCGACTGGCGCGGGAACAGCGATTTGATTATCTGTTGATTGAATCAACGGGCATCTCCGAACCGATGCCTGTTGCCGAAACGTTCACCTTTGAAGACGAAACTGGTAACAGTCTCTCGGATTATGCGCAGCTTGATACACTGGTTACGGTCATTGACGCCGCTAATTTTCTACGTGACTACAAGTCCAGTGACGATCTGGTCGATCGTGAAATTGGCCTGAGCAATGAAGATTGCCGCAACATTGTGGACCTGCTGATTGACCAGATTGAATTTGCGAATGTAATTCTGATCAACAAAGCCGACCTGGTCAGCACTCAGGAGTTGAAACAGCTTGAAGATATCGTTCGCCACCTGAACCCCAAAGTGCATGTTCTGCACTCGGCCTTCGGGAAAGTTGATTTAAATCAGGTTCTGGGAACGGGGCTGTTTGACCTGAATTCCGCTTCTGCCCATTCTGGTTGGCTTGAGACGCCACGAGGCGAAATTCATTCTGAGGTAGATGAATATAACATTCGGAGTTTCACTTACCAGGCCCGGCGTCCCTTTCATCCGGAACGACTCTGGTATGCACTTGACGAAGACGATTCGTGGATGAACAACGTCCTCCGCAGTAAAGGGTTCGCCTGGGTTGCATCACAAAATAACATTGCCAATCTCTGGTCACACGCCGGTACTTCAATGCGGTTTGACCCGTCGGGTTACTGGTGGTCCACCGTGGCACCAGAAGACTGGAACGTCGATGCTGAGCAGGAACGCGAGATCCGATCTAAATTCGAAGGTCCCTACGGGGATCGACGTCAGGAACTCGTCTTTATCGGCACCGAAATGGATGAGAAGCAGATTAGAACCGTATTGGATCACTGTTTGCTTCAGGATCTGGAATGGCTCCAGGGCCCAGAGGTCTGGTCAGCTTACTTCGATCCTTTTAAAGTTAATGATAATATCGATGATAGCTCTTCGGAATTAGTATCAGATACTGACTCGGAATCTGGTTCTCTCGACCAGATTATTCCCCAACATACTGAGAGACAGGCACGACTGACATGAATAAATATGATGCCGTGATAGTCGGTAGACTGGTAAGCGGTGAAAATCAATACGCGCTAGACATAGGGTCCACAGCAGTTAAAATCTAAGGCAATCCAGGGCTGGAACGATTCCGGGCTGAACGATATAGGAGATCTTGTTCTTGAGTTTTACTTATATATGGTTCAGTTGCATTTTCAGTTCGAGGTAAAATCATGCATGTTCAAAATCAACAGCGGCTCATTCGAAGCGGTTTTACCATTATTGAATTGCTCGTTGCAATCGCCATCATCGGTTTGCTGATTGCTCTATTGCTGCCAGCGGTTCAGCAAGCCCGAGCTGCTGCCAGAAAAACTCAGTGTGCGAATAATCTTAAGCAACTGGGACTGGCGACTCATTCCTTTCACGATACCCACGGTGCATATCCTCCCGCCAGGTTAATACTGAATGTTCCACGCACTGCAAGCGATGATGGCGGCATGCTGGTTGGTTTGGACGAACCAACCTGGCTTGTGAGACTCCTCCCCTTCTTGGAACAGTCCTCTCTGCATGCAGAGTGGGACGAATATCTTGCCTACGGTTTGAATCCCAAGTCGGCCCGTCAGCAGGCATTGCCAGTTTTCCTCTGCCCAGAGCGACACTCTGTCGATACCGCTGTGGTCGATGAGGAAACCATAACGATCACCGCCCCCTGCGGTTGCCCGGCAGGCACTCAAACTGTTCCTGGTGGAGCAGTGGCGGACTATGCCGCCAACCATGGAGATCTCTCGCCGGGAGCGATCAGTCAACCCACCGATTTTTATTGGGGCGGCAACGGGACAGGAGTGATTATTTCCAGTCGACCGATGGGAGACGAGTCTGGCATCGAGCGAAACTGGCTGGATAAAGTTCGCATCGCAGATGTGACTGATGGGGCAAGCAACACTTTACTGATCGGCGAAAATCATGTCCTGGGAACGTGGAAAAATAAGACACCATTCAATGGTCCCGCCTACTTAGGTCGGCATTTAACGAACTTTTCTCGCATCGCGGGGCCGGGCGTACCGCTGGGGCATCATCAAAATGACTCTCGGGCAGGATCGTATTCCTTTGGAAGTTCACACTCGGGCTATGTGCAATTCACCATGGTAGACGGCAGCGTGCGCGTTATTTCGACATCCATCAACACGCGTCTCCTGGGTCATCTTGCCAATCGTCATGATGGTGAAACGGTTGGAGAATTTTGAGCAATGCGCTGGGTCATACTCACATTGTTGATTTGCAGCTATGGTTGTGGTTCGGACAAGGTACCGACCTACCCGGTTTCAGGCCGTGTTCAATTTGCTGACGGTGAGCCAGTTCGGACTGGCACCATCGAATTAGAATCGAAAGAACACGGGACATCAGCGACCGGAACGATTCAAGAAGACGGCACGTTTGTACTCGGCACGTATACTACGAATGACGGTGCCGCCGCAGGAATACATCGTGCAATCGTAGTGCAAATTATTATCGCAGATGGAATCACGAAGCATACCAGGGATCATGGACGCGCTGTCCCTCCCTTATATGGAGATTACGACTCTTCACCACTCTCTATTGAAGTTCAAGCAATTCCCCAAAATGAAGTGATCCTGTCTCTCCCAGAGAAACCTGCAACCAACTGAATGCAATTCAGCGGAACCTTTACGAAATTCTGACTTGGGCAGCGCTCAGAATATTTTTAAGCCACGGCAGCGAAGAACAGATCATCCAGTCGAGACTGAATTTCCCTTGCCTTTTCGGACACAATCTCAGGAGGGTCAACATTATCCATCACCAGCATCAACAGGTTGTTCTGTTGCCGCTTGAGTTCAGTGCGACGTCTGTTTAACTGGGTCCTAAGTTGTTCAATATTCTCAGGGGTCAGTAGTAATCGCTCTGCGTAGTCAGTTAGAGGATCCAGAATTATTTCTACTCGTTTTTGATCAATCCGATCATACTTGGGATCTTTTTGATCTTCCGGGTTACTCAGATACCGCTCGTATCCCGGGCGAAGCGGCCCCATCGCCCATCCTGTGTCTGCTTAATGCGATCGCGGGTGAGATAATTGTTCTGTCCATCGTGTTTCTATGCATCTTCCAGGCGATGTTGCCAATCATCATTTGCGGCATCGACTTGATCATTAATACAGATGATCCGAATTTCGTTATCGACAGCGGTTCCCACCAGGTTCATACACGGGGAGATACTTCTAAAGAGCCGACTGGAATCTTCGCAGATAATCAGGTCCCGTTTACGTTTCTCGATTCCCTGTTGAAACCATAATAGCAGCACTAATGCTCCCATGATATTTTGTGACATACTCACAGGATGCACCTTGAGTTCTTGTCAAGGTCGTTGGCTTTGCTCTGTTTTCATTTGGGTTTAATGTGGTCAGGATGAGAATAGAAAAGGGGCAGGCATAAATTACGGTTGTGATATCGCGCCGAAGTTGTGAGCCCCCGCGGCTCACTGTCCTTTTGCATTCAGACCGCTGAGCATTTCTACCAGGGCGTCAACCATCTTCTCCGAGGCATCAAGTTGCACCTTGTTGACGCCGATCCAGGTTTCGTAGCCGCCGAGCCGGTGCTGCTCGGGTGTGGGCAGATAGCCATGCGATCCATTGGCGATGGAGATATTCATCAGCGGCTGGATCGGGCTGCGCTGCTTGAGTTCCAGACCGATCTCCGCAAACACCTCGAACGGCATCGCGGCCACGGCCAGATCGCCGATGCGGTGCGTCTGCACGATCACGTCGATGGTCGGCGGCATCTCAGGCGAGGCGTAGGCGAGTACGGTGCGGTAAGTACTGTATCGACTGGTACTCATGGGCTTAATCTTCTTGGCCTTAACCGCTTCCGCCCATGTCACCTCCTCTGCGGTGGGATAACGCCGCTCAAACGTCAGCGTGCGTTGTACCGATGAAAGTTTCACATGATCGTGCCACTTCAGCGTCTTATATTCCTGCATCACTTTCTCAGCGCACAGGTGTGCCACCTCCCTGGCTTTCTCGAAAGGCTGATACCGCTTTTTCGGCTGCGGGCCGCGCTTCTTCAACTCCTCCTCAGAATAGCGCGCAAGGTTGTTTACATCGCCGCTGGTGCCGTTGGCCATGATGCCCACGAACGGCGGATCCTGATGGCGATCGGCACCCAGCAGCTCTCCCACGCGGTCGGCAAAGATCGCAAAATAGTCGGCTGAAATCGTATTCGCCGGCACGCCGCCGACGTAGTGCAACCCGTAGGAAGCCAGCAGCGCAATGGGCTTGCCCGCGGTTGACTGTACCGCAAGGAACGTGATCTGCGGGTCGACAGGACCGGCAGGCCTCAGTAGACCGCTGTATCCGGGATTCGTGTCGACCTATTCGATGTTATCGTGGGCACCGTAGATTGTGCCGCGACTGGGCATCAGGAACCACCGACGATTAAACACCTGCGTCGGTTCCTCAGCGACTCCCCAGCCAATTCGCGCGGGTTGGAGTTGATTGACGGCGCGCTGCACGCCATCAGCGATCCGCCGGGTTAGAAACGCGCGGTAGTCGTAATACGATTGCCCCTCACGGTCTTCCAGCTTGGCGCCACTCGAAGTGTGCGTGTGAGTCGCTGAGACGAGCACACATTCCGGTGGAATGCCGGTCGACTGCTGGATGATCTGTTTGGCGTTGACCACAACTTCGGCCGAAATGTGCCGCAGGTCGCAGACAACCAGCGCCATTTTGGACTGACCGTCGTCGAGCACCAGACAGCGGGCATGCAGTTCGTCGTGCACGTGCGTCGCCTGCCTCTTGCTGGAGCGTCCCGTTTGATTCGAACCGATCGACGGTGTGATATTGCTCATCGCGGCGCCGGCCTGAAACGTCGGCTCGTCCGACATCGCGGCGTTGGCAAATCCAGGTAAAACAAATGCGAGACACAGGCTTGTGAAGATGAGGTGACGTTGGATTCGCATGGCTGTTGCTCTTTTCATCATGTTTGAGAATATGCGAGGGCCGAACCGGATGGAACGTTCATTGTCATCACTTCACCGGAAATTCCCCCAGGGAGAGAATCTGGAACCGATCCAGCCTCGCCACCTTCCCGGTGATTATAATATAATCACAACACCTCTCTGAGTCTAATTTGTGTGGGATTTTCGATATCTGAGCCGTCTTTCAGGCCGACCGAATATCACCGCTGAGACCATCGCTGCATAGCGAATCACCTGTCTTTGTTCTCTTAAGTAAATAGATGAAGAACATCTATGGGGGTGAAGACTGGCCTGATTACGCCAGACAACTGATAGCTCATAAACGTGAATGTGTACCGACTCAGGAGATTGATTCATCCTGCCCGGCGCCTGAACTACTCTATTTGAAAGACTTGATTGAATATCGCCACGGAAAAATCCGAATCCTGGTTACATTCGCTCATGACGGGGGGGGTAAAGGTTTCGTATAAGAATCAGCTTCCCAAGGGAACGACATTCAAAAATGTCACAACGGGAACAGATACTCAGAACCGGTGGCTCATTTCTCACAAACCGCTAGCGCGAATTATTAGCGCATCATTGACCGAAGTAAGGTCGGTTCACTGCATTTCGGACGTGACCTCGGCAATAATGCTGTCATTCATTTTTACAACGTCAACCTTGTACTTCAGAGTGGCGTCAAACCGAATGATTGCGATCTGGTTAGTGGAAACGGGATAGGATTGGCCGCGAAAACTCAAAGCGTTGCGTTTCGCGTCATAATCAAAATCGATTGAAATCGGACTGGTTGCTCCTGCACCAGTGAAATGAACGGTCCTATCTACCCGCCACAGAGCCTCGCCAGACGAAACGCTGTCAAAACCAGAGCCATCAAAGGTTGCAAATTGGTCAATCACATCCGGGAAAACAAATGCGAAACCGACGCGATCGTTCGGATCGACATAGCTCAAGAAATAGAGGATGCCCTTGGGTTTGTACTCAGTGCTACTGCCGTGAATAATATGGGAGCCGCATCCACTTACGAGAATCCATATTAGAAGCAGACTCTTGGAACGCATGTGTGAACCACCGTTCGTGCAATCTCAAACGGAAACCTGTTGATATAATGAATTCGATTCAATTTCAATCTACCAGTATTTTATATGCTGTCAACTGGAATTCACCAGGGCTTGCTTCCACAAAATGAATTCGTGTAAGACCGGCATAACAATGGATGTGAAGCACTTGTGTGCCTCGCTGCTGTTGCGAATGCTTTTTTTCTGGTAGGCTATGACTGCGGTGGATTTGTTTTTCGCATCACACAGCAGAATCAGGATTCTCATCAGAATGAAGCCACTTTTACTTTTCGTAGCCATCATGTTTTTTCCGATCACCGACTGTTTTTCCGCAGAGAGACCGCAGTCCGTTTCGGATCAGCCTCTGACCCAGCATGATATTGTTGGCCTCTGGTTAATGGGGCAATCGTTATGCGAAGGTGCCGAGTCGCTGCCCATTGTCACGCACTCCGGTGGTGACTGGGGAAACTATATGTTCCAGCGTGGCGTGCGCACCTGGTCTTATGGCAGGTATTGTGACAAGCCACACGAACGACCTGCAGAACAGTTCTCCCTGGTACCGCTCACCGCCACCGTCAACGGCGGATTGGGTGAGACCATCGCCAACGGTCTGGCCGATCATTTGAAGTCCAGTATCATCGAATCTCAGCAGGACCTGAAAGCAAGGCAGAAAAAAACGCCTCATTTTTTAGTGACTTATGCTGGTCAGGGGGGACGGATGATTGATGAACTTACCAGCGTTGATCAATCGACCGATCCTCGTACCCCTGAATCCAGGCAGCATGGAGGCGGCTATTATCGAACAAGTCTGGATGATGCCCGTCGCGCCAAAGCACAAGCGGCAGCCAGGGGTGATTCTTTTGGAATCGCGGCATTAATCTGGATGCAGGGGGAAGGCAATGCCGGGCCGACAGGCGGGATCAAGCCCAGTCGCTGGGGTAAAGAAATCCCTCGTCCCGCAGGATTGCACTGGTATCGGGATCGGCTGATTGAATACCGGAAACAATGGTCGCACGACTTGCAGAACATTACCGGGCAAACCGATGAGATCCCGCTGTTTACCTATCAGACATTAAGCCCCGCCGGTGAGGCACAACTGCTGGCTGCGGACAGGGATCCACACATTACGATGGTTGGCCCGCATTACATGGTGGCGAGTGCTTTGAACAGTCGCTATGCCGGCCGATATGGTGACCCGATCCATATGTCAGCCGATGGCGAACGCTGGTTTGGCGAACAGGTGGCCAAGGTAATCAATCGTGTTCTCAAGCTGGGAGAATCATGGCAGCCGTTACGTCCCTTGAAAGCCTGGGTTGCGCCGGATCGTGCCAGTGTGCTGGTCGAGTTTCATGTGCCACGACCACCGCTGGTTTTGGATGAAACATTTCTTCCGCGAGAACAGTTGGTCAGAGGCGAAGGTTACCACTCCCTCTATGGATTCCAAGTTCGCAACAGTGCCCGTGCTGTCTTAGCGATCAAGGCAATTGAACTGGAATCGCCTTCACGCCTGCGAATTCAACTGGTCTCTCCGCTCCAAACAGACACACATTTTACACTCAGCTATGGACTGCCTTACGCAGGGCAAGTCGGAGAAATTACCGAGATCAGAACCGGACCTGTCATCGAGGGTCAGTCGACAACCGAACTGATCCTCAATGAAAAATTCGATCCTCAACTCAAACCACTATTGGCGGAAGGTGCCTTTTTCGTATCCAACATGCAGGCCGGCGATGCTTACGCCCAGGCCCCCATTCGTCACGTGACCGAAAGTGAGGGAAAAACCATACTCCGCTTTGAGAATCGGGAGCGTCGTGAGCAAAAAGATTTCGATACCGGTCAGATACTCACAGCAGTTCGAGGTTTCTCGTTTGGAAATCTGCGAGATTCTGATCCCGAAAAAGCTATTTATCAATTTGCCGACCAGGGTTATGGCACACGTGCAGGGGAACCTTATCCTCTCTGGAACTGGTGCGTCCTGTTTAAGCAGCTCCCCATTTCAAATGAATAATCATTCTTTTGCAGCAATGACGGGTAATCATGCAAACAAAGTCTGTGTATCTCGTTGATTCTCGTCCAGAAAATTATGAATCAGGCTCGAATCCGCGAAGTCACGGGACTTCTTCGAACAATTATGAAATGCATTTTAAGGTTCCGTTTTCACGAAATATCTGAAAAGTTCCGGAGAATATGATACGCTCTAAACTGGCGCTGTTCTTTTGTAACCTCGAGTGGCAGGACTGATTTGCCTGCATCTGAACAGGATCTTGGAATAAGGTACTGACGACTGGGTAAGCCATGAATAACAACGAAACAAATGACCGTTCACAGGCGGACGAATCAGCAAATCCCGAGAACATCGGTAGCGAACGTCCCGCACAATCATTGCCGTCAACTACTGCGGCCGACTCCTCCACCGTGCGTTATCAATCGGCTGGTAAACCACAGTTCAAGGATCGAAAAACGGGGCTGATCGTTTACGGGATACTGCAAATCATCATGGGCTTCTTCTGCGCCATACTGATTCCTTTGATGTTGCTGCCTCGATTTGTCGGCCCTGCCGCCGGTCCCCCGATGAACGTGCAGACGCTCGTTCCAACTATGGGAATGTACGCTCTGTTGGCAGTGCTGTTAGTCTGCCTGGGAGTTGGTTCAATTTTTGCCCGACGCTGGGCGAGAGCGTTGACTCTGGTACTGGCCTGGATGTGGCTGGCAGCCGGCAGCACGGCCTTGCTCATGCTGGTTCTATTGAGGCTGATCCCTTTCGACTTTGCAGCCCAGGGTCAGCAGATCCCACCACAGATGGTCATGATCATCCAGGTGGTGATGTTGGGCACGATGGGCTTCATCTACTTTTTCCTGCCCGGCATCTTTATCGTGTTCTATCGAAGTAAGCATGTGAAAGCGACGTGCGACTTTCAGGATCCCCATGTCCGCTGGACCGATCAGTGTCCGCTGCCAGTGCTGGCGATGAGCCTGATGCTGGGATTCGGGGCCATTTCAATGATCTTTTCGATGAGCTATGGTTTCGTTTTTCCGTTCTTTGGAATTCTATTGAAAGGTGTACCATGCGGCCTGCTGGTTCTGACGATGACGCTCCTTCTCGCTTATCTGGCCTGGGCAACATATAGATTGAAGATTGCGGCCTGGTGGACAACACTTATTTTTTATATCACTTTCGGGGTGTCAAGCATTATCACTTTTTCACGCATTGGCTTAATGGAGTACTATCGAGAACTGAATTTTCCCGAGGAACAATTGCGAGTCATGAAGCAAACTGGAATCATCGATCGCATGAATATGCCCTTGATGTTCGGCGTGAGCTTTGTCGTGTTCGTGGCATACCTGCTTTGGGTTCGCAGGTACTTCGTCGCTGGCTCCGTTCCGAACGTTGATTCGTAAGCCATTGTATTCACGATGCCACATTTGAAAAGCCAGCAGGTTCTTTGAAAATAACTGCTTTCGGTCCTTTTCTATGCTCCCAATCGTTCTGCTTTCTTGCTGTGGAGAGCCCCTTCATTCACAGCGGTCAGCGGTAACAGAGCCCGTATCCAGGTTCTGTTACCGCTCAGAAGATACATTATCCAGCTGTGAAAGATTTTAATTACTCTTCCTACGATTACTGTAGCAGGGCCTGAGCCCGCTTACAGACGTTTTCTACAGTGAAGCCGTATTCCCGCATCACGGTCTCTCCCGGTGCGGATGCCCCGAAGCCGGTGATGCCAACCGTAGCGGTCTGCGAACCGAAATAAGTCTCCCAGCCCAATGTGGAACCCGCTTCAATGGCAAGCAGAGGCACACCCGGCATGACAACCTGTTCCCGATACTCTTTTGACTGAGTCGCAAACAGTTCCCAGCAAGGCAGACTGACAACCCGCGCCCGCACTCCTTCAGCCGCCAGTTGCTTCTGTGATTCCAGTGCCAGATGGACTTCAGACCCGGTTCCCACAAGAATCAGATCGGGTACGCCGTCTCCGTCTGCTTCCGACAACACATACCCCCCCTGCGAGACCCCGGACATGAGACCTGGATAGTGTTCCAGGTCGAGGATCGGAAGTTTCTGTCTGGTCAAGATCAACGCCACTGGTCCATTCTGACGTTCCACCGCGACGCGCCAGGCGGCAACAGTTTCATTCGCGTCAGCAGGCCGGACGACAAACAGATTAGGAACGGAACGCAGACAGAGAAGTTGTTCGATCGGCTGATGCGTTGGGCCATCCTCACCCATGCCGATACTGTCGTGAGTGAAAACGTAAACGACCGGCAGGTCGTTAATCGCCGCCAGGCGCATTGGCGGACGCATATAATCACTGAAAACCAGAAAAGTGGCCCCGTAGGGAATCAGTCCCTGGTGATATGCCATGCCGTTAAGAATGGCACCCATGGAATGCTCGCGGATACCGAAATGCATGTTGCGTCCGGCCCGCTCATGCGATTGAAAGGTACCAGCACCTTCCATAAACGTCTGCGTGCTGGGGGCGAGGTCTGCAGAGCCACCCATTAACTCAGGCAATCGCGGTGCAATTGCGTTAATACATTTTCCCGACGCGGCACGGGTCGCCAGCGCGCCGCTCTCCGCGGTAAAAGTCGGCAGAGACGCGTCCCAGTCTGCTGGCAGTGTTCCACTCATGATCCGTTTGAACTCTGCAGCCAGATCGGGATGCGCTTTTCCATACGCCTCAAGTTTTTCTTCCCATGCGTTCTGCCACTCTTTTCCCCGGGTGACTGTCTGTCGGAAATGATCCAGGGCTTCCGGGGGAATATGAAAAGCGGGTTCCGCGGGCCAGCCGAGGCGTTCCTTGGTCAATAAAACTTCATCCACTCCCAGTGGTTCACCGTGAGCCGACGCGCTGTCCTGCTTGTGTGGGCTGCCATAGCCGATGTGTGTTCTGACGGCAATCAGCGAAGGCTGGTCTGTCTGTTCCCGAGCTGCCTGTATCGCTGCTGTCACAGCTTCAAGATCGTTTCCGTCTGCCACATGCTGGACGTGCCAGCCGAAGGAAGCGAAGCGGCCACAGCGATCTTCTGTGAAGGCAATATCCGTATTTCCTTCAATCGTAATATGATTGTCGGCATACAGGACAACCAGTTTGCCCAGCCCGAGGTGCCCTGCCAGTGAACCTGCCTCGGAAGCAATGCCTTCCATCAGATCGCCGTCACTGGCAAGCACGTATGTAAAATGATCTACAACGGTGTGATCGGGCTGGTTGAACCGCGCCGCCAGATGAGTCTCTGCGATCGCCATCCCGACCGCACTGGCAAACCCCTGCCCCAGTGGACCGGTCGTCGCTTCCACGCCGGGTGTCATACCAAACTCTGGATGCCCCGGAGTTTTGCTCTCCCACTGTCGAAACTGTTTCAGTTCATCCAAAGACAGGTCGTATCCCGTAACATGCAGCAGCGAGTAGAGCAGAGCACAACCGTGGCCGGCTGACAGGACGAAACGGTCGCGGTCGGGCCAGTTCGGATCGGCCGGGTTGACACGGAGAAAACGGTCCCACAAAGCATAAGCCATGGCGGCAGATCCCAGTGGAAGACCTGGATGCCCGGATCCTGCTTTCTGTACCATATCGACTGACAGCAGACGTAACGTATTAACACAAAGCTCGTCCAGAGACACTGAAGAAGTAGCGGAGGGGGTCATATGTAATTGCCTTTAAAAAGTTCGTTATTCGGTTAATTATATTCACTTGTCACAATCATTGCAGGCGCAGTGACTGATCAAATTCAGAAAGCTCTCAGTTCTTCTTAAGCTTCCTGTAACGACGAATGAGGCAATTCGTAGAGGAATCATGAGTGAGTTCTGGTTCTGTCTGACTTTCAAGTTCTGGTGTGATACGCTGAGCCAGCGCTTTTCCGAGTTCAACACCCCATTGGTCGAACGAGTCAATATTCCAGAGAGCGCCCTGGGTGAATACCGAATGTTCATAGAGTGCGATCAGCTTGCCGAGTGTTTCCGGCGTGAGTTGTTCAATGAGGAGCGTGTTTGACGGGCGATTGCCTTCAAATACCCGATGAGGCACAAGCCAGTCCGGCGTACCTTCTGCTTTGACCTCTTCAGCTGTCTTGCCAAAGGCCAGCGCCTCAGCTTGAGCGAAGACATTCGCCAGCAGCATATCGTGATGTCGCCCGAGTGGGTTCAGTGGCTGGCCGAACGCGATGAAATCGCAGGGAATGAGGCGGGTCCCCTGATGAATCAACTGGTAGAATGAATGCTGGCCGTTGGTCCCCGGTTCACCCCAGTAAATCGGCCCGGTATCGTAATCCACGTGTGCCCCGTTAAGCGTGACATGTTTGCCGCTGCTCTCCATCGTCAATTGCTGCAGATAGGCCGGGAATCGTTTCAGATACTGTTCGTAGGGTAGAATGGCAACCGTCTGTGCTTTCAAAAAGTTGGTGTTCCAGATGGTCAGCAGTCCTAAGATCGCCGGCAGGTTTTCCGCGAACGGTGCCGTGCGGAAATGCTCGTCCATCTGATGAAACCCGTCCAGCATCGCCAGGAAATTCTCGGAGCCGATTGCCAGCATCGTGGACAGGCCAATTGCCGAGTCCATGGAATAGCGTCCGCCGACCCAGTCCCAGAACTCGAACATGTTTCCAGTGTCGATACCGAACTCAGACACTTTCTCAGCATTTGTGGAAACGGCAACGAAATGTTTAGCTACTGCTTTTGCATCACCGCCAAGCCCCGCGAGCAACCAGTCTCGCGCGCTGTGAGCGTTGGTCATCGTCTCCGCTGTGGTAAAAGTTTTTGAAGAAATGATGAATAGTGTTTCCGCGGGATCAAGATCGTGAGTGGCTTCCGCCAGATCGGTACCATCGACATTCGAAACAAAGCGGAACGTGAGATCGCGTTCGCTGTAAAAGCGAAGTGCTTCGTACGCCATCACCGGCCCGAGATCAGAGCCGCCGATGCCGATATTGACAATGTTACGGATCCGCTGGCCGGTGTGCCCCAGCCATGCACCACTCCGAACCCGATTCGAGAAATCAACCATCTTGTCCAGTACGGCGTGAACCTGGGGAACCACGTTTTCACCATCAACGAGGATACTTGCCCCTTTTGGCGCCCGCAAAGCCACATGCAGAACCGACCGGTTTTCAGTGAGATTGATTTTGTCTCCCCGAAACATGGCGTCAATCCGTTCGCGCAACCCCGTTTCCTCTGCCAGATCCAGGAGGAGTTTGATAGTCTCATCTGTGATTCGATTTTTCGAGTAATCGAGATAAAGCCCCAATGAATCGAGCGTTAAACGCTCACCGCGCGTCGCATCGTCGGCAAACAGCGTCTTGAGATGCAGGCCTTTGACCTTCTCATAATGAGCTTCAAGGCTTTTCCAGGCTGCGCACTCTGAGAGTAACTGGTCTCCGGTCGTCATAATGACATTCCCTTTATTTCTCGTTTTTATGTTATCTTGTTTATAAATCGGCATTCGCAAGAGTGTTCTGCTCAAGCTGCCAGATCTTATTTTTCGGGTTCAAGGTCTGCTCTGTTACCGGGATTTCGTTAATCTCGCGTTGAAATCTGCCACTGATACACAGAACGCGCGTAATCATAGCCAAGACAGAGAATATGTTCCAGATCATGGAGTTCCAGAAGTGTTCTCAAGATATTACCTCAGAATCCGGCAGGGAATCAAGCGTTGGATGAAAAGCAGGTAATCGCTGGGAGTTTGCCGTCAATTCCCGCAACGATTGAAATAAGGCTGGAGACAGCATCTCGTTTGTGCAGCGCCAGCGCCAATTTCCTTCGGAGCTGCCAGGGACGTTCATTCGGGCATCCTCTCCCAGATTGAGCAAATCCTGCAGAGGCGCCATTGCCAGCGCCGCTTGGGAAGACCATGCCAGCTCCAACAATGCCGCTGTTGCTTCGCTGCTATTAAGCTCGGAGCGCTGCAAATAATGACATACAATCTGCCGTTGATTGTCGGTCAATGTGTCGTACCAACCGAGCGTGGTGTTATTGTCATGTGTGCCGGTATAAACGACGGTGTTTGAATCATAGTTGTGCGGAAGATAGGGGTTATCAGGTGCGCCGTCGAACGCGAACTGCAGAACACGCGTTCCCGGCAGCTGAAACTGATCGCGAAGTGTACTCACATCCGGCGTAATGATTCCCAGATCCTCCGCAATGAATGGCAGGTCGCCCAGTTCCTGCTGAACCGAGCTGAAAAAATCATTACCAGGACCGGGTATCCATTCACCAGACAAGGCTGTCGCAGCCCCAGCCTCTACATGCCAGGCTGCAGCGAAGCCCCGAAAATGATCCAGTCGAATCAGGTCGACATGAGTCCGTATTGCACGCACACGATCGATGCACCATCTGTAACCCGACTGACGCAACACATCCCAGTCATAGACGGGATTGCCCCAGAGTTGGCCCTGCTCACTGAAATAATCGGGAGGGACACCGGCAACAAATCGCGGCCGTAAATGTTCGTCGAGTAGAAACAGTTCCGGATGAGCCCAGACGTCGCTTGAATCAGGTGAAACAAAAAACGGCAGATCCCCGATCAGACGCACACCCCTGCTGTGAGCATAATTCTTCAGATTACTTGCCTGCCGAAAAAACAGAAACTGTGCCAGTCGAATCTGATCGATTTCTTTCGACAGTCTGCGCCGCGCCTGTTCCAGGGCAGCCGGGTCACGTCGAACCAGTTCGGCTGGCCACTTGAGGTAACTCGCGCCCAAGTGCATTTCCTGCAGCGCCTGAAATAAAGCATAGTCATCCAGCCAATGCTGCTCTGCCAGACAAAACTGTTCGAAGTCGGCCTTCAGAACATGGCCGTCTCCCTTGTTAAAGCGAATCCAGGCAGTTTCGAGTAATGTATGTTTGAACGCGTTGATGGTGTCGTAATCAACGACCGTTTCTGAAAAGGTGTATCCGGCAGTATCACTTTTCTCCAGCAGTCCGTCTGCGATTAAATCGTCCGGACTGACCAAAAGCCAGTTGCCGGCGAACGATGACTGTGGTTGATAAGGCGAACTTCCGTAGCCTGTCGGTCCCAGAGGTAAAATCTGCCACCAGGTCTGGCCTGCTTCCTGAAGACAGTCAATCCAGTTTCGCGCCTGCGGACCCAGATCACCAATACCGTAAGGCGAAGGCAACGACGTGACATGCAGCAGCACGCCGGAAGCCCGGTACCCTGGCGGAAACGGCGGTAATTTCGTCTGGAAACTAGGTTCGCTCATGTTTTTCCTTATCTCGTGCCCGGAATTCGTGTCAGACTCAGGAAACGTTGGTAGAAGTTTTTTGATGAACGGCCAAAGGAAGTATTCTCACCGCTGAATGCGTCCTCAAATATCTACGTGACGACAATCGTTCCAGAGCCGAATGACTGGGTCGTGCCGGCCATGATGATATCCCAGGATACTTAACGCGGACGTGTTCAGAAAAAAATGGCGGCCCAGCGCTGCATCCTGGCCCAACCAGCGGGCAGCGAACATGAGCAGAAAATGACCATGGGAAAAAAGCACGACATTACTATCAAAGGCACGAATTCGATCAATGACTCGATCAGCCCTCGCAGACACTTCTGCAACCGACTCGCCACCCGGGCAACCGTCGCGAAATAGCTCCCAGTCGGGCCGTTGCAGATCAATTTCTTTGGTGGTCATTCCTTCGTAATCCCCGTAGTTCCATTCCACGAGATCATCATCTACGCCTGCCTCCTTGCCAAAGCCCGCTAATTCACAAGTAGAAGAAGCACGTTGTAGCGGACTGGTAATGACACGGGCAAAGGTCTCAGATTTAAGTCGTTCTCCAAGTCGGCGGGCGTTACGCGCGCCGCGTTCGGTCAACGGGAGATCTGTCAAGCCGGTATGCTGACGTGATATACTCCAGTCTGTTTCACCATGTCGAGCAAGGTAAACCAGAGGCAGCGGTTGAAGTTCGTCGCTCATAATCGGATCACCGTCCCCTTCGCTTCTATTAATAATCTGAGTTCAGCAGGACAAACCATTTGAATTCGACTGTGCCGTCGTCTGTTCTGACTGCGACTCAATCAAACAGGTTCGAAAACAGGTCTCCCGAGAGTTTTTGAAAGTCTGTAGACTTTCCGCTATTCTCCAGCTTCAACTGGTGCCGGCAGTGAGGGTGTGTCCGCGGGCTGCTCTGACAAATCCATGGTCATCACATACACCACCATACCTGACAGCATCAGAATCACGGCAACATAAGTACGCCAATCACGGTGCGCACGTTTTATGTAAGAGGGATGGCCTTGAGAATGATCGTTTCCGTGCGAGTCACTGTGCCGCTGTTTTTTGTGCTTTGATTGATTCATAGGGTCCCTGTTTCTGGTTGATATGTTCAGATTCTCTGTGACAGGTAACATTATCCCGCAGCTTGCTGTTCTCAAAGGTTAATTGAGTCAAAATAGCCGGTGATCCTGAAAGTATTCGCTTCCCAATCCTGCTGCCAGAAGATTCATCAAAGCCATTTTTCACACATCAGCTACATTTTATGGTTTTATTTCAGTAACCGTTTTAATAGTTCACACAAACGCCAGTGATTCCTGTCTGAATTTCCACTTCTCATCGCTATCAGTCAGAAGATGCTCTCACTGAATAAATTCCCCTTGATTCGCTCAATACCTGAGCCAGAATAAGCGTCTAACTGTGTCGCGCGCGTGACCAGTTTACAGTGCACTGAAACACACGCCAGTTGTTCATCATCTTCACCGCAAATGAGCCTGTTTTTTCCAGATTTGCACTGCCTGAAACCACACCCGTTCGTGATGTAACCCTGCGGGTCGCCACACATCGCAAAGCTTCATCCCGATTCCGCCTCGACATCGCAATAGATCGGACCCGTATCAACCTGTATCGCCACTTTTTTTTGTTCATCTCCGCTTGACCTCCCCATGCCATTATCAATAATTCAAATCTGACAGTGTTACCCATGTGTCCGAACGTGTGTTACCTATGTGTCCGGTCTAAATACTTGCCGAGTGCTTCTGTAGCAAACTCGAATGCCACATTAAATTCGTCGGGTGCCATTGTCGGCTCGCCCGACAGTACGCGGAATACTCCTCATACAGTTAAGAAAAAGACCACCTCGGGCGGCAATGTTGGCTTGCACGACAGTGCCTGTCTCATGCCCTCACACGAAAGAAACGGGTAACCCCGAATGCAATTCGGGGCGAGCATCGCGAGCAGGAAACTGTCAGTGCAAACAATCATACATCCCTGCCAACCACCCACCCAGACAACCCGTCGGGTGTCACATCGGGGTGGCACTCATTCACACCACCAAAAGTAGAAGTCCATCCTACTGAAAAGCCACCCAACCCGAGATATGAAAACAGGGCACTGCTTAACAGTGCCCCATTCTCAAATTCAGACTATCTAATTTCGCTCAGCTTCAAACCGGGCTCCCATTCAGCAGGAAGTCCGAAAGTGGTTCGTCCAGCCCCGTTGACGTTCCGATGAAGCCAAAGGAGACCGTGCCACCGGCGGGAATATCAGAATTCCAGGAGGCACCACGAATCACATACGTGTTTCCCACGTGTGAAACAATTTCGGCGTTCCAGATATCCGTAATCTCGCCTTCAAAGGTGAACTGCAGCATCCAGCCTTCCATAGGCTGGTCACTCTCATTCCGGATCTCCATCGCGCCCTGGAACCCGCTGCTCCAGGCATTCACCACATCAAAATCAACCATCCCTGCCGCAGCCGGTGCATCGTTATCCTGAATATTTCCCGTGCCCACAGCGGTCGCCAGCGTACCACCCACGGGTTGAGTTAATACGATCTGGAAGCCTTCGTTCGTTTCCGTCTCGACATCACCCAGTATCGGCACCATGATCGTTTTCGTCAGCTCTCCTGGCTGAAAGATCAGCTGCCCATTCACCGACTGATAATCTGCACCAGAGACCGCAGTTCCATCAACGGTATGAAACTGAACTGTCACCGGTTCAGTCGTCGGTTGATCCAGTGAAACAGTAAACACTGCCTGTTGACTCCCACTGTCACCTTCCGTCACATTCACATCATTGATGGATATTTCCGGGACAATCACCACGAATGCTTCCACGTCGACATGCACCGTCGTACTGGTAACGCTGCCAGCATCAGAAACCGTCGTGAACACGAAACTGTCCGCCCCCGAGAAACCGGCGTCTGGTGTATAAGTCAGCGTTCCATCCTGATTGTTGACCACCACCCCATGCACGGGTTGCGAAACCGACTGCAGCGTCCCCCCTTCTTCCAGAGCAGATGCAGGACTGATATAGTTGCCCGACATCACCAGCATACTCAACATCGAAACCGAGTCCGCATAGTAATTCGAGTGCGTCGTCGCCACACTGTCGAAGACCGAATTCATCCATGCCTGGTCAGCCGCATCGGAACCGGTCATTGCCGACACACCGACCGCCGCTCGGAAAAAGGGATCGCTCCAGCTGTTGAGCGGAGTTCCATCCAAAGCATAGCCACCTCGAATCAATGCCGGATCTCCGCTTGAGGATTGCTGGAAGAATTCCGACAGCATCTGCGCCTGCGCCAGCGAGACTGTGTCTCCACTCAAAACCGCGTCGGCACCAATCCGCCAGGGCACACGCCCCGCGTTATACCAGTAATGCTGGTCGTTGACTTCCAGAAAGCCTGAAGCCGCAGGCGACACATTCCCGGTCACCGGATCAACAATCACAAAGTCCGGCACCAGTCCCGTGCCCGACTGCTGCTGCAGTTTCGTCATCACTGCCTGCGTTGCGGCGATCACTTCATTCCAGGCCCCTGTACCGGTTGCGGCTTCAAAGGCGCGGAAGTGTCCGTACATGAAATCGCTGGTACGCACAGACCACTGATTCCGCCCACTCCCATTTGGATTCACCCAGTCACCCAGCATCGGCAGATGACTGTCCGGTCCAATGGTCGAAGCGTACATCGCATCAATAATCGTAATCGCTTCCTGCAGATAGTTGACTGCACCGTCACTTCCCCATTGAGCATCTGCAACGAGCAGCGCATAGGCAATATCGGCGTCCCCATCGAAGGCGCTACTGTTTCCGTACGCATCCGGTTGCGCCCAGTCCATCAGATCAGGATTCCCTTCGCTGGGATTGGCCCGCGAATACTGGAACAGACCATCGAAGATCGCCTGGGCCTGAGGATCGTATCCATCCATATGCGCCAGGACCAGCATGCCGTATCCCTGCGCTTCTGATGTGGTTCGCCCTGACGCATCCATGATCACCCGGTAACCATTTCCTCCCGGATCTGCACGCAACCAGTCCGCCTTCCAGCTGTCATAATAGTTGCTCACAATCTGATCCAACTGCGTCTGACTGTACTGGCTGGGGAATAACGTCCCCTCCTCATACGATTGCACATGGCTGCCATAATCTGGATCGCCTCCCGAGCTTCCCGCGGAAATTGTTACCGCCGTCTCATAAGGCGTCGTCACATTCAATTCATTTTCAGAAACCACTTCTTCATCGTCATTGGCAATAACTGTGGTCGCAGAAGACAAACTCGCATCCAGCGTCGCGCCAACCGGGCTGCTGAGCGTGACATAAAACTGCTCGTCCGGTTCCACCTGGCTGTCGCCAAAGACGCGTACTGAAATCGTCTTTGAGGTTTCTCCCACTGCAAAGGTCACCTGACCGCTGGAAGCTTCGTAATCCTCGCCCGCTGTCGCTGTCCCATTGGACGTCTGATAGTTAACGACAACCGTTTGCGCCGCAGCCTCAGACAGGGTAATCGTCAAAGTAGCCGATACGGTACCACTGACACCTTCTGCCACAGTTGCACCGCTGATGCGAACTTCAGGGACCACTTCCACGGGCGGGTCCACAATACTCCCCTCCAGAGGAACCGGGTTCTGATAATACTCCTGCACCTTGGTAATCCACCAGTAATCGTCCGTTGGTTCACTGCCGATTGCATCGGTACTGATTCCAACACCGGCGCCAAACAGAATCTGCCTGATACCGGCGGCTCGTGCTTCTTCCATATGGGAACCCCAGGTGATCGTGTTGCCGGAAACGGTCAGCTTCGCATCACCCAGATCATTGGTCGAGAAATACTCCAGTCGATTTCCACTCGCGGTAAACGTATCTCCCAGAAAGAAAGAGGCTGCGGAATCTTCATACTGCCGCGTCGTATTCGTCAGGGGATCAAACTCACCATTCGCGTCATACGGATTCACCGCCTGACTGTCATTGATGTGACCAACGGGCAACTGCCAGAGCACCATTTCTCGCTCGGTCGTTTCCGTGAGGGTCTGGACGATCAGCAGATAATTCTGCCAGTGATCGCTGTTCCAGAACCAGGTACTCGTTTCCGGATTACTGGCTGCCCCGTTCTGCGCCCCTGCATCCAGTCCATACTTATCGAGGGAGATGAACCCCGCCCCATAACTGAGAATGCCGGCGTCCATGTAATATTCGGCAATCAGTTCTGCTTCGCGTGCAATCGCCGCCTGACCGGCTGCGACTCCCATTGTATCCGTCAAATGCACAATTCCCGTGCCCGGAATTGGAGTTTCGATGCCCGGCGAAGCCCACAGATTAAACTGCCAGCCAAACTCCACATTCGGTGCAAAATGACTGATGGTATAATTGATCGCTTCAATCAGTCCCGTCACCGTATTGTCAAACTGGGGATCAACACCTTCCTGCAAAACACCGCTGCTGTAAGCGGCACTCGTCACAGCCGAGATTGCGCTCGCCGGTGTGCCGGCATTCTGCATCAGGTAACCGATGAAGTCCGGTTCCAGAATCATCTGCACCAGTTCGTCACCTGCTTCGGTGCGAATGGTATCCAGCGCGAATTTCAGGTCTTGAAAATAGCTTTCCATGTACGACTGACTCTGGATGTGCTCCAGGTTGGTCGTATAGCTTTCGCCGCCATCAGGAATATTGTAGTACACGAACTGCGGGATCATTCCCAGCTTCATACTTTCGCGCACATAGCTGCTCACGCGGTCCGGGTCCCAGCTCTGCCAGCCGGAAATGGGGCCTCCGTTGAGATAGATATACCGCGAGTCAACATATTTGCCGGTCAAGGAATTGCTGTCATCAAAATCCTGCCAGAATGCCAGATCACCGGTCGTATCTTCACTCACCGAACCGATGGTCAGATAATCCGGAAGCCCCGGCAGTGCGCCCTCTGCTGTGCGTACACGAAACCCGATAAAACGGTCTTCGCCGCTCTCGACATCGGTAATTCGTACAGACGACCGTCCTGCTTCGAGACCGGTAATGCGTAATGTATTCCCATTCACAATCTCAGCGGTGACTGCCCGCGAATTACTGACAGCTACACTGAACTGACTCGACTCACTCGAGGAGGCCAGCGTGTATTCATAAACCGTTTCCTGATCAATGGTGACCTGCAATGCCTGACTGGCACTATCAACTCCCGCAATGCTGATCTGACTGGCACCACCAGCCACATACACGACTTCGTCGCTCAAGGTCGTCCCGCTCGCATTACTGACTTCAACCTGGTATCGCAGCACACCATAGTCCCGGTTTGTAATCAACAGGCTGTCCGTTTGCGGGGTCGCCGTCCCTGTCAGATCTGCTTCATGGATGACAGTACCGTTCTCGTATAACTTCCAGTGATTCGCTGCCGACCCTGCCCATAAATTGAGAGTCACTCGAAAACCGCCCGCTGCCTGGTCTGCCAGCACACTGACGCTCGGCTGATTCGGCGCATTGACCACAGGATCGGGGTCCGGATCTGGATCCGGGTCGGGATCGGGGTCAACGTGACTACCACTCCCGTTAAATGAAAATCCGCTGGGCTCGCTGTAAGCGCCGACGGCCACCAGTCCAATCGCCAGCGACTCACCTGCATCCAAAGTCGCATCCCAGCTGGGAGGCGTAATCCGATAACGACCTCCCCCCAGGTTCTCTACTTCAGCGTTCCACAGTGACTGGATCTCGCCATTAAAGTCAAACTCCAGCTGCCAGTCTGTAAACGCCGTCGCTTCATCGTTATTCAGAATCAGGTTGGCTGTCCGACCGGAGCCCCAGTCCTGATCCACCTCAAATTGCACATCGGGTGCATCTGCCAGTGGATGGGCGGCGAGCATCGTCCGCACCTCCAGTGCCTCGATCTGCCTTGCTGCCTGAGCACGTGATCGCCTGGGAGTGCCGTGCTGTTGAATGAACCATTCAAGAAGTGTTGCGTAAAGTCGTTTCATCGCATCAACTCTGCGAACGCAGAGCCCTTTCAGTCTCTGCCAGAACAGTGCGACGTTTCAAACTGAGAATCAGCCTGAATATGAAGGAATGGAATACGAGTCTCGGAAGGTAGAAATGCTGAGACGCGTTGATCTCCCCGTAACACTGTTTATCGAAAGGCGCGAGAAGAGACCGCAACACAGGCAGGCCACCACAGGCTCTCACACGCCCAGGATGTCCTGGCGCGGAAGCTGTTTTGGCCCAGATCAAACAGCAATTTCCGAAATTTAAAGATAGGAAGTAAACCGGGAACCAATCCCGGTCCGGAACAGTTTGATTGTAACCACAGTCACCCGCCCCCTGTCCAGAGCTGATTTGAAATTTCTTGAACACTCATCAAGTCAGCATATCAGAGGAGCGTACGGATCACTCATAATCAATACGATCCGATCAGCAGTGAAGTCCAGAAAGTAAACTGCGCATTGAATTCACATGTGAATTCGTTTACGTTTATGGTTACTTATCTGTGGAGATCCAGACCACGTATTGAAATTACCCGGAAAGGCTTATTCGATGAACTTACCTTCACGATTCTCCCTGAATCTGCTCTTCTCACTCGTCAGTCTGACCTGCCTGCAGAACACTTGCACCGCTGCAGAACCAAAAGATGAAAAGATAGAACCAGCTCAACTGGAAGACTGGCAGAAAAAAGGAGTGGAGTATGCGCGGATTATGTCACAGGTAAAATGGACTCCGGTTGCCGAGGGAATGCCCCGCAGGAAAGGAACTTTCGAGCCCGGTAAAGAATACACGGGCGTCCCTTATTCGAGTGTAAAATATGTCGGCCGTTATATCGGTTTTGATATTTATCTGAAGACCTTTCTGGCAGCCGTCGAAAATCCACACAGCGTGTTATACACAGAAAACCTGTATGGAAAGGTTGCCAACGCGGAATGCTACTACGGCAAAGTCTGCTCCTCTTACACCAGTTATGCATTACAGTGTGGCGTCTGGTATGTCAGCCGCCTGCATAACCCACCCTATCGCGAAGGCGTCAGCCTGGTCGAGCCTCAGACAGCCCAGGCGGCACAGGTGGGTGACATCATATTCACGCCTCCTCAGCCAGGTTCCCACGTGGAAATTGTAACGAGAGTCACCAGAGACGCTGAAGGAAAAGTCACACATGTCCGAGTTGAAGAAAGTCGCCCCCTCACGACCAAAACCAGCAACCGCTCTGCCTCGACCTTTAACAGTCATCTCAAAGCGCGAGGCAGAAAACTGTTTCGCATCACCGATCTGGACGCCTGGCGCGGTCCGAACAAAGCTGAGGCATTCCTGTTTCCCAACTATGAGGAAGACGCCAAAACACCGGTCATCAATCGGGTCTTACTGCTCGATCGCGGTGACTGGGTCCCCTATTTCAAAGACCAGAAAGTAAAAATCAACATCATGGACAGGGACGCGCAAGGTGTAAAATCTCTGGTTGTCAAAAGGGGCGACAAAGTCGTCAAAGAAATCGATCAGCCCGGGAAAGGAGTCATCGAACTCTCATTTTCCACCTGCGGCGATTACACGGCACACTGCATCATGCAGGACGACTCATTGAGCCAGGCCTGCGAATTCTCTGTCTGTGACCTTGATTTCAGCATCTCCACAAAAACGGCTTCCAAAAGTGAACCGTGGGAACTGAAGATCAATTCTGACAACATGAAAGTCATTATGGCACTGCTGGTGAACGAAGCAGACAGTTATGACTATCACAACATCTATGTGTCAGAGCAGGATCGGCAGAATGGAACAGTACACATTCCCGCCAATCTGATTCAGACCGCAGGCAAAATGCAGGTCTGGCTGGTCGGTGAAAACAAATATGGCAGGCTCAAGAAACGACACGACATCCTCATACAGGATTAATTCACAGCAGGTCTGGTAGCCATTGATGGTTACTTACTTTCTGACTTTCCCGGAGAACGTTTCTTGAAAATATTCCTGTGCATCCTGTTTTCTTACGCAACTCTGGTACACGCTGCCGACACCAATATTCGTTGGAACTCAAACTTCAAAGAAACCTGTCACAGTCAGGCAGAAGGCGCTCCCGTCTCGTTCACCGTACGCACACCTCCGCAGATCGCAGGTCGAAAGGCCTACCCGTTACTGATTGACCTCAAGGTCGGCCTCAACGCAGTACCGAGCACACAGTATCCGTTTTTCTACGCGTTACCTGCACGCGGTCGCATCTGGGGATACCGCTCACTTTCTACTTACGATGTGCTGCAGGTCATCGACTGTATGAAACAAAAATACCCGATCGATCCGGACCGAATTTATCTCACTGGATTTTCCGCGGGTGGAAGTGGCGCCATGCATCTGGCCTCCTGCTTTCCCGATCAATTCGCGGCAGTCCTGGCCTTAGGAGGCGTCGGCAACAACTACCCGCTTGTCAATTTCAAGAACCTGCCGGTCGCGTTTCACCATGGAGACGAAGACTGGACCTCTTCCATCTGCAACGCGCGGGTGCAGGCAGACAGAATGCAAGCCCTGGGCAGTCCCATGTTTCTCAAAGAATACCCGGACGCCGGCCATTCCATACCAGGACCGCGTGCGCCTCTGCTGAACTGGCTCTTCAAACAAAAACGCAATCCGAACCCGCTGTCCCTCACCCACGAATGCGAAAGCATATCGCTGGGGCGTTCCTACTGGTTCACCATTCAGGAGTTCATCGATCCACACCAGCGGGCATCGGTAGCAGCTACCATCAATGACCGGACCGTCGTCGTCCATCCTCATAACATAGCCGCTTTTTCCTTAGACCTGGCTGCATTTCCCCATGTCACGACAGTCCAGATTGATCAGACCCGGCTGCCAGCAGACATGTATTACAGGTTCGAGTCAGGCCATTGGATAAATGGAAGCCCTCTGCCAAAACCACCAACACGCGTCTACCAAGCGGGTGCTGCTGCCAACCTGTATCAGGGCGAGCCATTACTCATTGTTTACGGCACTCGCGGTGATCGCACGCAGCAGCTGAAAACACTGGCACAAACGCTCGCGTCCTATGGTGGACCCACTAATGAGCGGATCCCCAACCTGTTTCCTGTGATTGCCGACAGAGAGCTGACACAAGCACAGCAGACGAACGCCAACCTGATTCTGGTCGGCACCCCCACAGAAAACAGGCTCAGCCAGGCAATCCTGTCCGGGCTTCCCATCAAAATTCAGCAAGGCACGCTACTGGCAGGAGGTAGATCACCGTTGCCCCTGGAAAATCAGATACTGAGTTTGCTCGCTCCCCATCCTGATCATCCGCAGCGTCTGGTCTATCTGCTCGCCCCCTTCACTGACACAGCCGGACTCGCCCAGATTGTCGCTAAGCCGGCTTCGTTCCTGGCTGGCTCAGATGGGTTTGACCGCATCAGTCAGGCAGACCTGCTCACGCAAAACCCGCAGCATCTCATTTCACGACAGCTGCAATATGGAAAAGACTGGAACTGGATTCGCTTCCCGGATGCAGACCAGCCGATCCCGGCCCGTTATAGTAACCGGGCCAATCTCGCGACCACCTGTCTGCAGCTCATGCAGGAAAAATCCCAGGCTGACTTTGCACTCTGGTGGGGGCCCGCCGATCGAGGCATGTGGGGGACCGACTTCAATCACCTCGAACGCTATCAACCCGAATTCTATACCAAAGCAGACTTCCTCACCCGACGTCGTCTCTTTGAGACCATGACAGGCAGTGTGACTGGTGCAGAATTAAAAGAGATCTGGAATCGCTGGGGCACAAAACAGGAGCTGCAGAGCTTTCCTGAAATCACCCCCGGCACGCTGATCGACGAACAGCAATACCGACTCCACGTACCAATGGACCTGTATATCAAACTTGGTCAGCGCAAACAGAATCTCATCAATCCGCAGACAGCCCCCGGCATTACCTCCGCTGAACTGCTACAGCAGATCTTTCCCTGAACGCTATCAGGGCTACTGCACTTCGCCGCAGAACCGGATCCGCAGATTCTCCACGACTTCCAGCCCCCGGGGCATAAACTGATTGCGTTTCAGTCGGCCTTTGGCTTCAATCGCCTTGAGATGATCCGAGACCCCATTGGTCGATTTAATCCCAAACGACTGACCAATCTCCCGCACCGTGGGCGCACACCCCGTTTTCGCGGTAAACACACGGATAAAACTGATAATATGCTTCTGTCGCTCGGTTAATTTTTTCATCGCAGGGTCTCTGATTAAATAGCCTCTGAAAAACATATACTCAACGAATGTTACCTGCTGCCGGTTTGACTCCACAAGGTCTATCGCACAAGAAATCACATTCATTGTTGGGATGCCTCATCAGGTCGATTCATAGGATCTATCGGATCAATCCCACCTTGAATCATACCAAAAAAGGGATCAGCCAGTTCAGTTAGTTGACCATTAAGTAAACGGTGGACACGATATACATTACAGTAATCCATCGACGGTTTTCTGCCAGGGAAAGTACTGTCCTTAAAATCCTCATCATCATGACAGTAAAAGAGGCCATAGCTGCCAGGACCATGTTCGGCTATCCATTCAAGCATCTCCCATACCCTCGATGATCTATGATTACGTGATACACAATACGTTAATAAACCATTGTGATTATTCAGTTTTTCGTAAAATTGCCACCGTAATAATGAATCTTCAAAAGGCTGCATCCACTCCCGGAAGTTCTGCCATAACTCTTCATTAGCCTTATCAATTTCAGCATCTACCAAATCCACCGTCGAGAAGGTAGCTGTCTGTAACGGTAGCTGTCTGTAACGGTAACTGACTGCTACGGAGGTGACACCATCCAAATCCTAAAAGCATATTCATCCCCTAAATTAAGTACTCTTATGAGGACATCAACCAGTAAAAAGGGTTCAGTACATATCGCATGTAAGAGCCAAAGGACGATGAACTCGCTTATTTTTTCGGCTTCGGAACTTCAAACAGTCCGACTTTGGAATCATGCTTCCGCAGTCCATCCATGATCGCCTTGTAGATGTAGGGATTATTTTCCATTGCCCTGACATTCTCTTCGGTCCATTTTTCGTACTTCAGATCCTCAAACGCGGCATCGTCCTGCTTCCCCAGTTCCACAAGAATATCACGCATGACTTCCCCTCCCTGCAGAAAACGATCCTGCAGAACAGGCGACCCGTCTGCATAAGTCAGCCCCGCCAGTTTCTTACCCAGCTTTACTCCCGAAAGAAAACCATCGCGGTCGGTACGCGAGGCAATCGGATTCCACAACACATGCTCGGACTCCGACTTCATATTCACCAGTTGCTTGAGATGCAGCGGGATCTGCGGCCACGGTCCCCGGGGAGAATATTTGACCTCCCCCAGCCCGTCTTTGCCAGTCCCATGTTCGGCCCACCGCGCCATCCCTTCCAGGTACCAGGAATTCTTGAAATACGTTGTCCCATATTGGATGAGGTGAAAGGTTTCATGAGTGGGAGTGGCATTTTTGATGGGATCGACCTGCGTGGCAATCGCCATCACGATCGCCCGGTCAGTCGATTTGCCCTCGGGAATCGAGCGGGCCCGCTGTGCCCAGGAATACGCGACCCCGTTCAGGTTTGACATCTCCGAGCGATCGCGGATGCTCACCTGAATGCAGTTGACTCCCTTGTAACGTTCGCTCTCAAAAGGATCGGGAAACTTGAGGACATCGCAGAACAGTCGATGCGCTGCCCAGATCTGTTTCGCCACATTTTCCACCTGATCGGGGACGCCGTTTTGATCGACGTCGACCGGAGAGACCGCACCGGTTCCCTCCTTGACGTAAAAGATCCGGACTTTGTCATAGACGAAATGCTCCGTCAGTTCGGTTCTCTTTTTCTGCTGGGCAGAAGTCAGAGAGGGCGAGGCCATAGCCCCCAGAAGAACAGTAAATGCAACGAAACGGCTCAACGTGTGACGGCGCGCAGATCTCATGTGAGCGATCCTTTTTTACCAGTATTCAAACCATATTTAATCCAGGTAAACCGTGTAGTACTCTCTATAAACAGCTAGTGCTATGGATAACAGCAATAAAGAATAAACTTGAATCGACTTCCTTAATAATGAATGATGCTGAGGCGCTTTAATAGACCTATTCATGAAATACTGACTGGTTGGAGCGAGCACATTTCGTTAAATCTTAGAAATGGTTTCCACACTGTTAATTTTATATTCAGAACTATTTTGATCAGGGGTAATTTCAAGTTGTGAATCCAAAGCAAGAATTTCTGCTCCTTCAATTATTGCATCATTGAAGGCCGAACGCAGCATGGTGGTGGAGAACACCAGTTTGCGATTCAAGTCCAGGTCCAGCCATGTGGTTTTGTTACTATGATGTGACACATACACGCCAAGAAACATACCAGCGCAGCCTGGAACACCACACGAACACGTCCACGGAAAGAATCTGCCTGCAGAGTGGAGAGAAATTCGCAATTGATTCAGATCAAGATACTCCGGACTACTTTCATCGACAGGAGAGTCGTCGATCTCTAAAACTGCTGCCAGCCAGTCCGCTTCACCATCTTGTCGAATGATCAGATTCCTGATGGAAACATTCTCGACATATCGAGCCGACCGTAGTTTATTAACCCAGTACCGCAATGACCATCTAAATGATCTGTTGCTGTCAACAGCATGATGATTACCGCGAAATGATGAATTCAAAATGTGCTTCCCGAAATAATCAGTCAAAGTACACCTGAGATCTCATCAATCATACCAGAGTCCATCGGCCGGTCAACAATTTCCCTCTCGCGTACAACCGGAATAACCCGCACAGTTTCCGCGGCCGTTCACACAATCTTCTCGCTGCCGCCGCTTTTCACCAAAGTACGCCGACTCGCGTTTCCAATCGCTGCAGTTCCCCAATTCCTGTAACCGATAAAATAAGCATCCCTGCTTCTGCGGACACGGTCTGCGCCTGCGCGTGCCAGACCGGTTTCCAGGGAAGGTCCTCAGCAGCAGTTCGGTTTCTATAACGTTAACATTCACGGTCACAGATTCGAAATCCCGCCCGATGGAACGACAGCAGGATCAATCGCGAAATGTGTTCCGGCACCCCGGTCGATTCCGACGCTGGTTGTCGCTGCTGGGATGTTATCTCGCGCTCAGTGTCAATCCTCTGTTCGCGCAGGAAACGAGAGCAGATGCACTGCCGCCGCCACTCACCGATTCGCTGCCAACCGATACAACGTTCGTCAGTCCCTTCCCTGCCTGTGACGAAGAACTCATTCCCTGTGTAACCGGCCTGGATGAGCACGGCGATTACCCGACCGGCGAACTGAGTGGCTTCATCCAGATCGACTCCGCGGCTTTCGAACAGTCGCCGGCGTCCATGGCAGCGTTTGGGGATATTAATAACCGCACCGCCGTCCGGCGTGCGCGGCTCGCATTGATCGGGGATCTCGCGCCCGACATCGGTTACAAAATGGATGTCGAGTTCGCCACATCCCCTCCCGCGGCTCGCGATGTCTACCTGGATTTCCGCGATCGTCCCTACGCCGATCGCCTGATCGTCGGGACCACCAAAGTTCCCTTCCAGATGGAAGCCCTCACCAGTTCCAAAAACTTCACCTTCGCCGAACGGGCTCCCTTTTTTACCTTCTCCCCGTTTCGGCAGGTCGGCATCTGGGCAGATGGCACACTCGAAGAAGAAAGGGGTACCTGGTCACTCGCCGGCTTCCTCGTCGGCAGGGGAGGCTTCGATCTGAATCACAACGCCGACGGCCAGGGCTTCGCTGCCCGCACCACGTATCTGCACTGGTACGAAGGCGACGGTCGCGATCTGCTGCACACCGGTTTGAATTACAGCGTCCTGCAGCCATATGATAAGATGGTTCGCTACGATTCCAAGTTAAGCTTCTTCACCAACCAGGAACCGGGCATCAATTCATCAGGTCCCCCTCAACTCGTTGACACGGGTAATGTCCCCGCAGAAAGCGTCAACCTGTTTAACTTCGAACTGGCGGGGTCGCATGGCCGTTTCAATTATCAGGCCGAACTTACGTATGCCCTGGTCAATCAGATGGGCGGCCCCCCGCTGGTCTTTTACGGCGGATACGCCCAGGCCGGCTGGTTCTTTACGGGCGAATCCAAACCCTACAATCGCAAGACGGGCGTCTTTGATTCCGTCAAACCGCTGCACAGCTTTTTTGACGGCGGCTGGGGTGCCTGGGAACTGGCCGCACGGGGTACCTTCCTCAATCTGAACGATAAAAATGTGACGGGCGGACGCATGAACTCCGCCGAACTGGTACTCAACTGGTACCTGAGTGATCAGCTCAGCGTCAAATTTGATTACGTGCACGGCTTCATTAATAACGCGACCACTGACGATCTTCCCATTGATGTCATCGGCGGACGTCTGCAGTACATCTATTGAGGAAACGGCCCGCTGCGAGCTTACCCAAACAACTGTTTGAGCGGTGTGCCGCTTTCGATAATGGGAATCGGACGGTCTTCGCGGTCGGGCAGAAACAGTTCGGGGTCGATGCCCAGCAACCAGTAGATTGTTTTCGCCAGGTCTTCCGGGGTGACCGGGTTGTCCGCAGGATACGCGGCCTCTGCATCGGAAGTTCCATACACAATTCCCCCCTTCACTCCCGCGCCCGCCAGCAGACAGGGAAAACAATGCGACCAGTGCCCGCGACCCCACGCCGCAGTCCCTTGGGGAGTTCGCCCCATTTCGCCCACGGCAACAACCAGCGTTTCATCGAGCAGACCCCGCTCTTCCAGATCGGTCAGCAGCGCGGAATACGCCTGGTCAAATCCGGGCAGCAGGTGATGCTGCAGATGATGGGCACTGCGATGCGAGTCCCAGCTGTAACCATCGGGGGCGTCCCAGCAGACGGTCACAAAACGGGCTCCCGCTTCAATCATCCGCCGCCCCATCAAAGTCGACTGACCAAACAGATGCCGCCCATACCGGTCACGCAGTTTTGCTGATTCCTGCTGAATATCAAACGCGGACCGCATCTTCTCTGAAGTCACCAGCGACAACGCCCGCTGCTGGATGCGATCATAGTTTTTATATTGATGGTCTTCATGGAAATCCCGATTGGCCTGGTCAAACTGCTGCAGCAGACTGCTGCGACGGTTCAGCCGATCCAGTGTCATCTCTTCTTTCGTCGCCAGACCGCGAATCCGGAAATCAAGTTCCGCATCCGTGCAGTCGCGAAAGTACGGATTGTCTGCGGCATTGCGTTTGCGAATATCCGTGGCGAATGCGTTATACGCCGAACCCAGCCAGCCGGCATGCTGTCCCGTTCGTTCCAGCCCCTGCAGTACGCCCAGCCGGTTAGGCAGATAGACATAATCGGGCAGCGCACGTTGATGCGCATCGGGACTCCTGCGGGACAGGTATTCGACGACACTTCCCATCGCCGGCCAGTCGGTCCCCCGGGCATTGACATCGCCCCCATCGGAGGCAGAACGCGTCCACTTGTGCCCCGTCTGAATGTAATGGCAGGCATTATGATCATTATGTGGATGCGTCATCGTGCGGATCACGCAGAGTTTGTCGGAAATGTTTGCTGTCTGAGGCAGATACTCGCTGATGTGCAGACCCGGTGTGCGACTGTCGATGGGATGAAAAGGGCCGCGAATGCCACTGGAGGCTTCCGGCTTCATATCGAATGATTCCAACTGACTGGGACCACCAAACAGAAACAGGAATATCACCGACTTCGCCCGCCCGTTCTGAAACGCGCCCGCAACTTCTTCGGCAGCAAGCACGCCCGGCAGACTCAACCCGAATAACCCCGCGCCCCCGGCCTGTAACGCTTCGCGTCGCGTCAGACCGGAACAAACCTGTTTCGCATATCCGTTAACTGTCAGCATCAGATCAGTCCCATCCGGGTTCAAGTACAATGCTATTCATCCCTCGACAGTTTTCTTGAGCCGCTGTCTGCGAAGGATATTTGTGGAATGGTCCCAGTCTAGTGAATTCTGAACAGAAGATCAATTTTTTTCTGTGCTCTCCCCTGACAGCAGCGGGAAATTATATTGCACTCGACCTTCGCTCATGTTGACAGCAGATCGGTCGAATCTTCTTCCGGGTCTCGTGCCTGCTGACTCTGTCGCTCCAGTTCATTGAATTCGCTGGTCAGACTGCCTTCCGCATCGGTGACGGTCTCCTCATCCTGAATCTCAACCGGCGAACGGGATGGTTGTGGAACCGGTTGCTGAGAGGGAGCCTGTTTCGCAGCGGCGGCTTCTTCTGCGGACACCATGGTCACAGGTACTCCCTGGGGAAAGATCACCTCACGTGCATCGTCCGGCATGGAGAATCCCCGTTCTTCAAACGTTGTCTTTACCAGTCGCATCATCGAGGAATTGACTTTCAACACACTGAATTTATGACCATCAATCCAGTAATACAGACGCAGATTGACAGTCGAAGACCCCAGTCCCTCGACCAGCACCGTCGGTTCGGGATCGTCCAGCACAGCCGGATGCGATTCCAATATTTCTTTAGCGATCGATTGCGCTTCGTTAATGGGAACGTCGTAGCCCACCCCCACCATAAAATCGAGCCGCACTTTGGGGTTCGAGGTAAAATTCAGAATCTTACTTTTATAGATAATTGAGTTCGGGATCTGAATATGATTGCCGTCCAGCGACATCAGCAGTGTCCCCCGAGTATTCACACGCTGCACAAATCCCTGAATGCCTTCCACTTCAATCAGGTCTCCATAGCGAAACGGGTTCTGCATGCTGATCAGAATGCTGGCCAGGAAGTTCTCCGCAATATCCCGAAACGCGATCCCGACGATCAGGCCAAATAAACCCGTTCCCCCCAGAACCGTTGCCGCCAGCCGTGTCAGACCGGCAATCTGTAATACCAGGTAAATACCCAGCAGAAAGACCAGCAGTAACAACCCTTTGCGAACCACGCCACGCAGCAGTTTATTTTGAAACCGGCTGAGAATCGTGTAATCGGCAACATGGCCTGAAATATACATCGCAAGAAACGTAAACAACAGCACCAGCAGCGCCGCCAGGATGATGGGAATGGACTGTACCGTCTTACGCATGATGGATTTGACCGTACTATACGAGGCACTCAAATCAAACAGGTCCGGCTGCCTGATTTCAATCCGGTTGACGACAGCGACCACATCCTGTGTATTCCGGGAAAGATCGCCGGCCCATTGGCGGTATTTCTCATCATTGGTGGAACCAGTTAGAAAGGCGACTCCCTCATCGACTTCGACAAGCGGGTCTTCAAACCACTCGGTGGCTTTGAGAATCCGAGTCAACCGGGTTGAGATTTCAGAGTCAGCGACTTCGGGCGTCACATTGACCGCTTTCGGAGCTGGCAGCGACTCCGCCGGCGGTGGATTGACAGGCTCTTCAGGCATTTTTTCCTGCGCAACACAGACGAGAGAACAGACTCCAGTAACCAGTAGAAAAACCAGCACCCTGCTTGCTGTCATCATTCATTAACTCCCGCTTCCGAAACATGCATTACAAAAAAGAGTTTTCACTTCAATCTCAAAAGATTATGCCACAGTGCGACCAGGTAAGACAAAGCATATACCAGACCAGATCGTTTCTATCTTATGATAAGCAGCAGATTTTCATTCTGCCTGATCTTACAAATCAGAAAAAAACAGATGAATTGATTGCCCCTGCAGCAGTGACAGGGGTATCATCAACGAATACGGATCCTCACGAGACACGGAACTGAATCCAGCCAGGGAATCTCCATGAAAATCATAAGCATACTTCGATTGACCACTCTTGTCACCTTCGCCTCGCTTGCAGTCAGCCTGTTGACACTTTTCCTCTCACAGTCAATTGCAGGTGAAAAAACAGAAACACCTCCCTGGGCCGTATTGCAGCCAGCCCCCGATCCCCGACCTCTGCCTCATACAAAACCACTCATCTTTCCAGGCGATTTGAGCGAAAAAATGATTGCCGGCATCGATAAGTTTCTGCTCAAACAGATCGCGCAGGCAGCGAATGAACGACCTGAGCTGTGGAACCGGGATCTCTCTTCTCCGGAAGCCTATACCAAATCGATCGCCGACAAACAGTCGGAACTTTCCGCGATGCTCGGCATGACTGATCCGCTGATTACCGGACGCATCTCTTATATTGGCGATTCTTCCGACCAGCCATCGGACGAATTCACTCTGTACGAAGTCAGTTGGCCGACACTGGATGACATGCAGGGTACAGGCCTGCTGCTGGTCCCCAAAGGAAAGATTCGTGGCGACATCGTTGCGATCCCCGAAGCCGACCAGATCCCTGAAGACCTGGTCTATGCGAAAAATCCGGCTGATGCCTATGCGCGGCAACTGGTACGTTCCGGTTTTCGCGTGTTGATTCCCACGCTGATCAATCGGGAAACCAATCAATGGAAGATGAGCAACCGCGAATGGGCGCACCGGCCTTCTTTCGAACTGGGTCGCACACTGGCCGGTTATGAAACTCAGAAAGTCATGGCGGGCGTGAGTATTCTCAAACAGACCAGTGGTGATGAGAAACGCCCTGTCGGAGTCATCGGCTGGGGTGAAGGGGGACGGCTGGCATTATATGCGGCAGCCCTGGATCCGCGGATCGATGCCGCGGCTGTCTGCGGTTATTTCAGTTCGCGACAGTTTCTCTGGGAAGAACCTGCCGACCGGAATGTCTTCGGCCTGCTCAATGTATTCGGTGATGCGGAAATCGCCAGCCTCGTCGCCCCGCGGACGCTGATTATCGAATCGGGCAAATATCCCGAATACGGTTTTCGTACGACCGCCTGGGGTGAACTCGAAGTCAAGCAGGATGGTTACCCCCCCCTGAAAGGCAAACCGGGGCGGTTACTGGTCCCCGATAAAGACGAAGTCAAAACCGAAGTCGCGCGGGCTCGTGAATTCACCGCCGCTTTAAAACCACAGGCACCTGCATTGACACTCGTGGATTCCAATGTCCCTGTCTCTCAGGAAACACTGACAGCTTTGATTCAGAGCCTGGACGCTGATGCCAGACTGGCAGCGGTCTCCAAACCACTCGAACTCAAATCACGCGCACAGGCAAACAAACGACACGACGATCAACTGGCAGAAATCCTCAGGCATAATCAGCGTCTGCTGCAGTTGGCCTACGAAAGCCGCATCGAATTCATGAAGGACCTTAAAACCGATTCGCTGGAAAACTTTGAGAAATCGGTGGAACCCTATCGGAAGATCTTTCGCGATGATGTGATCGGTGCTTTTGACCTGGAACTGCTGCCCGATAATGCCCGCAGCCGAAAATTCCAGGTCGGTCCGAAGACGATCAGCTACGAAGTCGAAATGGATGTCTTCCCCGACGTCACCGCCTATGGCATTCTGACCTTACCCAAAGACCTGAAGTTGGATGGCTCAGAACAGCGGCCTGTCGTTGTCTGCCAGCACGGTCTGGAAGGACGCCCCCAACACACGGTCGGAGAAGAAGGATACCGCGCTTATAAATCGTTCGCCACGCATCTGGCAGAACGGGGTTTCATCACCTTCGCTCCTCAGAACCCGTATGTGCTGTTCGATCGCTTTCGCACACTGCAGTTCAAATCCCAGTCCATCGGCCGAACCCTGTTTTCCATCGCAGTCCCCCAGCATCAGCAGATCACCGACTGGCTTTCGACGCTGCCGTTTGTCGATGAAAAGCGAATCGGCTTCTACGGAATTTCTTATGGCGGAAAATCAGCCATGCGAATTCCTCCGCTGGTCAAGAACTATGCCCTGTCGATCTGCTCAGCTGACTTCGGTGAATGGGTCTGGAAGAACGCCGCCACCGACCAGCGCTCGCTGCGTTACAGTTATGCCAACAAAGGGGAATACGAAATCTTCGAATGGAACCTGGGCAGTACCTTCAACTACGCCGAGATGGCCGCCCTTATCTGCCCGCGCCCCTTCATGGTGGAACGCGGACACTTTGATGGCGTCGAACCTGATGACCGCGTCGCACAGGAATATGCCAAGGTACGATTTCTCTACCAGGCTCAACTGGGCATCGGCGATCGTCAGGAACTCGAATTCATCAAAGGCCCGCATGCCATTCACGAACAGGGTTCGTATGACTTCTTACACAAGCATCTCAACTGGCCCGCCCCCAAAGAGTCGGACTGAGACTTCACGGACAGCATTACTTGCCTGCATACAATGCATAAAATTTCGTCTCTGTGGAATGGGGAAATGTAACCCGTGCTGCCAGTTTTTTGCCGGCCGGTAACGGATTGTTTCCAGACCAGACAATCGGCGTACGGGTTCCCGGTTGCGTGATGTGGGCAGCATCTTTACCGGAGTAACCGGGCAGAGGTTTGTCGAATTCATCGACCAGCTCCACTTTTAAGGGATTCTCTGTTGAGACCCCTTCCACATTCACAAACAGTTGGAGTTCTCCCCTGGTTTCAAAGGGAGCCGTCACGAAGTGTGCTAAGCTGTCTTCGACCCTGGGTGAGAGATAACCAAAACCGTCCCGTCTGAGTGTTGCCAGTCCGATCTCCATACTCTTGAGTTTTCCGCCGGTATCCCAGTGGGAATACCACATCAATGTTTTATCACCCCGATTCACAAATGCATGCCCCTGCAGCAGCGCGATATCATCCCACTCACCCTGCTTACCTCGGTCAATGACACTATGATCGGGTACAGGCTCCCGGAAGTGAATGCCATCATCGCTGACGACCAGTCCCAGATCAATTGTCACTCCTTTGTTCCAATGTTCGCCTGTTGGTGGTTTCTTCGGTGCATCCTGCCACATGCCGTACAGACCGACCAGCACATTCCCCCGATTCCAGATTCCTGCCCCCATGTGTGTCTGCTGACCGGGAATGGGTTTCGCGGTCAACTGGCCCGGCCGTGCGAACGAAAGCGCTTTCGCGCGGGACCAGTGATCGAAATCGGAAGATCGGTAAGCCAGCATCACCCGACCAACATCAGAACCGTCCATCCGCCAGGTCCAGGGCGAAAGCAGCTGACCATTGGCATAATAAAAGTTTCCGAACTGATACAGGCTGGAGACTTCGAACCGTTCGCCTCCGGCATTCATGGGACGGTCACCAACAACATCCCACGTTAAGCCATCGGCACTGGTCGCGGCGACGAAAGCACCCCAGCGACTTTCGTTCGGCCCGATTTTACTCCGCCCGCCACGCACCTCGGCAAACGGGGGATGTGCTATATAGACACATTTAAAACGGCGCTTCGGGTCAGGGTCATTGGCATCATACATCACACTGAGAAAATCATTCACCTTGGCCAGCGCGGGGACTTCTGACTTGATCAGACAGATATTGTTCTGTTTATTTCCATTGAATTCCACCAGATTGAGTTTCGGTTTCGTCCAGTGAATCCCGTCATCACTCTCGGCGTAACACATGGGTCGCCACCAGCCGGGCGCCTGGCCACTTTTAATCGCGGTCTCGAACATCCCGAGATACCACATGCGAAATTTCCCGTCCATGTACATCACGCTGCCGTATAGAATCGCATGTCCGTGATCGGGGGCGCCTTCCGGTCCACGACGCAGCACGGGATTCGCCGGATGTTTCTCCGCCGTCACTGGTGTCAGCTGCAGATTGTTTCGCCAGGGAATCGCGTGGTCATCGAATGAGAAGAAGACCGCTTCGTCCACTTCCGGACCGCGGTCCACTGAAACCGTCTGGGCGGAGAGCCCGGCAGATATTCCCAGGAGTAATACAATTGACAGACAGGCTGTCATGCATCGTTTTAAAGTAGAGAATGGTGAGGCAGGCATCGTTTCTCTTTCGTTTTATTCAGGTTCATCAGGGAAGGAGAGTTCGTACACGTTGAGTTTCAAGTTCATTTTCTGGGATGGTAGACTGTTTCAGTTTTGCCAGATCAGCACCGAATCCGGTCTCAGCAGTGACACTGCTGATCCACTTTGATTGCTGTTCCTGTCCGGTCAGCTGTTGAAACTGACCGAACTGTGGGGGAGTAAAAAATGTTTTATCAACTCGCAGGCTCTGCAGTTCATAGCAGTTTCGGTCAGCCGTCCATTTGACATCTTTCCAGATCAGCACTTCAGGCTTTAATGGTTCTTCTGTGGTATTCTCTGCCGCCAGGTAGTCGTACGCCACGTGGGAGGCAGGCTGAACAGCCGCACTGACAATCAGCGAGTCAAACAGGCTCACCTCACCGCCGGTTGCCTGAAAGTTCAGTCCCATCAGCGTCACATGGCTGGCGTCCAATCTAGAGTTGCGGGAGACACGCACTTCGTTTTTACCGGCCACCCGACGGATAAAGACATTCTTCATGGTCAGCGAACAGGGCTGATCCGGATCATCGCGGCCCACCAGTGTCAGTGTTCGTACCGCCGAAGAAAGTATGACCGAATTGGTCAGCGTATAGCGGCCCGTATCCAGAAAAAACAGATCGAAGCCCAGACAGTCGCGGATAAAGACCCGGTTGTAACTGGTTCGGCTGGCTCCGGTGTCACAGATCCCTGTCGAGTTCCCAATCGATACAAAACCATCGACGCGGTATTCGGCTGTTTCGTGGGCACTGATCCCGTCATCACCACATTCAATCGCGCGGATATTTTCAAACAGCACATTTTCACAATGTCCGTGAATATTAAATCCGTCGTTATACGGATGAGTGCAGGTCAGATTGCGAATCACCAGATGCGCGTTGTGATTCTTTCCCGAACCACCAAACTGCACGCCGGCGGATCGTACCGGAATACGAAGATTCTGCTCACTCAGCTGGGCTCCCGACGAGAGTTTTAAATAAAAGGCACCGGTGACCTGAGAACTCTTTTCTGCCGGTTCTGTCTGCCCGGCTGGTGCTGTCTGTTTCACAAACGTCCATTCCCCCGGTTGCAGGTCTTCAGGCTTTTTGAAATCTTTGCTGGGTCCTTTCGATGTGCGACCCATGTGTACCATCTTACCGTTCCAGAGAAAAAACCAGCGCTGTAAAATTGCATCACTCAAAGCAGGCATCAGATTCTCACAGCGATACAGGTCCGGCTTGACTTCAGACCACAGTGTCACATCGATCGGATCGGAACCTTCCAGGGTCGCACCATGTCCGTCGAGGGTGATCGGCTTTTCCGGTGTTCCCTGCTTGCCATAAAAGCCCGCGTACTCATGATAAACTGTAGGCAGCAGATAAATCGTGTCACCAGGTTCCGCAATGCGAATTGCCTGCCGAATTGTTTTGAGCGGCCTTTCTGTCGCTGCGTCATTCCCCTTGTCCGGGTCGACATGAATGTCGCGGGCAGCGACGACATTACAGACCAGCAGTATTACGACAGCGGACTGGAAACAAAAGCTGGAATGCATCAAAAAAGTTCGTCGCATGGAAACGCTCTGGAGATTAAAGGAATGAAACTTCTATTTTGCGGATGAAGAATCAGGGGTTCCGACCTGCTTCAGAAACCATTTCGCTGCTACATCGGTTGAGCCTTTGGGAACCGTGTGCCCTTTTGGCTCTGCAATCACATGCAAATCGACCTGACTTGGCCCGCCCTTTTCCAGACCAGCCTGTGTAATCCTGCGAGCCACCGCAATCGCTTCGTCTGTTCCGACGCGCACATCACGATCGCCAATCACAATCCAGACGGGCCGCCCCGCAAGTTTGTCTGCATTGCGGATCATACTCAACGACTGCACCATTTCATTTTTGGAACGCGATTTGAATTCGTTTAAGACGGTCAGGTCTGTCACCGGTGCAAACGCGGCAACTCCTTTCACCCGGGGATCGTGGGCTGCAAACTGCAACGCCAGGTAACCGCCCCGCGATGTTCCACACACACCGACATAGTCCGGATTGGTCTGACCGCCGGCAATCAGTTCATCAAGTACCTGACTGAGCCGACGGTTATTATCGGCAACGAAGTCATCCCCCTGCTCACAACGATAAGCCCAGCCACTTAACCCCGTAGGCTCGGGAGGTCGATGCTGTTTGCCGTGACAGGGAATATCGACCGAGACCAGCAGGTAACCGGCATCCGCCATTTGGTTGCCACACTGTCGAAAATAGGGACTGCCCAGCGTACTCTCCATTGTCCCCGCCAGGATGAAGAATGTCGGCTTAGGCTGGTCCGGCAACGGTCCCCAGGTTGCGAATTCCGTTCCTGCTTTCGTTTTATGAAGTTCGACAGCGGGTTCAGCTGCCGACAGCGTCGACGTCATCATTACCAAAGTCAATCCCAGCCACAGTCCTTTTGAGAACTTGTTCATGATGTCATTCCTTAGATAAACGCAGCAGTTATATTTTCAAGTAGTCTTGTTCTGATTCAGCCAGTTACGCGACTGCATCTGCATCATCGTACGGGCCCGGTTGGAATCGCGATCCCGAATCGCGACTGCCAGCTCCTGGTGTTCCCAGATCATCCGTTCGCCCGTGGTTTCATCGGACTGATATTCCTGATAGACCGATTGAAAGAAATTGACCAGCACCCGCTGCATGCCGGCAATCAATTTGGATGACGTCATCTGCAAGAGTAGCGAGTGAAAGGTAATGTCCAGTTCTGCAATCCGTTCCGCCTGATCACTGCGAATCGCGGCTGCCAGTTCACCTGCCAGTTCACAGAGCTGCTGGCATTGCTCATCACTGCCGTTACGAATCGCCAGATCGACGGCTCCCATTTCGACTACATACCGCAGCATCGATAACTCGGAAACATCCTGTTCCGAATCAAACAGAGAAGGCAGTCCCAGTTGCAGCAGCCGCAGTGGATCGGGACGGCGTACAATCAGGCCGATGCGTTTGCGACCTTCCAGCAGGCCAATAGCCGTCAGTCGGCTGACTGCTTCCCGGGCGACGGTTCGAGAAACCTGATACTCTTCTGCCAGATCGGATTCGGTCATGAAAAACGCCCCGTCTGCGAGTCGTTCGGACTGAATTCGCTCCCGAATCCGCTCTGCCAGCTCGTCAGACTGGGTAATCTGGTAATTGATTTCGGCAGACATATATGCTATTTATTTTCTGCTAAAGACTGTTTTTTTGATTTACAACTGACATTTTTATGATTAAATAGTATCTATTCTGATTTCAATGTCAAATCAATTTTTGAGAACAATCATGCTTGCCCTCCCCGATCTGGCAGAATTACGACGCTATGATACCCCGACCGTCTGCAACGCAATTGAACTGTTCGAGATCCGATCTCGGACTGCGGGATATATGAAACGGGAAATCGCCGCCTGCTTCCCGGAACTCCCCCCCATGGTCGGTTACGCGTCCACTACCACCTTTCGTTCTTCCGTACCGGCGGACAGTTCTGTTGACCCCGGAATTTCAGCCCGACTGATTCGTTCGTTCAAAGATTTACCCGGCCCTGCGATCGTTGTTTTCCAGGATCTGGATGATCCGCCGGCTGGCGCGACGTTCGGCGACGGGATGTGCCTGACTTACAAAACATTTGGTGCGGTCGGTCTGATCACGTCCGGAGCCGCCCGCGATATCGATAATGTGCGTGCCCTCGAATTCCCCTGTTTCAGCAATGGTATTATGAGCGGACACGGGTACTGCCACTTCGAAGCGACCGGCGTTCCCGTAGAAGTGGGAGGACTCACCATTCATCCTGGCGATTTACTGCACGGCGACTGTAATGGCGTGGTCATCATTCCACCTGAAATCGCTGCGGCTGTTCCTTATGCCTGCGAACAGTATCTCAAACATGAAGCGATCGTGCTTGATCCCCTGCGGGAGGGGTCGGCAGATCTCGACCGTCATCAACGGGCTATCCAGGAAATGCTCGCCCGTCTCAACGAACTGAAAGTGGAATTGAAAACGATGATCCAGTCCTGAATTCAACAACCAAATCTCTCGAACGAGTTTCAGCATGAATCCATATTTCGTTATTCCCGTTTGGTTTCGAATTGCAACAACCACAGCTATTCTGGTCGGATTCTGTTCTTCCCCACTCTTCGCTGCTGAAACGGATGAAACTTTCACTGAAAAGATCACGCGGCATCAGTACTCAGATCCACAAACGGGCAAAATCACTCCTTATCTGCTGTACCACCCAGTTAAGAAATCAGACTCTCAACCGACTTCGCTGTTAATCTATCTGCACGGTGCCGGGGGATCACTCAAGAGCTATAATTATTCACGCGAACCTTATCAGAAATTGCGCAAAGAACTCTCCCGCCGCGGATTTTACGTGGTCGTTCCCGAACTGGGAAAACTGCATTTCATGAATGCAGCCGCGAAACAGGCGCTGGATGGAGTGACCGCACAGGTCCTTACCGCACAGAAGATTTCTCAGCGCCGCGTACACATTATGGGCACCAGTATGGGAGGCGGCTCGTCTCTCGCTTACACCCTGCATCGCCCTGATCTGATCCGTTCCGTTTGCGCCGTGATGCCGATGACAGATTTCGCTGACTGGATTAGAGAGAATCCCCGCTATGCCAAGCCAGTTTCTGCCGCGTATGGCGGCTCGCCTCAACAGGTTCCCGACGCATATCACGTGAGCTCAGCAATTCAGAATGTCGATACATTTCAGAAAATCCCCGTGATGCTGATTCATGGACTCAAAGACCGCACCGTGCTGCCCCGCCACAGTCAGAAACTGGCTGAACGCTTAACAGAAAAGCAGTTTCAATGTGAGCTGATCATACTGGATGACCTCGCGCACTCGGACGAAGTCATGCGCAGCGTGCAGATCCAGGCTGCCGACTTTTTCGAAAAGGCAATGCAATAATCCTCTTGTAATACAGGACACCCCTCGATGTTGAAAATCGCACGACTTTGTTTCCAACTGAGCCTGTTCCTCGTCTGTCCGCTGATTACCGTCCCCGTCTCACACGCAGCCGAACCGGGTTCCAGTGAGAAAACACTGTTACTCGTCGATGATCATCACGTATTATATCGCGCGGGGACCAGGCGCGTTTTTCATCATGCGAATGCGTATGCAGAAAATCCGGTCGTACGGGAAGATCAGCCGTGGGAACTGGCCATCGCCTGGTCTTCGATTTATCGTAATCCCCAGTCGGGTCTCTATCAGTTGTGGTACCAGGCGTATGCTGGTGAACGCGACCCGCGCAAAACGCATCGCTGTGTGGTCTGCTATGCTGAATCGGAAGATGGCATCCACTTTACCAAGCCGATGTTGAAACTGCACGATTTCAAAACCGACCGCAAACCCTGGGAAGGATCTTTTCCGGAAACCAATATCGTGCTGCTGGCATCGGGCGGTTATGGAGACCGGTACTGCAACTCAGTTCTGTTCGAACCGGGTGAAACAGATCCTGCTCGACGGTATAAGATGCTGTATTACGATTTCTCTCCCGATGAAAATCAGCAGGAATGGCCCGGATGGCATGCCGCCTTTTCACCCGATGGAATCCACTGGGCAAAATCGTCACGCAATCCGCTCAACCAGACTGCCTATGGGGGACGTACACTGCAACCGCTCTTCACTGAAGAAGATCCGTATAAAGAACAGTGGGACAAACGCAAAAACTTCATGCGCAAACAGTGGCTGTTGCCGCTGTCGATGTCCGATGCGGTCGACGTGTTTTATGATCCGAAACAGAAAGAGTACGCTGTCTACGGAAAATGCTGGTTGAACGGACCGGATGGAGGACTGGCCTGGAAACACGCGATGGCCCGTTCCAGCAGCAAGGATTTTCTCTCCTGGTCGGCCCCCGAAATTGTCTGTTCGCCCGATGACGAAGATGCTGCCAACACGGAATTTCATAACTCGCCGGTTTTCTTTTATAACGATTGTTACTTCTGCCTGAATCAGATTCTGCGCGCCCGCGGCGAAGCAGTCGGAGCGAAAGCGGATTTAATGCATATCGAACTGATGATCAGCCGCGACGGCATCCACTGGGACCGTCCCTGTCGCGAACTCTCGTTCATTCCACAACAGCCATTTTCGAGCGGAGGCATTTTCACGAATGCCACGCCTGTATTCCTGCAGGATTCTATTCGCTTTTACTACGGAGGCTATACCAGTGGTGCGATAGGAGGAGGTTCAAAACTGACCGACGCCAGCCAGCAGAGTGGTGTGGGACTGGCAACCCTGCCTCTGGACCGCTTTGCGGGAATTCGCTCCGTGGAACTGAGCGCTCAGTCCACCTTAAAAAAACCGCTGAAAAATATAGGACAGGTCACACTCAAGCCTCTGAACCTGAAAGACATTCAGGAGATCACCGTAAATGCAGACGCGACGAAGGGCAAAATCCAGGTGGAACTGTTAACAGCCGCCGGATTCCGGGTTCCCGGCTTTTCGAAAACAGACGCAAAGCCTTTAACCGGTGATTCCCTGACGCATCCCGTTGGCTGGAAAAAGCAGACCTTGAAGGATCTGCCTGCTGGCAAATATATGCTGCGACTGCATCTGGATCACGCCGAGGTGTTTGCGGTGACCTTAAAAAATTAAACAGATCCTGCTGTTTTATTTGCCTGCTTCCGAGGTCGATGCAGGTAAACTGTCGATTTTTTGCAGAATTTCTTCCGCCTCCGACATCAGTTGCGCATAACCCTGAATGTTTCCATTCCGCTGTGCATCCCGGGCCTGTTCCAGTTTGTGCGCATATTGAGTTTCCAGTTTTTTTCGCGGATCACGACGCAACCAGCCAAACATAATCAGGCTTTCGAATGAAATGGGAGTAAAGAAATCTGAGCCATTGTTCTTATTTATAGATGACACAGCAATTTTGACAACCGCAGTATTTCTCGACTCGCTCTCTAATCATTCAATGTGACTCGATCAAGAGCTGCCATTTCGTGCGAAGGAGTTGGCTTGTTCCCGGATCCCCCACGCTTTGAGCTTTCTCTGCAGGGTTCTGACGGACATACCAAGAGATTTTGCGGAATGCGTACGGTTGCCATGATTTCGGCTCAAAGTCTGCTGAATCGCCGTACGTTCCAGTTCTTCCAGACGGATGCCTTCAGGAATGAGGATTCCATCATGAACTCCCTCTCCATTTCGCAACATGTCAGGTAAATCATCCATTGTCAACTGGCCAGATTTTGAGAGAACCACCATGCTTTCCAGACAGTTGCGCAGCTGCCTCACATTTCCCGGCCAGTTATGATTTACCAGGTATTGATGCAGTTCCGCAGACAACTCCGGTCTTTCCCGCTGAATCTGTTGACAGATCTGGTTCATAAAACTGTCTACCAGCAGTGCAATATCTTCGTTCCGCTCACGCAGGGGAGGCAGCTTCAAGTTGATCACATTCAAACGGTAATACAGATCCTCCCGGAATCGTCCTTTTTCAACCAGCTTTTCCAGATGGTGGCTGGTTGCAGCGACCACTCGTACGTTGACATGTCGATCCTGGTTACTGCCGATCGGCGTGATCGTGTGATTTTCCAGAACCCGCAACAGCTTGGCCTGCGATTCCAATTTAAAATCACCGATCTCATCGATAAACAGAGTACCATGATGGGCTGCTTCAAAACGTCCCCGACGGGATTCCGTCGCGCCGGTAAACGAACCTTTCGTATGACCGAACAGTTCGCTCTCGACCAGGTGTTCCGGAACGGCGGCCATATTCACGGTCACAAACGGTTCTGCTGCCCGCGGGCTGTTACGATGAATGGCCTCGGCAATCAGTTCTTTTCCTGTGCCTGATTCACCTGTTATTAACACGGTGCTGTCTGTCTGCGCCACACGTCGGGCATCCTCAAATATTTCCTGCATCGCCCCGGATTGGCCCACTATGTTTTCAAAACCATGTTGCGATGGTCTGTGTTGGGAGGCACTCACAGCAGACGCAGCATCCCGGGCGGAACGCATACAGGTAATAACGGATTGGATCAGTTTCTGTGAATTCACCGGCTTACGAAGATAATCAGCCGCCCCCTGCTTCATTGCGGTGACTGCGGTATCGATATTGTCCGAACTCGATACCAGAATACAGGGTGTTTCCGGTTTATGTTTTTTCCAGTACTGTAACTGTTGCAGGGCATCCTGATCACTCTGATCGAGATCAATCAGAACCAGGTCCACACTCTGTTCGATCTGGTGATCAGCCAGCTGTTCCTGACTGACTGTGATGGAATGAAAATTATGCTGGCTTAAAAAATCGGATAGAACAGCCCGGCCTGGTGTTGTATTTTCTATGATTAAAATTGTCTGTTGTTTCAACATGCTCCGCTCCCCCATGAAAGTTTGATAATAGTGGGTTGAACGTTTTGCAAAGCATGTGCCATTTCGAAAAGCTAATGATTTCAGCACTTTCGACGAATCTACTGTGGCAGTTTTACGACCACTCTGAACGCTCACAGATCACCCCATACGACAAACTGTCGGATATTCTGTCACTGCATTACCCCCTTGCACAAAAAAATCATAAATACGCCAGGGGAGCATCGTTTCGTCTCCTCTGCTGAGGATCACTTCCCATTACTTGTGCGGGTTCATATCAAACCTGACCCATGTGATGCTAAGGCATTGCTGATCACTGCAGCTGCAGCAGGTTTTCAGATCAAAAATACATGGTTGGCATTCCAGTTGCGTAACTTTCCTGTGATCTTGCTTTATTCACCTCAATTGAAAGAGAGCAAAACATGAATCAATCAATGCAAAAAAAACCTGTGCTATTAATCACTGGTGCTGAAGGTCTGATCGGTTCTCGACTGGTTAATACGTTTTCTGAAGAATATGATGTCGTCGCTTTCGACCTGGAACCTCTACCGGCTGAACAACATCAGGCAGACTGGATTCCCTGCGATCTGACAGACGATGCCGCCGTCTCCCGCGCACTGGAAAATCTGAAACAGAGACACGGTGATCGCATTGCCAGTGTCATTCACCTGGCTGCCTACTATGACTTTTCTGGTGAACCGAGCCCCCTCTACGAGGATCTGACAGTGGAAGGGACCAGGCGATTACTCCACGGACTTCAGAACTTTACAGTCGAGCAGTTTGTATTTTCCAGTTCACTGCTGGTACAGGCTTCTTCTGAAGAGGGTCAGCCGATCAATGAGACGTCTCCCCTCAATGCCGAGTGGGACTATCCAAAGTCCAAACTGGCTGCGGAAGAAGTCATCCAGAAAGAAGCAAAGGGAATTCCTACCGTCATTCTGCGTCTGGCGGGCGTGTATGATGAAGACTGTCACTCCATCCCCATCTCTCAACAGATCGCCCGTGTCTATGAAAAACAGCTGGAAAGTTATTTCTTCCCGGGTGATCTGAGCTGCGGACAGTCATTCCTGCACCTGGATGATCTGGTTGCCTGCTTCCAGGCAGTCGTGGAAAAGAGAATCAATCTGCCTCTGCATAGCCTGTTTATCATCGGCGAAGAGGATCTGATGAGTTACGAAGAACTGCAGGATAAACTGGGACTGTATCTGCATGGGGACCAGTGGCCCGCGATTCGGATTCCGAAGATGGCCGCCAAAGCGGGTGCCTGGGTTAAGGATCAGATCTCGAATGAAGAAGATGCCCCGTTCATTAAGCCGTGGATGATTGATCTGGCGGATCAGAACTATCCGGTCTGCATCCAGCATGCCCGTGAATTTCTGGAATGGGAGCCAAAACACCAGTTACGCAATTCCCTCCCGGAAATGACCGAACGACTCAAGTCAGATCCGGAACGCTGGTACCAGATTAACGGCTTACCCGTTCCGGAAGAACTCAATCAGGAAGATTCAGCGGGGACTCGGAAATGAGCCAGCTCACGCTCAAAGGTTTTCCGGCGGAGCAGGCAGACCTGAATGTCGCCGTCGCCCCGTTTGATTATAACCCGTCAGCCTGGTCGCAACGGATTCCGATTTGTATTCTCGCCATCATTGCATTTGTCATGGCGACACACATGGCGTTGTTTCAATGGCATTTGATTGATGCCCCCTGGGATCCTGTCTTTGGAGAACAGACACGACTTGTTCTGGAATCCGATGTGGCGTTAAGAATGCATCGCTGGTTCGGCATCCCCGATGCAGCACTGGGTGCGTTAGCTTACCTCGGTGATGCCATCTTTGGCCTGGCCGGATCGACGCGTCGCTGGCAGTATCGCCCCTGGCTGGTCATCCTGTTTGGGATTGATGTGATTCCGCTGGGTGTGGTCAGCGCCATCCTGGTCATCTGCCAGGGAACCATCGTAGGACAATGGTGCTTCCTCTGTCTGCTGACAGCGTTGATTTCGCTGATCCTGGTGGTCATGGCCTATGATGAAGTATTTGCTTCTCTCAAGCTGCTGTATCGGGTCTGGAAAAGAACACACGACAAACGACTGGTCTGGTCCGTTTTGTGGGGCAAGCCCTCTGAGATCGCCGACGAGATCGCCAGTGAAATGGTAACCGCTGCTTTGAAAACAGCAAAAAGGAGCACCTGATGTGGTCGCGCGTTGTGGAAATCATGCTGGGTTGCTGGCTGGCGATCAGTCCGTTTGTTTTCGGACATGCTGAGTCACAAACCATGCTCTGGTTTATGGACTGGCTCTGCGCATTGTTGATCATTTCGTTTGCGCTGCTTTCTTACTGGCAGCCTTTGCGACACATCCATCTGGCAACCGCTTTTCTGGCGATTTTAATGATCTGTTACGGGCGTTTTGCCAGTCCCGAACAGGTGATTCCGGCACTGCAGAACCACATTCTGACCGGGCTGTTGCTGCTGATGTTCGCACTGATTCCTAATTATGCCAGCCAGCCGCCACAAGTATGGTATCGCGAGTTGCAAAACTGAGTTCATTCGATTCGAGGAAAAAGAAGGACGAAACTAAAATGGAATCAGCTATCAGCCCGTTTCTACACCAGGCCCTGGACCGCCTGGGAGTCAGTGATGAAATGCGGCACCTGATGATCACCCCTTATCGCGAGGTCAAATTTGGACTGCCCCTGGTCTGTCATGAAGGAGGCTTGAAACTCTACACCGGTTTTCGCGTACAGCATAATCACAGTCGCGGACCTTTTAAGGGGGGACTGCGATTTCACCCGGATGTCGACCTGGCTCACTTTCGAGATCTGGCTTCTGTGATGACCTGGAAGTGTGCGCTGGTTGATATTCCCTTCGGCGGTGCCAAAGGAGGAATCAATTGCAACCCTCATGAGTTGAACAGTTCTGAGCTGGAAGTTCTTACCAAACGGTTTGTGGATCGATTAGATGAAATGCTGGGGCCAGATCGGGATATCCCTGCCCCTGATATGGGAACCAGTCCCCGGGAAATGGCCTGGATCATGGAAGCCCATTCTAAGGATCATGGTTACGAGCCAGGAATTGTCACCGGAAAACCAATCCAGTTGGGAGGCTCCCCCGGTCGACTGGCAGCAACCGGTCGGGGAGTCGCGTTGGTGACCTGCTGGGCCTGTGAAAATCTGGGGATCGAAGTGCAGGGCGCTCGTATCGCCATTCAGGGTTTTGGCAATGTAGGCAGTCATGCTGCGAAATTTCTACATGACTTCGGTGCAAAAGTGGTCGCCATCAGTAATCGACAAAGTGGCTTCTACCAGGGTCACGGACTGGATATCCCCGGTATCATCAAATCGAGAAATGAATCTGACGACGATCTTACACTACAGCAGATCGACTTCTCTGCCGAAGAAATTTCTAACGAAGAACTCCTCGCCCTGGATGTTGATATTCTGATTCCCGCTGCTGTCGAAGCAACCATCCATCAGGACAATGTCGATCAACTTCGCACTCGATTGATAGTAGAAGCAGCCAATCTCCCCGTCACGGCTGAAGCCGACGCCACACTGCAGGAACGAGGCATCCCTGTCATTCCGGATCTGCTGGCGAATGCGGGGGGAGTGACCGTCTCTTATCTGGAGTGGGTTCAGAATCGACAGCGCTACAGTTGGAAAGAAAGCGAAGTGAATAACAAACTGGAATCAACGTTGCACGATGCCTGGAAACAGTTGACTGAATCAGCGGAGTCCACGGGCAGCAGCAGACGGGAAGCGGCCTACACGATCGGCACGCGACGCGTTAAAGAAGCGATTGAACTGCGCGGATTTTGATGATCAGCTCAAACGGACATGGAGTCGCTACAAGATAGCGAGATAGTGTCTGAACGAATCGCTCAGAGTGATAACGAGTAATACAAACCCATTCCCCCAAAGTAAAACAACAGCACCAGGGCTGAATCATATCCCATTCCCAGAATCGTGCGATCGCGGCGTTCCAGAATCCCCCAGAGATAAATACTGGTCAGTACGATCCCGAGCGCAGCCAGGAAACTGGCAGAGGGATCCATGGCATCGATAAGAGAACCATCACGATAGGCAATATCCGCTGGCAGGAAGAGTACCACTTCCAGCACATTCGTTCCCAGAATATTTGCAACCGCCATACTGTAGGCGCCAAAGCGAATGGCAGACCAGGTCGTACTCACTTCAGGCAGACTCGTCGCTAATGCCACCAGTGTGGCTCCAATCAGGCTCTGTCCCAGCCCCGTCTGCTCTGACAACACTTCTCCGGTTCGCGCCACCAGATAGCCTGAAAACAGAACTCCACACGCTGACAGAGAAAACCAGAGAACCAGGGCACCCGTCGATACCGACTGGTATTCTGCCTGGTGTGCGTCTTTGAGATCCCGATTGGACTCCGGGGGTTCTTCCAGTTCCCCCGCTGGTTTCCAGCGGGGATCCCCTTCATACCGATGAAATGACCAGAGCCCGAAGCCATAGATCACAACCAGCATCATAGACCACAGCCCGACCCCTGCCAGTGTGATTAATTCGCCTGTCATCAGAATCATGATGACCAGGCTCAGCATCAGGATCAGAAAAACCCCCTGCAGCAACAACGCTGCTTTGGGCGAAAAAAAAGTCAACGGTCGGTTTCGCAGACAGACGATATCCATACCGGCGAGCACCGCGATCTGCAAAGCGACTCCCCCCAGCAGGTTGTTGCCCGCCAACTCAGCTGCGCCGGATGCACTGGCGGAAATGGTCGTTGCCAGTTCCGGCAGACTGGTCGCTCCCCCCAGCAGCAGTGCACCTGCAAACGCTTGACCAATTCCGGTTCGATCGGCAATCAGATCCACGTAGAGACTCAATTTTGACCCCGCGTACCAGACACCCGCCGCAAACAGGGTAAAGAGTAACAGATTCAGCCAGATCGAATTTTGTGAGAGATCAAGTAATGACATGATGTGGACAGCAATCATTTTATAATATGGTGAGAGAACCTCGATTCAGTTTAAATGAGAACAACAGCATCCTGCTCTGCTTTATATGTACTTTAGGAGAGAAGTAGCCCGCCTTGAAGTCAGTCAGAATGTCCTGCCTCAGCGTCAATCTGTCATGCTCTGTGTGAGAATATCTATCGCGTTTCCGTTCAACATCTCAGATTCCAAATGCCCTTCGAAACATACCCCCCCAGTCCAGGATCCGTCGGCTGCACAGATCAGGTTTAGAATTGCATCAGACGACACAAACTTTTTTTCCCGACCCTGAATCTCATTGGAATGTCCTCTGTTGGAATGCCTTTTGCAATCTCTGATTCATGTACCCGATTTGTAATGGAATTATTTCAAGAAGGAGATGAATCATGCATCAAATAACAACCACCGAGTTACGTGGAAAAATGCAACGCAATGAAAAAGGCATTTTGGTAAACACATTACCACAGGAATCGTTTCAGAAAGAACATATCCCGAATTCGATTAATATCCCCCAGGAACAAGACGATTTTGTTTCGCAAGTTGAACAGGCAGCGGGCAGTAAAGATCAGACCGTGGTCGTGTATTGCGCGAATGAACATTGTAATTCCTCCACGCAGGCTGCTCAGAAGCTGGAAGCAGCTGGATTCACGCATGTATTTGACTATGAAGGTGGAGCAGAGTCATGGCGTGAAGCGGGCGAGCAGCTTGTCGCGGGTGTATAGCTTAAATCAATCACTGATCTCAATTCAGTCTGAATCAGGGACTGGAGAGAATTTATGATTCAAGTGGTTGAGCTGACCTTTGCAGGCGGATGAAATATTTCCGTCTTCAGCCGGTCAGTTTCTTACCTCCAGAAAGGCAAGGTAGCAGAATGGACCAGAAAGTAAGTGATTCAGGAGAGCGGCAGAAATCGATCGAGGCGCTGCGTGAGATGATTCGTGATATCCATATTGCGATGCTGACGACCCGGTCGGAGGACGGTGGCTTAAGGAGCCGCCCTATGATTACGGCAAAACATGAGTTTGAAGGGCAGCTCTGGTTCTTTACGCACGCGGACGATCCGAAAGTCAGCGAAATCGTAAAGCAAAGCGCAGTCAATCTGGCGTATGCAGATGCGGAGCGAGATCGTTATATCTCGATCACCGGTCAGGCAGAGCTGGTGCGCGACAGTCAGAAAATTGAGTTACTCTGGACAGAGGAGCTGGAGCAGTGGTTTCCCCAGGGCTTTGCAGATCCCAACCTGGCACTGATCTGCGTCCATGTCTCTGAAGCGGAGTATTGGGATGCCAACCAGAGCCAGCTCAGGGGCCTCTTCCAGGAACTCTTTTTTGAAACAGAGCAGGAACTCAAACATGATAAACTGAAGTGGGGAGAGGCTGCATTATAACAGACTCTGCCTGGCTGCAGAAAAGCTGTAGTCTCGCGTTTTCCTGAATCCAAAGCAAAACCCCGCTGGCTTCAATTGATTTGAAATCCAGCGGGGTTTTGTGATTGATGACATCTAAGACATCATGCTCTTTTACGGGATCTGTTTTCCACCAGTTCCGAATCCTGCTGCTTCTTGCTTTGTTGTGCAATCACAGCCTGCTCATATTCCTGCAGTTGTTGAAACAGTTCATGCACCCGCGGTGCCGATGATGCCTGAGAGAGTGTTTCATACAGGTTAATCAAAGCCTGGCGAAAACGAACATTCAGATCAATCAGATCATCGATTGTCATATCGCGTTTAATCTCGATCGCATCAATCTGTCTGCGAACTTCCTCGTCAGGAAAATATTGCAACCAGGTATCGAGCACACCTTCCGCGACTCGTTTCTCATAACCGGATAGAGCCGCCTCCCAATGTAATTCATGCTGCCGCAACTGGTGTGATAACCATTCTACAGAGTCGGAATCTGCTTCCTGCGAGACGCGATCCAAAGCCTGGCGCATCTGTTTGTGAAAAGACTCCACAAGCTCCAGAATGTCCTGTACTTTATGATAAGCCATTGGTTTTCCTCCTTTTGTATAGAGATACTGCCTTAAACTGCAAGTCATGTGCCACAACCCCGAAATGCAGTAAGTGACTGTTCTGAGCTTGAACATGTCACAATTCAACCTGAAACTGATTGAATAACATCCGCCCTGCTCGTTCATCTCTCAACGGCATATTGAATTCTGTGATACCTGACCGACGGCAGAGCAGGCTTTTTCTGGACGCCTTCCTGAAATCAGGGTAAACTGAAAGAACAAGACGTCGTTTCCTTTATTCTTATTAAATATTCCTGCAGGAGCCCCGATGTCGCAATTACCGTGGAAACCGATACGCCTGCGAAATCTCGAACAGCAGATTGATCAGGCATTTGATGAACTCATTCATGGTCAGTGGGGGTTATGCCCCCCCAGCGGAAACTGGCAACCCGAAATTGATATTTTCGAAACGCCCGATTTTTACCTGGTGGAAGCCGATGTCCCTGGCGTTGATCCGGATGAGATCCATGTCACAGTGGAGGAGCATTCTCTGACTATTTCCGGCTGGCGACGATCCGGCTGCGTGGAGAAATCGGCCCAGGGAATCTGCATCGAACGTCGGCAGGGAAGCTTTCTTCGCCGTATCCCCCTCGAACAGCCTGTCGACCCCTATCATGTCAAACGGGAAAATCAGGCCGGCATCCTGCGTTTGCAAATCCCCAAACAAAAACTCAGCCCCCCTGTTTAACCGTTGAACTGACTGATGAGAACTTTATGACCGAACAGACGGAATACCGTGAGCTGACCTCGAAAGAAGTAACTTTAAAACTGGATCCGAAATCGTTCGGTTTTAAATCCACGCAGGAACTGGAGCCACTGACAGAAATTGTCGCACAGCCTCGCGTTGTCAGAGCGCTGGAACTGGGCACTGGTATCAGGCATCCGAATTATCATATCTATCTTTCCGGGCTGATCGGCACCGGTCGGAATGAACTCATCACTCATGCGCTCCGCGAACGGATTCTGGATGATTCCATTCCGGATGACTGGATCTATGTCAATAATTTTGAAGAGCCCGATTGCCCGCTGGCCATCAGTCTGCCCGCCGGTCAGGGAATTCAGTTCCGCTCGGAAATGGAAGCACTGATCGAGCAATTGCAGGAATCTCTGCCGAAGGCGTTCAAAGAAGAAGACTTTGGGAAAGAAAAAGAGAAACTGCGGCAGATCTACCGCAAGCGTGGCGAAGAAGTGTTCGACAAACTTCAGAAACTGGCCGGTCAGCATGAATTGACCGTGCAGCAGATGCCCAATGGCGAGATCCTGTTTATTCCGCTTAAAGATAATCGTCCGATGACACAACAGGAAATCGAGCAACTGTCACCGGAAGAAATGCAGGAACTGGAAAGCCACCAGGACGAACTCGTAGGCATGGCAGGGCGCGTCCTGCAGGAACAGCGGGAAATCCAGCGCCAGCTCTCCGGTGATGTCAGGGAAGTCGCCCGCCGTTTCGCCGTCCAGATTGTTGAACCACTGATCAATGAAATTCAGCAGAAGTTCACAATCCCCAGGCTCAAAGACTGGCTCTCGCATTTCAAAACCCATGTGATCAATCATTTGAATCTGTTCCGTGATCTATCGGATATGCCCCCGCAGGCCGCAACGATGCTCGCAGGTGAAGGTGGAATCGATCCCGAACAGCGATTTCTGGACTATCGCGTGAATGTCGTGGTCGACAACAGCCATTTAAAAGAACCCCCGATCATTGTGGAAGACGCACCCAACTATCGCAATCTGTTTGGGACGATTGAACGGGTTGTCGATCGGGCCGGACGGGTCATAACCAATTTTTCACGCATTAAAGCGGGCAGCCTGCTGAAAGCCAACGGGGGCTATCTGATTCTCAACCTGATGGATGCGTTGATCGAGCCGTTCGTCTGGAAAGAACTGAAACGGACCCTCAAAAATCAGTCACTGGAAATTCAGGTCCAGGACCAGTTTTCCATGTTTACTCTCTCGGCACTGCAGCCGGAATCAATTCCTCTCAAAGTCCGTCTGGTCGCGTTCGGAGAACCTTTGATCTATCACCTGTTGTATCTGCATGATGAAGATTTTCGCGAAATCTTCCGCGTGAAAGCAGACTTCGATGACGAGCAGGATCGGGATCAGGAGACCGGGCTGATTTATGGGCGCCTGATACGCCAGTTGTCGGAGCAAGAGGGGCTGCTGCCCTTCAATGCAGCCGCGGTCGCAGAACTGATTCGCGTTGGATCACGACTGGCCAGTCATCAGAATAAAGTCACCTCCATCTTCAGTCATATCGGAGACGTCGCCCGCGAAGCCAGCTTCTGGGCCAGCAGAGAAAAAAAGAAAGTGGTCCAACCAGATTACGTTCGCCAGGCCATACAGGAACGCATCTTCCGTTCCGACATGGTCGCCGAAAAAATACGAGGCCTGATCGCAGACGGCACACTGCTGATCCAGCTGGAAGGAACCCGGATCGGCCAGATTAACGGGCTGGCAGTTGCTGATCTGGGTGACTATACCTTCGGACGCCCTTCCCGACTGACTGCCAGTGTAGGTGTTGGCACGGCGGGAATTATCAATATCGAACGAGAAAGCCGCATGAGTGGCAGCACATACGACAAAGCCATGCTGATTCTGGAGGGGCTGTTACGCAATTTATACGCGGGCGAACAGCCGTTGACGCTCTCTGCCAGCATCGCCATGGAACAGAGCTATGGCGGCATTGATGGTGACAGCGCCTCCGTCGCGGAATTGCTCTGCCTGCTCAGCGCCCTTGCCGAAGTGCCGCTGCGTCAGGATATTGCTGTTACAGGATCAATCAATCAATTTGGAGAAGTTCAGGCCATCGGTGGTGTGAATGAAAAAATAGAAGGCTTTTTCGATGTCTGTCACGCCTATGGCTTAACGGGCACACAAGGCGTCTGTATCCCTGACTCCAATGTTCAGAACCTCGTGCTGCGCGACGACGTCGTACAGGCAATTCAACAGGGAGCGTTTCATGTCTGGGCCGTTTCAACTCTTAACCAGGCCATTGAACTGTTTACCGGAATTCCCGCGGGAGACGGTTCTGAGAAAAACAGTTTTCACAGGCAGGTCCTGGATCGGCTTACCGAAATCACTGAACTCCTGCTGGAACAGAAAATGACGGATACAGGACGTCTGCTCTGGATTCCCGGCACCCCACTCGATCTCCCCTCAGACCCACGCCCTCCTTTGCCAGGTCAGTAACCGCTGTCCCTGTATTGCATCGGAATCCTCTCAGCACAAACTCACTCGATCAAGGCGTCCCCTTCCAGTAAACCATGCAGGGATTGATTATTTCCTGAGCAGCCTCACCTGTGAGAACTGTCCTGCTCTCCCATCGAATCATTTGCATCCTATTTTTAACAAAGCAATTACCGTCCTGCCATAAGCCTTTTATATAGATAATCTTATAACTTTGAGAGTGCTTTGTTTGCAGAAGAGTCTCGTATCAGTTTGACCTGTCATTCCGTCTGATATCTACCATAACCATATATTTTAACTTTATTTCCTAATAATCGTTAACAATGGCACCCTAATTGCATAAACTAAACAGCATGTTTGAAATTCCCTCCTTTATTATCCTCACAGGAATCCTACCATGTTGAATCACAAACCCCGAAAGCGCGGCTTTACGCTCATTGAATTACTAGTGGTCATTGCCATTATCGCCATTCTCATCGCGCTGCTGTTGCCTGCCGTGCAACAGGCACGCGAAGCCGCCAGACGTTCCACCTGCAAAAACAATATGAAGCAGTTGGGACTGGCCATGCACAACTACAATGAAATTTACACCTCATTACCCATTGGCACTCAAACGGGATCCTATCCCAACTGGCGGGTCGCGATTCTGCCTTACATCGATCAGGCCAATGTATATGCGCAATTAACGAGAGCCGATGGCTACTGGGCACATTCAGGATTTCCCGGTAACACAGTGCTGTATTCGGTCAGGTTACCCGTCTACAAATGCCCTTCGAATCCCAATGGTATGACAAACACCACAGATTTCAGTCTGTCTGACAGTAATTCCGATGCCAGCCTGCAGAGTATGATCATTGACTATGTCGGAATTTCCGGCGCCACTCCCGATCCGGCGGGTCGTTCCAATGTCTGTACCGGTGACGTACTGGCCAGCAGTTCCAGCAACTGTAACACCGGCATGTTGATTCCCTATGTCAGCAGACGTTTTCGTGACTGCACTGACGGAACTTCCAACACCATCATCCTGGCAGAACAGTCCGGACTGGTGAATGGAACTCAGAAAAGCGCGAACGCACTGGGAGCCTGGCACGGCTGGGCGAATGCCAATCTCAGCGTCTGGAATGCCGGTACCACTCTGCCAATGGCTTCCGGAGGGTACTACTACGCAGCAGGGTCAACCACGGTCCGTTATCCTCCCAATGCTTACTGGAAATCTGGTGCGCCAACACCAGGTGCCAGTGCTTATTCTGCTAATTCCATCCTCAACTCTCATCATGTAGGCGGAGTCCATGCCGTCCTGACTGACGGTTCCGTGCGATTTCTTTCCGAGAACATCGATATGGAAACTCTCAGACAGCTCTGCGTACGTGATGATGGAAAAGTAGTCGGCGAGTATTAAACCAGACTTCCCGTTTTCCCTGGCAGATCCTGCCCCGCGCAATCTGCCAGGGAACAGCTTTCTCAATTTACTTTCTCAATTTTTCGACCTGAAGATATGAAAATAACGATCCTTCCCACTGCCTCACACTCCCTCAGACATTCACTGGTCATCAGCGGCTGTACGTTGCTCTTCCTGCTGGAACTGTCCGGCTGCAGCAGGACACCTGGAGCTGAAAAACCCCGCGGTTCGGTAACCATCCAGATCACGAATGGAACTGAGCCGGTCACAGAAGGCCAGGTTGATCTGGTCAATGAACAGACTGGTGAAGGGGGTGGCGGTGCATTAAACAGTGAGGGAACCGCCAGCCTGGAACAGGTCGCTCTCGGATCTTACACCGTGACCGTGAATCCGCCTCCCCAGGAACCGGTTATCCCCGGCCAGGCGCCGCCCGAAGTGAAAAGCTACGAAAACATTCCTTCAAAGGTACGACAGATAAAGACCAGTCCGTTTAAGCTGGAGGTCAAATCCGGTGCCAACGAGTTCGCCTTTGACCTCAAACAGGCGGACTAATCTGTTCGACCCCTGAATTCGGAGAAAGCCTATATCTTTACCTGATATGAACCTGATTCCTGAGACTTGATCTATACGAATTGCGCGCCGCTGTGTTATGCTGAAGCGAAGCGATATTCACTCGATCTCAATCGTCGGTTGCTGCACAGATCCAGAGAATGCTGAACGTAATTAAGCTTTCCGTATTAACGAAAGGTCATGCTTAATTATCAGGCAAACACCTGAGACATCTGCTGTCTTTGTGCGCGATACTTCCACGAGAGAAAAGTGTTGTATGGTAATTTAATCATAGATTCAAGTTATCAACGATTACTTGCTTAATACGGCACGCAATCTGCTTAATTTGTATTTCATACATCAGATTTACAGCAATTCCGTCTTAAAAGGCTCGTTGAGGAATCGTTTGATGAGGTTAGCTCCCTACCAGTACAGTGAAACTTTCGATGAGATGTTTGCCCCGGATGGCACACCCCGGCCCAGTGGGCAAAAGTTTGTGGAACGACTGCAGACACTCACAGAAGGCAGTCTGCAGCAGCGTCAGAAAGCAGCTGAAATCTCACTGCAGAATATGGGGATTACGTTCAACGTCTATGGTCACGAAGCCGGTACCGAAAAAGTCTGGCCCTTCGACCTGCTCCCCCGCATCATCGATGCCTATGAATGGAAGACCATTGAAAGCGGGTTGAAGCAGCGAATCCACGCCTTGAATCTGTTTATCGATGATATCTATAACGACTGCAAAATCATCAAAGATGGAGCCGTTCCTGAAGAACTGGTCCAGAGTTCGAAAACACTCCGGGCACAATGCAAAGGCTTTCATCCTCCCCAGGGAGTCTGGTGTCACATTACGGGAGTCGACCTGATTCGTGATCAGGACGGTCAGATCTATGTCCTCGAAGACAACCTGCGGTGCCCCTCAGGCGTTTCCTATGTCCTGGAAAACCGGGAACTGATGAAACGTACCTTTGCCCCGGTCTTCCAGGGTATGTCGGTCGCTCCTATCGAAGACTATAACGAACAGTTACTCAAAACCCTGCTGGACTGTGCACCGGAGGGTGTGAATGATCCGACCGCGGTCGTACTCACACCGGGCATTTACAACTCAGCCTACTTTGAACATACCTTCCTCGCTCAGCAGATGGGCGTCGAACTCGTGCAAGGTCCCGACCTGGTTGTGGAAAACGGCTATGTTTTCATGAAAACCACTAAGGGACTGCGGCGGGTTGATGTGATCTATCGTCGCATCGATGACGACTTTCTGGACCCTAAAAATTTCCGTCCGGACTCTGCGTTAGGCGTCGATCACCTGATGGATGTCTGTCGGGCCGGCCGCGTCACTCTGGCCAACGCCCCCGGTACGGGAGTGGCAGACGACAAAGCCGTGTATGCTTATGTTCCCGATATCATCAAATATTACCTGGGGGAAGATGCCATTCTCCCCAACGTGCCCACTTATTTATGCTCCGATGCCAAACAACGTGAGCATGTCTTGGCCAATCTTGATAAACTGGTTGTGAAACCAACCAATGAATCCGGCGGTTATGGAATCCTCATGGGACCGCATGCGACCCAGGAAGAACGGGACAAAACTGCCGCCGCGATAAAGTCCAACCCGCGCGAGTGGATTGCGCAACCCATGTTAAAACTGTCAACGGTCCCCACCCTGGTGGGTGATGAACTGGAACCTCGACACGTTGACCTCAGACCTTTTGTACTCTGTGGCAAAGATATCTATGTCATGCCCGGCGGTTTAACGCGTGTTGCCCTGCGGAAAGGGTCGATGGTGGTCAACTCGTCACAAGGGGGGGGCAGTAAAGACACATGGATCCTGCGTAATGGTCACTCTCATTCTGAGACAAACCCTGCGACAGCAGTTCTGGAGAAGTTTTGATGCTCAGTCGCGTTGCGAGTTCCGTTTACTGGTTAAGTCGTTATGTCGAGCGTGCTGAGAATGTGGCGCGGTTTATTGACGTGAATTACAATCTGACACTGGGAGAATCCGATTCACTCGGAGACCAGTGGGCGCCACTGGTTTATACCACCGGCGATCAGCTCCCCTACGAAGAACGCTATGGTGCGCCGAATCGGGATAACGTCCTGAAGTTCCTGTTATTCGATGAAAAAAATCCCAATTCCATTCTCTCGTGTGTCTCTTATGCACGGGAAAATGCCAGAACCATTCGTGAAATCATTCCGACGGTCGTCTGGGAACAACTTAATCAGTTCTATTTTATGGTACGTTCAGCCGCAGGAAGTCCCGTAACACTGGATCAGCCTCAGGAGTTCTGCGAACGCGTGCGACTGGCCAGCCACATGCTGGTCGGCGCGACGGAAGCCACCATGTCACATGGAGAAGCCTGGCATTTTTCACGAGTGGGAAGGCTGATTGAACGGGGCGACAAAACTTCGCGAATTGTCGACGTACAATATTACATACTGCTGCCGGATGCCCGGGATGTCGGTAGCGCACTGGATGTGGTTCGCTGGTCTGCGCTGTTAAGATCAGCCAGCGCACTGGCCATGTACCGCAGACAATACGGAAAAATCACACCTGAACGTGTAGCGAATTTTTTGATTCTTGATACGTACTTTCCCCGTGCCATGCACTTCTGCCTGAGGAAGGCTCAGGAGTCGTTGCGATCTATCACGGGAAGTCACGCCGGAACCTTTCAGAATCTGGCAGAACAGCGGATGGGCCTGTTGTGTTCCACGATGGACTACACCAGTGTCGAGGATATTATTCAGCAGGGATTGCACCAGTATATTGACGGCTTTCAGAATCAGTTGAACTCAGTCGGCGAAGCGATTCATGAAGATTTCTTCATAGCGCAGCAGACAGAGAGTCAGAGTCAGGCTCAAACTGCTAACGAAAACAGCCAGTCGCAAACCAGTTAAGCACTCAACGATAGACATTCCTGCACTTTTATCCTTCTTCTACGATTGATTGAATATCATGATCCGTGTCGCATTGAACCATAAGTCGGTCTACCACTACGATCGTTACGTCGAGCTGGCTCCACAGCTGGTTCGCCTTCGCCCTGCACCACACTGCCGGACCCCGATCCGCAGTTATTCGCTGCGTGTCACTCCCGTCCAGCATTTTGTCAACTGGCTGCAGGATCCACACAGCAACCATCTGGCCCGCCTCGTGTTCCCGGAAAAGACCAACATGCTGCAGGTGGAAGTCGATCTCGTCGCCGAAATGACGGTGATCAATCCGTTCGATTTCTTCCTGGAACCAGAAGCAAGCAACTATCCATTTACTTATGAACAGATCCTGAAAAAAGATCTTCAGCCATTCCTGGATACGATTGAACCAGGACCGGAATTTGCCGCCCTGCTCGCTTCAATCGACCGTTCCGAAATCAAGACCATCGATTTTCTGGTTGGCATGAATCAGCGACTTCAGAATATGATCCGCTATGTCATTCGCATGGAACACGGTGTGCAGACACCCGAAGAAACCTTACAGCTGGGCAGCGGTTCCTGCCGTGACAGTGCCTGGCTGCTGGTACAGTTATTCCGGCATCTGGGACTGGCAGCCCGTTTTGTCTCCGGATATCTGATTCAGCTGAAACCCGATATTGAATCGCTGGACGGCCCTTCCGGTGCTGCCGAAGATTTTACCGATCTGCATGCCTGGACCGAAGTCTTTCTGCCCGGTGCCGGCTGGATTGGACTGGATCCGACATCCGGTTTATTTGCAGGCGAAGGACACATTCCCCTGGCGTGTACTCCCGAGCCACTGAATGCAGCGCCGATCTCAGGTACTGTCGAAAAATGTGAAGTCACCTTTCACCACGAAATGTCGATCTCTCGTGTCCATGAAGACCCCCGTATTACCAAGCCTTATACGGATGAAGTCTGGGAGCGGATCGACAGTGTCGGACAGCAGGTCGACAAGGCCCTGGAAGCAGGAGACGTCCGCCTGACCATGGGGGGCGAACCAACGTTTGTTTCCATCGATGATATGGACGGCGACGAATGGAAAACAGCGGCAGTCGGCCCTACAAAACGCGGGCTCGCAGGAAATCTGATTGAACTGCTGCGACAGCGATTTGCACCGCAGGGAATGATTCATTACGGACAGGGGAAATGGTATCCCGGCGAATCGTTACCACGCTGGGCGCTGACCTGTATGTGGCGCACCGACGGACAGCCCATCTGGAATGACCCCATGCTGCTGGCTGCTCCCGAAGAAAATTATGAACACGATATTGAACATGCGCAGCTGTTTGCCACGACCCTGGCGAAACGGCTGGGACTCAACCCCGAATATGTTGCCACCGCGTATGAAGATGCGATGTACTATATGTGGAAGGAACGTCGCCTGGCTGTGAATGCCGATGTGCTGAATTCCGATCTGGTCGATGAAGAAGAGCGTATTCGGCTGGCTCGCGTCTTTGAACGCGGTCTCGGAGCCCCGGTCGGCTGCATGCTGCCGCTGATGCATCAGTGGTGGAATGCCAAGCCACGCTGGATGAGCGGCACCTGGCCTGTCCGCTCAGAACAGCTGTTTTTGATTCCCGGCGATTCCCCCATGGGTCTGCGACTGCCCCTGGATTCACTACCGGCACCCCAGCCGGGTGAGTATGCCCCCACACCGGTCGTCCCGTTTGAAGCCACCAGTGATCTCCCCGAATACGATCAGCTGCGTCAGCAGTCGGCCTATCATCAGACCGCGCAACATGTCACCGGCAACGTACAGCACCAGGTACTGCAGCGTGTCGGCGCGGGGGGTGGATTTGACACAATCGACCTGGAACAGGAACCCGAAGCCGAAGCGCCACCGCTGGAACCAGCAGTCATTCGCACGGCGATGTGCTTTGAAGCACGCGATGGCGTACTGCATATTTTCATGCCCCCCGTGGATCATCTGGAAAGCTATCTGGAACTGCTGGCGGAAATTGAACAGACCGCTGCCGAACTGGAAATCCCGGTCATCGTGGAAGGTTATCTGCCTCCGAATGATTACCGGCTGCAGCATATCAAAGCCACTCCTGACCCGGGTGTGATCGAAGTCAACGTACATCCCGCCAAAAGCTGGCAGGAGCTGGTCGACATTACGTCCGGAGTCTATGAAGACGCGCGTCACTCGCGTCTCGGAACAGAACAGTTTGACCTGGATGGCACGCACAATGGGACCGGGGGAGGCAATCACTTTGTGATGGGCTCCCATACGCCGCACGACAGCCCGTTTTTACGACGCCCGGACCTGCTGAAAAGCCTGCTCGCTTACTGGCATAACCATCCCTCGTTGTCCTACTTCTTCTCAGGCCGCTTCATTGGACCCACCAGTCAGGCACCGCGTGTAGATGAAGGCCGCTGCGATGCGATCTATGAACTTCAGATCGCATTCGAACAGATTCCCGAAAAAGGCGAATGCCCTCCGTGGCTGGTCGACCGGGTATTTCGACACCTGCTGGTTGACCTGACCGGAAATACACACCGTGCCGAGTTCTGTATCGACAAACTCTATTCGCCTGACAGTGCTACCGGCCGCCTGGGTCTCGTGGAATTTCGGGGATTTGAAATGCCTCCGCACTGGCAGATGAGTCTGACTCAGCAGTTGCTGTTGCGGGCTCTGGTCGCTCATTTCTGGAACAAACCCTATAAAGTCGATCTCGTGGACTGGAATACGTCCATTCACGATCGCTGGTTGCTCCCGCATTTCATTCAGCAGGATTTTGAAGATATTATTTCCGAATTAAATGAGGCAGGTTTCGACCTGGACGCCAGCTGGTTCGGGCCACACTATGAATTTCGATTCCCGCATATCGGCGAAATGCAATACCGGGGGATTCATGTAGAACTGAGAACGGCCATCGAGCCCTGGTATGTTCTGGGTGAAGAACCTGCCGGTGGTGCAACCGCCCGTTTCGTGGATTCTTCCGTGCAGCGTCTCCAGGTGAAAGTCCAGGGCATGTCCAATGGACGGCACATTCTGCTGTGTAACGGTCGTAAAATCCCTCTGCATGCCACAGGTACGGAAGGAGAATTTGTCGCCGGCGTCAGATACCGGGCCTGGCAGCCACCCAGCTGCCTGCATCCGACGATCCCCGTCGACGAACCACTGGTATTTGATCTGGTGGACACCTGGGTAAATCGTTCAATAGGTGGCTGTACGTACCATGTGGGTCATCCTGGCGGGCTGAATCCGGGAACGTTTCCAGTCAATGGTTACGAGGCGGAAAGCCGCCGCGCAGCACGGTTTTTCAAGATGGGTCATACAGGAGGAACCAGTTCTATACCTGAAGATGAAAAAAATGCCATGTTTCCGCTGACACTTGACCTTCGCCGAAACCGGGGCATTGTGTAAGATTACTCCAACTGAGTATTGGGTTTAGGGAGGAACCGATTCCTGCGCTGCCGGGGATTTACCGCCCGCTTGACATCTACATCCGATCTCGGTGCAGTCACGCCCATTAATGATTCATCGTATCACATTAGGATTACCTTCAACCGTGTCCACACCGCCGCTCTCTGTCAACAACATTTTTGAGGGTTACACGCCTCCCGGGGGAGCGTACGATGAGTTCCTGCTGGACACAGGACAACCTCGTCAGCATGCGAAAAATTTTCTCGATACCGTTGTGAAAATCGGTCGGGAAGAATTTGAACATCGCTGGCAACAGGCACAACGCACAGTACAGGCCAATGATTTCGCCTATAGCGGTGTTGTGACCCCCAAAGATCAGCCACGCCCGTGGGAACTGGATGCGATCCCGTTTCTGATTTCCTCTGCCGAATGGAAAACAATCTCGACGGCCCTGCGTCAACGGGCGCAACTGTTAAATCTGGTTCTGAAAGACCTCTATGGAAAACAGACGCTGTTAAAAAATGGAGTACTGCCTGCGGAACTCGTATATTCTCACCCCGGCTTTCTGCGTTCTTATCATCGGGAACAGCTGCGCAACGACTGTTTTCTGCACTTTTACGCCGCTGATCTGGCCCGCTCTCCCAACGGAGAATGGTGGGTGTTAGCAGACCGGACGGAAGCTGCTTCCGGGATTGGCTTCGCACTGGAAAACCGCATTCTGACTTCGCGTATGTTTCCTGAACTCTTTCATCAATGTAATGTCGAGCGGCTGGCTCCGTTTTTTATCGCAGCCCAGGAAACACTCCGTAAATTGGCACCACAGAGTCTGGAAAACCCGCGAGTCGTCCTGCTCAGTCACGGCCCGACCAGCCCCAATTACTTTGAAGACGCCTACCTGGCGCGTTATCTGGGTTATACACTTGTAGAAGGGGGAGACCTTGCCGTCCGCAAAAACCAGGTAATGCTGAAGACGCTCGGCGGCCTGATTCCCGTGGATGTTATCTTTCGCCGTCAGAACAGCCGGGATTGCGACCCGCTGGAAATGAAATCTTCGAACTCCCGACTCGGCATCTCCGGACTCACGCAGTCTGCCCGCTCCGGCCAGGTAGGCATCGCCAATGCACTGGGCAGTGGACTGATTGAATCCGTCGCCTTCATGGCTTTTATGCCTCGCCTGAGTAAAGCATTATTGGGCTCAGAACTGCTGATGCCCGGCGTCGCTTCCTGGTGGTGCGGTGACCAGGAACAGTTGGGCTATGTCCTGAAAAACCTGGAGAAACTTACCATTTATCCTGCGTTTCGAATCCGCGGTAAAGACAATCCATCGGTTGAGTCACTCAATCAGATGTCACCGAAGAAACTGACAGAACTGATCAAATCTAATCCCTCCGGCTTTGCTGCCCAGGAGAAAGTCATCCGCTCCAGTGTTCCCGTCTGGCGGGGTCAAATCCAGCCCGCGCATCTCTCATTGCGTGCCTATGCGGTTTCCAGCGGTGAATCTTACATGGTGATGCAGGGTGCCCTCGCTCGCACGTCGCCCAACCTGGATCCGCTCGAAGTCTCGATTCGTAAAGGGGAAGGCAGTAAAGATGCCTGGATTCTTTCAGATCAGCCGGTCGAACATATCACACTGCTGAATGAACAGGGAAGAACCATCTCACTCAAACGGAGTGGTTCAGAATTACCGAGTCGTGCTGCAGATAATATTTTCTGGCTGGGACGACAGCTGGAACGGGCCGAAGCACTGGCACGATTATTACGCAGTGCCGTCAATCGACTCAGTGGAGAAACGCGTTCAACCAGTGATCTGGAAGTTCCCGTGCTCCTGCGTTGCCTTGCGGATCAGGGACAGATTGAACCGGGTTACGCCATCGATAAAATGCGAAACCAACTGCCCCCCATCGAACATGTCCTGCCAACGGCAGTCTTCGATAAAACACAATCGTCCTCACTTCGTGCAATCGTGGATGAACTGTTTCGCCTGGGTTCCATTGTACGCGACCGGATTTCACTTGATACCTGGCGCATCATCCGCCGTATCGACAAAGGTTTCCAGCCACCCCGCTATGGAACAACCAACCTGTCTGACGTGCTGACCATCACCGACGACCTGATTACCGAACTCGCCGCTTTCAGCGGAATTGTGATGGAAAGCATGACGCGTACCCAGGCGTTTCGATTCCTCGAACTGGGACGGCGCGTGGAGCGTTCACTGCAGATCATCAGCCTGGTGAAAAATTCATTTGTGCCGATGCCCGAAGTTCCCAGCCCGATTTTTGAAACCGTGCTGGAAGTTGCCGACAGCCTGATGACTTACCGTTCCCGTTACCTGTCAAACCTGCAACTCGGGGCGGTGCTCGACCTGGTACTGACAGACGAAACCAATCCACGATCCCTGGTATTCCAGTTTATGCAACTGGCCAAACATGTGGAACGACTGCCCCGCAATCGCGAGTTACCCGGATACACTTCCGAGCAGCGACTCGTGATGACCCTGCTGCATTCCGTTCGCATGCTGGACATTCAGGAAACAGCAGACACACACTGCCTGGGAGACTACGAACCACTGGAAAAACTGATTGAAACCTGGGATTATCAGCTGCCGAAACTGTCTGAAGCAATTTCACACCGGTACCTGGTACACGCTGTTCCCTCTCACCAACTCTCAGACATTATTCCACAATGAAATACAAAATCACTCACACTACGAAGTACGCTTATTCCCAGGCGGTTCCCGTCTGCCACAACCTGGTGCACCTCGCACCGCGCGCGTTACCCGTTCAGATGCGCAAAGAATTTCAATTGTTGATCCACCCGGAGCCTTTCAGTATCACACATCGTAAAGACTACTTTGGAAACGATGTCTCTTATTTCTCGATCGATCAGGCTCACATGGGGCTAAGTGTCACCGCGACCAGCCAGGTATCTGTGATGGAGCCCCCGCCCGTCGCAGCCGCAGAGACTCCTGCCTGGGAAAACATAGTCCGGCAACTGAAGGAGGAACACACCGCAGGAGTACTCGACGCTTATCAGTACACCTTCGATTCGCCGGGGGTAAAACTGTTTCCCGAATTAGCAGATTACGCGAAAGCCTCTTTTACGGAAAATCGTCCGATCCTGGAAGCAGTTCTGGATCTGACGGCCCGCATCAATAAAGAATTCAAATACGATCCACGTGCTACCAATGTGAATACGGAAATCAGTGAAGTGTTTGAGCAACGGCACGGGGTCTGCCAGGACTTTGCTCATTTCCAGATCGGCTGCCTGCGTGCCCTGAACCTGGCAGCCCGCTATGTCAGCGGCTATCTGAGAACCAACCCACCCCCGGGCAAACCGCGACTGGTCGGCGCAGATGCCTCCCATGCGTGGCTGTCTGTGTATTGTGGAGATAAAGCAGGCTGGATTGACGTCGATCCCACGAATAACGTCCAGACATCCGCCGATCATATTACAGTTGCCTGGGGAAGAGACTATTACGATGTCTGCCCCATCCAGGGAACAATTGTCGGAGGAGGCGAGCATCGTATGACGGTCTCTGTTGATGTCGCACCGGAAGAACCCCAACCAGCGCCGCCGGCAGCCAATGGCGCCTGAATCCCAATCGGAGTCGTTCAGGATTTCAAACCATTCAATGTCCCGCTACTGGAACCAAACTGGTCTGACTCGACCCCCAGTTGCTGTAACATACTGACATACAGATTGCACAAAGGCGAATTCTGTTCTCGGTTGAACGCCAGATGCTGACCATGCCGAAATCCGCCTCCCGCCAGCAGGACAGGCAGATTGGTATTATCATGAGTATTGGCGTCCCCCATATTGCTGCCATACAGAACCATGGTACTGTCCAGCAGACGCCCTGATTCGGCTTGCACTTCAGTCAGTCTCTCAAATAACTGAAGCAGAAGACTCATCTGCCGCCGATCTGCTTTTTCCAGTTGGGCCAGATGATCCGGACGCATGCCATGATGGCTGAGGGGGTGATAACCCGTACTGCTTTTTTCATCCTTCTGCAGTTGAAAGACAGGGGTCGCGAAGGCATCCACCATTAATGTGACAATCCGTGTCGAATCCGACTGCAGCGCGAGCGCCGCCATCATCAGCATCTGTTCGAATTTATCAAACAGCAGACCCCGATCCACAATATCCTGCGGGAGTTGCTGGTCTACCTTCGGCTTCGGGTTCTGTTCCCACTCGCCTGAGGTCACCAGTCTCTGTTCCAGTTCCCGGATCGAAGTAAAGTATTGATCGAGTCGCCTGCGATCATTCTGCCCCAGGGCCCTGCTGTACTGCTGCGTGGAATCACTGACAGCATCGAGGATGCTCTCACGTCGTTTCAGTGCCTGCAGCCTCTGTTTCACCTTCGCATCGCTGCCCTGAATAAACATCTTGCGAAACAGGTGCGCGGGACTGTCTTCTGCCGGCAACAACACGCCATCCCGGGTCCACGACAGACTCCGGTTCGCTTTGTCGATATTAACCCCCAGATTCAAAGTAGCAAACCGTGTCTGGCGTCCCAGGTGTTCAGCCGCGTATTGATCGAGTGAAATCGTATTGCGAAACCCGCTGCTCGTGGGATGCCGGGCTCCGGTCAGAAAACAGTTTTCGGTCGAATGGCCGCCTTCACACGCTGGATGGGAAAGACCACTGAAAACGGTGAAATCGTTTGCATACGTTTTCAATTCTTTCAGATAAGGCGAGAGCTGATAATCCGCGCCCGACGTCTTCGGAAAGAACGGTCCAGGAAGTACACCCAGATTATTGGAGATCAACAGCATCCGCTGCGGCGCACTGTCTTTGCCAGAAGAAATGGGCTTTGTTTGCGCCCTGCACTCCAGCACAGGCAACGCCAGCGTGACTCCCGCGCCGCGCAGAAAGTGCCGACGGGTTAACACGGATGTTGAAGTTTTGAATTGTTGATTTTTAGTCATGGAAGTTTTTTACCTCTGGTTGTCAAAGTGTTCTGAGGTTGATCTCTTCCCAGAAATATCGGGCTGCGCACCACAGCTTCCAGCAGGTCTCGTGCTCGATAACCATTGGACCGGCATTCATTCAAAATCGCTTCCACTACAGGTCGATCAGAAAACCGGACCGGCGTCCCCGTCGCATACACAATCAGTTGCTCTACCAGGTTGCGTGCCAGTTGACGCGGTTCTGAGACGAGCAGTTGTTTGAGCTCTCGAATATTTTTAAACGTGCGCCCGTCTTGCAATCGACCTTCAGAATCGGTGGGACCGGCGACATAATAAGTAAAATCATGGCCGGCGCGATCAATGCCCGTCACTTTTTCCCCCTTGGCCAGACTGCGATAGCGGGTTCGAAATGCTCCCATGATATCAAAGTCTTCCAACGCAAAACCCACCGGGTCAAAACGGGCATGACAGGCGGCACACGCCGGATCCTTTGTATGCCGCGCCAGTTGCTCGCGGATGGTAGTGGCGCCACGGATGTCCGGTTCGACAGCGGGAACAGTCGGCGGTGGGGGAGGCGGAGGATCACCCATAATACGTTCCATGATCCAGGCACCGCGAATCACAGGAGAAGTCGTCGTCCCGTTGGCGGTCACTTTCAAAATCGCTGCCTGCGTCAGTAATCCACCGTATAAACTGTTCTCAGGTAGAGCAACTTTCCGCACTCGTGAACCACTCACAGGCTCAAGCCCATAATGACGGGCCAGTCGATCATTCACAAAGACAAAGTCGGCGTCCACCAGAACTGTGACAGGTAAATTATCCTCAAACATCGCTTTGACAAATGCTCGGGTTTCAGACGCCATGGATTCAATCAGATAATCGTCAAACCGATATTCCGGATACAGGCGACTGTCCGGTTCATCGCGGCGAATGTCTTTCAGTGAAAGCCAGTGATCGGTCAGATTAATCACAAAATTCTCCGCAGAATCAGCTGACAGTAAACGATGCGTCTGTTGATTCAGGACCTGCCCATCCAGCAGTCGTCCCTGTTCAGCGAGCTGATTCAACTCGGCATCGGGTCGCGTATTCCCCAGAAAATGCGACAGTCGTGAAGCGACCGAATATTGCCGCCGGGGAGAGTCGGCCCGCGGCTCCGGAAGATACAGAAATTGCCCCGAACACAGAAATGCGGTATAACTGGTGAGTAATGCCTCTGCCAGCGGCGTACCTGCCTGAAGTTCGTCTGTGACTAATTGATCGTAGATTTTAATCACAGCGTCAGATGTCGGCTCACGCTCAACCTGCCGAATGAAACGCCGCAGCAGTTGTTTGGCATCCTGTTCCGGCTGAGTCGATATCACCTCAACGGGTAGCGTCCCTTTTTCGGCAACCCGAATCGGCAAGGTTCCGAACAACCGCTGATGCGAAGCAGGTGGCCAGCTTGCCGAGTCCAGAGGACCTGTAATTTCCAGCCATTGAAAGGCAACACCAGGATGCCCGCCATCCGGCATCGGAGGAAAATCATAATATAAAGGCGCATTCGGAGGATTGATGGCCCGCGGAACCGGCAGTCCCAGCAGACTGTATTCAAGCGTTTCATTCTGCTTGAGATGGATCGTCGTTTCATAGATTCCACCTTGTGGCTGGATATCGAAGGTCTCGCCCGTCGCGCGCACGTCCCCCGAGACATCGGCACCGGAACGTTTCCGCGCACGAAAATTCATCGCAATCGAATTCCAGGCGGGTCGAAGGCTGAAGTCCCGTAACTGCCTGACTGCGCGTGCTGAAAAACGAACGTGGTAGGCTCCCGGTTCCCTGGCTGTGAAGACATCCGGATAACCGTAATACGGCCACGAAGCAGAACGGAATATTGCCAGCTCCATCTCGGGGTCGTGTTTGTTCTCTTTCCGCATCCGGGCCAGATCTCCGCCGGACAAAGGCACCATCTGGGAATCCTTCGCATAGAACATCGCCTCACGACCACCAAAGGTTCCCGCGGTCAGAAACATCCTCGTCGCAGGCAGACGTTGATGTTCCTGTTTCCGCGGCTGTATTCCCGAAGCGACCGCCTGACGCAATGCCTGATCAGCCGCATCGAGGTACGCGTCCAACTGAATCCGGGACATGTCCAGCACATCTGAGACTTTATTGCAATGGTGCTGCTCACGATCCTGAGGTAACAAATCGCGAATATCCAGATGCGGCAGCAACAGCACATCGCGCAGATTCTGCTCATATTCGTCTCGCGTCAACCGGCGTAAAGGCCCCCGTCCCTGAAGCGCGATCTCAGCGGCATCGGCAGTCTGCAGTGACTGAAACAATGCTTTCAGAAGAATCTCACGATCCGCCTGAGTCAGATCGTTTCGATCTGGCGGCATTTCTCCCGCGGCGATCCGGTCGTAGGCAAGAATCCAGCGTTGGCGCAGCCGCTGATCATCCAGTTTCCAGCTGAGCTGCTCTAGATTCAGCCGCCCTTCAGCCAGGTCGTCATTATGACAGTCGAAGCAGGTTTTCTGCAGTAACTGTCGAATCGTGTGTTCCGGATTTGACGCGGAACTTTCTACACCCTGCGCAAGAGCTTTGGGTGAATAGATAAATAACAGGCACAGTAACGATAAACAGACAACGAATTGACCATGCCTTCCGGCAGGACAATCGTTTGCTGGATGTTTGTGGAATGGATGTAAGATCGATATTCCCTCGCTCCGGCTTCTATTCAGAATGACTCGTGAACCCATCAATCACTTCCCGGACTTTGAGCACTTGAGTCCAATTCGAAGTTTAACTGTACATCCTCTGCAGGTTTGACATCAGCGGTCAGCTGACTTTGTTCGTTATAGATCGCAGGCAGATACTGTTCGGTCTCCATGATATCGTACTTCTCATATGGTTTTCCTGTCCAGCGGGAAGCATGTATTTCAACCCGCTTCTCCCCTATCGGAACAGTAACCTCGTACTCACCGTCCTGGATTTTCCCTTGTGCGGAATGGGTCGTGTTATCAGCGGAAATAAAAGTAATGGTCCCCTCAGGCAGCGGCTTTCCATCTAACTTAATGAAACCACTGACTTCAGACTCATTGGAACCGGTTCCCTGAAAACATCCCTGTTGAGACAGAGCTAACAATATAAAACAAAAAATCGATTTCATTTCTCATCTCCGGGAGTTGAGCAGAAAGATTAACCAGACGGGCTCCAGAGTGACTGCTGCTGTCCATAACAGAACTGTAACGTCACCAGATTAAAATTCTCCGATCACTTCCCCACCAGCGCGGGTCCCTAAAGACTGAAAAGTAGCACGATCAATATTTTCTGAGATAAACCGGACGGCTCCATCCGCCAGTAAACCATGCACACCACCCACATGATAGCTCCGCGCAAAGGTACGACTGTTCGCAGTACTGTCCGCTCCGCACGGCGCATGGGGGATATCAGAGCAGGCGATCAATACATCTCCGACATTCGGATTCGGTGTTTCCAATGTTGTGAAAAAAGTTCCCATACAGCGCGGGTTCATCAGTCGACCACGTACATCATGTTTGGATTGATCAGCAGATAAAATCAACTCACTGGCCATTAACGTCATCGACGCACCATCTGTGATGTCGCGGAGTCTGGTTCGTGAGCGTGAATAAAACAGACCATTCAACTGTGTATAACTTCCTGCAGCCCCGAAATGAGTTGATCCCGAACAGACCACATAATTTCCATGAAACCCCTGTGATCCATTACTGGAAGGATTGGTCTGTCCATAAGTGATATTCTTGGGACCGGCAGGATCGCTGGGACACATCATCATGGGAACCACCGCATCTTTTTTGCTCCAGTAAATGGCGCCTGTTCGTGCCGGATTCTTCTGCTCCTCCATAAAAACGTTGTACAGGGACCCCTGTTCGATATACGGCAGAATCATGGGATACCAGCCTGTATTATCGGTCGCCGGACGTGGGGATCCTGGTAAGTCACCATTGGTGGGATTAATCATCCCGAAAGGAAACACTTGAAATGTTTCATGATAATTATGCATCGCCAGTCCCAGTTGCTTGAGATTGTTTTTGCACTGGCTGCGCCGGGCTGCTTCCCGTGCCTGCTGCACCGCAGGGAGTAACAGGGCAATCAAAATAGCAATAATCGCGATCACTACCAGCAGTTCAATTAATGTAAACCCTCGCGTGCGACGAAACATGAGCGACTCCCTTGTAAAAAAGAATATGAACCCGGGCAATTCCTTATGAACAGAATAAAATACAGGAACTGCCTGTAGCGAAATTGATGATCTATTTGAAACGAAAATAAAATTCAGGTTGCTCAAGTTTTAAGTATGAATGTTTTCTGACTCAGGAATCCCATGGACAAAGATGCCTTCGACGGCGCGTTCACAGGTCGCCTGCAGATGCCGGGCCATGGCTGCGGCAGCGGCATCCTGGTCGCGGCGGAGTAAGGCTTCCAGAACCTGCAGATGTTCTTCCAGAATCTGATCGAGGTATAATTCGGAATCTTTCAGCAACACCCGCACCATATGCATCAGGCGATCATATCGATTCAGTTCTGCCTTCAGACGTTTGATCCCGGCTGCACTCACGATTGCAGTGTGCGTTCTTTTATCAATATCGGAACAGAGTACCGTCCACTGATCATTACGGGGCGCCTGCTGCAACGTCCGTGTCTCTGCTAACAGTTGTTCGATCTCTTCCAGGTTACTGGACTCACAGGCGCAGCGGGCTGACTCGACTTCCAGAATACGACGTACGTGATACATCTCTCGTATTTCCGGAATCCCGAACGGTGCGACGACCGCTCCCCGGTTGGGAAACAGCTCTACCACGCCGATCCCGGTCAGTTCGACAATCGCCTCTCGTACCGGAGTACTGCTCACACCATATTGCTTCGCCAGATGCTGTACTTTAAGCCGGGTTCCCGCCGGGTATTCTCCCGTAAATATCGACAGCAGAATCTGACTGAAAATATCCAGCCTGAGTGAACTGACCGGTAACAATTGGCGGGAAAGGGAAGTCGTCGCGTTCATAGACAGTCTCCGGAATATTCATGATGCGAGGCACCTGATCGGCAATTTACGTTAAATCACCTCACAAATACTCACACTTTGACGCATAATGCATTATGCATAATATATAATATTTAAATAAGTGTTGTCAATCACTAAATGAACCAGGGGACCTCGAATGAGGCAAGGGAACCCTGACAACACCATTTCCAGTCAGAAAATGGGAGTCAAAAGCCAAAGAAAACGATTCCTGCAGCAAACTCAACAACAGGGACCATGAAATGAAAAGTCGATAGCAAAGTCGCTTCGACGGGAAGTGACTGGGAATCAAACGTCAGGAAATTTCAAGCAGCCTTGGAACGGATCTCTTGAGCCGGTGTTTTCTCGGTCCCAGATTCAACCTGTGAAGTCAGTTGTGCGTGTTTTTTCTTCATCCGTTTACGACGGCCGAAGCGGTGTGCCAGATCCAGCGACCAGGGAGCAATCCGTTTCAGGTAATACAAAGCATAAGAGACCCAGCCCACCAGGCATAATCCCTGATCAGCATATATGGCTTTAATAGCTCTCTGCGCGACCTGTTGGGGAGTGGTACAGATCCAGCGGGGAGGGATCGGTGTCTTTTTCCCTTCACGACCACAGGGTGCAGACTCGAATAACCGTGTCGTGACAGGCCCCGGACAGATGGAAGAAACTCCCAGCCCCTGGCGACTGTATTCAGCCCGCAGGGCTTCGCTGAACCCTTGCAGAGCAAATTTACTGACCTGATAGGCACTGAATCGAGCCCCGGCAACCAGGCCACATATACTGGAAACATTCACAATGTGTGCTTCCGGGCGATTCAGTAACAGGGGTAATAGTTCGCGTGTGATCTGAATTGGTGCATGTAAATTAATCGCCAGCAACCAGTCCCACTGCTCTACTGACATCGTATGCGTCGGCCCGTAGAAGGCCACGCCCGCATTATTGACCAGCAGATCAAGGGTTCCCCAGGTATCAACCAGGTATTGAATCTCTGTAGAAATCTGTTCGGAATCCGTCAGATCGCAGATACGGCAGTTGACTTCCACTCCTACCAGCGAAGCCGTTTCCGCTGTATCCTTCAGACCGACTTCATCAATGTCCCAAAGAAAGAGGTTGACTCCTTCCGCCGCCAGTTGCAGCGCGATTTCACGACCGATTCCCGATGCAGCTCCGGTGACTAATCCTTTTTTACCAAATAAATTCTGCATCTTGTCTCACTCCTCTGACTGGTCTGATGGCTGCCCGCGCAGGGAGTGTATGACATCCTGTAAGATGGGTAAAGGCAATTCAAACCGTGCGCAACAGAGAAGATGTAAGTCCCGTATTCACAGGGATTTCAATCGATATTCCGGCAACCGCATATTAAGAATACCTGAGACCTGTTACTCATTGAGAGTCGAATCGTCTTCAATCACTTCGTGCAGTTGTTTCAACACAAAATGGGGGTCCAGATCCATCTGGCGACAGACATATTCAAGCGATTTGCCCTGGCAGGACTGGTCAATTCCCAGAGAATCCAGCACGCACTGTACTTCCGGGTATTCGATCACCCATTCTGTCACACTGGATTCCAGTCCGAGATTCGTCATAGCTCGCTATCCATCGAAATGCAGTTCCGTAAAGTCACACCTGAAATCATAACAGAACCGGCTCAAAATCAAACAGGAGAATCATCAGACCTGCAGAGCATCACGTTTTTCCTGGATCATCTGAATATGATGGGGAATGTGGTGAGTGATTCGCTCCAACAAATTGGCGACACTCACTTCGCCATCATGCGAATGCAGTCCGGTTCGCTGGAATTGTTCTTCATTGAGAGTTTTCAGAATTCGGGACATGTTCTGACGCACGACCGTAATTAACTGCAGTTCCTCTTCCATATCCCGCTGGTCATATGCCAGACGTTCTGCAAACAGATTGTGATCGGCGCCAGGCAGCGGCGGTTGATCTTCTGCAATGATCCATTTCATTCGGTCGGCGTAAACCGGCTCAAAATCAGCAATGTGACAGATTACCTGTCGCGTGGACCATTTACCGGGGATGGGTGCGGCATCCAGTTCGGCAGCAGACATGCCTTCGATAGCGCAACGCAGAGATTCCGGACCTGCCAGATATTCTTCAATGCGTGTGGAGATTTTCATAATCGCTCCGAGCCAGGAGAGAGGAATGTAGAAAACCCTGCCTGACTATTTTAAGTCAGGCAGGAGCCATGTTTTCATTATTCCGCATCAGCACCGGAACTTCAAGCGGCGATCATAGTTCACAGAACGGGACCAGAAAAACTCGCTTACCGGTTGCGCGAAGGACGGGGGCCGCGACCGCCGTTCGTCAATTCGGATTTGCCGATGCCCCCTTTGATTGTCCCATCAGGATTCTCTTCAGCGGTTTTTCCCAGAACGATATCGAAGTTGGCTGCCAGTTCACCCAGTTTCGAATCCGGCAGCGGTTTGAAATCAACCAGAATTGACTTGCGCTGTTCCGGATTTTTAATCTGTCGGTAAACACCATCCTCTGCGTTAAGTTCATGACCGTTGATTAACAGTTGTGTGGTTAAAATCCGCTGTCCGTTCTTACTGACGGCAACATGGATGTGAGGCGTGCGAAAGCCACGCCCCGCACGATAGGGAACCGGCTTGATCGTTCGGAAAAAATACTGCCCTTTCGAGTCAGTCATAAAGCGACCATACCCCTGAAAGTTGCCATCGCGGCCATCTTTGTTCTCACCACGCGTGTGAAGATAAGAGGCTTTATTATCCACCTGCCAGATTTCCACGAAGGCATTCCGCAGCGGCTGTCCCTTCGCATCCAGAACCTTACCACTCAGATAGGTAATTTCGCCTACAGCGGGGGTGAGAGAATCGTTGATAATCAGCAAATCGTTATCGGTATCCAGCGGCATTTTGTCCGGATAAAAGGGGCCTTCGGTCATCGCAGGTGTGCGAATCAGTTCTTCCGCCATCAATCCGGGAGTGGTCAGTGCCGCCATACTGAAGGCAGACCATTTTAGAAAGTTCCGTCGTCTAATCTCTAATATTGAGCCGCTCATCACATCATTCCTGTCTGTGGTCAATGAAAACAGGTTTACCAGTAAACCATTTTATCATTAAACAACGGCCAGTGAAGATGGTTTCGCAGAAATACAGGTTTTAAATACTGATTCAGCAGAATCAAAAGGGCGTCGTCATGGCGTCCATCAAATCGATATCGAAGGTATTGGGGATCGTCACCAGCAGGGTATTGTACCCGTCATCGTCGAATTTGATGGAATTCCCAGGCATATCGCCGGCATTTTTTTTGACCAGCACCACGTTCTTATCCCGAATCAGGAAAAAATGTTCCCTGAGCCCCTCCTCGCCTATGGTCACAAACATCAGCACCCCTTTTTTCAGTTTGACAGACTGAACCCGGGAAAACAGCGTGGTTTTGGCCCGGGGATGCTTCCCGGCCTGAATTTCTGCACTGTCCTTATTCAACAGTGCCGGTCCTCCCGAATCTGATCGATTTCCCTCACTCAAAAAAAACAGTGAAATACAAAACAGAATAATAATGATTGATGAGGCGGTACTGAGTAGATCTTTCACTTGAGCCAACTCCCGCTTTCGGTGCCCGCGAAAGCTCATGCATGAAATTCTATTGTTACTTCTCAGAAAGAGATGACAAATCGCTTTCTCTGAACTTATCTGTCAGACAGCTATAGGATGTAATTGGTTGCAGTTTTTGTTCCTCGTTTTTACTTTTTTTAAATAATCTGCAGTAAGTCACTGTACTCGCTGAAATTGAAAACTGCAGCGTACAGAATGTCCTTCGCTGGTTTGCAAATATTATTGCTCGAAAATTGAAAATTTGACCAAGCTGCTCCCGAAATTCTGGCTGACCTACTGCCTTCCCCTGAGGTAGACTGGTAGAAACCACTAATTCGACAGGTCAATTCATTTGGAAATCTCCTGCTTTCCGGATTCCCCGCAAACTACTCCCGCTTCCCGCTCTCTGTTAATATAAACCAACTAACCTTAGATTGAGGAATTTTCGTTTCGAACAGAAAACGTGATTCACCCACCATAAAGTTGATCTTCTAATAAGGAACTGCACCTTGAAAACCTATCACTCCTTCTCAAGCCTGGCACTGCTGACCTGCCTGACTGTCTCACTGGGCAGCAGTAATCTGACATTCGCGGAACCGACCAAAGCACAACAGGCGGCAATCAACCGGGCCAGCAGGGAAATGGCATCGGCGGCCAAACGCTTTCTGGCCTCCCTTCCCGAGGAACAGCGCAAAGCAGCCACCTTCAAACTGGACAGCAAAGAACGTGACAGCTGGTACTTCATTCCCGACTTCGCCATCAAGGACGATAAACGGACCGGCCTGCCCATGACTAAGATGACACCTCAGCAACAGATCTTTGCAGTGACTCTGCCTGCAACTGCCCTGTCACACCGGGGCTTCCTGGAGATGAACTCCATTCGTGCGCTGGAACATGTACTGTTTGAACTGGAAGGCAAAGACTACCGGAACCCCGAACTCTACTACGTCTCAATCTTCGGCAAACCAGATCCCAAAGGAACCTGGGGCTGGCGGTTTGAAGGACATCACCTGTCTGTGAATGTGACCATTGTCGACGGCAAAAAATTCTCAGTCACTCCATCCTTCTTCGGTTCCAACCCCGCAACCGTCAAGCAGGGGCCGCTGAAAGGTGTCGAAGTCCTCAAGGAAGAACAGCAGCTGGCACTGAACCTCGTCAAATCCTTCAACCCCGATCAATTGGCTATCGCCACCATCGACACAGCCGCCGTCGATAAAAAATTGCTGGCAAAAAGTGTGATCAAGGAAGTCCTGACCACCGATGATCCCGTCGTCGACAAAGGTCTGATTCAGCATAAAGGCATTCAGTACGCCGACCTCGACCCCAAACAGCAGAAAATGCTTCTGCGTCTGGTGAATGCCTACCTGGGTCGTTTCCGCCCCGAATTGCTCAAGGGAACCCGCTACCTGGGCAACCTCCGCGATGGCGACCACCTTTACTTCGCCTGGAGTGGCGGCCAGAAGCGGGGTGAATTCCATTACTACCGCATTCAGTCTAAGGTTTTCCTGATTGAATTCGCCAACACCCAGAACGACGCCAATCACGTGCACGCGGTCTTCCGCGAATTCGACGGCGATTTCGGTCGCGACCTGCTCAAAGAGCATTACAAGCAGCATCAGAAATAATTCTGAAAGCAAGATGACCAGCAACAGGCCCGGTGAGCAACTTTCATCGGGCCTGTTTTCTTTTCAGAGGGAAAACAGGCTTCTGCAAATATTTTGTAGACTGGTTCCGCTCCAACAGTTACTTTACAGGGATGGACAATATCTCCCGAGATCCCGGTCAACTACAGGACTCCAGGGAAAACATCCCTGGAGCGACCGCTGACACTTCAGCCCCCCAACCCCGTCAGTTCGGCCGCTGGATTCGTAGCATCATTCTGATCACACTGGGTCTCCTGTTTTTGTTCTACTTTCCAGTAATCCGTGAAACCTATTTTCGTTGTGCCATCTGTGGCATGGGCCATTCCGAAAAACGAGTCACCGCTTTCGGCTGGCTCATTTCAGCATGGGAACGACCGACCGAATCCAGTGACTGGTATCAGGCGAATGTAGAACCAGCACATCAACATGTCTGGGTCCGCACCTGTTTCTCACAACAGAAAAACTGCTTCGGCCAGGTAGTCCTGATGCAGCAACTCACCTCTCTCGCCTCGGGACCGTTCAGCTGGCTGTTTCTGGGTGAATACCGACATATAGAATTATATAAAAGAAGTCCCGACCCGGCTCAGGCCCGCGTTCTACTGCTGAAGCTGGCGCACTTTGAACCTGAAGGCTCACCTGAAAGGAAAGTACAAGATGAAATCTTTTCACGATTGTGGGAATGGAGAAGCAATGGAATGCAAGCCCCCTGGCCGTTCGATGAGGGGGAGTTCCTGAGCCCAGATCAACCGACCGATCCAGATAATCCTCCATCCACTCCAGATTGAACAGATTTTATTTGTCTGTCAAACAGATCGGCCGAGATATGAAAAACCTCAGAGAAATTTTAAAAATCCCATTCCTGAGCGAACCTGTTCAACCTTCTAAAGCTCATCACATTTAACCATAGCGTCTGTCGATCTAGTATACTCGGTTCAAATAGTCTTGGAGACGCTACAGTAAAACTGGACACAGTCTGACCGTCCGCATACACACATCAACCTCAATCACAGAAATACAAAGAGCCCCTCTCCCTGGCCCAATCACAGGAAAACACATGCAACGAATCATTCGCGAATATCAGCCAGCAGACCTCGATGACGTTCTGGCGTCCTGGGAGAGTGCCACCCGTCTGGCCCATCCTTTTCTACAGGAAGACTTCCTGGAACAGGAACGCCATAACATTCCCAACCTCTATCTGCCCAATGCAGAAACCTGGGTCATCGAACATGAGAAACAGGTGATTGGATTCATTGCCTTACTGGGAAATGAAGTTGGTGCGATTTTTGTGAAACCGGAATTTCATGGCACGGGAGCCGGCAAGGCATTGATGGATAAAGCACGAGATCTGGGAGGCGATCTGCAGGTCGAAGTTTTCGAAGCCAATTCGATCGGACGTCAATTTTATGATCGCTATGGTTTTCAGCCACTGTCAGAATCGACACATGAGCCGACGGGAAACCGATTACTCAGACTTCAATTTAATACCGCAGTGACTTAAAATCAGATCCAGCTTACCTTCAACCTGGAAGTGGACTCATGCCTGCTCACGAAAAAATCAATTACGTCGAATTCCCCGCCCGAGACCTGGCGGCAACCAAAGCATTCTTCGAGACTGTCTTCGGCTGGTCGTTCACCGATTACGGTCCGGACTACACCGCCTTCGCAAACGAAGGACTCGACGGCGGATTCTTCAAGGCAGAACTCTCTTCGAACACGGAGAGCGGCGCCGCGTTGATTGTATTCTATAGTGAGCGACTGGAAGAAACGCTCTCCAAAGTGGAAGCAGCCGGCGGCCAGATCTGCAAACCCATTTTCTCCTTTCCCGGCGGCAGACGCTTTCAGTTTCTGGAACCCTCCGGCAACGAATTCGCAGTCTGGTCAGATCACTAAGCGGCTGTTTCAAGTTGTGGCACGATCTCACTTTCTCATCTCGAATGTGAATTTTTGAGTTCTGGCAGAAAGGGCTTGAAAATGAACACGCAGACAGTAGGATCAATTCTTCCAGACTGAACACATTCAAACGGGTGCTTGCTGCCAGCGCAGTTCTCACCTGACTTCTTCATGCTACGAGGTACGACTGACACATGAACGAAAACACTCCCGCTTCCGCTCGACTTCTGGCCCTTGACCACTTCGTGGACGATAAATGGTACAAGGTGTCACTGCAGTGACCGACTCCGATATGATCATCGCCGCCACGAAAACAGGCAAACAGCAGGCCATTCTCTCTGCCCTGGATGCAGGCGAGGATCCGGTCACCGTTCTGAAAAATAATTCCCCCCTCGGTCAGGGCCCCAAGATCTTTGCGTTACGCGATATCGATGCCCTCGAGTGGTACAGCGATGCCGCCACCCTGAAGGCGCATTACACCGTCAATGGAAAATCCAAAAAGGCAGAAGCCAAATTGAGCAGTATGCCGAACCGGGATGTGGTTCGCGATGTGGTGCAACAAATCATCGGCCCCTGCGAGCAGAGGGATGCGCCTGCCAGCATCTGGTACATCGGCATGACACCACTGACCCTCAGCGGAATTGCACTTCTGGTGTTTGGTATTCCCGGATTCACGGGCTTAGCCGATCCCGGGACCGTTGATGTCGACAAAGTCTCCCGTCGCGGTCGCCTGCTGGCGCGACTTTACAATATGATTGGACCGGTTGGTCTGCTTGCCATCGGCGGCGCCATCATCAGCGGATTACTCATCTGGTGGTACATCAGCTGTAAAACACCCCCTGTCAGAACCATCGCCCGGCCTGTTCAACAGGGTGCTTAACTCACATCACCCGACAGATTCTTTCAGTTGTCAACCTGTTTTGACGCTCTCTGCTCTGTAAAGCCTGAAATGACATCTTAATGACCGAAGAGTTAACGACTCCCGAAATCGTAAAAATGGACTACTATATTATTGGTCCCTGGTTCAAAATCGTTGTGATCACGGAAACCGAACTACTGGCAGCAACCACCAAAGCCACGAAGCAGGAAGATATTCTTCAGTTGCTTGCTGATGGAGAAGATCCTGGAGAAACCCTCAGAGTCTTTTCTCCCATGGAGCATCCGCTGAAGCGAGCTCCACTCGCTGATATTCAGGCACTGGAGTGGTACGAAAGTACTTCCAGAAGTAAGTGGCAGGATGGCCCAATGGAACTCAAACTGTATTACTTCGACCAGCAGAAAGAGAAATCAAAACGGTTCAAAGTCAGATTCAGCAGCCCGGAAGTCCGTGATGAAATGATCCTGCATATCCAAAGACTCTTTTTGAAATGGGAGCAGAGAGAGGCCCCCTTTACCTTCTGGCGGTGTGGCGTCCCCCCGCTGCTGTTCGTCTTACTCACTTTCGTGATTTTCACTTTGCGGGCCATTTTTCACTTTTTCAAGTTTGGAGTGAAGATTGCAGATTTACCCGGCGGTATCGGAGAAAAAACACTGGCAGTCCTGCAGATCGCCTACAGTCGTGACTTTCCCCTCATAATCAGCGCCGTCGTTTTTGCGCTCGGTTGGTGGCTCGTTACCTGGTGGCGTCCCCCCGTCAGAACCATCGCCCGACCCGTCCGGGATATCACGCAGGCCACATAATCCTTATATCCCGAAATTCGTTTCCGGATAATTCCTTTTGAAAATTGCCTCTCACTTAGTAAGATGTGATTTCATAAGCTACTGTTCAGTAGCAAGTACGCGCGACTTGCTGAAAGTCGTCGCGGAACAGGGGTCTCTCACAACTCAATCACTTCCCTGAACTCACCAGAGTGAAACGAAAGGCTTTGTCATGAACTGGTATCTGGCGGTCATTAAGAAATACGCTGAATTTTCCGGTCGCGCTCGCAGAAAAGAATACTGGATGTTTTTCCTGTTCAATATCCTCATCTCATTTGTCATCGGGATCCTCGGGGCGATTATAGGTGAAACAGGCGGACTCATTACGGTCTCGCTTTCCGGTTTGTACTCGCTGTTTATTTTCATCCCCAGCATCGCAGTCACGGTTCGTCGCCTGCATGATACCAATCGCACAGGCTGGTGGATCCTGATCGGGCTGATCCCCTTCTTTGGGGCAATCATCCTGTTTATCTTCATGATTCTGGACAGTGATCCCAATGCAAACGCGTATGGTGAAAATCCTAAGCTGGCACCGGAACCGCAATAAGCCATTACCCGTTTCAAACCAGGTCAACCAGCAGGAGCGCGAGGACACGCAACTAAGGAATCTCGCGTTCCGCTTTGACATCTTTTCTCTCTATTTTGCGACTGTGGACTAAGACGGTTTTCTCATGAACTGGTATCTGAAAGCACTGAAAAATTTTGCCACTCTCGACGGCCGTGCCCGTCGGCTGGAATACTGGATGTTTACCCTGTTCGATGTCATCTTCACGATCCTGTCGTTTGTCGTCGGTGCCGTCCTGGGGCGCGTTTTGAACCTTGATGAAGCCATGGGGGGCATCGGCCTGGGTCTGGGACTCTGCCTGCTTTACCTGCTGGTTGTGCTCATGCCCAAGCTCTCGGTCACGGTCCGACGCCTGCACGATACCGACCGCAGCGCACTCTGGCTGCTGGTCTTTCTGATTCCCGGCATCGGTCCGCTGGTCTTGTTTATCATGATGATTCTGGAAGGAACCGCCGGTCCTAACCAGTATGGCCCCGATCCCAAAGCGACCGCCGAACCTGCCGTCTGAGACTGACTGTCGCCCCACCCTTTTCCGGCTGGAAAATTCCCTTTCGCGATTCATGAAAAATTTCATGAATCAGGACTGTGCAAACGGTCGATTCAAGGGTATATATCCTCCTGCAAATACATCTTCCAACAACATGAGGTGCCATGTGAATTAAACACCGTGTGAGCGAGGGGCTCCGACAAGCCACCACCTGCGACCACACTCCTTCCTTTTGTGTATTAGAGAACCAAAATGATACACCCCAAAACCGAGCTGAAATTTATCAGCAACGAAATCGGCTACGGCGTCGTCGCCACCGAATTCATCCCTGCCGGATCCATCACCTGGGTCCTGGATAAACTGGACCGCGAGTTCAGTTCTCTCGAATTCCAGTCAATGGAAGACATCTACCAGAACATTCTGGATACCTACTCTTTTCGCAATAACCAGGGAAACCTGGTCCTCTGCTGGGATAATGGCCGCTACGTCAACCACAGCTTCAATTCCAACTGCCTGACCACAGCCTATGACTTCGAAATCGCTATCCGGGACATTCACCCCGGCGAACAGCTGACCGACGACTACGGCTACCTGAATATCCCCACCCCCTTTCGAGGCATTGACGAAGGGACGCGACGCAAAATCGTATATCCCAATGATTTGATCAAATACTACAAGATCTGGGACAAAAAACTGCTCAAGGTTTTCAACCGTATCCCCCACCTCGACCAGCCGCTGCAGGAACTGCTCACGGAAGAGATGTGGAATGAAATCGTAGCCGTTTCCAAAGGGCACCAGGAAATGAAATCGATTTTGAACAACTATTACAACGACGAAAGCAGAGTCGAAGAGCGGAAGCCTAAGAAAGAAAAGAACACCGCCGTTTAAGTTTCTCGCTCCCTTCGACCTGAGAATGATTGACACGCTCCCGCTCATGCCCCAGACTTGAGGCATGAGCGATCTCCCCTTCATCCGCTGCCTGGGCTGTGAATCAACCGTTTTCGATCCGACACGGGCTGCCTGTCCCGGTTGTGGACGCTGCCCGGTGTGTGGAAGCAGGCGTTTCAAGACCGAAGTTAAAACCTGCCCGGACTGCGAATTACCGTACTGCGACTGTTGTGGCCGCTGCCCCCAATGTGCCGGCCTGAGATATTCCGAGATCATCACGCCTTGTGAGTGTGGTCATCCACAGGACGCTGAGAAACTGGCAGATCTGGTGCGCTATGAAGCCGCCGTGGGAGCAATCAGACGTCCGACCCCCTGGGGCTGTATTCTGGCCGCATTAACTCTAAGTGCCGTAGTGCTGCTGCTGATTTACGCCTGGAAAGGATAGTCCTGCTTCCGCAGCCGTTTTATTCATTTTCATCTTGAACTCTGGTTTTCCAGACTGCTACGATAATCCTGTTTCTCGCAGAAAGCGGGCCATCAAACCAGACAGGCTTCAACTCTGCAGCAGGATTTTTGCGGGTATGCTGCCTGTAATGAAGGCATCCAGAATACTCTCTCAATTTCAACATACCAGGGCGCATCGCATTTAACTATGGCGTCCCCCAATCTATTATACTCGTCCCCAAAACAGCTGGAGACGCAATAGTAAACTTGGATACATGCTAAAAGGAGTTCTGTGATGACTACTGAGAAACTGAATTTACCGGACAACTACCTGCTCTGGCTGGACAGTCTCGAAGCAGAAGCCTATGCCGAATTCGAAGAACGGGAGTGGGAAATTGCCAGCCGTGAAGAGCTGCAGGAACTGCTGGAGATCGACGACTTTGAGGTCGCGTATATCGATCAGGCCAACCTCTATGTGAAACTGATTCAGGATATCACCGGCGATTCACACACTATGGACGACGAGGGAAATCGGATCCCCTTCTCCCTGATCGGGACCTGGCTGACCATCGGCTACGATAACGAAGATCTGCTGTGTGTCGACCCGGCTGATAATTTTGCCGTCTGGGGCTTCTACCCCAACGAGGGTGGCGACGTCGAAAAACTCGCAAACAACCTGGATGACTTTCTGGAAGGCTTGGAACTGCTGGAGTAATTCATCGAAAGTAGTACGCTATGTCACCAGCACGTCGAAAACTGTGGAAAGATCTTCTCTCGGCTTTTCTGATCTGTCTGATTTTCTATGTCAGCGTCTATATTGTTCTGTCCTGCCTGGGCGGTTACGACTTCAACCAGTCAGGTAAAGTTCGCTATCACAGTAGCGGGCTGGCGGTCTCTGACATTTCCACCTGGACCCCAAAAGGCTGCCGGTTTCAGTATCGTTTCAAAAACACGCGAGGAGAATACGTCAGCCGCGGCAATGAACCGGGTTATCTGTTCGCCCCCCTGATCATGCTCGACCGCAGGTTCTTTCATCCTAATGAAGTTCTGATAGAATCGATAAACCCCGAAGAAACCGACTGATTCCCGCTTTGATCTCATGACTGGCAATAACCGTAAAAACTGTCATGGTACAAACTCAAATCACCATAATGGAAACAATCAAAGTAAGGAACAACCATAATGCAAAGCATGGAAGCGTTTCGAAATCGCCAGTTGGAAACATTGCCTGAGGCGTTGAAGCGTCCGGTCATGTTTGGGGGAAATACCCACGGAGCCGTTTTGTGGTTCTACCTGCTTTTGCGGGATCTCTGCTGGATTGACGAGCGGGAGCACGAATGGAACGTTTTCCTGGAAACCGATTTGCGAGGCAGCCGCGGAGTGCTGGGTCAATTCGAATATCAGCAGTTTCAAATTCCAGACTACATCGCTGAAATAGCATCTGTTTATGCGCAGGTAGCGCACAAACTGGGATATTTTCAACCAGAACGAGTTCTGAATCCGGCAGAATGGAAATCGCTGCAATCCCTACTCTCTGCTGATTTTTTTGAGCGCGACTGGACCCAGACGGAAATATACGATCGCCTGGGCCCCCCTTCCTGTGAGCATTTTAGCAGTGAAACCAGGGTCGCCTGCTATGCCCCGGAACCAGCAGCAGACTGGATCTTTTTTGATTTTTCTCAACGACTTCCTGACTCCAGCGACTGGTTCGAGACGCCGCTCTTGAGGGATATTCGCAGAAAAGATAACCGGTTGGAATTCTTCCCCTTCGCAGACTGGTGCCAGAAAGAAACAGAGGAGAGTTGATCCATGCGAAAACGTCTCCGCAAAAAGAAACATCTGGGTGAGTTCATTGACTGGGATGTCGCCATCACCGTGAACCTGGTACCCGGTTCGGACTATGAAACGTTTCTGGACGACTGGATCGAACAGGCTATCGAAGGCAATCATTGCTCGTTCGGTGGCGGGGGCATGAATGAGACAATTGAGGGGATCATTCAACTCGGAACCGCAGCAAAGCAGCCCGAACAACGTTTAGAACGCATTACCGACTGGCTTAAAGCTCGCCCCGATGTCTTACACTTTCAGTTTAGCCCTCGCTTTGATGGCTGGAATGGTCCATTCCTGGATTCTGATGGCCAGGAAAATAATTTTTAAATTCAGGATTGACAACAACAGACAGGTCTGTATATTTAAAGCATGAGCAAAACACAACGCCCCTCCAATGCCCGGAAACGCATCGTCGAGACAGCTGAGAAGCTGTTTTATTCGGAAGGCATCCGCGCCGTCGGCATTGATCGTGTGATCGCCGAAGCCGGGGTGGCAAAAATGACTTTATATAACCATTTTAAGTCCAAAGATGATCTGGTGGTCGAAGTCCTCAAATATCGGGAGGAACAGTTCGACCTGTATCTCAGACAACGCATGCTGGAACACCAGTCGCAGGGACTGAATCCTTTAAAAGCGTTTTTTGCTGCTTTAAAGGACTGGTTTGAGTGTGCTGACTACCGGGGCTGTTCGTTCCTCAACGCTCTGGCGGAACTGGCGGACTCCAACCCGACCGCAACAGATTTTTGTTCAGACCATAAACGACGTTTTAAGGAGCAGCTCACCGAAATCATCATCGAAACTGCTGGACCTCAGGCCGCATCCGTTGCTCCGGCAATCAGTGTCATGGTCGAAGGTGCCATCGTCACCGCCGTCAGTGAAGGCAATGCCGATGCTGCCGGGATCGCTGAAGAAGCAGCTGAGATCCTGATTTCACAAACACTATAAATACATATTTCCCTTTTTTTGCCACATATAATACAGACCTGTCTGTTTACGCAGTATTTTGTTTCGCGTTTCTGTTTTAGAGTAAAATGTTCACAAGGAGAAGAAAGATGCCACGTTTAACCGCCGTCGATCCCGCCACAGCCACCGATCCCGCCAAAGCATTATTGGACGGAGTCCAGTCCAAACTCGGAATGACTCCCAACCTGATGCGAACCATGGCCCATTCCCCCGCCGTACTGGATGCTTATCTGAAATTCAGTGGTACACTGAGTACAGGAGCGCTTTCGGCTCAGCATCGCGAACAGATCTCGTTGACCGTCGGGGAAGCGAATCATTGTGGGTATTGTGTCTCGGCCCATTCCGCGCTCGGCAAGCGAGCCGGTCTGTCACCGGTTCAAATCCTGGAAAACCGGGCTGGTGTCGACTCTGATCCCGCAACGGCTGCCCTGTTGAAGTTCTCCCGAACCATCGTGGAACAACGGGGACAGATTTCCGACCAGGACCTGCAGGACGTCCGCGACGCAGGGTTCACTGATGAGCAGATCGCCGAGATCGCCGCTAATGTTGCGCTCAACATCTTTACCAATTACTTCAATAACATCGCCCGGACGGAAATCGATTTCCCAACTGTCGAACCTCTGCCCGGGGGTCTTGCAGCAGCGAATTCACAGTAATCTCACACAGGGGCAGTTCCCAGGTCGAACTGCCCCCTTTTCCATTCTTCCCTTAAGGAACTTTACGATGAGCGTACGAAACCAGATTCGTTTTATCCTGATCCTTACCGTCAGCAGTATCAGCTTCCTGTTCCATGCGAGAGCGGCGGAACCGGACTCCTATCAGGTCAAATATCAGACCGTTCAAATCGAGGGGCTCGATATTTTCTATCGGGAAGCAGGTCCTGCAGATGCCCCCACACTGCTATTGCTCCATGGATTTCCCACCTCTTCGCATATGTTTCGTAACCTGATTCCTGCGTTATCAGACAAATATCATGTGATCGCCCCCGACTACCCGGGCTTTGGTTACAGCAGCGCCCCGCCTGTCGACAAATTTGATTACACCTTCGACAATCTGGCACGCATCATGGAAAAGTTCACCCGGCAATTACAATTAAATAAGTATTCTCTGTACCTGATGGATTATGGAGCCCCGATCGGTTTTCGCCTGGCAGTCCAACATCCTGAACGAATCGAAACACTCATCATCCAGAATGGAAACGCCTATGAGGAGGGGCTGGATAATCCTTTCTGGGAACCTGTCAAAGTTTATTGGAAAGAGCGGACTTCCACACACGGAAATCAGCTGCGTTCCCTGCTCACACTCGATGCAACCAAATGGCAGTACACAACGGGTGTGCGCAACGTCAAAGCAATCAGCCCTGATACATGGGGGCACGTGCAACCCCTGCTCGACAGACCCGGCAACCAGGAAATCCAGCTCGCACTGTTTTACAGCTACGGCAGCAATCCCCCGCTCTATCCGCAGTGGCAGGAGTATCTGCGAAAGTATCAGCCTCCCACACTGATTGTCTGGGGTAAGAACGACCAGATCTTCCCAGCTGCCGGAGCGTATCCCTACAAACGGGATCTCAACAAGCTGGAGTTCCATCTGCTCGATACAGGACATTTTGCCCTGGAAGAAGAGGGAACGACGATCGCCCGGCTGATGCGGAAGTTCCTCAGTCAACATACTGATACTGCTCGCTGACTGTTCCGTCAGGCTCCGTTGAGTCAGACACGGGGCCTGGTTTCAATTTCTTTTGATCCGAGAGTAATCAAATGCCCGCTTTCCCCAGCGATATCGCCTTCACAGAGTCCGTAAAAGCGGTTCAGACACAAAAAGGTTCACGCTCACAATACGCCCGGATGGAACAGGGGGCTGGCTGGCAGACCAAAGTGACGGAAGTACTAAAAGTTTTTCTGTCGGAACTCGACATGTTTTACCTGGGAACTGCCAGTCAGTCCGGGCAGCCTTATATACAATATCGCGGAGGTAGCCCCGGCTTTCTGAAAGTCCTCGATGAAAGGACGTTGGGTTTTGCTGACTTTGCCGGCAACCAGCAGTTCATCACTCTGGGTAACCTCGCCGAAAATTCCCAGGCGTTTCTGTTTCTGATTGATTACGTCCACCGTCGTCGCGTGAAGATCTGGGGGACCGCCCGTATTGTCGAAGACGATCCGGAACTGCTCGTACAATTACACGAACCAACTTATCCAGCTCGGGTCGAGCGTGCCATCCTGTTTGCTGTTACCGCCTGGGACATCAACTGTCCTCAGCATATCCACCCCCGTCTGCCGCAAGCGGACGTCCTGAAACTCGTTCAACAGTTGCAGGCAGAAAACGAGCAACTCAAAAAAGAACAGGCCCGACTTCATTTGAAAATGAAATCTGGCCTGTAAAAAGTAACTCCTGGAGCCAGACGAATTCACTCGTATCAGTAGTTGTTGTCAGAAGCGTTTCCAGAACCGGTATTGGTTCCCACACCGCTCTGCGGGGTCCCTGTTCGGACGTCATAGCCCTTCAACGCATTATCGATCGCCGAGTTGTTCGTGAAGGAAGCGGTGTTACCTCCACCAAAGATGTTCACGAAATAACCAGATTTCGAATTGCTGCTGGCGGTATTGTTACTGATCGTTCCCCCCTGGATCGGGGCAATAAAGTCGAAGCCATAGCCCTGGTTTCCAGTAGCGATATTATTGCTGATCGTGCCACCACTGACGATATCGTCAAAATCAAAGCCGACATCCTGATTTCCGGTCGCCGTGTTACCGGTAATGAACCCACCCGTAATATCTTCAAAGTCAAAGCCGTCGTCAACGTTACCACTGGCCAGGTTATTCGAAATAGTTCCGCCCGAAACAGTATCACCAAATTTGATTCCGTTATCCTGGTTGCCAGTGGCAGTGTTTCCACTAAACGTCCCGCCGCTGACCTCTCCAAAGAAGGCGATCCCGTTCACACCATTTCCGGTCGCGATATTATTGCTGATGGTTCCCCCACTGAAGTCATCAAAATCAAATCCTTCATCCCCGTTTCCAACTGCGGAGTTATTTGAAAAGGTTCCACCACTGATTTCATCACGGAAATAAAATCCGTCATACCGGTTATTGCTGGCTATGTTACCGGTAATCGTTCCGCCAGTGATGTCATCATCAAAGTAGAATCCGTCGTCGTTTCGTTTGGCGATATTTCCTGAGATCGTTCCCCCATTGATATCATCATAGAATGCGAAGCCGGCATAGGCATTATCCAGCGCCTGGTTACCACTGATCGTTCCGTCATTGACACCGTCAAAATTAAAACCAAATTCGTCATTATTACTGGCGATGTTATCTGAAAAAACGCCCCCCGTCATCACATCGTCGAAGTAGAAGCCATCGTCTCCGTTATTTTTCGAAGTATTACCCGTGATCGAACCACCGCTCATTTTTGTGATATAGAAACCATCATTTAAGTTGTTCTCAGCAATATTATTACTGATCGTTCCCCCGCTGATTTCATTTTCAATGTAGTAACCATATCCATTATTTCTAGAGACGTTGCCTGAAATGGTTCCACCGGTGAAGTTCTGCACCTCCAGCCCGTCGTTATATCCTGTTACGCCGTTTCCGGTGAATAAGTTATCTGTGATCGTACCATTGATATCACCATCCAGGTGCACGCCATCTTCTTCTGCACCGCTGATTGTATTGCGGTTGATTGTGAAGCCACTCAGATTGTTACCATAGATTCCATTCTCCCCGCCCGTGATATTCATACCCACGATGCTGGAACGATCTGCCATCGTGAACACATCAATTGAAGTCAGCGACCCATTCACGGTCGGTTGCGCGCCATAGCTGAAGCTGGCGACAGCGCCCGAATTACATCCCACCACATTCACACTATTGCCACCAGCCAGCGCGAGTTGACCCTCATTAAAGACAAAACCGGTGCTGGTATTGATCGTTCCTTTGGAACCGTCAAACAGCACGACACTGTCTGTTCCCGCGGCATTGAAGACGGCTTCCGCATTCACCGTATCCGCATCGATAAAGGTGAGGTCTTTCAGTTCCTGACCTGTCAGTTGCAGCTTCGCACACTCTTCCGGTCCCCGGACCTGGTTCAAGACGATATCGAGATCACGGACAATCGGATTCACCATCCGACGCTGGAAGCGACTTAGCTTCTGACTGTCACCATTGCCCGGCAGTGGAATTCGCACGGTCAACAGGCCGGTCCCCTGGGAGCCCCGTACTTCGTCGTACTGATACTGACCGGCCAGCACTACACGGGAACCATTCCCCAGCCAGGGAAGATCAAACATCCGGTACTCGACCCGGGCCCGTGGACCTGTCATCTCTTTGAAGCCGGGGGCGGAATTATCAAAGTAATATCCGCCTACGTAACCTCGCAGTTCTGCATCCAGATTCGATTCCGGAAACGATTTCAAGAGCCGCCCGACTTCAAAATCGGTTCCCCAGTATGCACGTTCTTCACCGGCCCGCATGACGATATTATTACCGCTCAGATAGGCGGTATTCAGCGAGTCCACGCGTTGCTGTTTCTGAGAGGGAACATAGCCATTCACCCGGAAATCCCACTCAATGCTGAGCAGTTCGAAACCAAAGCTACCCTGTCGAAAGATATTGCTGTACTGACTGCGACGGACATCGTAAAAGCCATACATGCCGGCAATCCACTGGTCGTTTACCATGCGGCGATAGGCCAGACCGAAGTTTCCTTCGGCGGAGGAATCATCAAAGATATTCCCCCGCAGGTCCGCGAAGAACAGGCTTTCTTCATCCTGCGCCAGGGGAATAAACAGCAGCCCCTGCCCGTTATCATTCACGCCACCAGCCTGGCCGGTGAAATCAAAATAGGCACGGTACAGATAGTCCTCTTCCTGAAACCATTCCGGCTGATATTCGGGGACCGGATCCTGGGCGTAAGAAAATGACGAGAACAACGATCCCATTCCTGTCAGCAGTAACAGAATCAGCAAACGTCTCAATGAGCGGGTGTGCATTCGACTCTCAATATGAACTTTTCCGAGATCATAAAGTTAGTTTTGTAACGATAAAATGGTGTCTCCATCAATTTCTTCGGTTCCAAGGAGGGATTCCATGCGGGGAAACTGTACTTTCTGTTCAGAACCTGATTTGCCTGTATAAAATAAACCGGTTGTAACGAATGACACAATTGAGCTGATTTTCTGCAGAAATGAAAACTCCTGTAGCAGGTTCAGAATCGTGAAACTCAGAAAGAACAATAACTCGAAAACTTAAGCCCCGCTGTCTCCGCCCAGCGTCGCAAGACGTTCCGCTCTCTTGGATTCGGCAGGCGGTTTGCTTTCCCACGCACCTCACAGATCAGATGTGGCTCTTTTCTGACTTCAATCGTAATCGCCTTTTTAAATCCCGTCTCGAGTTCAATCTGCATCGACCAGATCGAACAATTGCCTTCCACACAAGAGGAAGCATAGGTCCCTACACAGTGATTCATGTGATTGCCTTCTGTATCGAGTTCATAACTGTTAAGCAACTCTCGAATCACCCATCGCTTTCCAGATTGAACCCCGTCCTCTTCATCTCGAAAATCAAACTCGGGAATTCCGCTGGGTTCCCATTCATATTCGGGAATCCGTTTTTTGTTTTCCTGATCACGGTGCCACTCATTGACATCGCGCAGCAGAGACTGAAACGTCCGGCCTTTGAGAGAATATTCATTGATGGGAGACGAGTCTTCATCGTACTCTTCTGGCGATACTCCATATCGCTGAAAGATCAGATAATCCACGATCAGCCTGAGCTGGTCCAGTTCCAGTTGCGGATGAAGGATCAGCCATTGAATTACAACAGACCAGAATTCATCGCGCGAGAAGCCTGGGGTTAGTCTGGTTGAGAGGATCATGCGAGCTAATCTTGCATCCCCTCCCATTCCCAGAATCTGCCCCCAGCGAATCGCCTGTAACAGGGAGAGGTCCTGAGGTGCCCGCATGAAATAATGAGCCATTTTTTTGGTGTAAGAGATCGGCAGCGCACAGTGACGTATATTCTGTCCTTGCCCCACCTCAAGATACCAGTCCCTCCAGACCGCGCAATGCGGTGAATAATCCAGCAGCCAGACGGAATCAAAAAACAGTGGCATCCGGTATTTGACAAACAGGTGTCTTAAGAGAGAAGCAAGCTGTCGATCGACATTACTGCCACGGGGACGCCACTTTTCAACAGGGCGAATCCAGGAACGCGCTTCAGCAGCAATAAAAACCAGTGCGGTGGAGAAACAGTCCCACGGAATACCAGTCTGAACAGCATCAATGATTTTTGATTTACTGCAGTAGAGTTGAGAGATCAACCTTATAAAAGAATCTCGTATTAATTCCGATCGATTAAGGATCGGAGATCGGTATTGATACAGTTCAGAAATATTTCGAAGCAATGGATCTGATATGGATTTCGTTTTTATGTTTGCAGAACAAACAGCGTCCAGTTTCTCGAACATCGATCGCTGTTCCTGTTTTCGTTGTTGTAGACATTTGACTGCCAGCCTGCGACGGAAATATAACATTTCTTCGCAACGTTGTCGTCGCGACTTACGCAGACCGGTGCGAAATCCATTTTCAACGCACCACTGGCGATACTCCCCGATCGTCTTCAGGTTGAGACTCTGAAGATGCGCGAGCAGTTCAGGATCTACTGACTGTTTTGTGGACGTTCCTTTTCTGCAGGACATGACTGACTGTCGTTTCTGTATAATGTGAAATTATTTGTTTGAACCTGTGTCTGTGTTTCAGAGCCGATCTGTATAACATCGTTTTCCTCCTTTCGAGATTAGAAACTGGTTGGAATTTTGATCTACGACACACAATGTGCATTCGGGGTTCAGGCAGTTTGCAGAACAGATCATCATTGTCATGATGATCTGCCTGGGAGTCGGCAGTTGATTGATTTCTAAGACCTCAGACGGATTTACTGAACGTCAAACACTCCTGGAGCGCCCAGCGGTTTAAAACCTGTCGGACCGTCGGGTTGGGCTCACAGTTATTTTTTCCCCGCGCCTCGAATATCACTTTCTTCTGAGGCAGAACTTCAATCGTCAGCTGACGCCGCCGTCGCTGACCGGCTTTGACTTTCATCGACCAGATGGTGGTTTTCCGGCGGACACATTCACTCAGATATGTCTCCACACAATGATTCATGATCTTGCTTTCAATCTGTAATTGTCGCGGCGTGAGGACTTCTTCAATACTCCAGATCTGCCCTTCGAGTTCGCACCTGAATTCACCAATCGCACTCCTCCGCCAGGGGAAATCGAGTGGGTCGACTTCCGGCGGAGGCATCATCCCTTTTTCAATCAGATCTGATCTCCAGTGAACCATATGCCTCCGGAGCGACATCAGCGAACGACCTTTCAAAGAAAAATCAGGTTGTACCGGATAGGGACCGGCCCCTTTTCTCCAAATCTTTTCTGCGGGGTCAAAGCGTTGTTGAAAGATAAATTCGACGATCTGCACTATCTCATCAGTAGAAATCGGTTGATTCTGGATCAGAAACCGAATGACGGTTTCCCAGAAAGGCTCATCAGTCACAAGTTCATCTAAGCGAGACCGTTGGATCAGAACGCGTGCCAGTCGCTCGTTTCCTCCCATGCCCAGAATCTGAGACCACCGTAGCGCCGCCTGCGGTGCCAGGTCAACCGGGGCGTGCATAAAGAAGCCCGCCATTCGTTTTGTGAAATGCAGATTCTTCAGATAATGAAACTGACGAATGCTTTTGCCCTGCGCCAGAAACCTGTAAAGAGTGATCCCCCAAAGGTAATCGCTCTCAGTTGACCACCATGCTTTCGCCAGGTAATCCGGAACAGGGTAACGATCAAACAGGTGTTTAACCAGAGATTGCATCTGCAGGAACGGATTCTGCGTGGCCACCTGCCATGTTTCTGGATGTTTGATCCAGTTACGACGATACATCGCTATCCTGTAACAGGCTTTAACAATCTGTTCGTGATCGATGTGACAGACTGCCTTTTGGATAGCCACGCGTGGGGAGAGCAGGCTGGTTCGTCTGCGAATAACTTCGATCAGACGCCAGTACTGATTTCGCACCTTCCCTGAGGAGCGGGCATATTGCGTGACCAGTTCATCTACCCTGCGGGCAGCGTGATGTTTTCGGTTTTGAGAAATCATGATACCGTACTGAAAATAAGGAATAATCAGACCTGCGATGCGCATACATCGCCCCAAAGCCATATCGTTAGCACAAAGTGCAGTAGATATGCTCGCTTCAGATTCGTCAGATCAAACCAGTACGGATTCGCATGAATAACACCTCGTCGTTCAATATTCAGACAAACACACCGGAGAACCAGTCTCCGGTTCTCGTGTCATTGCTGGGGAGCAGATGATATAATCCCAGCTACGTTTTTCAGCAAGTTCGACACCAATCTAGAGCTTGAGTTCGGCGTTTTTTAAGGAAATCAATTCATGACCACTTCTGCTCTTCTTCGCGCTGCTGCCCGGCTCGACTGGGAAAAGCGGGGAATCGCCATCCCCGGGCTGATCAGAAATGGCAATTTTTTTTTCACGGAACTCAAAGTATTCGCCAATGGTCTGTTTGATGCCTGGGGTGGACTGGACCTGGACTTTCTGGATCGTAAATTCCAAAGCGGCTGGATTTCGCCCAGAATTCCGGATGGCGCCAACTTTAGTGCACACAGCCTTATTCATGGAAAGGTCATTTCTGGAAGCTGGTCACACGACTCCAATTCACTACACCAGAGATTACGCAACGATTTACAGAGCCTGAACCCGGGGCAACAGGAGCTGATTGATTTTGAAGGTGAAGATGTCGAGTTAAAAGAGGGAGTCAGATACGCCAAGTATGGTTGGATCAGAACGACTCCGCAAAGGAAGCATCATTCCGAAAAAAGCCCTTTGGGAGAAACCAGATATGCCTTTATCAGACAGCAGGGCCAGGTTTATCTGGTTCCTCTGCGCATCTATGCAGATGGTTTGATCGACGTTCATCCCAAATTTGGTGAGGAGAAACTGGTCGATCTCCATGAACTCCAGAGGATGTTGGAATCAAATGAACTCTGCTATGCGGTTGACGATCACACTTCCATTGAAATCGATTCTTTGGGTCGGTTCGAAGTCTCTGGAGTCCATCCCTGTGTCTACTCATCAGAAGACTTTATGTCAGAAATTGAGGACTCAATACTGAAACTGAACGGCGTTCCTGGTTCAATTCATCATTGTCTCTTAGTTCATCAGGAATACCAGAAAAATCAAACCCCCGAAAATAAAGAACGTTTAAAACAGGCTTATGAAGCCATTCCCGAACACAAACGGATGTATGCTGGTGATATGGATTCCAAAGATGGACCGATTCGCAGAATTATCTATGTAGACCAGGATTCCGATTACGATTTTTAGTAAATTGTCTGCCTGCTTCATAATCGAGGCCAGAGAACGCAACAATGACAGATCCGCATTACCCCGAACTGACAACAACTGACAGCCTGGCCTCGCTACTGTGTCAGAAACTGGGGGAGATAGACACAAAGCTGCGCGTCGTTACTTACCGGGAAAGCATTCAAAATCCCTCAGTCGCCCCCGATGATCAGAGCGTTTTGTTCCAATACTCCCATTGGAATGTTACTTTCCAAAATTCAGAACGCTCGATCTATCTGACCTGCGCTACAGACAGGCGTTTATTTACCTGTCATTGCAGCGAATACGAAATCCCCCAGGCGCAAGTAAAGACAACTCATCTCGAAGAAGTGGCTCATTTGTTCCGGTTCTGGGTGTTGGAACAAATTGATTCTGCAGAGTTGGCAATTTCGCGTGTCATCGGATCGGTGCAGGTCTTTCCGCCCCTGGCTGCACATAAAGTTGTCAATGTGCAATGGGACAAATATCACGACCATCTGGCTGACGGGCACCTGGACCTGTTTGATTTTTATCAGGTCGCAAAAGTGACGCTGGAGTTGCGTCAGCTCTTTCCCTTTACCAGTATGTGGTTCTTCTGCTTCAGCCGCTGCACACATTATCCGTTCACCCGGGATTGTCCGCATGTCAGACCCAAACAGAGCTTCATAAATCATGAAGTCATACCAGGATACTACGAAGTTTTTTTGCGGGAACGCTATCTGGGAGAAGGTCCGGCGGAAAGAGCAGCACAGATTGTCGTACAGTATCTGCCGCGCAACTGCGGCCCGGCTCAGTTATGCACCGAGACGTTTTTCAATGATCTCAGCGAACCTCACTGAAGCTGCCGTGTCTCCTTTCTCAAACCATTCTGTTCTCTGACCTATCGGAGGTGTGATATGAACTTTTCCGAATTCGACGACCGTCCCTTTTTTTGAAACGATGAGCAAACGCCGCACAGGCTTCCCGTCTGAAACACAGGTCAAACGGGGCACCCGCATCGTGCATGGCGACAAGCTGCTCGAAGAAAAACTGGGCCACAACGATTTATGCCCCTGCGGCTCCGGCAAGCGCTTCAAAAAGTGCTGCCTCACGCGGGGCTGCTTTTGACGGCGTGAACCGCAATCACTTTTTTCAGAGAATAACAACCGTGCGCAGGAATCACCGTGTGCCGGTTTTCCGTCACTGAGTTTTCACGTCAGCCGTTTTCTGCCAGAATCGAGGCAAAGAATCTGCGCATGCTGAAACGGCTGTATCTGATACATCCCCTTCACTTTTGTTAAAGAGAGTCCGGACCGATGGGCAGTTCCCATGATCAATTTGTCAAATATCCGCGAACACCTCATCTGTTCGGCTCTACGGGGACGGCAGACGACAAACGGCTCAGCGAACAGGCTTCGCTGCAGTTCATTGCCGATCTGGCTGTACTGGCTCCGGCGCTTCACAACCTGACGAAAAAGTCGAACCTCCCACACTGACCGAGGCTCATACTGTGACGTTGAACAGGAATTGATGTAAGATCAATCAAAAAAAGACAGAGTGAAACCATGAACAAGCGCGTCCACTATCAGCCGAACCTGATTTATTCTGATGGCACCCAGGTGGTGACGGTCCGGGATATCATCGGGCCGAACGGTCGTACGCAGCATCCGCGGGGATCGGTCGGTGTGGTGGTGCGTGCGCCGCGTGACCTGGATCACTCGTATCGCGTTAAATTTCCCGATGGTGTCGAAGTCGCCCTCAAAGCGGACGAGCTGACGCTGCTGGCCCAATATAAAGAAGGTGAGATCGGCAACAGCGAGATCAACGCGAATCGCAGTGACCTGTTCTCCCGCGTGATCTTCAAGTGCATCATTGGCTCCCGGGCCTTTGGTCTCGAGGATGAGCAGTCCGATACCGATTATCGAGGCATCTATCTGCCCCCCGCTGATCTGCAGTGGTCTCTGTACGGCGTCCCGGAACAGCTCGACTGTCACGAAACGCAGGAAACCTACTGGGAGCTGCAGAAGTTTCTGGTCCTGGCTTTGAAAGCGAACCCGAATGTCCTGGAGTGCCTCTATATTCCCCTGGTCGAACACGTTACGCCCCTCGGTCAGGAACTGCTGGATATGCGGGATATCTTTCTGACGCGCGTCGTCTATCAGACCTACAACGGTTATGTGATGTCGCAGTTCAAAAAGATGCAGACCGATATCAAGAACCAGGGCAAAGTCAAATGGAAACATGTGATGCACCTGATCCGGTTGTTGATCTCGGGAGTCACGCTCCTGCGCGAAGGCTATGTGGTCGTCGATGTGGGACCACACCGGGAACAGTTGCTGGCGATCAAGCGGGGTGAAGTCTCCTGGGACGAAACCGAGAAATGGCGGAAGAGCCTGCACAAGGAATTTGAGCAGGCGCTGGAACAGACCCATCTACCGGCCCGCCCCGATTATGAAACTGCGAATCACTATCTCATCAAAGCACGTCGACTGGCGACGCAGGAAAAACTGCCATGAATGGAAAACAGACTGTCACGCTCTTTCGACCTGTCGGGAAACAGGAACTCGATTTAATCCAGGCGTCCGGCTGGAGAGAGTTTCCCCCTCGGCTATACTGGCAACCGATTTTTTATCCTGTGCTCACGGAAGAGTATGCGATCATGATCGCCCGGGACTGGAACACAAAAGATCCCAATTCGGGCTATGTAGGCTATGTGCTGCAGTTCGACGTCGATTTAGACTATCTGAGTCGACACGAGCCTCAGGAAGCAGGTGGTCGCGATCTGAAAGAATACTGGATTCCGTCAGAGGACCTGCAAGAATTTAATCAGCACATCATGGGAACGATTGACGTCATCCATGAATTTCGTCCTGTTCCACAAGAAGAATCATCATGAACTTCGATCCCCGACTTGAAAATCAGCTCAACGAACATCCTTATCCCCTGCTGTTCGCAACCATCAGCGGATCGCATATCTATGGCTTTCCTTCTCCCGATTCCGATTACGACCTCCGCGGCGTACATATATTGCCGCTGGAGACCGTAATCGGTCTGAAAGAAGGCCAGGTCACGGTGGAGCGTTCGCGCGTTGATGACGGCCTGGAAATCGATCTGGTCACACACGATGTGAGCAAGTTCTTTCAACTGATGCTTAAAAAGAATGGCTACGTGCTGGAGCAACTGCTCTCGCCACTGGTCCTGCAGGCCACTCCCGAGTATGAAGAGCTGAAAGCGCTGGCGCCCGGCTGTATAACCAGGTATCACGCGTATCATTATCTGGGTTTCGCGGCAACGCAGTGGAAGCTGTTTCAGAAGGAAGATCCGCCCCGGATCAAGCCCCTGCTCTACGTGTACCGGGTACTGCTCACGGGACTGCATCTGATGCGCACGGGTGAAGTGGAACCGAACCTGATCCACTTGAATGAAGAAGCGCGGCTGTCCTACATCCCCGAACTGATCGAACGCAAGCTGGAAGGTTCTGAACGCTCCACGCTGGATGCCGCCGACATGGAGTTCCATGGACGCGAATACCAGCGGCTCGTGGGTGAACTGGAACAGGCGCTGGAAAACACCAGCCTGCCCGAACAGCCGAGTTCGGGTGCAGCGTTGAATGATCTGCTGGTCCGAATCCGTCTGGCAAACCGGAAAGGAGCCTGATTGAAGTATTCTGACGCTTCATCGCCCCCCGTCCCCACACCTGCCGAACAGCGCGATGCGCTGGCGAAAGGTCTTGGACGGGCCCGGCTCTGGGCAGAACAGGGGGTCCTCACAGAGACAGCACTGCGGGAAGCGTGTCTGCAGGATCTGCGTTATGACCGCATGTGCGAAGACCTGCGGGGCGACTGGCTGTGGGAGATCATCAACGCCGCCGGCTTTCGCAACGCGATCCGCGTCCCGCTACTGCATGCTCTGCATGATCTGTCTGATCCGGAAAACGCCAGACAGTTATGCAAGCTGGCTCAACACTATGCTGCCAGCGGCGATACCACATTTCGAGATCTGTTGTATCAGATCGTCACTCAAAAACCACTCGCAGCCGCAGACTATGACTTTCTGGGGGAATCGGAACTGCTGACCCTGGAGGGAGAACGCGGCTTTCTATGTGCCGCAAAATCCAGGGGAGCACAACTCGATAAATTCGACTGGGACTGGCCCGAGGAGTCATTTCTGAGAGAAGCAGGCGAACTCATCGGGGAAACTCGAATCCGCGAATTACTGAGTTCCACATCTGACCCGGATCTCAATCGATTTTTTAAGAGCTGGCAACAGCAGTTACGGGAGAAGGCCGAGCGAAAACAAGAGAAGCGGCGTCACCATAAAATACAACAGGCCCAGCAAACCGAAGGGACTTCCGTCGAAATGGTTCTCGAGGCCGCACGAGGAGAGACACACTGTTCCTGGTTTCGCAGCTGGGGCATGCAGGCTGACCTGATAGAGTTAAATGTGGTCCTTGGGGCACTCAAGTCCAGCGAGGAGCCAGCCGTTCTCCTCAACCTGATCAAAGTCTTTTCCAACCGGACACTCCCCGAATTCGACTCCCGCCTGATTGATCTCTGCCAGTATCCCCATCCGGAATTGCAGCGGAGAGCCTGGGTTGCACTCGCTAATAATTCCCATCCCGAAATCCGCGAATTTGCCAACCGGCAGTTGAACGAGAACCAGCCTGCCTGTCTCTTCAGTCTGTTTATCAGAAATTATCAGGCTGGTGACGAAAACAGACTGCTGGCGGCACTCACACTGCCCGACGATGCCTGGGAAAAACACAGTGTGCTCGGAGACCTGATCGAAGTGCTAAAAGAAAATCCGACGGCAGACCGCTCCCGTCTGGCGATGGTCATCTACCGGTTCACTCCCTGTGAAATCTGTCGCTATAAAGCGGTACAACTGCTGCACGAGCAGTCTGCGATTCCTGCCTGGATGGCAGAAGAATGCCGCTTTGACTCCTATGCAGACACACGCTCCCTGATAATTGCCTAACCTGAAAACGTTAACATTTTCTCAGGTTACGATAAATGTGAATTTTTCAGACAAATTCTTGTGTCACGGGTGTTCTGTTCTATCATGCATTGATCCCCGATCTTCTGATCTGAAAACAGGACTTTCTGTATGAAATTTAAATCATTTTTAATGGCTGTATTTTCGTTGAGCCTCGCTTTGGCATTGATGGCTGCAGAACCAGAGCAAGCTGCAACTGATAAAAAAACGCAGGGATTAGAGTTCGATGGAAAAAACAGTTACGTCACCTTCCCTCATATCGAGCTGGAAGAGTACCCTGAATTTACAATCGAAGCCTGGGTCAAAGACTGGTCGGGCCGGATCTGCTGCCAGGGAAAACAGGGAGACCCCGAAAACAGCATCTGGATCTCCATTCGTGCGAAAGGGCACTCCACTGGCTGGGAAAGTGACAATGGGATGAATCATTCCATTCCCGTTGATCCCAATTCGATTGAAGGCTGGGATCATATTGCGATGGTTTATGATGAATTCCAACAGTCTTTGTACCTGAATGGTAAACTGATCCATCAAACGACTGCTCCCGCTCCTGGCCCCTTTGATGAAAGCCGACTGTTCTTTCTGGGGGCTCAGGAAAAGTGGGAAGACACGCAGACAAAACCAGCAGCCCTGTTCGGTAAAGGCGTCATGCGGATGTTTCGCATTTCAAAAGTCGCCCGCTATGACAAAGAATTCGAACCAGCAGACCGTTTCAAATCAGATGCAGAAACGGTCGTACTGTTCGACTTTGCCAAACCCGAGAAAGACATGCTGTTTGATGCCTCTCCGAACAAAAATAACGGTATCATCTACAATGCCAGGTGGGTTGACCTTAAGCAGGATTAGACTGTGAACTGTTACAGTCTTTCAACGTCACCATTTCCGGTCCACAGCAACCTGACTGTGCATAAAGTTCATCTTTCGCATCGGCTTCGAGCACCACAAAGACTTCCCACTTGTGCCCATCCGGGTCGATGGCCCAGACTTTGTCCTGGACGGCGTAACAGCAGGTGGTTGCTTCTTCCGTAACAGTCTGGATATTTGCAGCTTTGAACCGTTCGATGGCAGCGTGGACTTCTTCTACTGATTTGACCTGGATCCCAAAATGGGCCGATCCACCCTCTAACTGAACTGCCTCCTCTGTTTCATTGAGGGTTAGATTGACGGAAGGATCCTGAGGTTCGTATTTGGCGTACCGCGGACGTTCTTTACTGGGCGTTACCCCCAGCAAAATGTTGTAGAACTGTTTTGACTGTTCCAGATTTGAAACGGTCAACGCAATATGCACACGAAACTGGCCGGGAAACTCGGCGGCTGATTTTTGATTCATTGGATAACACCCTTTCTGTAAAGAATTCAGTTATTCAGATAGTTTTGGATTTTGGTTTTAATTTCATCCCGTACACGACGGAACATTTTCATTTTTTCTTCATCCGATCCCGTTGCATCCGCAGGATCATCGAAAGGCCAGTGTAGTGTCTGAGTGGCGCCGGTAAAAACGGGACACGATTCCTTCGCGTTATCACAGACTGTCACCACGAGATCAAATTGCTGATCGGTAAACTGTTTGAGGTGTTTACTCGTGTTCTCGGACAAATCAATGTCCAGTTCCTTCATGGCTTCAATCGCCAGTGGATGCACATATCCAGAGGGATTGGAACCAGCGGATTCAGCCTGCCATTCACCCGCTCCCAGGTTTTCCCACAGTTCCTCCGCCATCTGCGAACGACAGGAGTTACCCGTACATAATACTAATACACGTTTCATTACTTTAAGATCCTTTCATAAATTCTATTAGAGTGTATCCAGTTTTACTGCAGCGTCTTCAAGACTCATTGAAACATGATAATAGCTCGGGTGACGCTATGGTTAAATGTGTTGCGTTCTAATGACAGGTTATCGCAGATTCTAAAGCAATTTTAGCCAGGCTCAGTTTATAACAACTTTCATAATCAGCACAGAGCTGACACACTTTCCATTGATCAATATCAACTTCAATGGATCGACTGGTGCAGACAGGCAGGACTCCCCCTTCAGGTTTTTCCACTCGGACAGTAAAGACCTGGCCTGTGTTAGCGACGTTATCGTTCAAATGCAGAGTATCGGGAAACATGCTTCCATAACAGTCTTTATACTTATCATTCATATGCATTTCACTCACTCACAGTACTAGTCGTCGCTGATTTTAACGCGGCTGGATCAGAGTTCTCCTGGTGTGGAAACCAGTTTTGAGTTCGGACACAAAATTTCACCAGCATCAACATTAAAGGAACTTCGATTAATACTCCCACTACCGTTGCCAGTGCTGCTCCTGAAGAGAGTCCATATAACATGGTCGCTGTCGCAATCGCGACTTCGAAATGGTTCGAAGCGCCAATCAATGCAGTAGGAGCAGCACTTTCATAAGTCAGTTTAAACATTTTTGAAAGCAGGTAGCCCAGTGCAAAAATGACCACGGTCTGGATCAACAGAGGAATCGCAATCCAGAGTATCGTCATGGGATTGTTGAGAATCGTCTCCCCTTTGAACGAGAACAGTAGTATCAATGTTACTAACAAAGCGGCAATCGTGATCGGTGTTAATACGTGGAGAAATTTCTCTCGAAACCATGTTTCTCCCTTGCTGGCAATCAGCCATTTACGGGAAAAGAAACCTGCTACCAGCGGCAGAGCCACATAGACTCCAATTGAAAGAAGCAATGCCTGCCAGGGAACAGGTAATTTCCCAACACCCAGTAGATATCCTCCCAACAGACCATACAGTACCAGCATGGTTAATGAGTTGATGGCCACCATGACCAGCGTATGTCCATCGTTGCCTTTCGCCAGAAACCCCCAGACCAGTACCATCGCGGTACAGGGAGCGATGCCCAGCAGAATACAACCCGCCAGGTAACTTCTCCAGAGAGGCACTTCGAGCATCTTCACTCCATCAATGAGCACGACTTTCCCGGATCCATATTCAGCACCCACAGCGAGATCTGCACCGAATGGCATTTTGACATAGTCCACCGCCTCCGGTCCGATGAATGTCAGAAACAGGGTTCCCAGGAAAAAGCTGGCAATGGCATACATGGTAAATGGTTTGATGGCCCAGTTGATAAACAACGTCAGACCGACGGGACGAATTGCCTTTCCTGCTTTCAAAACTTCAGCAAAGTCAATTTTCACCATGATGGGGTACATCATGAAAAACAGACAGACCGCGATCGGAATGGAAACGACGGGCGCATCATTCACATAGATCGCCATCCCATCCAGGGTCTGAGCTACCCCCGGCGCAACCTTGCCTAAGACGATCCCCCCCACGATACACAGTCCGACCCACAGGGTCAGATATCGTTCAAAGAGACTCATACTTTTTGTCTCGAGTGGCGGGCATTCACTGGGACTACTCATCGTCGTTTAACTCCTTGATCTCGAATTATTTTTCGGTTTCCGTATCAAATCTATTCGCAGTAATCCACTCCACTATCCGTGCTTCAATCTGATCTCTCACAGACCGGAATTTCATGATTCGCTCCAGATCGTCACCGACCGAATCAACCGGATCTTCAAATCTCCAGGATTCTGATTGAAGTGAAAATGGCCACACATGAGGACAGGAACTCTCCGCCTTTTCACAGACAAATATCACCCATTTGGGACTTGCTTTTCCGAGATACTGGGTGAGGGATTTTGACTGGTGCTCTGAAATATCAATCCCGACCTCTTGCATAACCTGAATCGTCAGAGGATGGACTCCCTGAGGGTTCAATCCGGCACTATGTGCATCATAAATATTTCCTGCATGCTGTCTCAGAAACGCTTCTGCCATCTGGCTTCGCGCAGAATTTCCAGTACAGAGAAACAAAACCATTGGTTTACCCATTGGTGTTCCTTTTTAAATAGAGGGTCCTGTTAGACTTCAGTATAAAACTGAGACAAAACCAGTCATCCAAATGCATCTGCTCAGCCTTACCAGAGAGAGACGGAATAAATCACATGAATCTTCCCTTCCGCTTCGTCAGCACTCAGTTTGATATCATGTATTTCCGAATGAAAAGTTTTTCGTAATTTAATCTGATGTTTCGCTTCTGAAAGGATGCGATATGTGCCACCGATCTGCTTGAGTAACCAGGCTCGATATTCTTTCCAGGTCTGATCTGTCTGTATGGTCCATTCTGCTGTTCTACGCCATTCTGTATGAGTTACTTCCGGTATCGTTGCGTTTGCCTCTGGTGCAAGCACTATTTCATAAGTCTGGTTCAGTGCCTTTCTGAAACTGCTTTGAGGAACTCCGGTGGTCATCAGAAAAATCAACAGGCACAAAATCAGGACTGATAATATCAAAAGGCTGAGTCGACGCATTTATCAGGGTTTCCTTTCTCATCGGCACACCTCATATATTCCATAATGGCAATTTCGCCATATTTGAATTAAAAAAATTATTTCACTGACAGTTTACGACCTTCGAGATCGGACAAGAGCACTGTTTCCATACAGGAGAAGAAACCATCCAGGCAGCCACAGGTTACACGGTAGTAACTGAGCGTCCCTTCTTTACGAGAACCAACCAGACCCACTTCCTTGAGAATCGATAGATGTTTGGAAACTGTAGATTGATCCGCACCGACTTTCTCCGAGATATCGTTGACGCACATCTCCTGCTTCTGCAGCAGATCCAGCATCAGCAGCCGACTGGGGTGCGCCATCGCTTTCGCAATTTTGGCACGCGCTTCATATTGTTCTCGGGTCTTTTCCTTCATGGCAATATCGCCATATTATGCATTTCATCCCGGGCTGTCAATAGCCCGGTTGCTTTTTATGTTCCCTTGGAAAGCAGATCAATCAGAAACTGCTTCAGGACCGGAACATGGCTCTGATCCGGTTCTTTCACAGCGGTCAACAGGGTAATCTGAGATTGATCTGTTTCCAACAGCATTTGTTTCGCCTGCTTATCCTTGGGTTTCAGTTCGCTCTGATACTTCTTGGCAAAATCAGCATACTGATCCAGATGAGCGTGGAACCATTTACGCAATTCGTTCGAGGGGGCGAGATCTTTAGGCCAGAGATCGACGTGAGCTTCTGTTTTTTTTACGCCACGGGGCCAGAGACGATCTACGAGAATCCGACAGCCATCACTTTTGGCTGGCTCTTCATAAATGCGTTTGATTTGAATTTTCGCTGGCATGAGATAAACAGTTGTACCCAGAAAGCGATTATTTATCAGGGACTTCCAGGCGGCAGCAGCCGAAATCGAGATGCTGTTTCCCTGATTTGCTGACGGCGGAAACGTCGGGATGCAAATTATAGATGACAAAGCGACCTTCCTTGCGTTTGGTCACCAGTCTCGCATGATACAGAATTCCCAGATGATGCGAGATATTCACGACCTCTTCTTCCAACTGATCGGCGATCACACTGACGGTCCGCTCACCATCTCGCAGCAGATCAATGATACGCAGGCGAATAGGTTCTCCCAGCGCTTTTAATTTCTCTGCACACAGGTCGGACTGGAGCCGATCTTTAGACATAGTAATATCACCCACAAAATGAAAGATCTCCCCCGTTCCATCGACGAACTGAATTGACCAGGCAATCCGCATCTGTGGGGAATTCGGGTTAGATTGTAGCAGAAAAACCGCATCTGGACAGCTCCAGATTTTTTTCATTTTCGTTTTGATTCACAATTCTCATTTTTTCCCGATACCCTTCAGAGCACAGACACCACAGGGCTTGCTTCACTCTAAAATCACCAGATTGAGGGCTTACTTTTTCTGATTTCTACACCATAATCAATTGAATCGATCTCATATTTTTGAACAGAAATCAACCGAAATGACCTGGCTCGACTGGTACAACACGCTCTCCAAACCGGACTGGACTCCGGAACCGTCTACAATCAGCCTGATCTGGCAGATACTGTATCCGATTATTCTGATCTCATTCGGGTATGTCTTTCTGCAGACCGCGCGTCGAAAATTCCCGTCAACGACTTCAATTCCCTTCGCCATTAATCTGCTGGCTAATCTCAGCTTCACACCACTGTTATTTGGACTGAGAAACTTACCACTGGCGACTCTGGATATCCTCGTGGTCTGGTCCTCGATTCTCTGGATGAGCATCGCTGTCTGGCGATATTCCCGCTGGGTAGTGTTTGCTCAGATCCCGTATTTCATCTGGGTTTCGATCGCCACCGTGCTCCAGGTCAGTATCACATGGATGAACTGGAAAGTCTGATACTTTGAAGAATCCATCCAAATTCTCAACAAAACTTCGGCTGGGACTCTGCTGTCAGTTCCTGGAAGAACCGATCAAATTCCGTAATACGACCGTTAAAGCGAACAGCCAGATGGAACGTACCGCAGCACTGGAAAAGCTGGCGCGGCTCTGCAGGGAAAATGCACTGGCACTTCAGTCCTCGCTCGAATTCTGTGCCTCACATGGTATCGGCTGCTTTCGCATTAACAGTCAGATCCTGCCTTTGAAAACGCATCCGGAATGCGGATACGCAATGAGCGACCTGCCAGAAGGAACAGCGATTGTCGAGCTGTTTCAACAGTGTGGCAAATATGCCCGTGAGCATGACATCCGCACCTGTTTTCATCCGGATCAGTTTGTCGTATTGAATTCGCCTCGCAAGGAAGTCGTCGAACGATCAATCGCCGAGTTGGAGTATCAGTCGGAAGTGGCGGAATGGGTCGACGCCGACGTCGTCAATATCCATGGCGGCGGTGGATACGGAGACAAAACAGCGGCTCTCAAACGCTTCGCCAAAAATGTGAAGCGTCTGTCCCGTCGCGTACGCAGCCGCCTGACGGTCGAGAATGACGATAAGACTTATACACCGTCTGATCTGCTCCCCTTGTGCCAGGCAACAGGGATCCCGCTGGTTTACGATGCCCACCATCACCGCTGCCTGAGCGATGAACTCTCCATCGAAGAAGCGACAGAACAGGCTCTCCTGACCTGGAATCGCGAACCGCTGTTTCACATCTCCAGTCCCCTGGAAGGCTGGCAGGGCCCCAGACCAAACCGCCACCACGATTTCATCGATATCCAGGATTTTCCCCGCTGCTGGGAGTCGCTTGAACTGACAGTGGAAGTGGAAGCCAAAGCGAAAGAACAGGCCGTGCTGAAACTGATGCAGTTACTGCAGAGGTGTCGCACCTGATTTTTTCCCAAAACAGCAGATTCCCAGGCTGATCAGAAAAATCAGCCATTCACCCACAGCCAGTGAATAGGTGGTTGAACCGATCCCCTCGAACAGGAAAAATCCGCCGCTGCGAAACAGCACCAGGCAACCATGCACGATCACGCAGACGATCAGTGAATAACGTGTGACACCAGGCTGCCAGAGGGGCCAGAGAAAAATGATTCCCAGCGCCAGTTCCAGACCGCCATAAATGACCAGAAATTCAGACTGCCCTGAACCAGGTTGCAGAGTAAAACCGACTGAACGCGAGGTCGAAGCAGGATCCACACTGCACCAGAGTGACAGCAGCAGATAGACCAGACCTACAACAGTCAGAAATATTCGAGTCATCAAGATCTCCAGAAACAGTGTTTAATGGCCTGACAGCTTATGAGAATACGCAACCAGATGCGAACAGTCCACATCCGCCAGCCTCATGGCACCGACCGGCGATCAGACCAGACACACTCTCTTTTAGTGATCTGAGTTTTATGTTCTGATATAATGGCATCAGACAAAAAATTGATCTGCAATAGCGATTACGTCCCCAGCGATTCATACCTTATATCAAGTATCAAGACAGGCCAGCAATGGAAGACAAACTGATTGCCATTACGATTGGCCTCTTATTTGGTGGAATGTTTCTGTATGTAATGTTCAGGGAACTATATCGACTACTGAAAGCTCATTTTTCTCCAGGCGCGCAAGGGAACCGATATTTTCGCCAGGGGAAACTGGAAGCTGCCATCGCCTCTTATAGTCAATTGATTGAAGAGCAACCCGATAATATCGAAGCTTACCTGTTCCGTTCGAGTGCCTGTATTCAGTTAAATCTACTCGAGCAGGCACTGGATGACTGCAATACGATTACTGAACTGGCCCCTCAGAATCACTATGCCTTCTTAAACCGAGGTGCCATCTATGGGATAATGGATGAAGATGATAAATTCATCGAGGAAATGACCCGCTGCCTGGAATTCAAGCCAGACCTGCAAGACGCCTTGAGGAATCGTGCCTATGCATATTCCAGAACGGGAAAGTTTGAAACGGCACTGACGGATTTCAGCAGGTTGATTGAGCTGGCACCTGACAAGTCTTCCTATTACAGCGAACGGGGAAACTGTTTTCTCTCTCTCCAGAAATATTCTGAAGCGATTCAGGACTACACGCAGGCACTCCAATGGATAAAAAACTCCTGGGAACTTCACTCCTGGCGTGGCTATTGTTTTACCAAAATCGGAAAAGAACAACAGGCAAATGCAGATTATAAACGTGCCCTTGAGCTCAACCCCTTTGATACAGCCATCAAACAAAATCCCGAAGACATCACCAGTTATCAACGGCGGGGAAATCTCTATTTCGATGCCGGGCAATATCAAAAGGCGTTGAACGACTTTTCAAAGATTGAAGAAACTTCGGAATTAACAGCCGAGATACTGGTCTGCCGCGGTTACTGCTATCTGAATTCAGGTGAAATATCCCTGGCAAAAGACGAGTTCCAGAAAGCACGCTCTAGGAACGCGTATGGAGATGCGATTAATAAGGATCCCTTGAATTCATCCAATTTTCTGGAGCGGGGTTTTCTGAATTTTTACCTCGAAGATTATCAACAGGCAATCAAGGACTATACCCACGCCTGGAAACTGGGAGAACAGTCTGCGGAACTACTGCCTTTCCGGGGGGCAGCCTACATTAAACTGCACGAATACACCAAAGCAAAACAGGATTATGAAACAGCCATTCAGAATCATCCGGATTCGGCACATGCTTTTAATGGGTTGGCCTGGCTATTGGCGACCTGCCCCGATGAAAGGTTTCGCAACAGTAATCGGTCGCTGGAACTGGCTAAACGAAATTGCGATTTGATGATGACCCCAGAATGGAATGACCTGGGAACGTTGGCTGCCGCTCATGCTGCTACTGGAAGTTTTGATGAGGCGGTCCGACTGGCAAAAGAATCACTGGCACTCGCACCGAAACACGAGAAAGCCAATTGCCAGACCCGACTGGAACACTACGAACGTAGTGAACCATATCTCGATATTGATCCTTGAATCAACGCCAACCGCCCCATCGACTGGTTCCACCAGTTGCGATCACTCTCCAGAAATGCTATGAAGCCGGTTCCCTGATCAAATTCTCTCATATGTATTATTTCAGCAAGGATGCTCATGCGCCATGAGTGCAAACACGTTTTCTCCCGGTCCCACTCCTGACACCGTCAAAGCCGCGGATGGTACCATTCATACAATCCCTGTCGGCTGGGCTCTGTTGCCTCCCGGTGACGCCGGTTTGACGCGGCGGGTCAAGGCAGCCGGTGACTTCTGGAGCGTGCAGGAGAAGAAAGGACGACGCACATTTTCTCAGGGCATCTGGGCTCCGGCGGAGACGATTGAACGGCTGCGCGACGCGCTGGAAGCAGAACGCGCCACTCCCGCGTACGCAAAAAAGCAGGCTGCTGCTGCAGAGCGACGTGAAAAACAACAGGCCGAATATGTAGAAGATTTTCATGAGTCGGTACTCCGCTTTCTGGCGTTTCATCCGGCTCATACAGATCTGGCAAATCAGCTCGCGCAGGCGATCACTGCGCATGCCACCCCGGTCGGCAGTGGCACCGTAGCACGCACGAAACGCATCCCCGTGGAACAGCGGGCGGAAGCCGCTGTCATCGCCTGGATGCGGCATCAGACCACGGCTTATGATTCGATGAAAATACCAAGGGTCAAAGGGAAACGTCGCGAAGTCAGACGTTTGCTGGCACAACGTTCCAAAGAACTGCTGAAACATTATCGCAATGAGTCCACCACGCCTGCCGACTGTCCTCTTCAACAGGCGCTTTCCGAGCATATTTGAGTTTCGTTTTAAGGTAGAGCTAAACTCTATTAATCGTTTTTTTCAATAAGCATTCGTTCCACGATCCTTTCAGCACTGGTGTTCTGCGCGATATCATAGACAAAGTACAAGACTTTTTCGTCCACGACCTGCAGGGGAGATATTTCAATGAACAGGCAACAGTTAATTGATACGGCAAATGCTCTGGTAGCCGATGACAAAGGTCTGCTGGCAATGGATGAAAGCACCCCCACCTGTCACAAACGCTTTGAAAAACTGGGGATCCCACAGACCGAAGAGTATCGTTACGCTTACCGCGAACTGATTGCGACGACTCCCGGACTGAGTGAATCAATCAGCGGTGCGATTCTGTATGACGAAACCATTCGTCAACAGACTTCGGATGGCAGTCCCCTTGTCAGCGTGCTGATGAACAGCGGGATCATCCCCGGCATTAAAGTCGATGCGGGTGCCAAAGCTCTGGCAGGTCATCCCGGCGAAAAAGTAACCGAAGGCCTGGACGGATTGCGGGATCGACTCACAGAATATGCACAACTGGGAGCCCGTTTTACCAAGTGGCGGGCGGTAATTACCATCGGCCCCGGATTGCCGACTCCGGGTTGCTATGCAGCCAATGCCCATGCGCTGGCCCGATATGCTGCCCTGTGTCAGGAAGCGGGACTGGTACCAATCGTCGAACCGGAAGTGCTGATGGATGGAGACCACGGTCTGTCCCGCTGTTTTGAAGTCACCGAGGAAGCGTTACGAGCCGTCTTTCAACAGTTGTATCAACAGCGTGTCCTGCTGGAAGGAATGATTCTCAAACCGAACATGATCGTGCCGGGGCTCGATTGCCGGATCCAGGAATCCGTCGAAGAGGTCGCAGATGCCACCATCGAATGTTTTCGCCACAGCGTGCCTGCCGCCGTTCCAGGAGTAGCCTTTCTGTCTGGTGGCCAGTCCAGCGAACTGGCTTCCGCCCGCCTGAATGCCATGAACGTGAAATATAAATCGCAGGTCCCCTGGGCACTGGCCTTCTCGTTTGCGCGTGCCATTCAGCAACCGGCAATGGAACTCTGGGCAGGTAAAGCGGAAAATACTCAGGCAGCTCAGAAAGCACTGAATCATCGTGCCAAATGCAACCGCGAAGCACGCCGGGGGGAATACGACCCTCAAATCGATGCTGTCGACGCATCCTGAAATCCCATTACAACGAGACAGACACTCAACTGGAAACACACTATGAAAACGGGGCACTATCGCCATTATAAAGGAAACAGTTATACCGTAATCGGCGTTGCGCGGCACAGCGAAACGGATGAAGAACTCGTCGTCTATCGCCCGGAGTACGGCGAACGGGGACTCTGGGTGCGTCCCAAAGTCATGTTTCTGGAATCTGTAGAAGTAAACGGAGAACTGGTGCCCCGCTTTGCTTACCTGGGCCCGGCGGAAGAGTAAATAACTCATCACTCAAGCTACGTCACTCACCGGCGGCCCAGATGCGGACGTCTCCATCGGGCTCCACCTGAAGATGAATGACATTGGGATGACAGCAGACCGGACAGTCTTCGACATATTCCTGGTCTGCGCCAGCTGTCAGATCGACGGGAATCACGATTTCCTCGCCACAGGCATCACAGATATAACTGGCTTCTTCCTGCATGATTTTCTCCTGAAAATGTATTCTACCAAATTTGACCGGAGTTGAGTATAATACAGGACGCCCTTTGTCGGCCTCTGCTCCTGATCAGTCAAATCAGGCTCCGCTGTCGATCAATAACGGTTTATCTTAACTCAAAAACATCTCTTTATCGGAGCATTGCCAGATGGCAAAGAATAAAATACAGAAAAAGAAGGAACGGGAAAAGCGGGTCGCCAAGAAGAAACTGGCCGAAAAAGCCACACGCGCTGCTCAGGAAAAATCAACTGAGGAATCACAAAAGAAGATTCCTCAGCGTGCGCAACTGATGCGGTCAGCAGTGCCCAAAACAGAGAATCCTGCCAATACCAGTAAGAAAAGCACATTCACGCAGCGGCGCACCGGCGGCTGAGCTTCTCGATCATGACACATCAGTTAAAGTGAAGTCAGCAGCGATGTTCTGCCCGTGCTTGCTGTTCATTCAGACGGGACGCCCGATATGCGAGAAATTCTCTCCAACCTGCTATGGATCGGGAATACCCGGGATTCACATGACGTCAAAAATGTGCTTCACCTGGGTATCGCGGCTGTCATCGATCTGGCACTGGAAGAACCGCCAGTGCGTTTGACACGGGAAATCATTTACTGTCGACTCCCTTTAATTGATGGTGCGGAAAACCAGCCTGTCGTATTAGTAACGGCAGTCGAAACCGTAGCCCGACTGATTCAGGAAGAAGTGCCAACCCTGGTTGCCTGCAGTGCCGGAATGAGTCGTTCCCCCGCCATCGTGGCTGCTGCCCTGTCACAGGTGCGTGGAACGGATTTTGAAACGGAGCTCAAACAGCTGGCAGTAAATCACCCTGCCGATGTTGCACCGGGATTGTGGAACGAACTGCAGGAATTACTGAGGGAAGTATAACCAACCGTCACGATGATACATCCCTGATCAGACATTGATCAGAGGCGTGGCGTGCCACTTGCTGGCAAGAATCGAGTCTTCAATCTCATCCCCACAGATTGGTTTCGAGTAAAAGTAGCCCTGTCCCAGTCGGCATCCCAGCCCCTGCAGAAGCTGCAACTGTTCGATATTTTCGATGCCCTCCCCGATCACCTCAAGACCCAGCTTTTCAGCCAGGATGATCAGAGCGTGAATCAGCAGGACTTCGCGGTCTCGATCGGATCTTTTGATAAACTCCCGATCCAGTTTCAATACATCGATAGGAAAATCACACAGGCACGATAAGGATGAGTAACCGGTACCAAAGTCATCAACATCCAGTTTGACCCCCAGTTTCTTCAAGTCATTCAAGGTTTCAATGGATGCCTCGCGGTCATGCATAATGATGCTTTCGGTTACTTCCAGATGCAGGCACTTTGCAGGAATCTCGTGTTTTTCCAACGCTTCTGCCACGATAGAAACCAGTGTCGGATGCTCCAGTTGTTTTCGAGACACATTCACATGCAGATTCTCAGGTGCCTGAGGCCCCAGTGTTTTACGCCAGGCTGCCAGTTGCCGACAGGCTTCATCTACTACAAAATTACCGACGGGAATAATCATGTCCATCTCTTCTGCGACAGATATGAATTCATCAGGAGGGATCATGCCACATTCGGGGTGGAACCAGCGGATCAAAGCTTCGACGCCTCGTAACTCACCGGATTCCAGATCAATTATCGGTTGATAGAACAGTTTCAATTCGTCCCGTGAAATGACATCGCGCAGCTGGTTCTCAATGTAGAGTCGCTTTTGTGCTTTATCGCGTAATACCCGATCGAAAACAATCGGTCGGTCCTGCTTAGCTGCCTTGGCTTCATACATGGCAAGGTCAGCATCACTGAGCATTTCGCTGGCAGTTTCAGACCGATGTTCGCTGGTCACAATACCAATACTCGCGCTGGAATAGATAGTATATCCGCCGAGAATATATGGCCGCGATAAAGTCTCCAGCAGGCGATTTCCCACGAGAATAGCATCATTGGGCGAGTGTAGATTTTCGAGGAGCACGACAAATTCATCGCCTCCCAGTCGCGCGGCCTGAATGGTATCGGAGGCCCGAACCGTTTTACGCAACCGGTCTGCGATCGCTTCCAGCAGTTTATCGCCGACATCATGTCCCAGACTGTCATTGATCAGTTTGAAGCGATCAAAATCCATAAACAGTAACGCAAAATGCTTACCAGATTTTCGGTCAATGACTTTTTGAATGGACTCCAGTATCGAAACCCGATTCGGGAGTCCCGTCAGCGGGTCATGATGTGCCAGGTGCTGCAGGCGCTGCATCAGTCGCTTCTGCTCACTGATATCAATCCGCAGTGCCAGATAGCCATCGATTTTCCCCTGATCATTGAACATGGGAACGATCGTGGTATTCACCCAGTACAAACGACCGTTTTTGGCTTTGTTACAGATCTCACCCCGCCATGTTTTGCCACGGCGGATGGTGCGATACATTTCTCTAAAAAATTCGTTGGAATGCTGATCGGAACGCAAAATACGATGATCGGAACCAATTAACTCTTCGCGAGTATAACCTGAGATCTGACAGAAGTTATCATTGACGTCCAGGATTCTTCCTTTTGTATCGTTGATGGCCACAATTCCAGCTTCATCAACGGCATCACGGAATGCCTGCAGATAGATTAATTCTGAATGAATGTCAGTCACGTTAGTAGTCCCGGCTTAAATTGCTCGTGCGGAATGGTTACACCATTCAGTTGACTTGTCGTTCGCTCTCAGTCTTCTGAATTACTTCCTTTCGGCTTCACTGATCTGTCACAAGTGAATATTTTTCCATCTCGTGACGTGTTAAAAGTCTAGGACAGAATAAAAACGCAATCCGAATATTTACCGAAGAGAAGAGAGATCACCCTGTCGGTCACACGGTTAAACAGGATCGTACAGGTTATATGGCCTGGCAGAGGCAATTTTGAGGGGCAAAGACTCAATCAGGTAACACAGCCGGTCAGCAGCAGAGCCATACCAGTGAACTTGAAATCAGCGAAGTTTCAATAAAAACAGCCCGGAAGACTCTCGATGCAGTCTTCCGGGCTTAATACTGAATCAACAGCAAAATCACTTCGGATCAGCTGGTCAGTTTACTCACTGTTTCTGCCAGAGTTTTACCGAGACTCTCGACGTTCTGCTGCAGCGAGGTATCCTTGAGCTGGCCTTCGTCATTGAATGCCTGGGCGGCATTGGAAATCGCGACCTGGGTTGGCAGGACGGTGACCTGGATGTTGCTCAAAATCGAGCGAAGATGGACGAGCCCCCGCAGGCCCCCCAGCCCACCCGGTGACGCAGACACCAGTGCAGCGACTTTGCCTCGATACGCCTGCAGAGGCGTTTCCCCTTCTGCCTTTCGTGATACCCAGTCTATCGTATTTTTCAACAGGGGAGTAATCGAACTGTTGTATTCCGGCGAAGCAATCAGCAAACCGTCGTTTTCAAAGAACAACTGTTTGAGTTGTGTTGCCGCTTCAGGAGTCCCTTCTTCCCGTTCCAGATCTTCATTCATCAGGGGAAGGGGGTAATCTTTCAGATCGACGACAGTGACATCGGCACCCGCGGCACGGGCTCCGGCAACGGCGATCTGCAGGACCTGTCTGTTAAAAGAATTACGGCGCGTGCTGCCCGCAAAAGCGAGTATTTTTGATTGAGACATCTGAATCGACTCCTTCTGACTTTGAGAGATTGATTTAAGGCTGAACGGAGCGGCATGGGTCACAGTGAGATCTCACGCTGTTCTGGGATCAGGTTGAGACTTTGAAGCCAGTGCGTTGTCCAGACTCATTTTACCAGCCCCATTCGCCATCACAAACAGCATGCTTCCCATCAACGCCAGATTCTTCATAAAGTGAATCATCTGTCCCTGCTTTGCCTGTGCGTCTTCAATGGTCCAGAAGTCATGGAAATAATACGTGGCCAATACCAGAAAGACAAACAGTAACCCGGCCCCCAGGCGCGCCTTGAAACCGGCAATCAGTGACAGACTGCCTGCAATCAGAAACACAATCGCTCCCGCCAGCATGATCTTCGGCAGGGGAACTCCCTCCGAAGCCATGTACCCGGCAATGTTGTCGAAGTTGGGAATTTTATTTCCGACGGCACTCATGAAAAATATCGTCGCCAGCATGATTCGACCGAACAGACTCGCCAGACCTTGAATCGGGTGTTGTGACATCACTCTCTCTCCTTGAATTGTATGGATGATTTGAATTCTTGTGTTTTCAAGCCAGATCAAACAGCATGATCTCGGCATTGTCTGTCGCGGTAATAAATAACTGTTCCTCATCACTGACGGCAGCACCGTCGCTGACTTCCAGTGGCACGTCATTCAGACGAACCGCACCGCGCAGAACCTGCAGCCAGGCATGCCGTCCCGTCGAAAGTGAATGAGTCACTTGCTGTCCGGAATCCAGCTTCGACAGAAATATCTGTGCATCCTGGTGAATCTTCAACGCCCCCTGCTCGGCCTGCGGTGAAGCAACCAGCCGCAACTGATTATGCTGCTCACTGTCCGGAAACCGTTTCTGTTCATAACCGGGTTCAATCCCCTTCTGTTCCGGATACAGCCAGATCTGATACAGGTGCACCGGTTCACTGTCTGAAGGATTGAACTCGCTGTGGGTAATTCCCGTTCCTGCCGACATCCGCTGGAATTCGCCCGCGTGCAGCACTTCTCCGTTACCCATTGAATCTTTGTGCTCGAGTGCTCCTTCCAGAACATACGTGACGATTTCCATATCGTTATGGGGATGTGTACCGAATCCCTGACCGGGCAGGACCACATCTTCATTCATCACCCGCAGGGCACGAAACCGCATGTGTTCCGGATCCTGATAGGTAGAAAAGGAAAAGGTATGGTGCGTTTTGAGCCAGCCATGATCAGCGTGGCCACGTTCTTTCGACTTACGAACCTGAATCATTTTAGGACTCCTCTACTGAACAGTACAATTTTAGTTTACATGTAAACTATATGGGTAAAAAAATTTCAACCTGCTATTTCCGTCACTGCACCAGACTTCCTGGCTTTGACCAGCAACCGGCTTAACTCTTTCAGTTCTGACTTTGTCAAGTGACCAATGAGCCGTTGATGCAGTTCCCGTCCCGGCTCATCTATCTCTTTTAATAACGTCACCGCTTTTTCTGTCAATGCGACAAAAACAACGCGGCGGTCTGCGGAACACCGTTTCCGGGTGACCAGCCCCAGTTTTTCCAGCCGGTCAATCAGCCCGGTTATGGCGGGAACAACCTGAATCATCCGACTGGCAATCTCCAGACTCGGCAGGGGACGCCCCTCCCCACGCAAAATCCGTAAAACGTTATACTGTGAACAGGTTAAACCATATATACGAAACAACTTGCCGAGACGATTCTGATACTGATCGCTGGTACGCAATACATTCAGAACCGCCTCGATCTCAGGGGACTCGAAGGCCTGCTTCTTCTTGATTTCCTGTTGCAGTTGTTTGTGTGTCATGATTTGTTCCTTACGCTTTTACTTTACACATAAACTATCGTCACGTCAATATAGTTTCTGCAATTTTTCCGCAAAAATAATTGTGGACCGTGTTTACCAGCCGTTTTGCAAGAGATGCATGCCTGAAATCCTCTTTAACAGGAAACGTCGCACTTGAGATTTGAAGTCTGATTCATCTTGAGAGTCAGCAGTGTGGAATTTAGAATCAAGAATATTCCCATGTCATACTTTTATTCCTGATGGAGTGATACTCATGATTTCCATTCGCAATCTGAAAAAGACAGGATTCTCGAAACCAATTCTATCTATCTGCCTGTTAGTCCTCTGCATCGGAGGCTGTCTCCTTCTGGTACAGACTGGTATCCTGCCCGGTTCACAGATTTCAGAATTTTTGACAAAGCACAACGCAAACGCGTCCCCCCGGATAGCTCAGCAATCAGGTGAAGTACTCCATCGCTTTTCTCCGCTTTCCAGTGATATCGTAAATACGATTGAAATCTGGAAGCAGGACGATAAATACCAGATAGTTCATCGCCTCAAGAATGGCAGTCAATACGTTCAGACGGTGATTCCTTCCGCAGATCTGAAACGGTTTACGCCCGTCAAAGCCAGGCGGGGAGAATTTTATTTGCTGACGCATTCAGACTCTACCCTGGAAGCATGGGAAAAAGACCGCCGACTTAACAGCTCATTCCGATCCTTTAGCTGCTAGGCTGTTACCGATTTGATGAAACAAGTTGCCCTGTTCTCTGTCGTTCTTTTTTTGGTTCTGCCAGCGCATGCGGCAGAAGCCTGTATGAACTGCGTGAACAGTGTGACTGATGTCCATACGCCGTTTTTGAACTCACTGATCGGCGTTTTTTTCATCTGGCTGCTGATTACGCTGATTTTCAATCGGCCGCTCTCTACTGGTACCAAACGGTTTTTCTATTTCGGAGTCCCGGTCTTCGTCCTGGGATTCCTGCTGATCATTCCCCTGGGGGCAGGTCTGGCTGTCCTCTTGTGCTGGATCATTTTTCTGTTGTATCGAATTCTGCAGATACTCATTAAGAAGGAAGATTCCCTCCGGAAGAACCTGGTTCCGTTCAGCGTGAATGCGATAACGCTGACGGTTTCGTTTATCCTGATTTTTGTTACGACGACACAAGCCAATTCGACTCCAGGATTGATCAAATCACTGGGACACGTATCCCCGTTCTACCCGGGAACCGTGCACAGCGTGATGTCGCGACTGATTCAGCGTGGCCCCGAGGTCGTCCCCCCTTTAAGTGAAACTCTCAAACAAACCCTGGGCAGGGAACATGTCAGTCCGTTCCTGCCCGCTCGCATTGCCTACTGTCTGACACAAATCGGCGACCCCCAGGCGGAGGCGGTTTTGAAGCAGGTTGTTGCAGAAGAAATTGATCTCAGCGACAACGAAAACACGAAATGGGAAGCTGCCGTCTGCTGTCTGTACGCCGACTGTGCCGGGCCGCGTGCCATACCAGTCCTGCAAACGCTCCTGGAGCGCTCGGATAAAAAACAGCAGTTCATCCCCTTGTGCGCGCTGGTTCGAACGGGTGACTTCACTGCAATAGAGACCGTTTTAGAGCATGTCGATGATTTGCAGAAACAGTTACAGCAACCCTTCACCAACCGCGGTTTTGCAGCCATGATCAGACTCACGCTGCAGGCGCTGGCTGAAGGACAGAGTCCGGTAGATCTCAAAGTGAGCCCCATCTATCATCGCATGTTACTCGGACTGAGACCCGATCATCAGACGCAGACCGGCATCGTCTGGAATCAACAGTGGGACGGGGACCTCGACATTCCCGCTCTGCAGGAGCACTGGTCTCAAATTCTCAAGCAGTCAGAACCTAATGACGTCGAGTGAGCAACAGACGTTTTTCCACAGTCCTGTCAGGCAGACTGGCTTAACCGATGCCCCGATTTGCAAACCCGGGTCATACCTGTCAAAATACGAGCTGTAATTCTGTTTCCCCCCTATTGTCATTGCGTTTTTATGACGACCCGATTTAAACTCCTGATCTCTGGCCTGCTGCTGCTGAGTATTGCAATTCCCATTCTTGATCATACGACCAACTGGCTGGAGCGAGTCACGGACAGGATGCAGGATTTCGCAGAACCGGAGCTGTTTGTCGCCGCCTTCATCGGGCTGGTGATTCTGCCTTTCAGGCACGAATTCTACCAGTTCACACAGTTGCTGCATCACCTTGCCGTCCGTTATCTGGAAGCGATGGGAGAACACATCTGGATAGCCGTTGGTATCGCGTTTGGTATTCTGCTGATCCAGATCTCGCCGGATAAATCAGATAATCTTCCCCTTCAACCAAACATCATGCAGAATCTATCGACATCAAAGATACAACCCAAAGTAAATATCAATATTCAAACTCCACCTGCGGTGAAGAAGCTGAATCAGGAACTGTATCGCAGCACATTATTGAACATCCTCTATCAGAACAGTCCGCGGGGAAGCCGTCCCGAATCTGATGTATTACTCAGACTCATGGATGTCGAGCCTCCCAAAGCAACGACACCCTTGCGACAGGTCACGGTGATGGAGTTCCTGCAACTCGAACAGGCGGCAGGTAGAACGGTCAACTTGAGCGGTGCATTTCTTAATGAACTGGATCTGAGTCAGAAAAATCTTCAAGTGCACGGTGTCAAAGGGGTATTGCAGGGGGCGAATTTCAGTTCTGCATCCCTGTTTAAAGCGGATTTCACTGATACGGATTTGCAGGGCGCCGATCTTTCAAAGGCCCGACTGATTCAGACTCGATTCCTGGGAAGCAACCTGATCGAAGCAAACCTGGAAGCCGCCAATCTTCAGAGCGCCATTTTCTCGAGAGCAAGATTATCGGGAGCCCGTCTGCATCGAACTTATCTGGTTCAAACGTTTTTCAAAGGAGCCTATCTGAACGGCGCCCTGGTCAATTCAATCAGCTGGATTCATGATTATAACAGCCTTAATCCGGAATATAATGTGTTCAGCATCGAATGGCATTCTGTGGTCGAACAACAGGCTGCAGACGGCAATCCTGTCTATGTCATCACAGGCATTGATCCACCTGTTCAAGCCAGAAAACCCGATCTGGAACATGACTGACTCAACTCACCGACGGAACATCGTCGTCAGTACCCGCCCAGTGGGGATCATCCAGTCCTAGATTCATTTTAAATTCTTTGTACGCGGCAAAGATCACCGGAACAACAAACAGTGTCAGTAAGGCAACCGTCATACCGCCAATCACAGGCCAGGCCATCGCTTTCGCGACATCTGACCCTCGTCCGGTCGAATAGATTACCGGCAGCAGAGCAATGATCGTCGTGAAGGTAGTCATCAGACAGGGTCGGATTCGTTTGAGCCCCGCCTCCACAACGGCATTGCGAATATCAGTCACGTTCTTTAATCGCTTGCGCGTGAAGACCTGATCCAGATAGGTCGCCATCACCACCCCATCATCGACTGCAATTCCAAACAGCGCAATGAAACCCACCCAGACCGCAGTATTAATCTGAATATCATTCACCGCCAGCAGAATCATTCCCCCGGCAAACGCGACCGGGATCCCGGAGAAGACCGCAAGTGCGATCGGAAAATTACGGAACTGCAGGTAAATAATAAACAGGTTCGTCAAAATCACCAGCGGGACCACCCACATCAGGCGGTTGTTTGCTTCCACCTGATTCTGGAAGGAACCCACTGCCTGCAATGCATAGCCGGCTGGTAAATCCAGCGAACCATCCTCCTGAGCTGCCCGCAGACTCTGCTCAACAGCAGCGACCGTCTCCAGCGCGCCTTCCTGCCCCGAAGCAGAAAACGAGACATGTGCCACCAGGCGGGCATCTTCACTGTTGATCGCACCCGGCCCCCAGGTCGTTTTCATTTCCGCCAGCAGAGATAGAGGAATTATTTCGTCTGAATGGGTGACGACAGGCAGGCGACTCAACTCGTCAATCTGCTCACGCAGGTTCCGCTCATAGCGCACACGAATCGGATAGCGTTCGCGTCCTTCGACGGTGCGGGTGACATTCGAACCTCCCAGGGCTGTTTCAATAATCTCATTGACCATCGCAGTCGACATCCCGTACCGGGCTGCGTTTTCGCGGTTCACATCAAATTCAACATAAGGTTTTCCCAGTACGATATCCGGGTTCACCGTAGCCCCATTCACCTGTGGAATCTGTTTCAGATGATCGGCCACGGCAATCGAAGCTTGCGCAAGCCCATCCAGGCTGTCGCCGAAAATACGAATGGCCATTGGCGCTTTGATTCCACTCTGCAACATGATCACCCGCCCTTCAATCGGCTGCAACGGAGACGCCGGCGTGACGCCCGGCAGCGTGGCAACCGCGTTGATCTGTTCCCAGATCTTTTTCGAAGTGGTTCCTTCCCGCCACTCTTCCACCGGCTTGAGCATTACGTAGGTTTCAATCATCGCAGCCGGAGCCGGATCGAGTGCTGAATCGATGCGACCAATTTTCCCGAGTACATTTTCCACTTCGGGAATCTCTTTAATCAGCGCATCCTGCGTCTGCAGAACTTCCATCGCCTGGGTAAAGCTGGCAGCAGGATACAGTGTCGGCATATAGAACCAGCTTCCTTCATCCAGAGCAATCCAGTCATTCGATTCCAGTCCCGGAAACAGATGTTTGGCTTCTACCCAGCCGGGCACTTCATCGGCATCGACGCCCAGGAAGCGAGCCACGCTTTCAAAAGGCTTCAGAACCGTAGGCATGCCGATCCAGGCTCCCATCCCCAGTAAAACAACGAGAGTGGGAAACGAGAAGAAAAGCAACTTATACCGCATAAAGAAGCGCAGCGTTGGTTCGTAGAGAAAGTGAATCATTTTCCCGATCGGATTTTCATCAACGGGCCGCAATCGTTCGCTTAATATCCAGTAGCAGGCAATACCCCCCGCGATGACTGCTCCCAGAATCAATACAGGCAGACTGATCGACGTGAGACTGACAAGAGTCTCTCCTGCAGACCAAACCAGCAATCCACAGACCAATGCAAACACGACCGAAATCAGAGTCCTTCGACGGTGTGTTCTTTGATGTGAAGCCAGAAACAGGCGGCTCAACAGCGGCACCAGCGTGATTGCCACGATCAGGGCAGCAGTGATCGAGAACGTTTTCGTCCAGGCCAGCGGAGCGAAGAGCTTATAATCCCTTCCAGTGAGCATGAAGACCGGAAAAAAACTGACCACCGTCGTCATTACCGCTGTCACCACAGCGGGAGCCACTTCTGCCGCGGCAGTATTAATCACTGACAATCGAGCTGCTTTACCTCCCGGTTTCCCTTTGGCTTCCCACTCCGCCAGCTGATCATAGATCGATTCTGAAACGACAATCCCCATATCGACCATGGTCCCGATGGCAATCGCTATGCCGGCAAGTGACATGATATTCGCATCAATGCCGAAGACATTCATGGCGATGAATGCCATCAGAACTGCGATCGGTAAGGTAATAGCGACGACCAGACTCGCACGCAGATGCAGCAGAAACAGCAGGATCACAACTGCTGTTATGATGACTTCCTGTGTGAGTGCCGTGGTCAATGTACTGATCGTCTCATTGATCAGCCCCGTGCGGTCGTAGATCAGATCAAATTTGACTCCTTTGAGACTGGGCTCAATCTGCGACATTTTCAGTTTGATCCGGTCTATCACTTTGCGAGGATTCTCACCAAACCGCATCACCACCACGCCGCCGACAGCTTCTGCACCATTTAAATCAATGGCACCACGCCGAAACTCCGGACCAAGCTGCACACTTCCCAGATCACGGATGCGTATAGGTACCCCTTCGCGGGAGCGTATCACAGTCTGTTCAATATCACTGACGGCCTGACTGGTATCCTGATCAGCCCCGATAAAGCCACGACCACGGATAATATATTCCATGCCACCTGATTCAACGGTTTTAGCACCGACATCGATATTTGATTTTCGAACCGCATCCGTGACCTGATCAAGGGGAATATCGTGAAAGCGAAGTTTATCCGGGTCGATTTCAATCTGGTACTGCCTGACGTAACCGCCGACGCTGGCCACTTCACTCACGCCGGGCACTGCCTGCAGTTCATATTTCACGACGAAATCCTGCAGGCTGCGTATCTCAGCCAGATTCATCTCCGGGGGCGGCTCGAGCACATAATAGAGCACCTGACCTAATCCCGTAGCGTCCGGTCCGAGGGTGGGAACAACGCCTTCCGGCAGCAACGCAGTCGCTGTCCCCAGTTGCTCGGCAACGCGGGAACGGGCCCAGTAAAAGTCGGTGCTGTCTTTAAAGGTCACCTGCACAAAACTGTAACCGAACAGACTTTTTCCTCGGACCGATTCTGCATCCGGTACGGCCAGCATCGAAACCGAGAGGGGATAGGTTACCTGGTCTTCCACATCCTTGGGAGAACGTCCCGGCCAGGCAGTGAAGATGATCACCTGATTCTCGCCGATATTGGGGATGGCATCGATGGGAACTTCGCGAACACTGAACCACCCGAACCCGATCAGCAGCGCCGTTGCGCAAAGCATGATCAGCGGTTCCCGGATACTGAAAGAGATCAAGGCACGCAACATATTATTCTCCTTTGGGCCTTGATAAGGTTTTGTTGTTCGTGTTGACTGATTTCTGATCGGTTTTACGCCTGGTTGATGCCACCGGTGCAAAGGTACTCACCAGCTTCCCGCAATGCAGCATTTTGCTGCCAAAATAGGGATTGAGCAGTTTGTCATCCTGCTGCAGCCAGTCCCCTTCCCCTTGCGAAACCATCGGACAGAAAAACTGATAATAGGGTTGTTTCGCGGCATCACCGCGTACTTGAGTTGCCAGCTTCACCATGGCATGGCTGATCGGCTTGAACTTTTTTCGGGCTTCTTCCAGAGAGAGATGATGCAGATGCACTGCGTTCGCCGCCACCTGCTTTAACTCCGACCTGATTGTCTGGTCGAGTTGAGAATCCTGAGCCAGTTCTGACGCCAGCCTGTTCAGTGTTGCCGCCTGTTGTTCTGAGATTTTTTGATCTGATGCAAACTGTTTCTGAATCGCGAAATAAACGGAATACAGGTTCTCCAGGCTCTGCCCCGGCTTGCCAGAGAGCTTTTCAATTCTGATGGAATCAAACTGCAACGGCTCATTGCGATAAGCTGGCTTTTTCTTTTTGTCTCGCGAATATTTTGTCGGGTCAATCAGACTGGGTTTTCCCGAGAGTTGCATTTGGGAATCGATCAGAAAGTTGCCTGCTGTCGCTACCTGTTCCCCCTGTTTGACTCCGTCCAGAATCACGGCTCGATCTCTCAACATCGGGCCGAGCGTTACATTCCTGAGTTCGAAACGCCCGGGCTCTGTTTCCACATAGACGACACTGTGATCACCGGCCAGCAGAACGGCTGAACGTGGAACGGTAATGGCGGCATTCTGGATGACCGGTTGTTCTGAATAACCATAACGAGAAGTCGGTACCAGCTTCATACCACAAATCGGACAGTCTCCCGGTTGGTCCCGGATTACCTGGGGATGCATGGGACTGATCCATTTTCCCGCCAGTTCAGAATCATACACTTTCCCCTGGGGACCAATGGGAACGGTAATCTGTGCTTTCGCATAATCACCGGGTCGCAACTGACCATGCTCATTACTGAACTCGACACGGACACCGACCGTGCGGCGCGTCTTGTTGACCGTGGGGTCGATGAAGACCACCCGTCCTTTCAGCGTCTTGCCGGGCAGTGACTGTAATTCTGCCTCGACGACCTGTCCAAAGCGGATGCGGGATGCATTTTCCGGGTACAACTCCAGCATCAGCCACACAGTACTTAGATTCGCAATCCGGTAGATCGGTTCACCCGCTTTGATATACTTTCCTTCTTCAGCCAGTTTCTGCGTGACGGTTCCGCCGATGGGAGCATAGATGGTGAGCCTCGACTCTGCCTTGCCGCTGGTCAGCAGTTGATTGATCTGCTCGTCTGTCATTCCCAGTTCGACCAGTTTCTGACGTGAATTCGTCACCAGTTTTTCCTGCACTTCACGCACGACAGCCAGTGATCCGGAGTTCATTTTTTTTAATGCATTGCGTGCTTCCAGTAATTCGATCTGTGCGGAATAAAGTTCCGGACTGTAGACTATCGCCAGGTGATCGCCTTTCTCAACTTCGACGCCGGTGTAATCAGCGAACAGTTTTTCAATTCTTCCATCAATGTAAGCAGCTATTGTTGCATGCCGGCTCTCGTCGATTTCGATCGAGCCTATCGTTTCGATGATCGAATTGACCGGTTCTGCTTTCACTTCCTCGGTCTGTATGTTAGCCAGTCTGCGCTGGGTCGGTTCAATATTGATTGCCAGTTGATCCACGTTCCCTGCGGATTTTGCAGCGGGGACCAGCGCCATGCCACAGATGGGACACCGTCCTGGTGTGGGTTGTCGAATCTGGGGATGCATGGGACAGGTATAAGTCGCCTGTTTGCCATCATCAGATGACGTGACACCAGCCGATGTGCCGGCCTGAATCCAGCCTAGACGCTGGGCCACACCAGTCAGCACAATCAACAGCAATCCCACCGCCAGGAACAATCCTGCGGGTAATAATTTACGCAACCACCAGCGTCCCGACCTGGCATCAGGCGGTGGGGGTGGATTGCTGGATTGGAGCGCTGATTCATTTTTAGAAGAACTCATCGTTCCCCCTCTGTTTTTCTTGAAATGAGTAGCCAGCCAGTAACACTTTACCAGCATTGGACCGTGCCGGAAAAAACTGACCGGCCACTCAAATCTGATTCAATAAATTCGCAGTGAATTCGCTATCATCAAGGATCAATTCAGAAAGTCAGTCCTGATTCGAGACAGAGTCGATACGGGGGCTATCTCATCAGAAAAAAGAGACTCGCAGACGTTACGCGATCGCTGTCGGAATACCACAGGGATCGATGTCTGTTTAGATCAAAGAGACGCAGTACAGAACCTGGGCGTATTTTTGAGAGTGATGAGCAGCGACAGTCGTGTCACTTAGGAGACGTGTCGTTTGCGCAGCTGGAGAAATCCCCAATAGAAAGGAAGGCTGCAGAGCGAAGTGCTGCAGCAGTGATTCCTGTGCAGACTGGGACCGATCTGGTAAAGCGGGCTGCTCATCCTGGCTGCAGGAACATCCGGCAGTGTGGAATTCATCGTTCCTGTTTTCAGTCTGGCGCTGAGTCAGATGGCAACAGGCTTTCTGAACGGGTTTCGCAGCATGTGATTGACAGCAGATGCGTTTCGTCGAATCTGATTCACCATTCATTCCACAGCGACAGGTCGACAGGCTTGCCGGAAAGACAGTCTGAGCACACAGCATGAACGCTGTCATCCAGATCATCAAAACGCGAGACTGCCTGAACATGATAATATACCTGTAGAATAAAGTAACAGACCTACAGGAAATATACCGTGCGAGATATCGGAAGTCCAGACTGATCTCTTCGGCTACTCTTGTGGTAATCCCGGAAGTGCTGGCACAGGTGGAAGTTTGACGTCCTGTCCTGCCACACGGCTCAACTGTGCCAGCGAGACAGCCAGTTCACCAACAGCAGAATGATATCCGAGTTCCAGTGTGAGCAGGTTCCGGTAGTCTCGGATCACCCGATCAAATTCCACAGCACCGCGCGATTACGATTCCTGATCGGCTCGCAGCGTCTGACGTGCCTGCGGCAGGATCGTGTTCTTATACAGTTTTGCGGTTTCATCTGCACGACGGGCTTCCGCCAGTAATTCAGTAACCAGCGCATCATAACGATCGCGGAGTTCGGCTTCGTTATCAGTCGAAGCGAGATGCTTCCAGGTCGCTTCGTCTTCCAGGGCATCATATTTGTCACGCCAGAGCGGAATGCTGACCTGCGCACCAAGCGACCAGGGATCCTGTCCGACATCAAAAATAGTAGAAGGGGGACGATTGTTATCTGTAAAAAAGTAATTCGCGGAAACGGTCAGTTCGGGACGACGGCTTAAATGAGCCACTTCAATCCCCCAGCGCGATGCCTGCGTCCGCAATTGTGCTGCCTGGATTTCCGGCTGTGATCTCAATGTGGTCTCATAGATCTCCCGGGCTGATAAATCGGGAAGTGCAATTTCCAGCTCTGCAGGAACTGCAATCGGCAGATCGGCATCGCGGGCCACCAGACGATTGACTTCCGCCTGCACCGCGACCCGCAGTTTTCGATATGTTAACAGTCGTTCTTCCAGTTTACTGAGTTCCAGTGTTCCCAGCAGCACATCACCCTGGGTAGCAGTTCCGGTTGCGATCTGCGCATTCGCCACGTCAATCAGTGACTGTAGTAACTCTTGATTGGCTTTGGCCGTTTCGATCTGCTGATCAATCACATATAACCGATACCAGCCCGTGCGTACTGCTGCGATTACCCGCAGGCGTTCCGCCAGATAATCAGCACGCACCGCAAATGCTTCGAAGCAGGCCCGCTGTTCTTCCGCATCTAATTTGCCCAACCATGGAATCGCCTGGCTGGCACTCAGGACAGCACGTTGTGAACCCGAGGCAGTCTGAATGGGAGCCCCGAACACATTCGTTCCCACTTTGGGGTCCGGCAGCTTATTCACATAACGACTGCGCGAAGAGGCGGCATTGTATTCGCGATAAAGTTTCACCAGCCGCGGGTTCTGGTCGACGGCCAGCATCTCCAGTTCCCCCAGGGACTGAGACAGGGAAGGCTGCTGAATGACCAGTTCCGACCGGACTCCATCCGCAAATACACCATCGACTGCTTCAGCACCAGTCTGCACGATCTCCGCCGGAGATGCATGTTGCTCCTCAGCCGGTTCGTCAAATCCAATCGACATACGCGCAACGGAAGTCTCAACGACTTCTGCGTTCGCTGAATCCGACTTCTGAACAGTTGCAGTATGCGAGGCACAGCCTGTGACGAAAACAGTCAACAGAATTAGACCGAAACCGCGGCTGAAATACAGGGGATGATTCTTCATCCTGAAACCTTACTGAAATCCATAAGATCGAATTCCCGCATTTCGGGAACTGATCATCAGTGGTCTGAAAAAATGGCACGGTCCAGAGAAAATGATCGACGTGAAGCACGGTCCGGCTGTGCGAGTAATGCCGAATTCAAGGACCGTATCGAAATTTTGACAGTGATTGTTCGGGTTGTATGGAACGAGTCGGTCAGGCAATGAGAACCTGAAACACCTGTTGTCTCCAGAGACAGGATGCTGAACAAAAGAGGAATATCAGACAAAAAGCAGGGGCTTTAATAAACAGTCTCTGACAAAATCAGAGCTTACAGGATTTAGTTAAAATTTGACGCTTTGACCAGACTCAGCTAAACTCACTCTCAAATCAGTTATCATTGCAAAAACTGTCTTCCATCTACGCATAAAGGGCTCCATCAGAATTGAGGGGCACTTTATTTATGCACTTCACCCGACAACAGAAAGCGAGAGTGATGAATGGGAATGCTCAAGGAATTTAAGGAATTTGCGGTTCGAGGTAATGTTGTCGACATGGCTGTGGGAATCATCATCGGAGCGGCGTTCAGTAAAATCGTCTCTTCGCTGGTCAAAGATGTCGTGATGCCCCCCATCGGAATGTTACTGGGCAAAGTCGACTTCTCTCAGCTTTCCATTGTACTTCGTGAGAAAACCGACACCGCCGAAGCAATCACCATCAACTACGGTCTCTTCATCAATACGGTCATCGATTTCGTGATTGTCGCGTTTGTCATATTTCTGGTGATTCGCCAGATGAATAAAATGAAACGCCAGGAAGCCCCGAAACCTGAGACGACCAAAGCCTGCCCGTTCTGCAAATCGACCATCGATCTCACAGCGACCCGCTGCCCCCAGTGTACTTCAGAACTGGTAGAACATGTTAAATGACGCCATTCTTCCAGCTTAGTACATCTAAGTGTAACCTCTTGTACACAAAGATTTAATTAGACGGTCTGTCTTGTTATTTTTAGCAGAGTTTACATTGCCATTGCCTGAATTGACCTTTTATAATCATCTCGCGCCTTTTTTTCTAAACTTTAGATAGCAATGAGATGAAGATGAAAAGAAAGAGTCAAAGAGACGGATTCACACTAATTGAACTACTGGTTGTGATTGCCATTATTGCCATTTTAATCGCTTTATTACTTCCTGCAGTTCAGCAGGCGAGAGAGGCAGCACGCAGAAGCACCTGTAAAAATAACATGAAACAACTGGGGCTTGCGATGCACAACTACCATGACACACATCGCACCTTCCCAATCGGAGCACAATACCCCTACTATAAAGGCAACTGGCGATTCAGCTTACTTCCTTATATCGATCAGGGGCCCCTTTATGCACAGCTGACTAAAACACATCCCACTTCAGCGGATGGATTTTCAGGTGGGTGGAGTGTTGGGTATTACGGCACCAATTTTGGCATTCTGGAAGGCTTGACAATTCCCGTTTATAATTGTCCCTCAAGTGCACTTTCCAGCAACAATAATCCTTCTAACTACAACGACCAGTTAGGTCAGACTCACGATTATGTGGGGATCATGGGGTCTTATCCTGGAACCGGGTGTTCTGCTGACATCAGTGGCCGGGGCAGCGCGTGTGAAAATGGGATTCTGTTCTTTAACGGGCACACGAAAATTCGTGATGTTACCGATGGTACGTCAAATACAATTTATATCAGTGAGCAGTCGGGAATGGTGGGTAACCGAGACCTGCGGGCGAACTACCATGGAGGCTGGAGTGGTTTTTACAACACGACGCAACGCCCCTCACAGATCACTTCAAGCTCTCATTTCGGTGCAGCCGTCTCAACTATCCGCTACGCTCTTAACCTGGATACAACGAGTCCTCCCAACGGTTCCGCATCCAGCTGGCATTACAATACGATTCTGAATTCGTTTCATACAGGTGGAATTCATGTTTTACTCGGTGATGGGGCAGTTCGATTCCTCGGCAATAGTATTGACCTGGGAACCCTGCAGAAACTCGGCGCCAGAAACGATGGACTCGTTATTGGCGAGTTTTAAATCGTTTCTGCACTCGATATCCAAAACTTCCATCTGAATAACCAGGTTTAAATTCATTATGAAATCCAGCGATCGTATTTTTTTGTTGACTTCCGGACTCAGTTCATATGTGCATCGATACTGCCAGATCAGATACACTCGGTTGAACTGCATTTTACTTATGACCGTATTAAGCGCGATTACAATGACCGGTTGTGGCTCCGGGGTTAGCGAAACTCCTCGTGGCGACATTTCGGGGAAGGTCACGTTTCAAGAAACACCAGTCACGGAGGGAACCGTCAATTTCTTCTCTGGCAAAACAGGGATTGCTGCGGGAGCCAAACTTGATAGTGAAGGCACATTTTCGATCCCAGACGGAATCGAAATTGGTACTTATACCATCACGATAACGCCTCCTTATGTAGAGGAGCCCCCAGGTTTGTCGCCAGCAGAATCTAAACCAAAAGAGTTTAAAAAGATTCCCGAGAAATATCGCTCTGGTGAAACGAGCGGTCTGACAGCAGAAGTGAAAAGCGGAGCAAATCACTTTGAGTTCGACATGGTGAAATGAGTTGCCTGATGATTCTCCCCCCTTGTTTGAAGCCAAGGGGGGGATTTTTATTTCAGAATCGTCCAGGCAAGATAAAATAGACGTCTGTGACCATACTCAATTATGGACACGGTTCTGCGTAAACAAAAACGCCATAAGCCACTTTAAAAAAGTAACTTATGGCGTTTTTTAATTCCAAAACAAGTGGACGATACTGGATTCGAACCGGTGACCTCCACGATGTCAACGTGGAGGTCAGTTTATTATACACTACAATACAAGGGTTTTTTAAAATTCACTGGCAACATTTCATACCGATTTTGCCCTAAATGTTGCCAGATTTGTTGCCAGTTTTGTTGCCGTTTATCTCTCCAGATTATATGACTTAAACACAACTTACTTCAATACATCTTATCTGGAGTTGAACCAATGCCAGTCCCGGAATCAATGACATGGAAACCTGCTGAAAAGCGTTGGATTAAAAGAATTCCGGCAGGTTACCCGGATGCGGGGAAATTGATCCAAGTTGGAAAACGAAAATTGCAAAAGTTGTACCCTGACATCTTTGTAAATGCGACGAGAACAGGCAGCAGAGCTGCTGCAAATCAGTATTGGCAAGATTTCATTGAAAGCCAAAATGCCAATGCTGTGATGTATGACGCAGCAATCAGAAAACGGCAGATCATCATTGAGGCCGAGAGGATCAGGCAAGAGGATTTTGTAAAATCTGCTGCTTGGGATTATCGGTTACCCGGTCAACCTCAAGACCGATTGAGAATGTATCATGCCGAAAAGAAGACCTTGGAACAGCAGATTGAATTGCTGGAGGCTCAGAAAGCAGATGGTCTTGATTATGGTGAGACTGATACGGAAATACCTGATCTGCCCACACTGCCTGTGCTGCTCCCCTGCGACGAGGCAGAAGCGGTTAAGCAGGAAAGCAAACAATCACTGTCTGTGCTCATTGCTGAAAAGATCGAACGATTAGAAAAGAGAACAAAACTGAAACCAACAAACAAAAAATATCTGTCTGTTTCAGGCTTTGGCAATCAAAAGAGATTCCTCAACAGTATACTTGATTGCCTTGGCGATGTGCATATTGATAGCATCAATGAAAAGGCTGTTATCAAATATCATGATTATGTTGACACAAAGAACATAGCAGAGAAAACAAAAATTGACTATTGGGTTTATTTCAAAGAGTTTGTTAAAGGCTGCTGTGATGATGCGGTGAAACAGAAACTGCCCTTAAATCTCAATAAAAAATCGCTGAATTTTAGCCCTGACCCTAAGACACCAGATCCCGCAACTATCGCAGAGTCAAATTATGTGCTGGGAGTCTTGCAGGAGAAAAAAAGACCATTGCTTGAGCTGACAGTTTTGCTACATCTGAATTGCGGGATGTATTCAAGAGATATTGCTCTGCTCAAAAAGTCCGATGTTGACCTTAAAAACAAAACACTGACTTACAAGAGAACAAAAGCAACCAAGCATGAGCAGATAGAAAAAGTAACTTATCCATTGTGGTCACGCACTGTTGAACTGTTGAGAATGCTTGAGAGTGACCATGAGACATATTGGCTTACAACTCGTAACTGCACAAATTACGCAGTTGGTGCCAATGGAAAACGCAAAGACATATTAGGGAAAACTTTTGGCATATTCAAAAGAGATTATCTGCCGGAATATAACAAAGCCCTGAAAGATTTTCGCAAGACTGGAAGCACTGAATTGGACAACCAAAAACACCCTGATAAAATTGCTAGACAGTTTTTGCAACGTTCAGCAGAAGACACGAAAGACAGGTATTACTCCGGTCAGATGCGAACACCTTTCACAGATGCAATTGAAAGCTTAGAAATGTTGTTCAAGACGCAACCCCAAAAAAAGAAATGAAGTTGAAACAGTCACCTTAAAAAGCCCCTCAGATTTGCAAATCTGAGGGGCTTTCATATTATCATAATGCAAAAATGTATTATGTGATTCAGAAATATTTTCTATGCAATTACCAAAGAGAAAATCGATGTCCTTGAAAAGAGCTGATTGCGTCTATGATGAAATGATGTTTGATGCTGATTTTTGGCTACCTTCTGATACTTCAAATAAGCTTCGAGGTAAATTAACAGGAAGTGTCTCAGATGGCTTTCGATTGTCCCTTGAGGGAGCATTTTTTGAAAACTATGAAGTACCTCTATTATGGCGAGCGTTTCTTGAAAACAATGAAGATACTAAAGAAGACAATTCTGAAATCGATATAATTTTGGGAGAGTCTCGAAAAGGTGAGAAATACACGCTAGTGAACAATTTACGCTTAAAAGTGAGCAGAAAGCTCTCTTTTCAAAGTCATCCTCAAAATCAAACCATAGATTCAATTTATAATGTGTTTTTCTTATTGGTCGGAGAGCATTTCAATAGTTACGAAGAAATCAAGTTTAAAAGCATGTCTTTTGGTATCAGTAATTTTGAAGTATGGCATCTTATAAAAGCATTTGATGTAGACTATCCAGAAAAGAACAACAAATCCTTCAGCGTCACTTACAAGAATCCCGAACCAGTAATCATTTACAATGATCAATTCATAAATGCTACGATTGAATACACATATTCTCACGGTGAAAATAGCCCATCGGAAACTTCATATCACATCAATCGTCGTGCAAAAATCATTCTCAATGCGGTAAATCCACCGTTCCGACTACATGATTTTGAAGAGAAAGTTGATGTTTCATTTTCAAGTTACATACAAAAGATTGTTTCTTTTATTGAATTTGCCACACAAAAGCATATTTACGCATTTAATATAAATGTTTACTCATCTGAGAATATTCCATGTGCTGTTTACTATAAAACTGATGTTTCACATGAGTTATCAAAACCGGTTGATTTTTACGACATGTTGTTCAACTGGAAACATATTGAACATGATCCCAAATATTATTTTCAGGCATGGATTGAAAACATCGATAAAATCGGAATGCCCGTCTGGTTATACCTCGGATCATTTCGAGAAGGTCTCTATGAAGACCAAAGATTCATGGAATTAGCACAAGCACTTGAAGGGTTTCACAGATATCGATTTCCTGAATCTTCCGAGCCAACCGAAGAACATCAAAGCAAGTTGAAATCTATTATTGATGGATGTCCAGAAGATTATCAAAAATGGTTAACAGGCAAGTTAAAGCACTCTCATGAGCCCCATTTGCCGAGCCGCCTAAAAGAATTATTTGATGAACACGATGAGCTTTTTACTTGGTTGGCTGATTCAAAGACAAATAAAAACATAGCAAAAGAATTGATAGTTAGAATTCGAAACCATCAAGCACATTGTAAATCAATTGATGATAGTCCGTTTTCTTCTATTTTGAGATTTCATATAAATCGATATATGCAATATGTTCTCGCTGCATTGCTCTTAAAGGAAACAAATTTTTCCGATGAGCAGATATCGAGCATTATTAAAGGCAATTGGAAAGGTAAGCAAGTACCAAGAGCATTCAATAATGCCCTCGCTAATGAAAAAAAAGTTACAAAGACTTAATCAATCACATCTTCAAACAATCCAACAAACAAATCCAACGAAGTTGCATTTTTTCTAGTCACGACTTGACCGATAATATATTGCATCATCACCTCATCTGCGGTGCCTTGCTGAGATTATCCAAAGGTGCTGTTGAATCAATTTACTACAACATTCTGCTCGCCCTGTAATGATGCTTTCAGCAAATCGTAAATGTGATTTGATAAGGGATGACTCTCAAGATAAGTCATATTATGACTGAGATCATCAGTAGTAGCGTGATTACGATGTGTTAAACTCGCTGCCTGTTCTTCGTCAATTTGTTTTGCCAGCTCAATTACTCGATCATTGACATTACTAGCCAACCTTTCAATTATCTCTGCACCGAGATTCTTGTAGAACATCCTCCCCCATGCCTCAGAGTTGAATTTACCAGCTCTCAGGTTTTTGATTTCAGCCTCAAAACGTTCTTCCAATCGATCCGAAAAATACGATTTGTATTTGTCGTTCATTATGGCTAAACAATCACTTCTAAGCTGATCATATTTAGCTTTGATTTCTTTGATTGCATAATCATTCTCAACAACTGCGATCCATTCTGACAATGATTGTGATGCTTCGGCTTCTGCATAAATATCAGAAGCATAACCAATAAGTTGTGATGTTATAGACTCTATTTGTTTTTCTAAAATGGCAGTCAATTCTTTACTGATTTTCATTCGTTGTTTTTCCTTTTTATGTGTACGTGCAAATGCACTTGAATATTTCGTTTGGGGTGCGAAATGAATTCGGTACATTTCGCAAAAAGAGACACTGATTAAAAGTGTGCAAGTAATTCGAGAGTAATATAAATGATTTCATTCATTATTGGAATAGCGATTTGAAAGCCCTCCTGATAAGCGGGAGGTCTTTCAACTTTGAACTCGAAAATCTGGTACCAAGGACGGTTTTCGAACCAAAAAATACATCTGATATTTTCAACTTGTCAGTTCGACAAGTCATGAATAACTCAGAGGTCTGTTCATTTTTTTGCTAAATTTCAAAGCACACAGGCTTTGATTGCTTGTGAAGAGGAACCGAACGAAAGAACGGTTCCTCTATATTTCAGTGTTGGTGATTCAGAATTAATTAAGCATCAGAATTGCAGCATCATCAAATTTAGCATCTATGATATTTTGTAATTCTTCTGCAAATAATTCTTCAATCATTTCTGTTCTGATATCGTGTCCACGCAGACAAAACAATGCATTATATTTGATTTTTTGTAATGACTCATGAGGCATGTTGTCTACCAACCATTTAGACAGAGGCAATATTGTGTTTGCTCGTCGGTAATGATCACAGACACATTCAAACAAAATGCCTTTGGCTTGTCTGATTTCTGTTTCAATTTTCATTTATTTCCTTCCTGCATCACGTCTGATGCACGTTAATTGTTAGATACTGTATTATAGTCTGATTTCATATAATCTCCTATAGTCGTAAAAAAAACCCTCCAGCAAATTACAGGAGGGCTTTTGATTTTGTGGCTAAAAGAATCAGACATGCCTGTCATACTTACCGGCTTTGATTTCAGTCAGTAACTCATAGACTAACTCACTATCATAATGTTTCTGCAGTGACTCTTTGAGATCTTCCTCCATCTGTAAAATGCAGACAGACAAAGCCTGCTCATCATCATCGAAATCATGACTCTCAACATGTGCCTCATACTCATCATACACACTGTCAAGTAACTCAGATTTCAGTTGTTCTCTGGTCATTTCTTCTGCCCTAAAAATCATTCAAAGGCTTGATTACCTCAGACCATTCATTTTCAGAATCTTTGAGCCACAATGACAGGCTTTCAATCTCAATTTTCCGATCTGTTTTCAGGTATGCCAACTCCATATAAAACACATCAGGTGAAGTTGTTTCAATTTTGTGCTTGTTGTATTGAGGATGATCTTCAAGCCACTCGACTCCCTCATCCTCAGACGCAAAAACAAATGCAGATAGAGTCTCTGTTGACGGTGATTTCACAGGCTCCACACTTAGAATCAGATTCCTAAATGGATGATTATCTTTCGTTTCTGCTATACGAAATAAGTAACTGATTTCATCGGGCAACTGCCCCTGCTCAAAAAGATCCAACATCTGAAGTCCTTTCGTTATTGGATTGTGAAACGTGAACGAAACAACATTTTAACCGTACTGTTCTTATGTTCCAAGCAAATAAAAAGCCCAGATGAAATGATTCATCTGGGCTCACAAATTATTGATGATCAATATATTTTATAAAACCAATCACGTCTCAGTTCGTTGATTTCTATTGTGAATACTGGATCATAAAAACCGGTATTCTGGGGGCAAGAACGGTTTAATAGTACACATTGCACTAACCCTTCGGAGGAAAACAAAGGTCTCAAGTCTCATTAAAACGGAACTGCACCAAAGTATTTATCCTCCAGATGAGCCGCTTCTACCTCTGCTAGAATTGCCTCGACACCAGTAGGGATATCGGGAGGACTCCCTTTAACTTTGAGCTTCAAAGCAGGTTGTTTCTCACCTAGCATACCTCTGGCTTTTAAATCAGCTTTATGCCTCATAAAAGTTGCTCGACTGGCAGGAAGATCGTTTTGAGTAGCGAGACGTTTAAATTCTTTTACTTGATCTACTGATGTTTTGATGTCTATATTGTTGCAGATAGTCTGAACGATGTAATCAACCCCCGACAACATCACAAATTCGTTTCGCCATTCTTTGTCTTGTTGTGAACGCCTATCTGACGCATCTATGAACATGCGAGCTGTGAGATTGTCAATTTGTGTTATGTTTTCGCAAGCATAATTAAAAACAGTCTGGTCCCAAAACCAATCGGCTACGTATCGTGCAACTTCCTCGTTTGTCGGATTAAAACAGTAGCATTGGCATCGGTCGATGATAGCTGCCGTCTCGTCAGTGCGACCAAAACGAAATGAATTGCAGATGATACAGGCTCTGCTGTTTGTCTGATATGTTGTTGGCGTCTGAGTTTCGGTAAGCTCTTTTGCTGTACTTTCCCATGACATTGTTTTGGGATAAGACGTTTCTGTCAGCTCCCGCAAAACAACACGTCCATTTTTTGACTCCCAAAGATTTTCTGCATCATCAAGCACAATCAATTTATGTCGATTTTGATACAGTTTGATGTATGTCTTTAGGGCTTTAACATTGCCTTCGAGCAAAGCCGTAATTCTCCAATCCGCATGTTGTTTGAGATAAGAGCTTTTGCCGACACCAGAACGGGCGATGATAAGCAGGTTGCTTGTAATCTGTCCGTTCAAAAAAAGATCAAATTTGCGGTGCAAATCAGCATATGTCCTGATGGTATTGTTTTTGGCCGCTTGTGGGATATCGTGACCACGCATTGGTTCATCTCCTTTTCTGTGAGACTTGAGACTTTGTATTTGTACGTACCTTTTACGACAGGGAAGCACTGGGGTAAAAAAAGGAGATTGCAATCCACTGCTCAATTAAGAGCAGAATGAGCATTATGAAGATGCTCGAACTACATTTTAGTCAGCCGGAAGAATGAGGCAAATTATTTTTTTGTGCCCAAAAACCCTGAATGAGTTCTGGAAGGGAAGCCTTCTGAAAAGAACCAGTCCCTGATTTTAAATATTCAATTCAAACTGCTGCTCTGAAAATAGCGTTCGCAGTTACCAATCCCCGCTACAGAGCCACCATTTCAAATCAATAAAATAATTAATCGAAATCTGACATACCCTACGGGTGATCTGCATTCAATTTCTTTGGAAGGTAGTCAGTCTATTTCTGAATTTAAGATCGTTCATGAGCGTTCCAAATATTTTGGACGACCGTAAATGCCTTAGTTTACTGGAGCTTATCGCCACCAGTATTCTGGGCAGTTCATATTTTTACTTAACATTAAAATTTTTCGTTTGTATAGTCCAACAGCAATTTTGTTAATCGCTTCGTCTTATTCCGCACAAAGACAATGCAGTCTTATAAGAGCAGGACGCATCATGGCGGGTTGGTTCGATTGAGAAAGAGCGACGCAAATACCAGATAGTCAATAAAGGAGCCGCCATAATGCAGTCTAAATACCAGATTCTTCCTCCACTGAGCGAACAGGAGTACGAAACTCTAAAAAAGTCTATTGAAATCAACGGTCTTGATTACCCAGTCATTGTAGATCAGACAGGAGCAATTGTTGATGGTTTTCATCGTCAACGAGTCTGTGATGAACTGAAAATTAAGTGCCCTCGGATAGTGCGTAATTTTGAGTCCGAAAATGAAAAATACGAATTAGCCTTAACGCTAAATTGTAATCGCCGTCATCTAAGTCAAAGCCAAAAGCGAAAGGTTATTGAAGAATATCTGGTGCGTGATCCTCAGATAGCAAACAACAATTTAGCCGATCTTGTCGGAGTTTCTAAAAACACTGTCGCCAGTGTTCGGGAGCATCTGGAGGCAACTTGTCAAATTGACCAGTTCACAAAGCTACGTGGAAGAGACGGGAAACTACGAAATAAAAAGCGGAAAAGAATTTACGCAAATTCTGACAGAGAAGCAGAGAAAGCAATCCAGATCATCGGAGAATTACCTGAGAGCTGCAATGGTAAAACCTATGATATGGTTACGTCTGAGCGTCGTGCCAAAAGAAACCGAAATGCCAAGAAACGTAAGGAACAAATTGAATCTGTGGCACCAGTGAATGAAGATGATATTCGCCTGTATCACTCTCGTTTTCAGGATCTGGAGAGGATGGCAGGTATTGAACCAGAGTCAGTCAACTTGATATGTACTGACATCCCATACAGGCAAGAGTTTCTTCCTGAAATTGAAGAGCTCGCTGAATTTGCTGAGCGTGTCCTTGTGGCAGGAGGGATATTCATGACCTACAGTGGAAATTTCTATCTCCCCCAAGTCATGGATAAGTTTGAAAAACACCTCACATATCGCTGGCAAATATCGTCCCATTATAAAGGAGATGCCACACTGCTATCACTGGGTAGCTACAAAGTCACTTCAAGCTGGAAGCCAATACTGGTCTATTCCAAAGGTGAAACGATTCGGAAAGGCCGCTTCAACGACACCGTTCACGTTCAATCGAAAGAGAAATCGTGGCATCATTGGCAACAGCCTTTAGATGAGGCAGTGAAATTAATTCATAATTTTTCATCTCCCGGCGATCTAATTGTTGATCCCTGCGGAGGCGGATTTACAACTGCGGTTGCCTGCCGGAATTTAAACCGCCGATACATCGGCTGTGATGTTGAGGCAGAGTGTGTTTCGAGGGGAATGAAACGCCTCCAACTGACTCAAGCACTCTCTGAATACGTCGAAGATGCGATTGACATTGGTAGATCCAACGTAATCGAAATGCTCATGGACTGGTCTCATATTTATTCCGTTTCCTTCGGGGAGGCCTCAGACCTGTTTCATCAAATTCCAGTCGAAATTAAGCAGTCTATTGATTGCCGGTTAATAACAGCGATCTGAGGAATTTGATTTCGAAAACTGTTCACAGTACGAAATCGATTTTGGTAAACTGCTGCGTGTGGTCTGTCATGATCATTTTTTTGCTTTCTTTTGAGCCCATTACAGCAAAGCAGTTTCATAACCATCTTTGTTGATATTGGAATCTGCCCAATCATCATTGTCAGGGCCTAAGACCTGTAGAGAGTAACCAACACCTGATGCAACTTTTGTTGCAACGTTGCCTGCGTCATCATCAGAGAGTAATTCTGTTGAGAGACCGATTGCAATTTCTGTTGGTCTGTCAAATGTTCCATCTCGGAACAGGATATTTATAACTTTGTTTTCAAGATAATCGCTAAATGCTGCCATGCTGTATGTATGCAGGCAGGACGAAATAAATTGAGACTGATCAGACAAATAAAACTGTTCTAGGCAACCATAATATGATTGTGGTTTAGCTGACCTGAACCCATAATATGGGCTTCAATCCAATCTGTGTTGGCTGATCACAACATCATTTGAAAGAGCGAAATAATATGGTTCAATTTAAAGATATATCAATTATCAAAAAGATTGAGGAACAGATTCAGATACTGAAAGCAATTGACATAGAAACGCTTTTGCAGGGCAATAATCTTCCAAATGAATTCGACTTTGATGGTGTAACACTACTAATAAAGGAATATCTGGAACAATTTCAGCCTCTTTTTAATCGAGACTTATCTAAGCTGCCATTCAATCAACTTGACAGCATACAAACATCATTCTCAACGGTGATCAACTTAACTGATGAACTTTTACATTTTGGAATAGAGGAAAGCGGAAACATAAAAGATGATTACACTAAAATCATCAGTAAATTCATGTCAACACGAAACGAAATTCTTAACGGTGTTCTTCTGCCCGTAGCCGTAACCGGAATTCAAGCAATTGACATTGACTCGATTCATCAAAAAACTAACGGAGTTGTTAAGCAATTCGAGATCAAATATCAGGCTTTGGATGAGTTACTAGAAAATAGCATAAAAGAGCAGAATAACCACAGAAAAGAAGCTGAAAACACTCTTGCAAATATTCGAAAGATGTCAGCTTATGCTGGTGTGTCGGCGAATGCAGAGGCATTTCATACACAATCTAACGCACACTCTGATTCAGCCAATAATTGGATCGGTTTAACATGGGCGAGTGTTTTGATAACAGCAGGGGTTGCAGTATATTTTCTCTATTCAGCATCAGAGAAATCAAACATACCTGAATCTGTACCAGAAGCAATCCAATACATCTTTGCAAAGCTGGTGATATTTTCAACACTCACTTTCACTATTATTTGGTGCTCAAAAAACTACAAGTCACACAAGCACAATCAGATTCTTTATGATCATAGAGCAACAACATTAAACACGTTTGAAGCTTTTTATAATGGCTCAAAAGATGAGCATGTAAAAGATGCAATATTGTTGCAAGCTGCTTATGCTGCATTTGCAAACCGGCAAACTGGTTTTGAATCGATCCAAGAAAAGGATTCGCCGCCAGCAATGCAAATTGTGGATGTGTTGAACAAAACTGTCAGAACAGCAGGAAGTGTAAGTAAAGATGCTGGTCATGCGTAAAAAATTCCGTCAATCATTTGGATTTGACAAATTTAATAGAACCCGGTGACGTTGTTTCCCATTCTTCAAAGTCAGTATGAAGTATTTCACCTTCGACAAGTCGATTCTCAGCCCTTGCTGCAAGCTCCGGATTTTCTGACAACTCGTCTCTCAATGTGTTAAATGCCTGTTTGAAATCATTTAACAGACATTGTGTATTCAATAAAAGGTACTGCCCACAGCTTGATTTTTTGAGGTGAGCAATAGAAGTCGAATGCACATGTGATAAATAAGCAGCAACGTTCAATGCATTGTGGGCTAAATCGTTACGCAACTCCCAAAGTTCGTTTTCACTTTCTTTGTACCTCGGTCCAAGACGTTCGAGAAAATATTTAAAACGCTCACCTGAACGTGCTTTTTCATCCGGATGGATCAGTTTACCGAAACCATCGATGCATCCACACAACATAAGAACTGTAGCAAAACAACTCTGGGAAAGAGTCGTTCTATCTAAAGGATCTATCACGTAAGTTTGAATCAACGTCAAATATTTTGTTGTTTTAGGCGTGTCCATAGTTTATGTGTGCTCCAAATTGTAATAGGGAACAAATACAATATTCGTGTATTCCCCCTGTGATATCTTTAAATCAGTTCTAGTTATTCTGACAATCACAGATTCAAAGAGCAAAGGTTGTTAGTAATAAAACAAGCCCCTCAAAACTGATTTCCTTGAGGGGCTTGTTGAAGTGCCTGCTTCACCATTGTGTTTTAAAAACCAAACTAATTTCCAAGCCATGCTACATCCTCATCTAGCAGAGGATGTGGAGCTCCGAGTCTAACACCAACAGCCTCAAACGAGATCGATCATGGTGCGATAATCAAACTCAGTGCTGTCGATTCGGCCCCGTTTCATTGGACGGTCTAAATCTCTTTTACGCAAAACCGTGTATCAAATATCAGAAACCAGACCAGCCACTATTCCTGCTATTAATTGGTGTCATAGTCACTTACAGCACATTCTGCCCTCATGGCATTAACGGTGTTAAGAGTTTGTGCCCCTTGATAAATCTGTTGTAATTTTCATTTTAACAGATGAAATTCCATGGCTTTTGTGATTTTCTGAAATTTTTCCATTCCTGTTTTTGGTGGGTTTTGAGATCAAAAAAAAGAATAGCCACAGATCTGATGATTTTCACATATGGATTTTCTGTTTTTGACAGTCAAAATTCATCCATCGATTTATGTGATCTTATTTTTTGAGGTGAAAACAAAATGACTACGATAGAAAGAAATGGAGGAAGGAAGAATGACAAATAAACCAAGTAACAAGATGATTCCCACAAATACAGATTGGACTAATTT